>PDWI01000098.1_pt1 | contig 117157 bp, 102 predicted proteins | sample 1430891 | NCBI WGS metagenome assembly PDWI01 (sample SAMN01162508, study PRJNA174530) | Oral metagenome, whole genome shotgun sequencing project. | biome: Marine environment; feature: Marine mammal; material: Swab sample of the gingival sulcus; isolation source: swab sample of gingival sulcus...
AACATTTTCAATTAGTTGTCCAAGTAAAACATAACCTAAATTAGAATAAGCGTATTTTTGATTGGGTTTTGATTTAACTTTGCCATTGTCAGAAAATATAGGGCTGAAAAACTTATTTCTGTCAAAAGATTTATGCTCTTCTGCTAAATGAACCCAATTTAAGGGAATTGGATTTGGAATTCCTGCCGAATGATTTAGTAATTGTTGTATTGTTATGTTTGAAGAATAAGGAAATTCCGTCAAATATTCTTTTATAGGTTGCTCAATTTCAATTATCCTTTGTTCTGCTAATTGCAAAACGGCTAATGCCGTAAATGTTTTAGTGACAGAATAAGCATTATATGTTGTATTTTCTGTTGTTTTTATTTGATTTTTTATATCCGCAAAACCAGCTTGAAATCTGTGCATCATTTTGTCTTTGTTGAAAATAACATATTGAATTGATGGCGTTTTATTGTCCTCAATTTGTTGTTGTAATATGTTATCAATGTTATTCATTTCTTTTGGTTGCGAATTGCAAGAACCTAAAAAAATCAGAATTAGCACTAAGATATTGATTCTCCACATAGCTTGCAGGAAGGGTTTGAGCGACTTGCCAAAGAGTATGGTTGCTATGGGCTGGTTTCATTATTTCTAGTTTAAAAAAGGTGATAATTCTTCTACTTCATCTTTTTGGAATCTAAACCTTTCATTCAAAAAACTCCTCAACGCTTCAAAATTGGGAAAGCGAGATTTATTTTCGAGTCCAAATGATTTTAGAACATGAGCACTTATCTGATTCAATTGAATTTCTAGATTTTGACCGATTAGTTCGCTTATTGGTATCTCAACGTATGTTTCCGATTCGTCTTTAAATCTGATTTCGTGAAAAGTCTTTTGAAAATCTTCTAACCATGCTTCTTCGGTCGCATATTTTTTGCCATTTTTAGCAAGAAGATTTTTTGCTTTTAGATTAACAATGTTGTTGTATAGAGCAAGAATAATTTGCCAATCTAACCACCCTTCATCTTTTAGTCTAATCCGTTCTGAATTAAATTCTTGAGATTGTTTTAAGCGTTCAAGAGTTAAATGTATTACACTTATACAGTTTTGGTATCGCCCTTTGATATTATTGATTGCTTTATCGTGATTGTATAATGGGCTATCGTTTTTTTTTGTAGATAGTGTATCAGATTCGTGCTGTTCAATATTTAAAAGATCAGATGTGAACTTATTGCGCATCGACTTCTGGAATTTATCTTCAGAAACCAAATCCCTGTAAGCTCTTTGATAAGCATTGATAGTTAATGTCTTGTTACCCAGGCCTGCTTCAAACAAGCTATGAAATTTGTCTTGGAAATCGTCATGAGGAAGTAAGCTAAGTTCGTCTAATATCATTTGAAAAGAAACAGTGATTGCAGTATAGTGCATATTCTTTTCTTTAGGTTCTTTGGATTTTAACACTGGCAGAAAAACTTTCCAAAGATACTTCGTATTGGAGGGAAGTTGTTCCGGACCTTTTGGAGTTTCAACTAATTCAATTTTGATGTTTATCAAACCTTCTGTTAGGTGAAAATCAATTTCACTTAAAGCAATTTCAGACTGAATGATTTGGATGAGGGCAGCAAATTCTTCTCCAACGGAATTTGAAATAAAATCATTTTCAAATTCAATATTCCAATGGCTGCCAAATGCCTTCCAACTTATAGTTCTCTTTGAACCAACATCATTGATAGGGGGACTTTCTAGCTTTCTAGCTACTAGCTTATTTAATCCGATTGAATTTTGCTCCTTTTGGATGAACTTAACGCTTTCTTTAAGAAAATCATCATACAATTGCCCCATTCTAACTTTTTCATAATCAATGAAACCCGACAATTGATTGGAAATTATTGGTGTCAAACCAAGAATGAAGGCACATTCGAGAAGGGTTTTTCTTAAAAGCTTATCGGTTTTGGGATCAAAGTCGCTAGGATCAAATTCGTTTCTTGCAGTTAAATAATTTTCAAATGCTTGTAAATAGCTTATCCATGAACCTTGTTTGAAGTCAGAATGTAGTAGTAATGCATAGGAGTCGCTAATTCGTTTATATAACAGTGAATCTTCCTTTTGAAAACAGAACCATATAGCTGATAACGAATAGTATTTGGCTGCAAGGTTCATTCCAATAGCTGCGTAAAGTTGGGATATACCCATAACAGCCAAAATGAAGCCTTCATAAGTTGTTTCATTTTGATAAAGATCTTTTGCCTTATGAAAAAAGCCTAAAGCATTCAGAATACCCTTAGAGCTTTTTGAGTGTAGGTGTTTCCATCCTCTCTCCGTGTATCGCTTTGCAGCACTAAAATCACCCTCCCGTTTTTGAACTAATGGTAAGATTTCTTCGGAATATTTATCAAGATCAAGAAATTTATCATCTAATCCAAATCGGATAGCTAAGTCAACAATAGCATCAATTTTCTTACCTAATTGAGAAATTGCAAATTGAGGTGCATTAGATGATTCACTGATTATTTCTTTGAAACAACTAAGAGCCTTAACTTTATTGTCTGAACCAATACCAATAAAATCTCTATTAAGGAAGAAGAATCCTTGCAGCTCTAAAAGACCACAATAAATATTTTTATCGGCAACTGATGCCTTTTGTGCATCAACTAGAGAGTCATATATTTCAAACCATTTATAAACATGGTCTTCTTCTATATCAATTAGGTTAAGTTTTTGTGTTGTAGCTATAACAGTGAGTAGGTTAAGAGCATCCTCTAGGTTTCCCAAATCCACAAATACATCAAGATCCGAAAAGTAATCATGAACGATTTCCTCTAATCCTTTTAGACTATTCTTTGGAGACTCATCAACAGATGGTCTTAATGTCAGCCAAACAATTTCATAAATAGCTTCTCTCCTCAGCTTTCTTAAAATGTCTGGATGATTGGAATAAAGCGATAGGAGTTTTAGCCACAACTCGCTTTGTCCTCCTAAATAACTATTCCTTCTGCAATGCTTAGCCGCAAGAAGGACTTGATAGAACTCACCAATATTGAAATATTGAATATCCTCGACGTCTTTCCATAATTTGTATGATTCCAAGTAAACTTTATCATCCTTATCTCCTAAGCTTAACAACTGATTATCAAGTAGATAATTTGTAAGTAAACGATCCTTTGGATTTGATTGCATAGATTTATCACTTACTACACCTCGAAGTCTATCAAAAACCAAGGAGTGGTTATCTTTTGCAATAGGAAAGGGGAGTTGACGTATTAATTCAAAAGAGTTTTCTATTGATATCTGAACTACTTCATCGTTGGAAACATCATGAAAAACCCAGCGTATTGATTTTGTAAATGACTCCCAAATTTCATTGGGTAATGCATCATATACTCTCTTTGCAATCAGCAGCTCTTTATTATCACCTTTAGTTTGCAGTTTCCTATACTGATCCTTTATATATGAATCAATAATAGTCTTTAGCTTAATCGAACATTTGTCAAGTAATTCACTTGAAAGATTTTCTTGATTTGAAGCCCACTCTGTTAGTAGCCCTGCATCATTATCACCTTTTTTAGCTGCAATGGATGTATTTGTTTCAAATATAAAAAGAGGTTCATCCATTAAATATTCACCTTTTACAAAAAGCATAAAGAAGTGTGCTAATGACTTGGTTATTTCTTCACTAGAGAATGAAAAATTCTTTGATGAATAAAGCTTAAGTTGTTTAAATGTTGATCTAAATGATGTCAGATCTCTTTGAAAAATATCATCTTCAAAGTCACAGTAAATTTGTTCATCAATTCCATGAACTTTATTATATAACCATACTTCCAAAGTCTTTAACTCCTGATATTTGAATCCTTTTATTGTATCTGAAGCATCAGTATCTTTTGCAAAGAGATGTAATTTTGATATATGTCCTGTATTTGTCATTGTTTCATTAGGTTTAAAAACAACTCTTTTGGTTTTTCAGTGTAGGCTACTAGTGTCAGCAAAAACCAAATGTGCTGTTTGTGCACTTGACCTTTCCAGCATGGCATACAACGGTGTGCTATGCGTAGTAGCGGGTAAAAAAGCATAGACTTTGAGTTAAAAAACTGACCCGCTATTGCTTATAAACCGTGTTATAGGCAGTTATTTATATCCGTAAATTACATAATTATTATTTTCCATCTCAAAATTAATATTGTTTTTTAATAGTAATTCTTTAAATTCCTTACTAATATCAATCACTTTACCTTTTACAAGCATTCCTCTACCTTTAATATATCTTGGCATAATAATCATATACTCAATATCAAAAAAAACAGGCATACCTTCCATATAAAAAGGAGACCAATCTCCGTAGAAATTAGGGTTTTCTATGTTAGAAACATTATAACCAAACTCTTTATCTGATATTCGTTTTTCAAAATATGCTGGTGGAAATGGTAAACTATTAACACCTTTTTGCAATTCCAACCATTTAGTATCATTCATATATGAACCCAATCCTCTTTTCTCTACTTTTTTAAGAGTTTCCATTTTAAACTGAATAATATTAGGGTCGTTTTTCATTAAATACCGATATTTTTCTTCATCAGTTAATGGTTTGCTTTCCAAATCTGAATAGAGCTTTCTTGTTTCTTCAATATTTGTTTTGTTTTTCATATTTTATCTTTCCTATGAAGGCTCACATTTGTGGATGCACTCGTACAATTTACAATTGATTTTTTATCTCTATTTTAGCCTTTCGGATTATATTCATTTGGTTGGTTTTATAGAAGTTATTTTGGATATTTCCAACAACTTTTCTCATTATATTGGTGTGCTATGCGTAGTTGTCAATTTTTTTGTGAAGATACTCAAAATCTGGCTTTTGCTATCGTAAAAAATAGAATTCCGTATGACAATAATTACAGGAGTGTTCTTAGTTGAAAAAAGGGAAAAAAGGCTTGTTTTTTACCTCAGTTCTTTGTTACCAGCTGGCATTCCTATCAGTTCGTAATTGGTACTTCTTCCTCCTGCTGCTTCTTTTTGCAAAATTCCTTTCTCAATCAAGTCGTTAATATCTCTAACTGCTGAATCTTTAGAGCACTTTGCAATTTTTGCCCATTTGGATGAAGTTAATTTCCCGTCAAATCCATCCATTAGCCTATTTAATAATTTTCTTTGTCGGTCATTTATTGCAGTATCTATGTGCTTTTGCCAAAAATCAGCTTTAAATAATACTCTTGCAAGTATTGAATCTGTCGATTTCAAAGCATTAATCAAACAGTTTAAAAACCATACTATCCAATCAGTTATATCTAAATTCCCTTTTTGAGTTTTTTCCAATATCTCATAATACTGTTTTCGTTCCAACCGAATTTGAGCAGACATACTGTAAAAACGTTGATTACTTTTGTCAGCTTGCGCAAGAAGCATATCCGTTAATGCTCTTGTTATTCTTCCATTTCCATCTTCAAAAGGGTGGATTGTTACAAACCATAAATGAGCGATTGCTGCTTTAACTACTAAGTCAATTTTACTATTGTTGAACCAATTTAGAAATCGGGTCATTTCTTTTTCAACCAAATCAGAATCAGGAGCCTGGAAATGTACTTTTTCTTTTCCCATTGCTCCAGATACAACCTGCATAGGTCCAGTAGTGTCTTTTCTCCAATCAGCAACAGTTATTTTATACATTCCGCTTCTACCTGTTGGAAATAAAGCTGCATGCCAATCAAAAAGTCTGTCAGCTGTCAAGGGGTCAAAACATTTTTGAGTTGCATCAAGCATCATTTCAACTACTCCTTCAACATTCCTGTCTGACTCAACAGTTCCTGCTATTTCCATTCCTAATCTGCGTGCAATGGAGGAACGTACTTGGTCAGGATTTAGAAATTCACCTTCAATCTCCGATGATTTTAACACATCAAGAGTCAACGTATCAAGTAGAGCCTCATTTCTCAAATCGAAACCCAATGTTTCCATTTTTCCAATAAGTCTTCCCTGTAAATTTCTTGCCTCACTCAACAAATCCAAGAAATCATTACTATTCCAAGTAAATTCTGGCCAATTGTCCTTTTGATGTATAAAAGCTTTCATTCAATGCATTATTTGCAACGAAAATAACCTTTATTCGATGCAAATCAAAATTAATCGTTGCTTATTTTGCGTTAAATACGCCGTGGCGGCATTTTAATTCATACTCTGCGCGGGCAAATAATCGATATATGTAATTGGCATAGCACACCAATGTGTAGCATTTTCCTAAAGACTGAGAATTTGTGTAGCAAATGAAGGGATTTAGGTCGCCGTAGGCGAATGCTACACATTGGTTGGTGTATGAGCAGTAGCGGATTAAAAAGCCATAAACTTCAAGCCTACTACTGCACCCATTGTGCCATTACCGTTTCGTCTCCCAGATTATAAATACGTTTTAGAAGTAAAAGCCCAACCATCGTACGGACAGGAGTTCCCGGCTGCCCGGTATTCGAATAAAGTGGGCTAAACTCGTATTCAATTTCCTGCCAATTTATTTGATCAGATAAAACTACAAGTTCATGCTCCGGGTTGACAATCTCTTTCAAAATTGGACAGAACAAATTTCTCTGACCTTGACTAGGCAATTCCCCTTTCATATTTTGCACATATTTTCAAGCAAATTACAAATAACCTTGCAAAAAAAGACAAAGGATATTGTGGAGTTATGAACTATATGCCGTTAGATATCAGAAGGTTAATATATTCTTAAGGATTAACTATTTAATGTTGGGCGTGATTATTATTTAAGTTCCTCCAAAATCTTGTTTATTTCTAATCCTATTTTCTCTATCTCGGTAGCGTATTTATCTGTGTCCTCAGCTATTGCTTTTAATATAATCTCGTTTTGCTGTATTCTTAAATCACAATATTTCAGTAGTTTTTTATTTTGTTCCAATAATTCTATCGGTAAATTTTCAATTGAGTTAAGTCGGTTTATTATTTCCTTATTCTCTTTCCATAAAACAACCCCTTTACTAAATTCCTTAATTAAATATTCAGGTTCTGCCGTATTAACCACATTAAAGACGGCAAGCGATATATTTTCATTTTTAACAAATTTTGCGACTTCTTTGTCGTAGGTGGCGGTATCAAAGCCTGGTTTAGATAAATCTCCTGCAATAAAAGCTATTCCCATAATTAAAACAAACAGTATTACTATAAAAATTGCTCCAATTCCTGCTGCTTTCCATCCGCTATAAAATTCTCCTCCTGATTCCTTATGCTCTTTTAACCATTTCCCTTGTATTTTTTCAACAATCAGATAAATTATTCCTGTATAAATTGCAGGTATCAATGCATTTGGGATTTTATCGATTATGTGTTCAGGTATTGAAAATATTCCTGCAAATATTAAAAGAGTAGAGATTATTCCAATTGTAAAGGCTTTTTTCCCATTATCTTCTTGGTTATAGGATTCGTAATTCTTTTTCACTAAGTATCCGGCAGCTGCAGGTCCACCCAAATATGTTGCAATTGCAATTGCTTTTTGAGAAAATAATTTCTTTTCTTCCATTAATTTCTGTTTGTTGTATCGTTTGTTTTAATTCTGACTAACAGTAATAACATGAGCAATAGCTGACTTCGTGGCACTTCTGTGTCAAATTATACGAAATTTGAAACGGGCTATAAACCTTGACGTTTAGCATTTTCACCTCCATTTATTTATAGTCTTTTTGTTATCCACTGCTTTTTTATTCTTTTTACAGAATATTTTAAGCCTTGAATTTAAATAGTCGTTTTATTTTATGATAATCCTTTAAATTAGGATTGATAAAATATTCTCGGGCTAAATATTATTCTTTCAAGGTTGTGGGTTGCCAATGGATTAAGCAAATATTATAAATGAATCTATTTAATTATAATTTTTTTTGTAATTGATTGATTATTATTGTTTGTATAGTTGACAATATACATGTTCTTTTTTAAATGTGATAAATTAATAGTTTTGTTGCTTGAGCATTGAAATGAAGCATGTTTTTTGCCTAAAGTATCGTATATTGAGATTGTTCCTTTCTCGTTATTTACAGGTTGCACATAAAGGGAGTTGGTGCTTGCATTAAAAGACAAAATTGTTTGTGTTTTATTATTTGGGGCCGTTGTTGCTTGTGCTTGAAATACCGATATTATAAAATTTGCAAAAGCTGATCCTGCAACAATATTTGCTTGCTCGTTGGGATGAGAATCACTGTTGTTATGGTTTTTCTCATACTCATATTTTAGGCAATTGACTTTGCCTTGTTGAGGATTTTCGTTGTTTTCGGCAACAATATTAAAAAAGTCGAAAATGAAAATGTTAGGATGATTTTGATCGTCCTCTGTAAGCCAGTCATTTTTTACCCAGTTTACAAACTCTCGTGCTCTTTGAGCCTTTTCTTCATTTGTCGAAGATCTGTGCAAAGGAGCTAAAGTCCAAACAATAAACTTTTTATTGGGGAAAGCATCCATTTTTGCTCTTAAAGCGCGGTACTGCAATTTGTAGTTTCCCAAACATTTAACTTGCGAAGATACACTGGGGGTAGCAATATCTTCAACAATATTAGAACCCGGAAAGCAGTGTTTAAAAATCACTACATCGTAGCGTTCAAGCATCGATTCTAAGCATTCTATTTTTGGATTTTCTGAGTTACAAGCTCCATTTATCCATAAGTTCCAGTAATCATAAGGGTAATTATCATGAGGATAAGGAGAACTAGGGAAACCACGCTGATCTAACTGATAATTTGTACCATGTACTGCATTATAAGCTTCAATTGTATCTACTACATGGCCTTGGCTATATACTGCGCCTCCTGTTGAATGATGTAGAAAATAGGCTTTTTGTGAGTAGGCATCTATTGTTAGTAATACCAACATAGATAGCATTAAACGAATTAATGTTTCTTTTTTCATGGCTTTGCATTGTTTTAATGATGAGTAAATTGTTCTGGCTTTCTTTAAAAATCTTTTTGAATTTATTAATATTTAGGGTCAATAGCAAACTTCTCAGGGGGTTCTTTTTTGAAAATTGTGATTTTTTATGGGTGAAACCCAAAAAAACGTTGTTGTTGATTATCCTAAATATTATTTAGAACAGGATTGACTTAATGGTACTGTTGCTGTAACGTTTTGCTTTCGTTATGCGATATATTGTTTTGTTAGCTCAACTTTTTTGCTTTTCCCCGACCCTAAAAACCAATGAAAACTACCTTGTCATTCCGCCGGTTAGAACTGTACGCGCGTGTTTGCAATGTGCATGGTTTTCAGTAATTAAATCTAATGAAAAATCAGAAAAATACATAAGAAGTCTATTTTAAACCTTAAAAAGACGAGTTTTGACAATGTGAGTTAAGCACCTGTTTATTAGTAACATATTCGTTTGTAAACGCTTACAAACGCTTATTGTCGCTTACAAACGTTTAAATACCGGATAAGCTATTGGGGCCACCCTACCTTTGAACCGATAATTTCGTTTTAATCAATTTTAAAAATTTACATGATGAATGCATTAAGAAACAACGTCAGGCTTATCGGCCACCTGGGTAACGACCCGCAAGTAAGAAAGTTGGACGGTGGAAAAACCGTTGCTAATTTTAGTATAGCAACCAACGAAATTTACCGCGACCAAAACGGCAACAAACAAAGCGAAACCACCTGGCACCGTTTGGTAGCCTGGGGAAAACAAGCTGAGATCATTGAAAGATATGTAAAAAAAGGTTCTGAGATTGCCATTGATGGCAAGCTGGCAAACCGCTCTTATGAAGATAAAAAGGGCGAAAAACAATATGTAACAGAAGTGGTGGTAAACTCGGTTTTACTGCTCGATAAAGCTAAAAACGAAAGTTTGGAAGTATAATATTGTAGCTGTTGGGCTGAAAGCAAAAAAATCCTGCCGGTAATCAAAGCCGGCAGGATTTTTATTTTTTACGGCTAAGCAGCCTTAGCACAATTTTTTTCTTCAATAATGCTATTTGTTCCACCTAAATCAGTATTCCGGGGCCATGTTTACAAGAGCCTTCTATTTTATTGCTTTACCGGTGGAACGGCACTTTTTCTTCGCAAAAACTAATTTACATAAATATCGTAAGGCATACGTGCATATACGCCTTTCATTGACATTGATTTTTTGGCAAAGTTGAAATAGCGGTAACTGTCGCCCAGTTCTTTTTTCAGGAAACGTGTCCGCAAATTGTCAGTGCTATTTTTAAAAATTGACTGAAAAGGATCGGGTAGTGCCGGTAGTGCAACTGTGCGATAATCTTCGAGCCCGGCAATTTCTGCAGCCCGTGTTATGGCTGTTTCCAGTCCGCCAAACTCATCTACCAATCCAATTTCTTTGGCATTTTTGCCACTCCAAACGCGGCCCTGGCCAATGGAATCAACGGCTGCAATATCCATTTTGCGCCCTTCAGCCACATGCCCGATGAAGGTGTCGTAACCCTCTTCAATATTTTTTTGCATCATAGCCGATTCATATCCCGTCATTGGACGTGAAACAGAGAGAAGGTTAGCGTTTTTGTTGGTTTTCACTACATCGGTGGTAATGCCCAGTTTGTCGTTCAGTAATACTTCCATGTTGGGAATAATACCAAATATACCAATAGATCCGGTAATGGTGGTCGGTTCTGCCACAATCAGGTCGGCAGGGCACGAAATATAGTAGCCCCCTGAAGCTGCCACGTCACCAAAAGAAACTACAAGGGGTTTTGTTTCTGCTGCCAGTTTAACTTCGCGCCAAATTACTTCTGAGTCGAAAACACTACCACCGGGTGAATTCACTCGGAAAACAATGGCTTTGTAGGTACTGTCCTGACGTACCTTACGTATTTCACGTCCTAATTCGGCTCCTACAATACCTTTATCGTTAACTGACGACATGGCTGCGCCAATTTCGCCGCTGGCATAAATAACAGCTATCTTATTCCTGCTGTATTTGGGTATTTTCACTTTTACAGGTGCTTTGGCATAGTCGGTAACCCCAATCACGGGTATTGGTTTTTTCTCTTTTACTCCGGTAATTTCACGAAGGTCGTCAAGCACTTCATCTTTAAAAAGTGCTGCGTCTGCCAATCCTACGGCCACGAGCTCTTCGCCTTTTTTAAACGATTGCACCTCATCGGCCAACGCATTAAGGCTGTCAACCGAGATATTACGCCTTTCTGATATTCCATCTAACATGGTGTTCCACAGGCTATTAAGATAAATCATAGTCTGCTCGCGGTTTGCTTTACTCATGTCGTTTCTCACAAAAGGTTCTACTGCTGCTTTAAATTTTCCGTGCCGGATAACCTGGGGTTCAATGCCAATTTTTTTCAACAGATCTTTGAAAAACATCAACTCACCGCCCAATCCACGAAAATCTATTGTCCCCATGGGATGGATAACAATTTTGTCAGCAACGGAAGCCAGGTAGTACGACTTCTGGTCCATCATCATTTCGCTATTGGCATACACTGGTTTGTCGCAACTGTCTTTAAATTGTATCAGCATATTTCTGATTTCCTCTGCCGATGCCGTACCACCGTTAAAAACAGATAGCTTTAGATAAACCCCTTTTATACGGTTATCGGTAGTTGCATTTTTCAGCGCCTTGCTAATATTATTCAGGCCAATGGTTTTTTCCATGCTAATGCCCGGAACTTCAAGATTATCAAACGGATAGTTGGTAGCACGGTCAACTACCTTGTGTGACAGGTCAATCACCAGCAAAGATTTGTCCTGAACGGTCATCTGTTTTTCTGTCGATGATACAATAATGCCAATTACCATAGCAAAGAAGAAAAAGCCTATTATGTTAATCACAATAATACCGACAATAGTTGCCAACACATATTTAAAAAACTGTTTCATTTCAATTGAGTTTTTATTTTTATCATTAATTTTATTCGCTGTACAATTAGTATCAGCGTAATTTACTTCATTACAAATATATTAATCAATGCACAAGGTTTATCTTGGAATTGGTGGAAACAAAGGTAATAAACACGTAAATTTCATAAAAGTTGCACGTTTAACGGAAGAACGGCTGGGAAAAATCCTAAAATCATCGTCGGTGTATGAAACGCCACCATGGGGTTTTGTTGCCGATGAAAATTTCTGGAACCAGGTTTTTTTAATTAAAACAACGCTTGCTCCGCAGCCGCTTCTTGATGAGATTCACCGGATAGAAGCAGAATTTGGAAGAAAGCGGGGAAGTGGAGGGTACGCCTCGCGGGAGATGGACATCGATATCCTGTATTATGACAGCTTAATCATTGAAAATGAAAGACTTACTGTTCCTCATCCACAAATTGGAAAGAGAAAATTTGTCCTCGTTCCGTTGGTAGAAATTGCGCCTGGTTTTGTTCATCCTTTACTGCAAAAATCGAATTTCAGCCTTCTTAGAGTTTGTTCCGACCATTCCATAATTACACGGATAGATAGCAACGATGTTTAAAATATTGAAATAATAACAGATGGAAATACTTAATCAGCTAACGGCTGACGATCTTCGAAAAAAACTACAGCTTTTTTGGGAACTTTCAGGAGAAAAGATAAAGCAAATAGATGCAAATTACGACGCTGCACAAGGGTCGCCGGTGTTCACTGTAAAAGGCAAATACACTGCGCGTGGCTGGACGGAATGGACACAGGGGTTTCAGTTTGGCTCTTCGGTTTTACAGTTTGATGCTACGGGCGATATCTTTTTTCTGGAGTCAGGAAGAAAAAATATAATCGAAAAAATGGCTTCGCACCTTACCCATACCGGTGTGCACGACCACGGTTTTAATAACCTGAGTACCTATGGCAATTTGTTGCGGCTCATAAATGAAGGTAAAATGCCTTTCAATTCGTGGGAAAAAAATTATTATGAACTGGCATTGAAAGTTTCCGGGGCTGTGCAGGCCGGGCGTTGGACAAAGACCCCCAATGGCGGGTTTATCTATTCGTTTAACGGGCCGCATTCGCTGTTTGTTGATACTATACGCACAGTTCGGGTACTAATGGCAGCTCATTTGCTTGGCCATACCTTGCAGGGTGAGGGAGATGTGCGCATTTCTCTGCTGGAGCGTGCCATTCAGCATATGGAAACTACTGCTTTGTGGTCGGTGTATTATGGCAACGGGCGCGATAGCTGTGATGTTTGGGGCAGAACGGCACACGAAAGTATTTTCAATATTAGTGATGGTGCCTACCGTTGTCCTAATTCGCAACAGGGCTTTTCGGGATTCACGACCTGGACACGCGGACTGGCATGGGCCATGCTCGGCTTTGCCGAAGAACTGGAACTCTTGCAGCATATCCCTGAAAAAGACATGGAGCAACTGGGTACAAGGCACAAAATAGAAAATACCATGGTTCAGGCGGCGCGTGCCACTTGCGACTTTTATATTGAAAACACAACAAAAGATGGCATTCCCTTTTGGGATGCCGGAGCGCTAAACCTGCACAGGTTAACCAATTATAAGCATCATCTTTCCGATCCATTCAACGATTGGGAACCTGTTGACAGTTCTGCTGCTGCTATTGGAGCCCAGGCTTTGTTGCGATTGGGAAATTTTCTGAAGAAAAATAATGAAGGGGATGCCGAAAAATATTGGCAGGCGGGGCTTACGGTAGCAGATACACTGCTTAATCCTCCTTACCTGAGTACCGATCCCGGGCATCAAGGGTTGTTGCTGCACAGCATTTACCACCATCCCAACGGATGGGACTATATTCCCGAAGGAAAGAAGATTCCCTGTGGCGAATCATCAATGTGGGGCGATTATCATCTACGCGAAATGGCATTGTACCTGCAACGCTTTATCAATAATGAGCCCTATTACACCTTTTTTAATGGGTTGATATAAAAAAAGGAACTCGTTCTATAACAAGCTCCTTTAATTTGTTGGTTGACCTGCCAGGGCTCGAACCTGGACTCTTCTGATCCAGAGTCAGACGTGTTGCCAATTACACCACAGGTCAATGTGGCTGCAAAAATAAAGAAAATCCTGTACAGCATAAAGGCATTCTTTAAAAATCTTTGGCTGACAGCCAATTTCAACTGCATAATAATCTATTGCGTATCTGGCTATGGTGTGGATTGAAGTGTGAATAAGCCAGATGTGTGGAAGTTTGTGCGTTATATCAGATAAAATTTTTTGGTAAGAAAGGCCAACAATAACAGCAGAGCTATTACAGAAATTACCCAGGATAAAATGTTAATATACTTTTTTTTACGCTTTTCTTTCTGAAATTCATGCTCCAACTGTTGGCGGTAGTCAGCTGAAAATTTTTTCTTTCCCGGGTTTTTAAATGTTGCGTGTTTGAAGTTGTAGTTTTTTTCAGCGCCACCCTGGTTAAAGTATCCCAAACGGGCTTCTGCACCACCGACATCAGGTTTACTGCGGCCAGCCAAAAATTTACGTGGCTTAAGGTTGGCTATCCACCGTTGATATCCCATGCCGTTGTATCCCATGATATTGAATTTGAATACTTAAATTTACAAAAATTTTTTCTTTAATTCTTCGAAAATTCTGAAAACTACAGGGCAGGTTTCGCAATTTTTAGCCGATAATTTGATAATCTGATAAAACCGTGGCCTGTTGGTATGCGGATATTCGCGGCAGGCTTTCGGACGGTTTTCATATACCATGCAATGGTTATCGGGTAAAAGAAAAGGACAGGGATGGGCATTAAAAACATAATCACCGTCTTCGTCAACTGAAACATATTGCTCTGTAAATGCTACTGGCTTTATTTTCAGGTGTTTTGCCAGTTTGTCGATGTCGCGATGGGTTAATCTGGGCCCAATGGTTTTACAACAGTTGGCGCAATTGAGGCAGCTAAAATCTTCAAATGCTTCGTTATGGAGGTGGTGTACAAAATCATCCAGATTTTTGGGTTTTTTCTTTGCCAGCTTTTTAATGAGAAGGGAAGTACTTTTTCTGTTCTTGTTAGTTGCTGCCAATAGTTCTTCAGGCGTATTATATGCTATCTGTTTCATTTCCTGTGGTGTTAACCTTTTCGTTGTGTTGTTATTTCCAGTGGCTCGGAATTACGTTTTCGGCTTCTGTATTTTAGTTGGGCAAGGAACAGGCCTCCCACAACTGTTGCTATACCTATCATTTGCCGAACAGCCAGACCTTCTTTTAAAACGAAGAAGGAGAGGATAGCCACAAAAACAGGGATCAGGTTAATAAAAGCATTGGAGCGGTTAACGCCGAGGTTTCTGATGCTTTGGGTGAAGAAAACAAATGCCAGTGTTGACGCAAAAACAGCCAGAAACAGAATAGCTTTAAAAGCCTGATGATTATAAGGTTGCGAGATAAAACCTTTCATTTCGAAAATAAGCCAAAAGGGGAGAAAGAATAAAGCACCTATCACATTCTGCCAGGCAATAATTGTAAGGGTATTGTATTTGCCCACAAGTTTTCTAAGTACAATGGAATAAGAAATGGCAGCCAGAACAGCCAGAAATTCGAGGCTAATGCCTAAAGGGGAGGCATCGAAGCGTAAACTGCCGTTAAACACTACCAGTGTCACCCCGATAAATGACAGAAAGAGCCCGGCAATATTCATCCGGGAAAGCCGCTCACGGAAAAAATACCAGGCAACTACAGGCGAAATGAGCGGAATGGTAGCAATAATAACTGCAGCAACAGTGGATGAGATATATTTCAATCCAAAGCTCTCGCCAATAAAATAAAGAAAAGGTTCAAAAAACGACATCAACACAAAAAGCCAGATATCTTTTTGCGCAACTTTTTGCAATCTTCTCAATATTAATGCAATAAGAGCAATAAGCAGCGCGGAAATTACCAGTCTGAAAATAACCACTGTAATGGGTTCATAACCCCGGTAGGCAATTTTAAACCAAATAAAGGAATAACTCCAGAAAAATGCAGCTCCAAGTGCTGCTCCGTGTGAAAGCCAGTCTTTTTTCCTCATCTAAAAATCAATTCGTTCAAAAATACGCTTTTAAGTTTTAAAAACTGATTTAAGCCGATTATTTCATGAAAAATGAACTATATAGCAGTAGGTAAGCAAAACTTGTCGTTTTTTAGTGACTTGCGGTTGAAAGTTGTTTGTAATATTATCAAAAATTTAAAAGCACAATAGAATAATAAATCGCAAGGCAAATACATCTGATTTTTATGCTTGAAGTAATTTGGAAAACTGAACTGCGATTTATATGTGGATAGAAAATTCGATGCCACATTCCCAGATTTTACCTCCAATGAGCCGGATTTAGGTGCAATTGCCCTTAAATAAGTCAAGAATTTTAAAATAGTCTCTAAATATTTGAATACTTTTGTTTTTCTAAGAATTCAACGAAAATTAAATCAAAAAAAATGGGAATCATGAAAAAAACAGCAACGAATCATTTAATAGTAGTTTTGGTATCAGCAGTGATAGTAATGCTGGCTATTTCGTGTGGCAATCAACAAAAAAAAGCGGATGAGGCCAAGAAAAGTGCCAGCGTAGAAAAATACCTCGGGCTACAGTTATGGTCGGTAAGGGCTGACATGTCAAAAGATGCTGCCGCAACGCTTGACAGTGTAGGTAGTATGGGTTATAAATTTATTGAAGCAGCAGGCTATGGCGATGGAGAAATTTATGGCATGGATCCTTTGGATTTTAAAAATTTATGCGAGAAAAATGGCGTTGCCTTTTTAGGGGCGCATGTCGGACAGGACATTCCGGATGAAGCAAAATGGGATGAAACCATGGCTTGGTGGGACACCTGCATCGAAGCGCATAAATTGGCAGGAGTAAAGTGGATAGTTCAACCATTTATGGGTAAAACAGGCTACGAAAGTGTAGACGGGCTGAAAAAATATTGTGACTATTTCAATGCAATAGGCGAAAAATGCAATGCTGCAGGCATCCGTTTTGGTTACCATAACCACGACAAGGAGTTTTCTACAGTTTTGGACGGTAAGCCTGTTTACGACTGGATGCTTGAATTTACTGATCCTGAAAAAGTTATGTTTGAAATGGACCTGTACTGGGTAGTGGTTGGTGGTGCTAAACCTACAGATTATTTTGAAAAATACCCCGGCAGGTTCGAATTGTGGCATATAAAAGACAAAACAGAACTGGGTAGTGCCGATTCCATAGTGCATTTTAAACCTATTTTTGCCGAAAAAGATAAATCAGGCCTGAAATATGGCATTATTGAGGTGGAAGAATATAATTATGCCCCGTTGGAAAGTTGCCGGAAGAGCCTCGAGTTCCTCAATGCTGAGGATTTTGTAAAAATGTAACCAAACGCGTATAAACAAAGATATTAATAGCGGTAAATGGTTCTCTGCGGGTGGAAAATTATTTTTCATCCGTGGAGGAATACTTATATGTATATACGTCTTACTGGCAGGTATCGCTGTGTTGGTATTTTCTTGTAAGAAATCGGCTTTGCCTACAATTGTTTTTACTACTTCGCTGGGTGAAATCGTGGCCGAAGTTGATACTGTGAATGCACCGGTTACGGCAAAAAACTTTCTGGCACATGTAACCAATGGTACCTATGTAAATGCTGTTTTTTATCGGGTAGTAAGAATGGATAACCAACCCAATAATCCGGTAAAAATAGAAGTAATACAGGGTGGTATTTATAACGAAGAGTTGCAGCAGAAAGTGCAGCCGATTGAACATGAAACTACAGCAAAAACAGGGTTGTTGCATGTTAATGGAACCCTTTCCATGGCGCGGTTGCATCCGGGAACAGCATCAACGGAATTTTTTATTTGTATAGGCAATCAGCCCGAACTCGATTTTGGCGGTAATCGAAACCCCGACGGACAGGGTTTTGCAGCATTTGGAAAGGTGAAGGATGGAATGGAAGTGGTATTGAAAATTCAACACCTGAAAGACAATAATCAATACCTCGAAGAACCTGTGAAGATATTAAACGTACATATTGTGCAATAAAAAAGGCGGGAGTTAACCCGCCTTTTGGTTTATGCTGCAACGCTTGCAAAAGCTTTTTTTAGCACATCGGGGTATATTTCCCCAAAGTTTTCAAAGCACCAAACTTCAAGTTCGTGAAGTTCATACTTCTCAACCCAATCAATACATTTATACAGCTCTTTGCTGAATAAATCTTTGCTGAAACTTACTTTCGGTAGAATAACTTTAGCATACTCCAACATAGTATTAATTTTTTAAATATTTCGGGTATTAAAATAATGAAAAATCCATAGATTTTATATGTTCTTTAGCAGTTTAACAATCATTAACGCATCTTTTTCTTTCAGGACTTACAGCATCATTCTGATTGGCAGTTTATTGCAACAAACAACTATTTTCAAATTTTTAGAATTTTATTTTTCACAAAATGTGAAACGTCTTCGGAAATTGGTTTTCCTTCGGAAATAGATTTCAGAAATGCGCTTCCGATAATGGCACCGTTGGCATACTTGCATGCATTGGTAAAAGTAGCATGGTCAGAAATACCAAAGCCAATAAGGTACGGATTCCTGAGGTTCATTTTCCTTATCCGGTCAAAATAATCTTCATGAAAATCTTCCACTTTTTTTCCAATTCCGGTGGTGGATGCTGACGAAACCATGTATATAAATCCGGAGGAAACATCATCAATTCTACGAATGCGTTCTTCCGGGGTTTGCGGGGTTATTAAAAATATATTATGTATCTGATTTACAGAAAAATAGTGTTTGTATTTTTCTTCATACTCTTCGAGTGGAAGGTCGGGCAGTATGGCTCCGTCAATACCGGTATCGTGACACTTCTTGCAAAATGCTTCCATACCAAACTGCAAAACCGGATTAATATAGCCCATTAAAATAAGTGGTATTTTAACCTCTTTGCGCACTTCTTTCAACTGGTCAAACAAGAGGTTGAGCGTCATTCCGTTTTTCAGCGCTTTTTCGCTGCTTTTCTGAATTTTAGGGCCGTCGGCTGTTGGGTCAGAAAATGGTATTCCTATCTCAACTAAGTCAACGCCGTTATTTTCCAACTGCCTGATTATTTCAACGGTGTCGTTAAGTTTTGGATAGCCGGCTGTAAAATATACCGACAGTATGTTTTCTTTTTTTGTTGCGAAAAGTTGGTTGATCCTGTTTTTCATAAAGCAGTTATTAATATCCAAAATAGTTAAGGTAAGTTTCCATGTCTTTGTTTCCGCTTCCCGAAAGGTTAACTATGTTTACTTCGTCAGGGGTCATTTTAATTTTTTCAAGCGCTGCCAGTGCATGTGCCGATTCCAGTGCCGGAATAATTCCCTCTTTTTGTGTCAGCAGTAGTGCAGCATTCAGTACCTCTTCGTCGGTTGCCGACATGTATTTTGCCCTTCCTGATTTAAAAAGATGGGCATGTAATGGCCCTATTCCGGGATAATCCAGACCGGCAGAGATGGAGTATGGTTCAGTAACCTGGCCATCGGCATTTTGCATGAGCATGGTTCTGCTGGCATGAAGGACTCCGGGCCTTCCTACCGCTAAAGTGGCTGCTGTTTCACCAGAATGAATACCTTTGCCGGCAGCTTCAACGCCAACCAGTTCAACGCCATTTTCGTTCAGATAATGGTAAAAAGCGCCGGCAGCATTGCTGCCTCCACCTATACATGCAATAATTCGCGTTGGCAGTGCATTGCCGGTTTGTGTCAATAGCTGGCTTTTTATCTCGGCGCTGATAACCGACTGAAAGCGGGTAACCATATCGGGATAAGGGTGCGGCCCTACCACAGAACCAATTATATAGTGCGTGTTTTCTGGATTATTGATCCAGTCGCGCATAGCTTCGTTGGTAGCGTCTTTCAGAGTTTTGTTGCCGCTGTGTACAGGGATAACTTTTGCTCCCAGCATTTTCATTTTTTTGACGTTGGCTGCCTGGCGCGATACATCGAGAGCACCCATGTAAACCACACATTGAATACCTTTCAAAGCACAAACCGTTGCGGTAGCAACACCATGCTGGCCAGCACCTGTTTCGGCAATAATGCGTGTTTTACCTAATTGCTGCGCCAAAAGAATCTGCCCAATGGTGTTGTTGAGTTTGTGAGAACCCGTATGGTTCAGATCTTCTCTTTTAAGGTAAATTTTCGACTGAAAATGCTCAGAAAGACGCGATGCAAAGTATAGCGGCGATGGCCTGCCTACATAATCTCTCATTAATTGTTCAAAAGTACTTTTAAATTCTTCTGAATCAATGATTTCAAGATATTTTGTCTTTAGTTCTTCAATGTTGGCATACATCATTTCCGGTATCCATGCGCCACCAAATTTGCCATAATATCCTTTTTCGTTTACCTGATAATTCATGCCGATCGTATTTCTTTAATAAATTTTCTGAGTTTTTCTATATTTTTTTTCCCGGGACTGTCTTCAAAACCACTATTAACATCTATGCCTGCAAGTTGTTTATGGTCGATTTTGTTTATGGAAGTTGCATCTTCAGAGGTAATTCCTCCGCTAAGGAAAAAAGGTGTGGTTCCGTGGTAGTTTTCCAAAATTTTCCAATTGAATTTTTTGCCCGAACCACCAGGGAGCGTTGTTTTAGTGTCGAATAAAAAATAATCGGTTACTTTTTCGTAGGCTATTGTTTTCTGAAAATCAAAACTTTCATCAACGTTGAATACCTTTATCAGTTTCAGTCCCTGGTTTTTTATCAACTTGCATGTTTGCGGGGTTTCTTTTCCGTGTAACTGTACCCAGTTAAGGCCGTATCTTTTTGTTTTGCTAAAAATGAATGATACATTTTCATCAACAAATACACCTACTTTGGGTTTGTCACCATTGAAAAGTTGTACAGGCGGATCATCCCCAACATAGCGTTTTGACTTATAATAAAATATAAAACCCAGGAAGTCAACCGGAAGCACTTCAACATCCATCCGGTTTGCCGTGAATTTCATACCACACACTTTTATTTTTAGGTTTCTTTTCAAACTATAGGTTTATCTGATTTACTGTCTTTTTTCATGCTATTTTTCAAATATTGCTATTATTAACTATCTGATTTTTTTGTTAGAAAGTTCCTTTATAAATGTCCGGCATGTTTCTCCCGGATTGGCGGTTTTCATAAAAGTTTCGCCAATAAGAAACCCTTTAAACCCATTATTACGAAGGTAGTGTATGGTGCCTGCACCCGACAGTCCGCTTTCCGATATTTTCACATATTTTTCAGGAATCATTGCTGCCAGTTTCACCGAAGTTTCCACATCTACCTGAAAGGTTTTCAGGTTGCGGTTGTTAACGCCAACCATGTCAACATATTCATTTATCAGATCCAGCTCTGTTTCATTATGAATCTCCATCAACACTTCGAGGCCGAGTATTTTGGCATCTTTAGCCAGTGTTAAAGCCTGCTCTTTCCCCAGGCAGGCAGCAATAAGCAGCACTACATCTGCACCATAAGCTTTGGCTTCAACAAGCTGGTATGAATCGATCATGAAATCTTTTCTGAGAATCGGTATTTGGGGATTCACTTTGCGGGCTTTCATCAAGTTGGCCTGCGTTCCTCCGAAAAACTCCTGTTCTGTTAATACAGAAATTCCTGCAACGCCGGCATTAACATAAGCCCGGGTAACTTTGCTAACATCGGCCTTCGCATTTATAATGCCTTTTGATGGCGATTTTTGTTTAAATTCGGCAATAATACCCGATGAACCCTTTTTCAAAAGATTCTTTTTTAAAGAAAGGCATTCCCGTTCAAAATCAGGAGCTTCCAGCAATTGTTCAATTTTTACCAATTGTTTCTGGCGGGCTACTTCCGTTTTTTTTACCGCGATTATTTTGTCAAGTATGGTCATTTTTTTTCAGTTTATTACCGCCTTTAGTTTTTCCAGTGCCTTCCCGCTTTGCAAAGATTCTCGTGCTATTTCCACGCACTCTTTCAGGGTTTTAGCCTGATAAACCAGTTTCAAAGCGACGGCAGCATTGGCTATAACGACATTGTTTTGTTCAGGTGTTCCATTTCCTTTCAGAATATCGGTAAATATGCGTGCTGCCGCATCTATCGTGTTGCCGCCGAAAATCTTGTCAGGTTCTATTTTGTCCATGCCCAGCTCACCGGTAGAAAGCAGGTATTCTCTGTTTCTTGTAGCAACCTTTGTGTCGCTGGTTAACGAAATTTCATCGTAGCCGTCAACGCTGTTGACAATGGCAAATGCTATATCCGTAGACTGGTACACATTTTTATAATGATTGAAATTTTCGGTATTGTTTACCCCCAACATCTGGTAGCGCGGTGCCGACGGGTTAACCATCGGGCCGAGAATGTTGAAAAAAGTCGCCACTTTTAAAGCTTTGCGCACCGGGGCAATATGTTTCATGGCAGGGTGAAAGAGCGGGGCGTGTAAAAAACAAAAGTTGCCACGGTCCAGATCGTTTTTTAACTTTTCAGGATCGTTGCTAAAGCGGTAACCCAAAAGTTCCAGAATGTTAGACGACCCAGAGGTTGACGAAACGGCATAGTTGCCATGTTTGGTAACATTTACACCGGCACCGGCAATAACAAAACAGGCGAGTGTAGAAATATTAAAAGTGTTTTTTCCATCGCCACCAGTACCAACCACGTCTATGGCGTTATAACCTGACAGGTCGGTTTGCAAACTTAATTCTGCCATCGCGTCACGAAAGCCGGCCAGCTCTTCTGATGCAATAGGACGCATTTTATAAACCGTTAAAAATGATGCAAATTCAACTTCGCTGTGCATTCCTTTTCCTACTTCCAGCAAACTTGTTTTTGCCTCTTCGCGACTAAGTTTATTGCCCTTAAAAAGGTATTGTAATGTTTGTTTCATTTTTGTAACCAGTTTTTAATCATTTTTTCTCCCAGCGGAGTAAGTACCGATTCCGGATGAAATTGTACGCCTTCTACATCGTAAGTATTGTGTTTCATACTCATAATAAAACCCTCATCATCATAGCTTGTTACCGAAAAGCAATCTGGCAAGCCCTCTTTTTGAACGATCCAGGAGTGGTACCTGCCTGCATTGAAACGTTTTGGTAATCCCTGGTATAAGACCGATTTAGTATTGGTAAGTTCGATGGGCGTAGCTATTCCATGTAAAACCTTGTTCATGTTCAGCAACTTAGCGCCAAAAGCTTCTCCAATGGCCTGGTGTCCCAAGCATACGCCAAGCATACTTTTTTTTGGGGCGAATGTTTTAATGATTTCCAATAGTAGCCGGGCTTCTTCAGGTATTCCAGGGCCTGGTGAAAGTACAATTTTGTCATATTCAGCCAATGTTTTCAGGTCAACTTTGTCATTACGAAATACTGTAACGGGTAACCCCGATATTTTTTTAATGGCATGTACGAGGTTGTACGTAAACGAATCGTAGTTGTCAATAACTGCAATACGAAAATCTTTGTGGTCATTTTCCTCTTCTTCTGTATTTTTTTGCTTTTTCATGGGTTTCAGATTTTTCTTTTATGATTGGCCCGGTGGTTAATTGATGTCGCCAGCCATTTCAATGGCTTTTTTCAATGCTGCCAGTTTATTGTTAACCTCCCGCAATTCGTTTTCTTCTTTCGATTCAGCAACAATTCCGGCACCAGCCTGATAAAAAAGCTTGTTGTTCTTGCTTAAAAACGAACGTATCATAATGGCGTGGTTAAGTGTTCTGTCGAAGCCCAGGTAGCCTATGCATCCACCATAATAACCGCGGTTTTGGTTCTCGTAGGTATCTATCAGCTCCAGAGCTTTGTATTTTGGTGCTCCGGAAAGTGTACCCGCCGGAAATGTTTCGCCAAGTACCTTAATAAGGTTTGTACTATCAGTAATCTCGCCCGATACCTGCGAAACGAGGTGAATTACATGGGAATAGTATTGTACTTCGCGGTAAGTTTCTACTGTTACGTTTTCGGCATTTCGACTTAAATCGTTGCGTGCCAGGTCAACCAGCATAACATGTTCCGCATTTTCCTTTGGGTCTTTACTGAGTTGTTCTGCCAGTTTCCGATCCTGTTCATCGTTACCGGTTCTTTTAAATGTTCCGGCAATGGGGTGAATGTAAGCTTTGTTGTTTTGTATCCTGAGTTCGGCTTCGGGACTTGATCCGAAAATGCGATAATTTCCATAATCAAAATAGAATAGATAAGGCGAAGGATTAATGGAGCGCAGCGTTCGGTAAACGTTAAAGTCGTCGCCTTCAAAAGCCTGTGAAAATTGGCGGCTTAATACAATTTGAAACACATCGCCCCGATAACAGTGTTCTTTCCCTTTAGCCACCATAGATTTATACTCTTGGTCGGTAATATTTGACGTTTCGCTGCCGATAGCTTTAAACTTTCCGGTAGAAAAATTAAGGTTTACCAGCAAATGGTGGATGTAATCAATTTGTGAATCTTCGTTTTCAAGAAGATTTTCAACCATAAGTATCAGGTTGCTGTGATGATCTATGGCAACCACATATTTATAAAAACAGTATTTTACTTCCGGAATCTGGTATTCCTCCTTTTGTTCCGATTTGAACTTTATGGTTTCGAAATATTGGACAGCATCGAAATTCATATAGCCAAAAAGCCCGTTGGAGGGTAGCTCGATCTGGCCAGAATCTACATGGAAAGCATTAAAAAACATATCCAGTTCGTTGTTCAGTTTTCGTTTTTCGGAAAGATGGTAGTGTTGCCTGTCATGCCCCGGCATCTCTTTGGTTACCTCGCCGCGGTGTACTGTAAAACTGGCAACCGGATTAAAGCAGATGAATGAATAGGCATTTTCGTGGCCATGATAATCAGAACTTTCAAGCAATATTGCCTTTGGATATAAAGTCCGAAGCCGAAGATAAATACTTACCGGAGTAACCGTATCGGCAAGTATTTTTCTGACTACAGGATGATAATTTAACTTCTCCATATGGTTTTTAATTTGTTTAAGTAATTTATGCTGACAGTTTTCAGTTTGTCTATTGACAAAAAAACGGCTCACCGTGATTCGATGAGCCGTTTCGTTTAAGGCAAAAGCCTTATTGCTCTTCACGTGTTTGTGAAAAATTATTGCGCCACCACTGCCAGTTTTTTCTGTTTCTTCTCATTTCTCAAAAAAAAAGCCCGCTCATTTAAGGAGCAGGCCGTTTAAATATCCTTTTAAAATACCAATATGGCTTATAACTCCTAACTTACGTAAGAAGACCCCACCACAGAAGCCATATTGTATTTATTTTTCTCATCTGAGTTCAAATGAATAAAAAATTTTCTTTAAAAACAATATTAGAAGTAAAAAATATTGCAATGCAGTATGATATTAACAGCTTTTTAACCTGCATCCTATTGCCTGAGGACAAAAGCAGGTTTGTATGCACAAGCCTGTATCGATTTGGATTGATGGTGTATGATATCGTAAATGTACTTATTGACAATGTTATACCAGCTTCGCTATAAAACAAACCAAAGATTTTTTATTAAACTTCTTTTGTGCAAGAAACAAAGGCTCAATTCAAAATTAATGACCTGCAAATTATAGATAAACCATTGGTTTCATTATTTTTACAGGCAAAGAAAAAATACAGATAAATAAAAACAATCAATAAACTGTTAAACGATGAAAGTAAATAAAAAAAGAAGAGAGTTTATAAGAATTTCCACGGCAGGAGCCCTGGGCTTGGTCGCACTGGGGCCAATGGCCTGTAAGCCAGGTGCAAAAAAGAACAACCCCAAAGAGAAATCAGGAGCGGTTGACCGTAAAAGTTTTGGTGTGGGAATACAGCTTTACACCATTCGCGATGCAATGGCAGCCGATGTTGAAGGTTCGTTAAAAAAAGTTTCGGATTTGGGTTATAAGTATATCGAACTGGCCAGCTATAGCGATGGCAAGTTTTATGGCTATGCACCGGCAGACTTTAAAAAAATGGTCGAAGACCTGGGCTTGAAAGCTGTCAGCAGCCATGCTGCTGTTGAGTCAAAAGGGATAACACGCGAAAACGCACAAAAAATGGCAGATGACCATGCAGCGCTGGGTGTGGAATATTGTATTCAACCCTGGGTAAACGAACAGGACAGGACTATTGAAACCTATAAGAAAATGATTGCAGACTGGAACGAAGTGGGTGCGATAATGAAAGATGCGGGCGTTCAGTTTGGTTACCATAACCATAATTTTGAGTTTAAACCGACCGATGGCATAGTTCCTTATTACGATATTTTTATGCCGGAAATGGATCCTGAACTGATAGTTATGGAACTAGATCTTTATTGGGCAACCAAGGCAGGACAAAACCCGGTTGAGATGTTTGAAAAATATCCGGGTCGTTTCCATCTGCTCCATTTTAAAGATATGCTGGAGAATAATGGGCCTTATTACGATGTGATTAAGGATGATATTACCTCGGTTGGATCGGGACAGATAGATTTTAAAAGTATTTACAACGCGAGGGAGATTGGCGGTGTGAAGTATTATTTTGTTGAAGACGATAACCAAGGCAATGGAAAACCTTTTAAAGGCATTGAAACAAGTATAAAAAATATAACAACTAAAATTGCGAACTAGAATTATTTGTGTGAAATAGATAAAGAAGCCGAAACTTGTTTTGGGTTCTTTATTCTCATTTAAAGCAAAGTTCCGGTAATGGTAAAATAATGCAAGCAAAATATTAGTTAGTAATAAGTTATGCTTGCTTTATGTCTTCTTGACTGAAAAAAGTAATTAAACAAAGAAAAAAAATGGCAGATAGACTTTCAGATCCTATTGGCAGGTTAATGGGACTTCGTTATAAATCTCATCCGTGGCATGGGGTTTTTATCGGCAAAAATGCTCCTGAAGAGGTTACCGCATTTATTGAGGTGGTTCCAACCGACACGGTAAAATACGAAATAGACAAAGAAAGCGGTTACCTGACGGTAGACCGCCCGCAAAAGTTTTCCAATGTGGTTCCGGCATTGTATGGATTTATTCCACAGACTTTTTGCGGAGATAAGGTAGGCGAATATTGTAATGTAAAAACCGGAAGAAAAGATATAAAAGGCGATGGCGACCCCATAGATATTTGTGTGTTAACCGAAAAAACGCTTGCTCATGGCGATCTGCTTGTTAATGCAAAACCTATAGGTGGTTTTCGCATGATTGATGGCAATCAGGCTGACGACAAAATAATTGCTGTTCTGCGCAACGATACGGTTTACGGACATTTTAAGAACATCTCAGAAGTGCCCAGGGTTGTCATTCAACGCCTCGAACATTATTTTCTGACGTATAAAGACATGCCCGGCGAAGACCGTTACACCGAGATTCCGATGATTTATGAAACTGAAGAAGCTTACGAGGTAATTAAACGCTCTATGCAGGATTACAGTCTTAAGTTTGACAACTTGGGCAAGCTGCTTGCTTAGGCACTTTTCCTGACGGATAACGTTTCCAGGCCTTCTCAATCCACTCGATTGTTATAGATGAAAATAGTTGGGTGCGATGGATTCCTGTAAGTTGCTTATTGTCAGTTTTTTGTTTCGGCGGCTCTGGCAGATGCCTGATTTTTCTATCGCACCGAAGTTAAAAGTTCTCCCTTGTAGTGGTTGGTTTTGTACAAAAAGTGTTGTTGAAATGAATAATCCCTCCTAAACAACAGTCAAGAAGGGATATACTGATTTTTTAGCGGATTTCTCTGAATAATAAAGGGGTTACAAATTTTTATATCAATTTTACCGTTAGTCCGGCTTCTGTTTTTTCCACTGAAGCCAGTTTTTTTGCGGTTAACCCTTTTATGGCCTTATCCCATTTTTTATTGCTCAGTCCTGTTTTTTCTTTAAGTTGAACCAAGTCAGCGGGGCTGTCTTCTTTCAGCAGTTGCAAAGTAGCTTTTTCATCTTCGGTAAGTTCCACGGTTTTCTTTTCCGGTTTCATCTGTGGAAAGAACAATACATCCTGAATGGAAGGACTGTTGGTCATAAACATGGTCAGGCGATCCATGCCAATGCCCATTCCCGAGGTGGGGGGCATGCCATATTCCAGTGCCCGCAAAAAGTTCTGGTCGATAAACATTGCCTCATCATCACCTTTCTCTGATAAACGCAATTGCTCCTCAAAACGTGCCCGCTGGTCAATGGGGTCATTCAGTTCCGAATAGGCATTAGCCAGCTCTTTCCCGTTAACCATCAGTTCAAAACGCTCGGTAAGCTCTGGGTTGTCGCGGTGCTTTTTGGTGAGCGGCGACATTTCGATCGGGTAATCGATGATAAATGTGGGTTGTATGTAATTGGCTTCGCATTTCTCGCCAAAAATTTCATCAATAAGTTTACCTTTTCCCATGCTTGGGTCGGTTTCAATATCCAGTTTATTGCAAATTTCACGCAAATCGGCTTCATCTTTTCCTGAAATATCGTAACCCGTATGTGTTTTTATAGCTTCAGTCATCGTTACGCGCGGGTAAGGAGCTTTATAATCAATGATATGTTCCCCCAATTGCACTTTTGTTGTTCCATGAAGTGCGAGGGCTACGCGCTCGCAAATTTCTTCGGTAAAAGCCATCATCCAATTGTAGTCTTTGTAGGCTACATAAATCTCCATCACTGTAAATTCAGGGTTATGCGTGCGGTCCATTCCTTCGTTTCTGAAGTCTTTTGCAAACTCATACACCCCCTCGAAGCCACCCACGATCAGCCGTTTTAAGTAGAGTTCGTTAGCAATGCGCATGTATAATGGAATATTTAACGCATTGTGGTGCGTAATAAAAGGACGTGCGGCAGCACCACCCGGAATTGGTTGTAGAATAGGCGTTTCAACCTCATGGTAGCCATATTCGTTAAACATCTGGCGCATGGTGTTGTATATTTTTGTACGCCTGATAAAGGTATCTTTTACCTGTGGGTTTACAATCAGGTCGATATAGCGCTGGCGGTAACGCTGTTCCGGGTCGGTAAAGGCATCAAAAACGTTCCCGTCTTTCTCTTTAACTATGGGCAATGGGTGTAATGATTTGTTGAGTATTGTAAAGGATTTAACATGCACTGTAATTTCTCCCATCTGCGTGCGAAAAACATACCCTTTGATACCTATGATATCGCCAATGTCAAGCAATTTCTTAAACACATCGTTGTACATGGCTTTATCTTCCCCGGGACAAATATCATCACGGTTAACATAAATCTGTATTCTCCCCTCATGGTCCTGAAGTTCGGCAAACGATGCTTTGCCCATAATGCGAAAACCCATAATACGCCCGGCTATACTTACATCCCAAGGCTCTTTAGCATCATCTGTAAAATTGTTTTTTATTTCTTTCGAAGTGGCATTTATCTTATATTCTGCAGCCGGATAAGGATCAATCCCCATTTCCCGCAACTTTTGTAACGAATTTCTTCTGATAACTTCCTGTTCGCTTAATTCCTGAATTCCCATTTTTCTTTTTAAAAAAATTTTTCGCAAAGATAATAAAAGAAGTGCGAATGTTTTTGGCGAGCCTAAAGGTATATCAGGGTAAATGAGTCAATTATTTAACTAAAGGTTTTGTGAATAGAAATTTCATAGTTGTTAACGCGAAGCATTTTGGTATCTTTGCAAACTACACGGCGTAAACAGGAGGCTTATGGATAGAATCTGGAATTTAAAAAAGCAGGGTGATCTTAACGAAGTAAAGCATTTATCGGCAGCACTAAATGTTAATATGGTGATAGCCAGACTTTTGGTGCAGAGAGGAATAAAGACTTTTAACGAAGCCCGCGCTTTTTTCAGGCCAAGGTTAAGCGACTTGCATGACCCATTCCTGATGCGAGATATGGATAAAGCAGTTGAGCGGCTGGAAACAGCCATTGCCAACCAGGAGAAAGTAATAGTTTATGGCGATTATGATGTGGACGGAACAACCTCCGTTGCGATGATGTATTCATTTCTGTTTTCGCGTTTAGAGCACCTTGAATATTATATTCCTGATCGTTACAGCGAGGGGTATGGCATTTCTCCCAAAAGCATCAATTATGCCGTTGAAAACGGATTTACGCTGGTGATAGCACTTGATTGTGGAATTAAAGCTGTTGAAAAAATTGCAGGTGCCAAAAGCCGCGGACTCGATTTTATTATTTGCGATCACCATAACCCAGATGAACAAATTCCTCCGGCGGCAGCCGTCCTCGATCCTAAGAGGAATGATTGTGATTATCCTTATAAAGAACTTTCTGGTTGCGGCGTGGGTTTTAAATTTTTACAGGCATACTGCCAGAAAAATAATATTGAACAGGACGAGATTTATGATCTGCTTGATATGGTGGCAGTTAGTATTGCTTCTGATATCGTCCCCATAACAGGTGAAAACAGAGTATTGGCATATTACGGCCTGAAAAAACTGAACTTTAACCCCGGCATTGGATTACAAACCATAATAAATCTGGCTGGCATTGGCGACACTGAAATTACCATTAGCGACATTGTTTTTAAAATAGGACCGCGCCTTAATGCATCAGGCAGGATTGAACACGGTAAAAAATCAGTGCAAATACTTGTTTCGCAGGACGAGGAGAAGTCGGACATTATTGGCGAAGAAATAGACTCGTTTAACGAAATTCGAAAAACCCTTGACCGCGATATTACCCAGGATGCTATTGAAATGATTGAGAATAGCCCCGAGTTGAAAAGTATGAACAGTACGGTTCTGTATAACCGTGATTGGCACAAGGGTGTGGTGGGTATTGTTGCTTCGCGTGTCACCGAACAATTTTACCGGCCTACCATAATTTTAACCGAATCCAATGGACTGGCTACCGGTTCCGCCCGTTCGGTACGCGATTTCGACCTTTATGAAGCCATTGGGCAATGCAGCGACCTGCTGGAATCATATGGTGGCCATATGTATGCCGCCGGGCTAACATTGAAAATCGAAAATATATCTGCTTTTCGCGAACGCTTTGAATGGATTGTAAGCAACCAGATTACAAGTATCCAACAAGTACAAACCATTGAAGTAGATACCAAAATCACACTGAGTGAGATTACACCAAAATTTTATCGCATATTAAAACAATTTGCCCCATTTGGTCCGCATAATATGACACCGGTTTTTGTTACCGAAGATGTTTTTGATGCCGGCACCAGCAGAAGGGTTGGAAAAAACCAGGAGCATCTTAAACTCGACCTTGTAGAACCCGATGTAAACTCGGGAATTTTACCTGGTATCGCATTTAATCAGTCGGACAAATTTGATCTGATAACCGATGGGCTTCCATTCGATGTTTGTTATACGATAACTGAAAATGAATACCGCGGAAAAACCAGCCTCCAGCTTTATATTCGCGACATAAAAAAACGCGATATTTTTTAGTTTGAAAGTTGAAAAAGACATTTCGGGGGCTTTCCCGATCAGCATATCAACAGCATTTATTCCTAAATCAGGCCGGAAACAATTGATTTACTTACATCCGAAAATTGGAGCAAAGTTTTCTGGTCATTCGTTTTTATTGTTTTGGCTATCATCGCCGGAGAATGTCAGCATTAATTCCATTAACGCTCTAAGCTCGGGAATAACAATGGCATCGGTTTTGCGTAACCGCTGTTCCGACTGGTGCCCATTTGCAATAAGAATACACCGTACACCTAATGATCGGGCTACTTCAAAATCATGGTCTGTATCACCAACTATGATAGCCTTATTCCTGTCGATATTCTGAAATTCAATTAATTTATTGCCCCGTTCAACTTTTGAAACAGCATAATGGTCGGTTAAACCGGCAATGTCGTCAAAGAAATGTAAAATCTCATTTTGTTTCAGTGTTTTCTCAAGCATATCCTGGTGCATGGCAGAGAGGACGAATTGCCGACAACCCATTTCGGCATACCATTGCAGCACCTCTTTTGCGTTACGGTGCAGTTTGCATTTGTCCACATTTTCTTTGTATAGGCGAATGTATTCGTGTGCCGGAACAGAAAAATCCTCCTTGCTAAAGTCAAAGCCAATGGCTTCGTAGTACTTCTTAACCGGAAAGGTAAAAACTTCTTTGTAATATTGTTCGTTAAGTAACGGCAAGCTGCGATCTTGCAACAGTTTGTTAATGCAGGCAACACAAATTTCAGTATCGTCTAGCAGGGTGCCGTTCCAGTCCCAGATAATATATCTCATCTAATATTGGTAACTTTCAGTTTATTAATTACTGGGTTGGCATATATTTTTAAGAACCTTTCCTGGATGTCGATAATCGGAAAGTCCATGTGTACCATTGCCTGCTCTACCATTATTTCAAAGCGTTTTTCTTCGGCGGCGGTATATTTTCTTTTGAAACGGTGTTCCTGCATGAGCATGTCGTAGGCAATATAGTTATTGGGCCATAATTTGTAGTTGGAATAGATTTGCATATCAATTTTCTTGGCAATTTCTTCAATTACATGGTTCTGTTCTTCCCTTGTTTTGGTAATATGTGGCAGGTCGTCAAGATTTATGGGTGTGCCAAAAGCAAATCGCATTCTGCCCTTGGGGTTAAACATGCCCATCGACATGCTTTTCAGATCGTCTTTATTGGTTTTCTTTTGGCCGTAATGTTCTTTTTTTATCAGTTCTTTCATTTTTGCCAGTCCACAGGGTTCTATTTCGTAGGAAATGGAAACGGGAACGATATTGAGCTCTTTAAAGCCTTCCTTCAGGCTTTTTGTGTTACTCATGTTCATCATTTTAAGGACACTCAGCTGTGTTTTGTCGTAGCCATCTTTGGTACGCCCCTCCCTTTGGGCTATCCATACTGAAAGCCGGTCATCGATTAAAGAATTCCGAATAAAATGGGAAACTTTTTGTGAAGCTTCCATCAACTCCCGTGGTGGCAGGTTTCGTTTGATAACAAATGCTCTGTTTAGTTTAACAGCATGTTCTATCCATTTGTATAACAGAAGGTTATTCCCAATGGCAACGAGAGTGGTATTCATCCCTTTCTCAAAAATGAGATAGTTGATTAATGCTGCGTCAAGAATAATGTCACGATGGTTAGAAATAAAAAGATAAGGTTTTTGCTTGTCCAGTTTGTCGATACCCGAGTACGACAATCCTTTAGATGTATTGTTTATAATCATCCGCAACAAATCGTACACAAAAACACCCTGTAATTGCTTCACCGTCTTTACCATTCGAAGCTGAAGCTTTACCATTTCAATTTTCGGCCTGAATTTAAAAACGTGGGTAAGTACTTCGTCGAAAACCGGGTCTTTCACCATTTGCCTTATTTTCGACCTTACTTCTTTATCAGTATAAGGCCGTATGTCGTCAAAGTTAAATGCTGTCATAATTGTATGATATAAGCCAGACAAAGTAAGGCAATCCATTTTATATTTTCAATCGAACCTGGAGTTTTAGTTCAGTTTTGTTGTTGCCCGTTATTTCATTATAGCCTGAATTAATGGTACTTCTATCGCTCCAGTGGGTGTTGGCCATTTTAAACCACAGGTCGATGTTTTGGGTAATTTTATAACGCAAGTTGAGATAGGTTCGTATTCCTTTTCCGTACAATGCGGGAACGGAAAATGTGTATGCAAGGTCGTTCTCGTATGCATAAATGCGTGAATTATAGCTGTCAGTAGAAAATAAGGCAATACGTGCGATGGCTTTCATATTTGTTTTTTCCGGTTCAAACCCTATATCCTGAAAAAACATAAAGCCGGTTTCTTTGTCTCCGTCAGTGTAAAAAGAACCCTCTACCCTTGTCTTAAAGGTTATAAAGCTAATTGGTTTATATTGCATATGAAAACGTAACCGCTGAATTTTTTCTACTTGGTTGATATACCGTTCGGGGCTTTTCGTCTTTTGCTCTTTTTCTTCATTTTTAAAGCGGAGGTAACATTTAAAATTTTCAGAAAAATAAACCGTTGCCTGGGCAAATATGTCCCAACCCTGCGCAGGTCCGGCGGTAGAAAAATTAAGCCACTCCGATCTGTAAAAGTCGGAATAAACATTTATGGTGATATGTTTTGCCGGTAAAATTCGAGTGCCAAAATAAAGGCCCGATTCATTGGCCACATTACTGCCTTCAGAGAAAGTGTTGCCCCAAAGTGCCTGATAATCTTTATCGAAATGACGAAAGAGTATGGAAAAGCCCAAAAGATCGGTGATGTTGGCAGTAGCGCCCTGCAATACAGCATTTCCTTTGGATTTCGATCGTGCCGCTTCGCCAAAAAGCAGATACTTTCCTTTGCTGAATAGATAGTTAATACCACCAGTGTGATTCTCAGTACCAGAAAAGAGGTATTTTTGGTACAATTGATTACCCGGAGCAAAAGGCATATTAAACCGGTCGTAAACAAATGTTGCCCCTATTTTTAGGTAATCGAAACTGTACCCGGCAACAACCCCTGCAGTGGTTCGGCCTACCGATTTTTTATCATCAATTTCATTTTTTGTGCGATGATAGCCGGAACTTTGCAGGCTTGTAAACTCCTCTAAGTCATTGTCAGAAAATGAAATGTTGGCATCGCTGTTTTTTTGAGAGCCAAAAACAGAAAGGCTTGCATTTTTCCAGGTGAAGACAGTGGCAATGCCTCGGAAAAAATTATTTTCGTCTACCGATGTGTGCGGACGTATACCCTGTGCCGTGCGCAACGTTTTTAGCGTGTAAACCGATTTGCCGGTGGTAAAGCCCTGCCAAAGTACCAACCCCTGGCCCGATCTTACAATAAAATCACCAACGGTGACCTGTTTAAGGATACCATTAAAATTCATGCTTGCATGTGCAGAGTAAAAGTCGAAACCCATCTTGTTTGGTCCGGCGAAAAAGGCTTCCCCGGGGTCTTTTTCGGCAGTAAAGCCTGCCGAAAAGCGTCGGGCAACTTGCAGGTTGTATCGTGAATAATACCTATATCTGTTACCTTCGTAAGGTGTTTCCCCATCTTCGTCAGACAAGTAACCACGACTTTTTTGTAATGTGCCCAAAGTACGCAAAAGCAATTGCTGACGGGCATATTGTATCGATTCTGAAAAGCTTTCAGCCTCCTTTCCTGTAGGGCCAAAATGTATTAGTAGCAACAGCTTTTCCAGTAACTCCCGGTTGAAACCATCTATGCTGTTCAACTCGTAAATAGAGTAAACGGGCCCAAAATCCCGTATATATTTTAACAGGCTCTCTATCTGAACAGGATTGAGTAGATAAGTTTTTGAGAGTTCTTCAGAATTGGTGGCATTGATATTTATGGGATTTTCCAACAGTTGCTCCAGGTCTTCGAGCACCTGGATAACATCGGTCTCTTCTCCATAATTTTCTACTTGTGCCTCTATTATGGCTTCCAGTATCTCATCCTTATCTGTGTCCTGGGCAAAACCCCATATCGCGGTTGTCATCAGGAAAAAAACTACTATGTTCAGCCTTATTTTCATTCTCAGAATTCAAAATTCAACGCTACTGCCGGTGTTATTCCCAAGTTTCCATGGTAACCAAATGCAATATCGGTTGTTATTTTCCCAAATGTATAACCGATGCCTGCTGTATAATTTACAGGTTTGCCTGAAACTCCAAAGCGAAGTGCCATATTTTTCGCTGGAGAAAACTCTATTCCACTTTTTATTATGGTTTTCCTGTCGAATATTTTTTCAGCTTCAATCGTCACCATTACCATGTCACCAAACTGATAATGGCCTCCTATGCGCAAAGTAGCTGCTATTATTTCTTTCTCCGAATAGGTTTTGAATCCGGTTTTAAAAGGATTGAATACTGCTGCTCCTGCATACAGTTTTTCCGAAAGCTGACAGATGAGGCCAGCTTCGAAGGTTACCAATGTAGCAGCTCTTTGGTTTTCCGGAAAATGTACCGAAAAATAGTCGAATTGTGCAGCAGCTTTTATTTTTCTTGAAAGGGACAGGGCATAAGCTAGTGCAGCTTTGTTTTCTTTGTAAGCATTTTTGCCAAACTGATAAAAACTAATGCCGAAATTACCCTGTCCGGCAGGAAGAACAATTGTTCCGGCGGCCATGGATAACTCTTCAATGAGGTAACGCGATTCGTAGTAAAATCCGGCTGTTCCTCTTGTTGTGCCTGCAATTCCTGCCGGGTTATGAAAAGTACTCCAGACATCCGACACTGATACACAGGCATCGGACAAGGCACGGGCACGGGCTCCGGCAAACCGATTATCAGAAGACCGCGCAGTTACGGCTCCTAAAAGAAATAACAGGGTTAACAAATAGTTTTTCAATGCAATTTAATTAGTCTTAAATTTATATTTAACTTCAGAAAGATCTCTGTTGGCCTGAATAATTTTTTGTTTTAATCCCTCTTTGTAAGTTGTCAGTTTTTGCATCAATGTTTCGTCACCGGTGGCCATCATTTGTACGGCAAGGATAGCTGCGTTCATGGCACCATTAACAGCAACAGTTGCTACGGGTATTCCGGGAGGCATTTGCACAATGGCCAATAAAGAGTCGACTCCCGAGATACTGGCATTTATGGGGACACCAATAACCGGAAGTGGTGTCATTGCTGCTATCACACCCGGAAGGTGGGCTGCCATCCCGGCACCGGCAATGATGACCTTTATGCCACGCTCCTGCGCCGTTTTTGCAAATTTTTCAACTTCATCGGGCGTGCGGTGCGCCGACAGCGCATTTACTTCAAAAGGAACTTCAAGTTCATCAAGTAGTTTGGCTGCTTTTTCCATCACTCCCAAATCAGAGGTGCTGCCCATAATAATGCTTACTTTTGCTTTCATGTTTTACTTGGATATATTTTCAGATCAACGAATTGTTTTGTTATTTTGTGTCGATTAGTTTCACATGGTGAAAATACTTCAAATTATCAACTTTTGAAAATCCGGTATAACAATGATTAAACAGGTAAGTATTCACGGTAAAAACTTTGAACGTTACATCCCTTACGAAAAAATAAAGGGAGTAGTTGAAAAAATGGCGGAAAAAATGAACAAGGATCTGGCTGATAAAAATCCACTGTTTTTATGCATTTTAAATGGCGCCTTTATGTTTGCTGCCGAACTTTTTAAAAGAATTGATCTGCCCCATGCCGAAATTTCATTTGTAAAGCTGGCATCCTATTCCGGTGACCAGACAACAGGAAGTGTTAAACAACTGATCGGGCTGAATGAAAACATTGAAGGGCGTACGGTTGTAATTCTTGAGGATATTGTGGATACAGGCATTACTATAGAAAATATTACAGACCAGTTAAAAACATATCACCCCCGCGAAGTGCAAGTAGCAACGTTGTTGCTAAAGCCTGATTCTCTTCAGAAACAAGTGACGCTCGATTATGTGGGCATTGAAATTCCAAACGACTTTATTGTTGGCTATGGGCTTGATTACAATGGCCATGGCCGCAATCTACGGGATATATTTGTTGTTGTAAATAACTAAAAATCAAATAATATGTTGAACTTAATACTGTTTGGCCCTCCCGGGGCAGGGAAAGGCACACAGTCTGAGTTTCTTATTGATACATTTGATCTTGATCATTTGTCAACCGGTGATTTGCTACGAAGTGAAATGGCAGCAGGGACGCAGCTGGGGATCGAGGCAAAAGAGTTTATAGAAAAAGGTGAACTGGTGCCAGATGAGGTGGTTATTGGCATGATAAAAAGCAAACTCGAATCGAATAAAGATTCTAAAGGTTTTATATTCGATGGTTTTCCTCGTACGGTGGAGCAGGCCATTGCCCTTGACAAACTGCTCGAAAAGAACGGAATACCAATTCGCGGAATGTTTGGCTTAGAAGTGGAAAAGCAGGAACTGATTAACCGGCTTTTGAATCGGGGAAAAAATTCAGGTAGGGCCGATGATCAGGAGCAATCTATAATTGAAAATCGTATTAACGTATATAACCAGAAAACCTTTCCGCTGATTGAATATTATAAGCTACAGGGGAAATACAGAGGAATTGACGGAATGGGCTCCATAAAAGAAATTGCTGGCCGGTTGAAAGCCGCAGTGGAAAAATTATAAGAAAAAATGGCTGAATCGAATTTTATTGATTATGTGAAGATTTTTTGTAAGTCAGGAAATGGCGGAGCCGGTTCAGCACATTTAAGAAGGGAAAAATTTGTTTCTAAAGGTGGCCCAGACGGTGGAGACGGAGGCCATGGCGGCCACATCATCCTTCGTGGGAATGAACAGATGTGGACCCTTTTACACCTTAAATACAAAAAGCATATAACAGCTGGCAATGGAGAGCCCGGGGGCAGGCAACGCAGCACTGGTGCCGATGGTGAGAATATTATACTCGAAGTGCCTTTGGGAACCATTGCTCGCGATGCCGATAATAATGAGTTTATATTTGAAATTACTGAAGAAGGCCAAACAAAGGTGCTGATGGAAGGTGGTCGTGGAGGCTTGGGGAATGTGCACTTTAAATCTTCAACTAACCAAACGCCAAGATTTGCTCAACCTGGCGAGGAAGGAAATGAAGGTTGGATAATTCTGGAATTGAAAGTGTTGGCCGATGTTGGCCTGGTGGGTTTTCCCAGCGCTGGAAAGTCTACGTTGCTTTCGGTAGTATCGGCGGCAAAACCTAAAATTGCTGCTTATCATTTTACAACATTGGTGCCCAACCTGGGCATTGTGGGGCATCGCGGGCAGCGCTCGTTTATTATGGCCGATATTCCGGGAATAATAGAAGGTGCACATGAAGGTAAGGGTCTGGGATTGAGATTTTTGCGGCATATTGAACGCAATTCAATGTTACTGTTTCTGGTTCCCGCCGATAGTAAAAACCACCTGAACGAATACAAGATACTGTTAAACGAACTGGAAAAATACAATCCTGAGTTATTGGATAAGCCGCGTTTTCTAACCATTAGCAAAGCCGATATGCTCGACGATGAACTAATGGCTGAAATCAGCAAAGAATTAAAGGATATTCCGCATATGTTCTTTTCTTCGGTAAGCGGTAAAAATATACCGCAACTGAAAGACAAGATTTGGGAGATATTGAATAATTGATGGAGTGGTTGCAAAACATACTTGAGTTAGATAAAGATATTTTTATGTATCTCAACTCGTTTTATAACGATTATTGGGATACAGTAATGCTTATGGTTACCCGCAAGGAAACGTGGTATTCGTTTTACCTGATTTTGGTTTATTTCTTTGTCCGAAACTACCGTTCTAAATCCTTATTAATTTTACTTTTTCTTGCGATAACAATACTGGCCGCCGATCAACTTTCAGTATTTATTAAAGAATCTGTGCAACGGTTGCGTCCCGTTTACGAACCTTCCATTCAGGAGGCTGTTCACAACGTGCTGCGCAAGGGAGGGCTACACGGTTTTGTCTCCTCACATGCAGCCAACTCATTTGCTATTTTTGTTTTTACTGCACGAATATTTAAAAACAAAGGCTATTCATGGCTCATGTTTTTCTGGGCACTGGTGATTTCCTATTCTCGTATCTATGCCGGGGTGCATTATCCGCTCGACATTATTGGTGGAGCATTGCTTGGCTGGGGAATAGGCTATTTGTTTTATAAATTGTTAATATTTACCGAAACCCATTTCTTCTTGATCAAAAATCCAAAAATCAATAAAACACGGCTGGGCAGGCAGCATGTATGGGTTATTTTGCTCACTTTTCTGGTGCTCTCCATTACTGTTTTCACCACTTCGGGTATTCTGCATTACTACGGTTATCTGTAATAATGGCTTAAAAACGGTTCGATGAACTATTGTGCCATTGACATTGATTTCATCTCCGGTAAAATTGAAAAACTGAGGCGTATCTTGGGAAATAGATGTAATTAAGGCTGGTTGACAATGTTTCTCAACCTTTATCATTGTGATAGCCTTTTGCTTTTATGGGCATTTCTCACCTTTTGTGCCGCTCACTTTTCAACAATATTCTGTTAGTTATCGGCGCGGTACGGTTTCGTTATCCGCTATAGTTTTCACTATATTTGTACGATCCGGGAAAAATGCAAACAGCATTGCAAAATGAGCAATATTGCCGGGGAAAGACATTCAGTACAAAAAATACGGAAAATTGGCGGAAGAGATTAACAAAACAACAGCAGAAACTGTTGGCGATTATAATGAAGGAACCATCAGAACGCTTGATTGGCAAGAGCACATTCGTAAGCGCCCGGGCATGTATATTGGAAAACTCGGCGATGGGTCAGCTGCTGATGATGGAATTTATGTGTTACTAAAGGAGGTGCTTGATAATTCCATCGATGAATTTATGATGGGCTTCGGTAAAAAAATTATCGTTAATATAGATCAGGAGAAAGTATTTGTACGCGATTTTGGCCGTGGTATTCCACTTGGAAAGCTGGTGGATGTTGCAAGTAAAATGAATACCGGTGCTAAATATGACTCCAAAGTTTTTAAAAAGTCAGTGGGTTTGAATGGTGTTGGAATAAAGGCAGTTAATGCGCTTTCAAAACAATTTGTAATAAAAGCTATTCGCGATGGCGTTGCTAAAGAGGTAAGTTTCAGCCAGGGGAATATTACCGATGAGCAGGAGTACAAGGGACTAAACGAACCCAACGGAACAATCGTTACCTTCGAACCCGATGCTTCGGTGTTTAAGAAGTTCCGTTTTATGAGCGACTACATTGAGGACATGCTTAAGAATTACACGTTTCTTAATGCCGGACTTACCATTGAGTACAACGGAGAACGCTTTTATTCGCGAAACGGGTTGCGCGACCTTTTGGAAGAAAATATGGACCACGACCCCATTTACCCTATTATACATTTAAAAGGAGAAGATATTGAGGTGGCGGTTACCCACGGAAATCAATATGGCGAAGACTATTATTCGTTTGTAAACGGCCAGCATACAACGCAGGGTGGCACCCATTTGCAAGCTTTCCGTGAGGTGTTGGTGAAAACCATTCGCGAATTCTATAAAAAAGATTTTGAACCGTCAGATATTAGGGCTTCCATAGTTGCTGCCGTTAGTATAAAAGTGGAAGAACCTGTTTTTGAGTCGCAAACGAAAACTAAATTAGGCTCAAAAGACATTGGCCCCGATGGGCCTACAGTAAGGACGCATGTTAGCAATTTTCTTCAAAAAGAATTAGACAATTACCTGCATAAAAATCAGGAAACGGCAGAGATTCTGTTGCGGCGTATCGTCGAATCTGAGCGGGAGCGAAAAGCTATTTCCGGTGTGAAGAAATTGGCAAAACAACGCGCAAAAAAAGCAAATCTTCACAACAAAAAGCTTCGCGACTGTCGCGTTCATTACAATGATAAACACAAGCTTAGTGATGAATCAAGTATTTTTATTACTGAGGGTGATTCTGCCAGTGGGTCTATTACCAAATCACGCGATGTAAATACACAGGCGGTATTCAGCCTTCGTGGTAAACCGCTTAATACTTTTGGGTTAACCAAAAAAGTGGTATACGAAAATGAAGAGTTCAACTTGTTACAGGCTGCTCTCAATATCGAAGAAAACCTCGATGACCTGCGCTACAATAAGGTAATTATTGCCACCGACGCTGATGTTGACGGGATGCATATCAGGTTGCTGCTCATCACTTTTTTTCTTCAATTTTTCCCTGAACTTGTGCGTAAAGGGCATGTTTATATTCTCCAAACGCCATTGTTTAGGGTGCGTAATAAGCAAAAAACCTATTATTGCTATTCTGACCAGGAGCGGCAAAATGCCATAAAAAAAATAAAAGGAAAACCTGAAATAACCCGTTTTAAGGGGCTGGGAGAAATATCACCCGATGAATTTAAAAACTTTATTGGTAAAGAGATACGGCTTGATCAGGTTATGCTGAAAAAGCACGAGTCGGTGGCACAAATGCTCAAATTTTACATGGGGAAGAATACGCCCGACAGACAAGATTTTATTATCGATAACCTGTATGTTGAAAAAGATGAGGTAGCATAAAAATATTTGGGGAAAAGTTAATTAAAGCATTCAAAAACAATAACATAAGCAATTACAAAACCAAGCATGGCAGAAGAATACACAGTGCCGGAAGAATTTCAAGAAGAACCTCAGGAAGAGGAGATTAAGGATGAGGTGACCTATATCTCGGGGATGTATCGCAACTGGTTCCTCGACTATGCCTCTTACGTTATTCTTGAGCGTGCTGTTCCGTATATCAACGATGGATTAAAACCGGTTCAGCGGCGCATTCTCCATGCTATGCGCGAAATGGACGATGGACGCTACAATAAAGTGGCCAACATTATTGGGCAAACAATGCAGTACCATCCTCACGGCGATGCCTCTATTGGCGATGCGATTGTACAATTGGGGCAGAAAGAGCTACTCATCGACACCCAGGGTAACTGGGGCAATATTTTAACCGGTGATGGTTCGGCAGCACCAAGGTATATAGAGGCGCGCTTGTCGAAATTTGCCCTTGAAATACTTTTCAATGCAAAAACTACGGAGTGGAAGCTTTCTTATGATGGAAGAAAAAGAGAACCCGTTACGCTTCCGGCCAAATTTCCGTTGTTGCTGGCACAGGGAGTTGATGGTATAGCCGTAGGATTGGCATCTAAACTCTTTCCACATAATTTTATCGAATTGTGCGATTGTTCCATAGACTACCTGAAAGGGAAGGACTTTGAACTGGTACCCGACTTTCCTACCGGAGGTATGGCCGATGTGAGCCGCTACAACGATGGTTTACGCGGCGGCTCAATAAAAGTGAGGGCAAAAATTGAAAAGAGAGATAGCAAAACGCTGGTTATAAGTGAATTGCCATTTGGGAAAACTACAACCACACTCATTGAATCCATTATAAGGGCAACCGATAAAGGGAAAATAAAAGTTAAAAAAATTGATGATAATACTGCCGAGAACGTAGAGATTCTTGTACACCTGGCACCCAGTATTTCGTCAGATAAAACCATAGATGCCCTATATGCCTTCACCGATTGCGAAATTTCGCTTTCACCCAATTCGGTGATCATAGAAAAAGATAAACCCATTTTTATAGGGGTAAAGGAAATTCTGAAAAGATCGGCTGATAGTACTTTAGAGTTGCTGAAGCTTGAACTGGAAATCCGGAAAAATGAACTGGAAGAACAGTGGCATTTTGCATCGTTAGAAAAAATATTTATTGAAGAACGCATCTACAAGGACAAGAAATTTGAGGATGCTGAAAATATGGATCAGGCGGTTGCACATATTGATAAAAGGCTTGATCCGTGGAAGCCGAAACTAAAACGGGAAATTACCCGTGACGATATTCTTAAGCTTATGGAAATCAGGATGGCACGCATCCTGAAATTCAACAAAGATAAAGCAAGCGATCAGATTAAAGCCATAGAGGATGAGATTGCCGAGGTGGAACATAACATCAAAAATATAGTTCCGTTTACCATCAAATGGTTTACTCACCTGAAAAATAAATATGGTGCCGGACAAGAGCGAAAAACCCAACTGCGGAGTTTTGAAAATATTGTAGCCGCAAAAGTGGCTGTACGCAATGAGAAACTCTATGTTGACCGTAAAGAGGGATTTATGGGCACCAGCCTTAAAAAAGCAGAATACGTTTGCGATTGTTCAGATATTGATGATATAATTGTTTTTCGGCGCGATGGGTCATACTTTGTAACGCGTGTATCAGACAAAGCGTTTATCAATAAAAATCCGTTGCATATTGCCGTTTACAAAAAGAATGATAAGCGAACCATCTACAACGTAGTTTATCGCGACGGGAAATCGGGGCACCACTACATGAAGCGGTTTTTTGTTACCGGGACTACCCGCGATAAGGAATATAACCTCACCAAAGAAAGCAAAGGATCACGTATTGTATATTTCTCTGCTAACCCAAATGGTGAAGCTGAAGTACTGCGCATTGTTTTAAAACCCAAACCCCGACTCAAAAAACTGAATTTTGAAGTTGACCTGGGTGAGTTGGCTATAAAAGGGCGGCAGTCAATGGGAAATATACTTACTAAAAACGAGGTGCATAGAATCAGCCTGAAAGAGAAAGGTTTTTCAACATTGGGCGGACGCAAAATATGGTTCGATCCCGATGTGTTGCGCCTGAATGCAGACAGCCGAGGTAAATTCTTAGGCGAATTTGCCGACGACGACATGATTTTGGCAATCTATAAAGGTGGTGAATATCAATTATATAACTACGACCTGAGTAACCACTTCGAATCGGATATCCTATCCATAGAAAAATATGATAAGGGAAAAATTATGTCGGTGGTATATTTCGATGCCGAGCAGGATTATTACTATGTAAAACGCTTTGAAATTGAAGAAACCGAAGGGAAATTATTTCGGTTTATCGGTGACAACCCGGATAATAAGCTGGTGAGTATCACCTGGGTTCGCTACCCGCGATTTGAAATACAATTTGGCGGTAAAAATAAAGAGCGCGAAGAAGAAATTATTGAAGTTGCTGAATTCATTGGTGTAAAGTCGTGGAAAGCTAAAGGTAAAAGGCTCTCCAATTATGAGGTAAAAAATATTAAAGAACTCGAACCGATAGTAAAAGAAGAAGATAATAAGCCGGAACCCGAAAGTGATGCAACACAGGATGAGCAAAATTCGAAACACACTCCCGAATTTAGTGATGATATCCCGTTTGAAATAAACCGGCCTAAAAAGGATGAAGACAAAGGGCAAATGTCACTGTTTTAATAATTAAAGTATTTCTTTATCGGGTTGCTGTGTGTGGTTTCGCAATTATATTATCTTGAATTTTTATGTTCTCACATATGAATACGAAAGCATAAAACAAAGAGAAAGAATTATGTTTTCTGCCTTCATGCTTTTGTATTCAATGGGTATAATAAATCATAATCAGCACTGTTATGACAAATAGGCTTGTAATTATTCTGCTCTTAATAATGAATGTTTTTCCTTTGAGTGCCCAACGAACATACTCAAAAGAGAAAGGTAATTTACAGTATGGCATCTTTTTTTTACCCGGTTATTCTTATTTGGAAATAGGCGAAAAGGATGGTTCAGAAGGTTCTGTTAATGTCTTTAGCAACGCTATTTCCGGGCGAATAGGCTACATCGCCGGAATCAAAATGCAATATAATATTTTTAATAATCTTGCCCTGGAATCGGGATTGCATTTTGCCGACAAAGGATATCATTATCATTTTGATAAAAAAGATATGCTAATAATCGGGACTCAACAGGAAGACCCCCTTATACCTGAAAAAGCGACCAGTAGCTATCATCATTATTTTGTTTCGGTACCCCTTGCGCTGAAATTTTATATTTTTAACAGCAACACACGGGTTTATCTGTCGGTAGGCGCTTCAGCTGATTATTTTCTGTCTTCGAAAGCAAAAACCACATTAGACTACACCGATCACAGAGAGGTGATAGTCAACTACTCTTCGCTTGATTCCAACACTATATCTTATACCGGCACTGGAGGCCTGGGCTTATATTATACTGTTGTTCAGGGGTTTGCAATTGAGCTTGGCCCGGAAATAACATATAGCCTTAAACCATTAAACATTGCCTTTCTTAATTCCTATTACTGCTCTGTAGGATTGCAACTTGCGTTTTTATTTGGTTGAATTTTCTGTATCTGACTTTTTTTGACAAAATAATAGAATCGTTTTTGTTTAAGATTTACAGGTTAAAGCTATTCATTCTTAAACAATTAAATTAGGTGTCTTTGTCAACAAAACAACTGACTTCTAATCTCATTTATTTTTGCGTTATTTGTACAAGTTGAAAACACGAAACATTTTTATCATTGTTTCCATTCTCCGAGTAATATCATTGCGTTCAAAAAAATAAGAAAATGCGAATTTTTAAAGAAAATACGGTTGGACTGATTATCGATGTACAGGAGCGTCTGTTTCCGGTAATGTACGAAAAAGAGCGTTTCCTGTCCAACTCCTTAATACTGATAGCAGGATTGCAACAATTGGGAGTGCCACTTTTGCTTACGCAGCAATATACTAAAGGGTTGGGCGAAACCATTCCCAAAATCAAATCTTCGCTGGCCACTTTCGACCATATAGAAAAAAGAGCTTTTAGCTGCTGTGGCGAACCTTCTGTAATGCAAAAACTTTCTGCGTTGCGAGCTAATAACGTAATTATTTTTGGAATTGAATCTCATGTATGTGTGCTTCAAACAGCTATCGATCTAAAGGAAAATGGCTTTAATCCCATTGTGGTTATGGATTGTGTTACTTCGCGTCAGCCTGAAAGTATTGAGTGGGCAAAAGAGCGTTTCAGGTATGAGAATATTATGATGACATCGTTAGAATCGTTGCTTTTTGAGTTAACCCAAACATCGGAAGCAGCTGCTTTTAAAGCAATTTCTAAACTTTTAAAATAGTGCTTTAAATGTTGGAAATCTGTGCCATAGCATCGGGAAGTAACGGGAATTGCTATTATATTGGTAATGAGAATGATGCAGTTCTTGTTGATGCTGGTATTTCGGCAAAGAACATAGTTAACCGGATGAAAGAGAAAGGCCTTTTACCCTCCAAAGTAAAGGCATTATTTATTTCGCACGAACATGCTGACCATATGCGTGGGGCACGTGTTTTTGGAAAAAAATTGAACATACCTGTCTATATTACAGTAAAAACCTGGCACGGTTCCTATAAAAATCTTCGTCCGGATCAGCCAAAGTTTTTTGTTCCCGGTGGTACAGTTGCTGTTGGCGATCTTGAAGTAATATCGTTTACAAAAAAACACGATGCTGCCGAGCCCTGCTCTTTTAGGGTTGAGCATAGGGGAATAAGTGTGGGTATTTTTACCGACATTGGCACCCCTTGCGATAATGTTACCGCACAAATAGCCCGTTGTGATGCCCTCTTTCTAGAAACAAACTACGATGAAAAGATGCTTTGGGAAGGGCGTTACCCCTGGCACCTGAAAAAACGTATCGCATCTGATTTTGGCCACCTTTCCAATCGCCAGGCTCTCAGCTTATTGGGAAAATTCGCAACAGAAAAATTGAAATGCATTTTTCTGAGCCACCTGTCAAAAGAAAATAATACGCCTGAGATCGCACTCCGGGAAATAAGCGTATTGCAAAACCGGTTTCAGATAAAATTAACATCGCGTTACGAAGCCAGTGAGGTATATGTGCTTTAAAAAATCCCAGTATTTCCGGCTTTCAAGAAGTAAAATAACCGGTAAAGCTTTAAATCAATCCTATATAATCTCTTCTCTGTGTTTATTTTAAACCTGTTGTTGCTGGAAGCTCTGTAAAGCAAAGCAGAAAAGTGCCGATTAGCTATTCAATAAGTTATCACTAAGGGCCTGTAGGGTTTTTTTCTTTTGGCTTGTGGGCACCAACACCGAAATATTATATTTACTGCCGCCATAAGAAATCATCCTGATTGGGATACCATCCAGGGCATGGAACACTTTTGAGGCAAAACCTTTTTCGTCTTGGATGATGTCGCCCACAATGCAGATAATGGACATATCGGTATCTACTTCTACTGAACCAAAAATATTTAATTCTTCCTTAATGGCAGCAAGGTGCGATGTGTTGTCGATGGTAAGCGACACAGCTACCTCCGAGGTGGAAATCATATCGATAGGCGTACGGTGTTTTTCAAAAATTTCGAACACTTTACGCAAAAACCCATAGGCCATAAACATGCGTGCCGAACGGATTTTAATGGCCGTAATTCCGTCTTTTGCTGCCACGGCCTTAATGCCACTGCCATCTGATTCAGAGGTTATTAGAGTGCCTCCATCGTTAGGGTTTAATGTATTTTTTAAGCGTACCGGAATATTTTGTACTCTGGCGGGCAGCACAGTTTGCGGGTGCAGTATTTTTGCGCCAAAGTAAGCCAATTCAGCAGCTTCGTTAAACGAGAGTTGTTCTATCTTTTGGGTATTTTCCACATAGCGTGGGTCGTTATTGTGAAAACCGTCAATGTCGGTCCAAATCTGTATTTCTTCGGCATTAATGGCTGCGCCAATCAGCGAGGCTGTATAGTCGCTTCCGCCACGTTGCAGGTTATTGATATTTCCTTTGGCATCGAGACAAATAAAACCCTGGGTAATGTAATAATCGGCTTCGCCCACCTTTTCAATGGCAGGCTGAATATGCTGGCGAATATAGGGCAGGTCGGCTGCCTTGTCTTCATCAATTCTCATAAAATCAAGTGCAGGAACCAATTTGGTGTGGTAACCCATTTCGTTCATTAGCAGGGTAAAAAGTTGTGTTGAGATTAATTCACCTTGTGCCAAAATAGTATTTTCGTCAACTTCATTAAAAGAGCCTGAGGTAAACGAACGGATGATATCGAAACTTTCTTTAACGATACCCAGACCTGCTTTCTGGTTTTCTACTGAAGCAAACAACTGCCCCATCAGATCCCGGTATTTCGTTTCCAACTTACCAATGGCAAGGCTGGCACTCTCCTTATTCTTTTTATAAAGAAAATTAGAAATTTCAACTAATGCATTGGTCGTTCCCGACATGGCCGAAAGTACAACAAACTTTTTTTCACCATCAGCAATTATTTTTATTACCTCACGCATATTTGCAGGTGAGCCTACCGATGTTCCTCCAAATTTTAAAATTTTCATTTGAGTTTTCTGTATTCTTTTTAATCAGGATGCAAATATGAAATAATTTTGCTTCATTTTAAGGTAAAATGAAACGAAAACAGCGGAGAAAGTATTAAAAGTCAAGAATGTTGACACATTTCGTATCATTTCTTCTTAACTTCCCTGTTCTCAAACCTGAATTTTTATTTTTGGATTAAATAGAAATTTTCCAGTACAAACTGCAAAAATTTTTTCCCGGAAGGATGCGCTATGCCAATTTCCGGAGCATAAACAATTGCCTCGGCTCCAACTGCATCGGCCTTTTCTTTCAAAGCTTTGGCGTGATTGGGGTGGTGGTTCAGCTCGTCTTTATTGGTCGGAATACCTCCCGGTTGCTTGTTGTAAACATAGAAAGGGGGAGCATTTCTGTTCATTTTTGAAATGAAATCGAGCTCTTTGCGCACCTTCAGCGCCTCTGGTGTTTGCAGCATTGCGGCATTTTTAAACCCAAATGCGTGGGCAATGGCCAGCTGTGTTTTTGGCGAATCGTCAGGCGGCAGGCCGATGATGTTGTTCCACTGGCATATGTCATAGGTCGATTGCGTGGCAAATGCCCCGGCACAGGTAAGTTTTGTTGATTCCCGTAGTACGGGATCACTGTTGTCTGGCTCTGCCATATCATCCGAAAAGGCGAGCCATAATGTTGTTCCGGCACCTGCCGAGCCACCTGAACAGGCTATACGATTTTTATCGATATTGTATTTCCGGGCATGGTAACGAAGGTATTGAAGGCATCTTTTGGAATCTTTCATGCTTGTCAGGATGCCATAAGGAGGCTCATTCATAAAGCGATAATTGATTACTGCCACGGAAACACCTGCTTCAAGAAAATGCACCAGGTCTTCCGATGAATAGTATTTTGATTTATCGCCCCCAATGAATCCACCACCATGAATGTAAATGACCAGTGGAGTTGGCTGTTCTGAATTGGCCAGCCAAATATCGAAAGTATTACGTTCATGCGGACCGTATTTCTCATTAGAGAAAGTAGCACGTTTGCCTTTAGCGTTAATGGGCTCGGGAATAGCTTCTTGTATCGGGTTACTTTGCATGTGGACAAAAGTAGAAATATTGGAGACAGTCAACAAAAAAAGTCCTTAAAATTGAAAAATGCAGTATATCGTATTTTGGGGAAGAAGATACACTTTTTCTATATCGTAAATACAATATGTTGATTATCAAAAACTTCCGGAAATGGTGTGTTTTTCAGAATTAAAATAGATGGTAGAATAAATATTGAAGTTCTCTTTGTTCGTTGTTAGTTTTCGTTCCATGTACAAAACCGGCTGTCCGGGCTTCAGTTTGAGCAATTTTTTGATTTGAGTGTTTGGCATAATAGCTTTTAGCTGCTGTTCGCCGCCCAGTATTTCTATCTGATAGTTTTTTCGCAGAATATCAAATAGTGATTTGTTTTCGAAAGAACGTTGTGTAATGCGTGGCAGAAATAAATTGGGAAGGTGGTTTATATCATAAAAAACGGGCTCATCATCCACGTAGCGGAGGCGTTCAAGATAAATACAGCCTGCTTCCCTTTCTAATTCCGATAATTTAAATGGAAATTCGTCGGGCCAATGAATAACCATTGGTTTTTGCAGAATTTTGGTTTTCAGATAGCGCACGCCTACGGCCGAGGCAGTACCTGAAATGGACAAAATGCCGATGTTGCGTAGGGTTTTTCGCACAATACTTCCTTTTCCCTGTTTTTTCACAATTAGTCCGTCCTTCACTAGTGTTTCGAGTGCCTGCCGCACTGTTGGACGTGTAATGGAATGGGAAGCCGACAATTCGTTTTCCGAAGGTAAAAGGTCCCCCTCGTTATATATGCCTGTTTCGATATGCTTACGAAGCAATTTATACAATTTACGGTATTGTGGTATGTTTTCCATGTGCAAGCCCAAAGTTAAACTATTTTTAAAACATTAAAAACAACTTGTAAATACAAGTTATAAAGTATATTTTTACACCTGAAAATAAAATATGAATATTGTAAAAGAATATTCTGCTTGTAAAGTATTAACATATAATTCTATTATTGAGTATTTTAAAACAAATATAAAAATCACTTTTATGCTTCCGGTGTTTTGGAGCAGTGATTTAAAAATTTGTAATAACAAGTTGACAAATTAAATAAAAATAAAAATATATGGCAGAAGCTGTAATTATGCCCAAACAAGGACAATCGGTTGAATCATGTATCCTTGGGCAATGGTTTAAAGAAGTGGGCGAAGAAGTAAACGAAGGCGACCTGCTTTTTTCTTACGAAACCGACAAAGCATCTTTTGAGGAAGAAGCTAAAGTGAGCGGGGTTCTCCTGGCCACTTTTTATGAGGAAGGAGACGAAATCCCGGTGCTTGTTAATGTGGCGGTTATTGGTAAAGAAGGTGAAAATATAGATGAATTTCGCCCTGGAGCAGAACCTGGTAGCACTGAGGCTACAGATGCACCGGAAGAGGAGGCGGCAGAAGAAGGAGCTAAAATTATCGAGTTTGAAGTGCAAGAAAGTGATATCGATGCGCGCATCCGTATTTCGCCATTAGCACGCAATATGGCCGTTAAACATGGTATAGATATAACCAGCTTAAAAGGTTCGGGCCCCCATGGCCGAATTATAGCTCGCGATGTGGAGGCTGCTGCTCAAAACGTTGCGGGGAAAAAAGAGGCAGTAGCAAGCATGGCCCCCAAGGCGGCTCCGGTGGTACAACCGGCAACTGCTGCAGTTCTCGGGGAAGGCGATGGATACGAAGTAAAAGCTATTCCGAATATCCGGAAACTTATTGCCAGTGCTATGCACCAGTCTTTGCAAAATTCAGCACAGCTTACACACCACATGAGTGCTGATGCAAGGCAAATATTAAAACTCAGAAAAAAATATAAAAAGAAATTGGAAAACGGTGAAATAACAGAAAATGTAACGATTAACGATCTGGTTTGTTATGCCGTAATCCGTGCTCTGGAGAAATTTCCTCAGGTGAACACCCATTACCTGGGTGATAAAATGAAGTGGTTTAACAAAGTTCACCTCGGGCTTGCAGTAGATACTGAACGCGGCCTGATGGTCCCGGCTTTGAAAAATGCAAGCGACTTGTCCATTACAGGGCTTTCAAGCCAGTTAAAGGAATTGTCGGTGGCAGCACGCAATGGAAATGTGAACCCTGACCTGCTGAATCCGGCGGAAGCTTCGTTTACGGTATCTAACCTTGGAAATTATGGTGTCGAGATGTTTACCCCGGTAATCAACCTTCCACAAACGGCTATCCTGGGCGTTTGTACCATTGTTCCGCGACCAAAGGAACTGGAAGATGGTGTTTACGGATTTGTACCAATGATGGGACTTTCACTTACTTATGACCACCAGGCATTGGATGGTGGCGAAGCTACACTTTTCCTTGCCGAGATTAAACGACAGATGGAAGAGTTGAATGTCGATTAACGAAGGCAGATTGCAGAATGAAAAGGATAATAATGAAAGTGGTCTGATAACCTTAAAATATGGAGCCACAATTAAGAATAAATATGAAATCAAAAATCGTTAATTATCATTCGTTAATCTAATAGAAATAAAAACTTTAAAATAAATAGTATGCCAAAAGTACAATATATCAATCCTGAAGTGGTGCGGAAGCCAGGGCAGATAGCATTTAAACCCATTCCGGTAAATCAATATACCAAAACCATTGAAGAAGAAAGAGAAAATTTTACAGATGATGATCTAATGCGTATTTTCCACGATATGGTGGTAATCCGCGAGTTTGAAACCATGTTGAATCTGATAAAGACCCGTGGCGAATACAACGGTGTTGCCTACAACCATCCCGGTCCTGCTCACCTTTCTATTGGGCAGGAAGCTGCTGCAGTGGGCATGGCTTATAACCTGGGCGTGGAAGATTTTATCTTTGGTTCTCATCGGAGCCACGGCGAAATTTTAGCCAAAGGCTTGTCGGCCATCGACAAAATAAACGACGAGGAACTACAGAAAATAATGGATACGCATTTCGATGGCAAAACGGCTGCTCCGGTACGGGAAGGACATAGCGGTTCTGTTAAAGAGTTGGCTATTAAGTTTCTTATTTACGGAACCTTAGCTGAGATTTTTGCCCGCGAAACAGGCTTTAATAAAGGCCTGGGTGGGTCGATGCATGCGTTTTTTACACCTTTCGGAGTATATCCCAATAATGCCATTGTGGGTGGTTCTGGTGATATCGCGGTAGGCGCGGCCTTGTTCAAAAAAGTGAACCGCAAACCGGGAATAGTGGTTGCCAACATAGGTGATGCTTCTATGGCTTGTGGCCCCGTTTGGGAGGGTCTGGCGTTTGCTACCATGGATCAGTTTAGCCAACTTTGGGAAGATGATATGAAAGGCGGATTACCACTGATTATCAATATTATGAATAATCAGTATGGTATGGGGGGACAAACTTGTGGTGAAACCATGGGTTACGATGTAGCTGCACGAATTGGTGCCGGTGTTAACCGCGAACAGATGCATGCCGAGCGTGTGGATGGATATAATCCGCTGGCCGTAATTGATGCCTACAAGCGCAAACGCAAAATTCTGGAAGAAAAACGTGGCCCTGTTTTACTCGATGTTCTCACCTATCGTTACAGCGGACACTCTCCTTCCGATGCTTCGTCGTATCGTACAAAAGAAGAGGTGGAAGCCTGGGAAGCACAGGATTCTATTGTCTGGTTTGGAAAAGAATTGGTGAAAGCCGGTGTGGCCACTGAAAAGCAACTGGAAAAAATCAAGTCGGATACCACCGAACTTATTACTTATGCTATGAAACTGGCGATTGACGATGAAGTTTCGCCGCATATGGACATGAGAAAGCATCCAAACCTGATTGGGGAAATGATGTTCAGTAACCAGTCGATGGATAAAATGGAAGACCGTGAAGTGGAGGTAAACCACCCCATGGAAGAAAATCCACGTGTAAAGCAATTGGCTAATAAAGAGCGTTTTATGTTCGATAAGAACGGTAAGGCTTACTCAAAAATAAAAACCTACGGTTTACGCGACGGAATTTTTGAAGCTATAATAGATCGTTTTTACAAAGACCCAACCCTGATTGCCTATGGTGAAGAAAACCGCGACTGGGGCGGTGCTTTTGCTGTTTACCGGGGACTTACCGAAGCGTTGCCTTACCACAGGCTTTTTAACTCACCTATTTCGGAAGCTGCCATTGTGGGTACCGCCATTGGTTATGCCATGTGTGGTGGTCGTGTAATCCCGGAAATCATGTATTGCGACTTCCTGGGTCGCGCTGGCGATGAGGTGTTTAACCAACTTCCCAAGTGGCAGGCCATGAGTGGTAACGTACTTAAAATGCCGGTGGTGATCCGTGTTTCGGTAGGTTCAAAATATGGGGCGCAGCATTCGCAGGACTGGACGGCATTGGCAGCACATATTCCGGGCCTTAAAGTAGTTTTCCCGGTTACGCCATATGATGCCAAAGGACTAATGAACAGCGCATTGCAAGGAACAGACCCGGTGATTTTCTTTGAGAGCCAGCGTATTTACGATATTGGCGAACAGTTTCATGAAGGTGGTGTACCTGAAGAATATTACGAAATACCTATGGGTGAACCCGACGTGAAGAGAGAAGGCAGCGATGTAACGATTCTTACCATAGGGGCAACTTTGTATCGTGCGTTGGATGCTGCCAAAATCCTGAAAGAAAAATACGATATGTCGGCAGAAGTAATAGATGCCCGTTCGCTTGTACCTTTTAATTACGAAACAGTGATTGAGTCGGTGAAAAAGACCGGTAGAATTGTGATTTCCGGTGATGCTTCGGCACGCGGCTCCTTCCTGCGCGATCTGGCTTCTAACGTGGCAGAACTGGCTTTTGATTACCTTGATGCCCCGCCTGTGGTTGTGGGTTCACGCAACTGGATTACTCCGGCACACGAACTGGAAGATTATTTCTTCCCGCAGGCTGAATGGATTGTGGATACCATACACGAACGTATTGTGCCGTTAAAAGGCCATGTGATAGAAAACGATTTTACCGAGGCTGAACAATTAGACAGGAATGCCCGGGGAATATAGGGTGATGTTTCTGTCTGATGGCCTATGGGGTTTTTAACCCTGGGTTTTCAGCAGTTGAAAATTTATATTCTTGATGAAAATCCGGTTTCAGACGAGGCCGGATTATTTTTAATCTATTGCTGTGTTCCTTATTAGAAACGGCTTAAAGTAATTCGTTTAAGTTTATAAAAAAGGTGATAAAATTTGACTGTTTTTGATTTAAGCTAAATACTACAAACTTGCTGCCAGCGTTTTAACTATATATAAACACAATACGTTAAAATGCCATAAATGATAAAAATGGATGTAAGTTCAAGTTTTATCCTTTTTTTTAGTTTGTTTTTTCTACCGGTTTCGGTGTTGTGTCAGGTTGATGACAATAAAACAAACCATCTTGCCATTGGTGTTGGAGCTACTACTTTGGGCCCCCGCGTAGAAGTAGCCATGCCCTTAACAAGCCACATTACTTTCCGTGGCGGATTATCTCTTTTCTCTTATTCCCAGCAACTGAATTTTTCTATTTCTGCAGATGATTACCGGGACTATATTGATTATGATCCTGATTTAAATGCTTTCGGAAAGTTTTCACTGGCTAATGCACATCTTTTGGCAGATTATACGTCGGCAGAACAAGGTTTCTTCCATTTTACGGCAGGCGTAGTCTTTGGTTCTTCGAAATTGGATGCCCACGGATTGCTTATAAATCCTGAAAACCAGCGTCCTATGGTTGAGGATTTGCGTGATGCCGGACATATTGACGACAACTTACCGGAAGTTACTTTGGAGGACAATATATTGTTTAGAACCAATAGCGATGGTAGCGTGGCAGGATCGCTTATTCTGGGTAAATCTGTTAAACCGTATATTGGCTTTGGTTTTGGAAGGGCTGTACCTAAAAACCGTATAGCATTAAAGCTTGAATTTGGCCTGCTATACCAGGGGAAACCAGAGATTACTTCGCCTAATCTTATGAGTGGAAACCTGAATAATTACTTTAAAAATAATCCGGATTTAAAGCCATATTATGCACTTGCTTACTTTTATCCAATGGTGAATATGCAATTCGCATTTCGCTTTTTTTAAATATTTTGTTTTCAATATCCGAAGTGAAAATATTGACAAGACTTTTTGGTCGATAGGCGAAAACCTTCTTGATGCTGCCGTTCGTGTCAATTATTCGTTTTAGTACACACAGTCCTTTCAATTTTTGGCGGGCTTGGTTTTCTTGTATTTCTCAACTTTTTCTTACCTGAAAGCAAAAATTTTATGGCTGGTCGAAAATATGTTGTACGGCAAACCATGTATATACCACCTGCTTAAAGTATAAGTGTCGGTTAATTAAGTCGCAATACCTGGCCTATATTCAATAAAGAATTGGCCGAAAGGTTATTCAACCTGCAAATCTCTTTAATGGAAATTTGGTAGCGCCGCGATATAGTCCACAGTGAGTCACCAGATCGTACTTTGTAATAATCCGGTAATGGATGGTTGTTGTTATTTTCTTTCGTTTTAAATATTTTTTGGAGTGCAGCGATGGTTTCAAAATTTTTTACTTCGTCTCTCTTCCTGTTATGCTCAAAATCGAATAAAAGTTCCGGGTTGAAAGCTACGCCATTTTCGCGTATTTCGAAATGGAGGTGTGCCCCGCGGGCACGCCCTGTAGCGCCGGCAAGTCCCAATGGCTCACCTTTTTCTATCCATTCACCTTTAGCCTTCAAAAATTTTGATAAATGGGCATAATAGGTTTCAATGTTATTTCCATGGTCAATAATTACCAGTTTGCCAAATCCTGAACCCCATCCGGCACGTGAAACGTAGCCACTGTTGACGGCCAAAACAGTATCGCCCTTTTTAAATTTAATGTCGGTGCCATAGTGTATGCGTCCCGACCGCCACCCAAAAGGGCTGATCACTTTACGCCCGTTGCCGGGAATCAAAAAGCCTGATAGAAAACTTGGATTTGTATTGAGTACCGAATCTCTTATTTCACAGTACTGTTCAAAAGTAACCGGTTTTTCAAAGCCGTGAATAAATACCAACTCATCAGTATTTACATATTGTGAAAAACAATGCAAAAACGGTGTAGTAACTAATATTGCTAATAAAACAAGAAATTTCATTGTTTTATCATTTCAATTTCCAGCAATAATAGCAAAAAAATCATTTTGGAAATCTGTAAAAATGAAGTTTTGAAAATCGTTAACAAATCATTTTCAGCGTTATAATGGCAGCTTTTTAATGGCGGCAACCAAAAGCATTATCCATCCGGCAATAAAACTGAGACCGCCAAATGGTGTAATGGCTCCCAGCGTTTTTATTTCGGTTATGGCCAAAGCATACAAGCTCCCGGAGAATAAAATAATACCTGCACCCAGCAAAACTGCCGACCATTTCAGGTACACCGAAGGGAATGCCAGGGATAAAACACCTACCACCAGCAATCCCAGGGCATGGTAAAAGTGGTAATCAATACCGGTTTTATAAATTTGTGCCATGTCAACCGAAAGGTGGTTTTTTAACGCATGTGCCCCAAAGGCACCTATGGCAACGGCCAGCATAAGAAACACCGATGCTACGATAATAATTGTTCTGCCCATTTTAAAAGAATTTAATGATTTCTGTTTATTGTTTACGAAGAAAGACATTCCAAATAACATTAGCAAAACAGGGATATGCAAAATACAAGTGTAGCAGCATAACTTGTTGCTATTGCTACACATAAAAACTTCCATATATTACAACCCTAAAGTAAGCCTGTTTCTCTTATTTGAAATTTGTTTTATGTTATTAAAAATCAGCGAACCAAAGACGATTTAATCCTGTTAATTTTATTATTTTGCAGGAATTACTAATTCGACCAAGTTTTCCCAAATGGATTTAAAAGAAAGTATGTTTGCCACTTTCCCTGAACCTGAGGAGTTACTGAATTGGCACAAAAAACAACAATCCTCCAAGGTGCCCGATATTAACGGACACATTCATACGCCGCATTCATTTAGTGCGTTTTCAACTGTTGAGGAGCCTTTTAAAATGGCAGTTTCCGAAGGTGTTTCGGTATTGGGCATAAACGATTTCTACACTACCGATGGCTACAACGAATTTGCTGAAATGGCAAAGAAGTACAGAGTCTTTCCCTTGTTCAATATTGAGTTTATGGCTTTGCAAAAAGATTTGCAGGAGGCCGGAATACGCGTGAACGACCCCAATAATCCGGGCCGGACATATTTTAGTGGAAAAGGCTTGTGTCAACCCGTAAAAATGAGTAATGTTTCTATTCAAAAAATAAAAGAATTACAGGAAGAAAGTAACCGCCAAACCTATGAAATGGTGGATAAGCTCAATGCTTTTTTTGCGAAAAAGGGGTTGCTCATTCGTTTTGATGCTTTAGAATTACAAAGCCGCCTGGCAAAAAATCTCTTCCGCGAAAGACACATTGCACAGGCCATTCGCATGGCCGTTTTCGAAACCGAAGATAATGATCTGGGACGTGCTAATCTTCTGAATAAAATTTTTGGAGGGAAGATGATTAAATCGGCGATTGACGATTTTGCCGGCCTGGAAAATGAAATACGTGGGCAGTTGCTAAAAGCAGGTGGCGCAGCCTTTGTACCCGAAGATCCTAAGGCTTTTCTTTCGCTTGAAGAGGTATGGGAACTGATTATTGATGCAGGTGGAATTCCGTGTTACCCGATGCTGCTGGATTTTGGCAACGGAAATTTCACCGACTACGAAGCCGACAAACAAAAGCTGCTTAAAGAGTTAGAAAGTAAAAAAGTATTTAGCATCGAAATTATACCTGCGCGAAACAATGTGAATGTGCTCAGGGAATATGTACCGTTTTTCAACAAAAAAGGTTTTGTAATTACCTTTGGAAGCGAACACAATACCCCCAAATTGGATCCTGTAAAGCTCAACAGTGGTGGCGTGGAACTTGATGAAGAGCTGAAGCAAATAAATTACGAAGGAACTGCGGTAATAGCAGCTCACCAGTATTTAATGGCAAAAGGCCAGGAAGGTTACCTGAAAAACGGAGTGGCTAAAAGCAACGAAAAAGCGGATTTTGTTGCCTTGGGTAAGGCGGTAATCGCAAAATTTCAAAGTATTTGAGCTATAATTATGTGACTACTATAGTTTTTAAGATTTTACTGCACAGTATGAAAATCACAAATAGGGCTACTAATAAAAATATATCATGAACCAGGGAGTAAGAGATTTGATAGATATTTCGAGGGCTTATGGCACCCAAAAAGAATATGTGATTGCCGGGGGAGGAAACACCTCTTACAAAACCGATGATAAGCTTTGGATTAAAGCCAGTGGTTATGCCTTAGCCACCATTGGCGAAGAAGGCTTTGCCGTAATGGATCGCAAAAAACTGGCTAAAATTTCGGAAGGCCACTACAGTAACGACCCTTTTGAGCGTGAAAGCCAGATAAAAGATGACCTGGCGGCCGCAACCATTACTAAAGGCAAGCGTCCATCAGTAGAAACCTCTTTCCACAATGCTATAAACTACAAATTTGTGGTACACCTGCACCCCACTGCCGTAAATGGCATTATGTGCAGCAACAAGGCAGAAGAACTGGTGCATCTGGTTTTTGGTCCCGAAGCAGTTTATATTCCATACATCGACCCGGGGTACATCCTTTTTAAAGAAGTGGAGGCCAAGATTAAAGCTTTCAGGGTTGAAAAAGGTTATGACCCGCGAGTGATTCTATTGCAGAACCACGGCATTTTTGTCAGTGCCGATACTATACAGGAAATAACGGAGATTTACGATAAAATTATCGCTAATATTCAAAAGGAAATAACAAAACCCATCGATTATTCGGAGTTGCCAGTGGCAGCCCATGTGAGCGAAGTGGTGCCGGCCATCCGGGCTATCGTTTCCGGTAAAGACTCAAAAATTATTAAAGTAAGCAACTCTGCGCTGGTTGAAAAATTTAATAGCTGCGCTGAAGCTTTTGAGAAAGTGAGTTGCCCCTTTACACCCGATCTGATTGTATATTGTAAATCGAAGTACTTGTATATTGATGAAGTTGCCACGCCCGAAGCAACGATTGAATCGTTTAAGTTGAAATATGAAGCCTTTGTTGCTGAAAACAGTTATGCCCCTAAAGTGGTATTGATTAAAGGCATCGGCATGCTGTCAATTGGCGACAATGCTGCACAATCCATTATTATAAAAGAGGTTTTTGAAGATGCCATGAAAATTTCGTGGCTGTCGGAATCGTTTGGTGGACAGCATTTTATGACGCCAGAGCAAATTCATTTTATCGACACCTGGGAAGTGGAAAATTACCGTCGTAAAATTTCGACGGGAGCTTCGGCAGGCCGCGTTGAAAACAAAATTGCTGTTGTAACCGGTGCTGCCCAGGGATTTGGCGAAGGCATTGCGCGCGTGATGAAAGAAAATGGGGCGAATATTGTGGTGGCCGATCTAAACGAAGCTGTAGGGAAAGCTACTGTCGATTCGTTCAACGAGATAAAAAATAGCAGCCGCGCCTTGTTTGTGAAAGTCAATGTGGCCGATCAGGAATCGTTGCAAAACCTGATGCACCAAACGGTATGCGAATTTGGAGGATTGGATGTTTTTGTTAGTAACGCCGGGATTTTACGTGCCGGAGGACTGGAAGAAATGACTCCGGAAAACTTTGACCTGGTGACAAAAATCAATTACAACGCCTATTTTTATTGTGTAAAGGCAGCTACTCCGGTGATGAAACTGCAAAATAAATACAATGCTTTGTGGTATGCTGACGTGATTCAGATAAACTCTAAGTCGGGACTGGTGGGAAGCAAGAAAAACTTTGCCTATGCCGGTGGAAAGTTCGGAGGAATTGGCTTAACCCAGTCGTTTGCACTGGAGCTGGCACCTGACAGGATTAAGGTGAACTCTATTTGCCCGGGCAATTTTTATGACGGGCCTTTGTGGAGCGATCCTGAAAACGGTTTATTTGTGCAGTACCTGAAAACCGGAAAAGTGCCGGGGGCAAAAACCATCGACGATGTAAAAGCGTTTTACCTGGCACAGGTGCCGCTTGGCAAAGGTTGTTCGCCTGTAGATGTGGCCAAAGCTGTTTTTTATGCCATCGAGCAGGAAAATGAAACGGGACAGGCCATTCCCGTTAGCGGTGGGCAAATAATGTTGAACTAAAAGCCCCATGGATTTCCGGAAATTAAGGACAGTGATATGTCGGCAGAGTTGATAACTCACATCGGAGTTTAAATGCTGTTCTAATACTCCAGATGGAAGAAAATTGATTTATACCCATAAGCATTTTCCCGCTACCAGCCACCGCCACCGCCGCCACCGCCACCACCACCAGAAAACCCGCCGCCACCTGAACCGCTTGAAGGATTGGTAGCTGTGCTTGTCATACTATTGGTGAAAGTGGAGTTGAAACTGCTGCTGAAATGGCTGATATTGGATATGTTTCCGGCATACCAAATGGGATGGTAACCACGTGTTTCCGGACTATTTTTCATTAAGTCCATTATGTGCTGAAACTTTTTGCCCCATATTTTTTCGGCACCCAGTGCAATAGCGTAGGGTAAGTTTTTCTCAAATATGTCGGGTGTCATCGTCGGAGGGTTAAAATGCTGCAATTGTTTTTCTTCAGCAGCCTTTAAGTACATCTCAAAGCCACGGATATCCGATCTAAGTGCCAGTTTTTCTTTGCTAGGTCTACGGATAAGGTAAATATAAATCAACAATAGAATAATATTCAGAATAATAAACAGTGCAATCAATTGTATGAAACTGGTAGAGAAGAGAGCGAGTTTTTTTGATAAAAATGAAATTAAAATACCCCATGAGATGAGCACAATGACCGGTAAAATCCAAAATTTAACATGTAATCCTTTGATAATAAGCCAACTCCATTGTTTGCTTACGTTGGTATGAAAATTTCTAACTGTTTTCCCAATTGCTTTGTTATACTTCCCGTCAATGACTACTTCCGTGGTTTCATAAGGGAAAAATTCATCCATTAGCAATGACTCTTCTGCTGGCAGTTCAGAGCTTGCTTCCTTCATTTTTATGAGAGAAAATATTTTTTTGTTCGATAATCCCAATAGCGTAGACTTTTTATACTCTTCAATCTTCAAAAAGCCTTTTACAGCCAGGTTAACAATAGCAGCTGTTAGTAGTTGTGGCGAATAAAATTGACTGTTCATCATGCCAACAGAAGCGGGTGAAAGCTGGTTAGGTGCTTCAAATTGTGGAAATACGGTTGGTTTTGGTGGATCAACACCAAATTTTCGCCAGGTAAGGAAATAATAGCCCAGCAACAAAAGCGTTGTAAAAATACTCACTATCCATGGGATGCTTCTTTGCATAGGGCTCGGCGGTTTCACCGGATTTACTTCCTGGCGTTTCGCTTCCATGTTTACAATGCTGCCGGGTTCGAAAGTGGTAACCACAGTAAGCCCTTCCCGTTTACCCAGATTTGAAGCTTGAAAATGTATCTTGTTGTCGCCGGACTGGTCGAAGTTACAATCAGACTCAGTGGAACCATGTGATCCTGTAAAACATTGATTGCTAATGATTTTAGTTCTTTCAGGTAGTTGAATGGTTGCCTCCACAATGTCCATCGGGACATTCCAGCCATTACCATTTACGTTCCAGTAGAATTCGTCGAACCCGTTGAAAAACCCAATCTGGTTAGCAGTGCTGTAGGTAATGGAGTAATGATATATGCCCGGGTCGAGATATACATCGCTCTGCCCCACGTAAATACGAAGCAATCCAGATTTTTTTTCAGTATGCCAGGGCGATGGTTTGCCATTGGCTTTTACCTCATCTATCTGGTAATCTACCCTGTAGGTTCCTCCATTATTACTTTTCCTTTTGAGTGGCAGGTCACGCACAATGCCACGTTTAAAAATTTTACCGGCTACCTGAACATCAATTTGTTCGGTAATAACCACCAAGCCACTACTATCAACGGTAATCAAGGAGTTGAACCGTTCGATTTTTTCCTGTTGTGCCGTAACAAAACCGCTGAACAGGAAGAGGAATAAACCGGTTAGAGCTGTTCGCACCATTAGAACTTAACTTGCGGATTTTTGCGTTCAGAAGCTTCTTCAATTTCGAAAAAAGGTGATTTTGTAAATCCGAACAAATTAGCTACAATATTACTTGGGAAAGTGTCGATTTTAATATTTTTGTCGCGGACAGTGCCGTTGTAATACCTTCGTGCTTTTTCAATATCGCCTTCTATAATTTTTAACTGATTTTGCAGGTCCAGAAAGTTCTCATTGGCCTTTAACTCTGGATATTGTTCTGCCACTGCAAAAAGATTCATTAATGCATTCGAAAGATTCTTCTCAGCATGCTCCTGGTCTTTAACGGTAGAAGCATTCTGAGCCTGCGTCCTTGCTTTGGTTACGTTCTCGAAGGTCTCTTTTTCATGTTTTGCGTATCCTTTTACCGTTTCAATAAGATTGGGAATCAGGTTATAACGTTTTTTTAATTGAACATCAATACCGCTCCAGGCTTCCTGAACCAATACTTTTAGCCGTACCAATTGGTTGTAAACGCCAATAACATAAAAGAAAATCAGTACAACAACTGCAATAAATATTCCTATAATCATAATGTTTGTTTTTTTATTGGTTATCAATATGTCGGAAATATTACACATTAACAAAGCTACGCGAATTATTTTATCTATCAATCAAAAATCGTCGATTGGTAGTTATTATTCGATATTTCTTTTTTATTTCTGATGAATAATTGCTTTGAACAAAGGCTCATATTCATTTTTTGATACAACTTAATATGAATGCCAGCCTTTTTTCTTATTTATTCAGAAAAAAGAGTATTGTTAATCAGTACATAGCACAAATGTATTTCCCCTGTTTGAAAATATTTTCAACTATGATAAATCCTATTCTTATTTCAAAAAAAGATTGAGAAATTTGTGTAATAAAATTCAATAATATGTTCAGGTACGGGATTGACAGGTTAACAGCAGGCGCAGCGTTAAAAATTTTAAATGGAGAGTTAAAAGCTGTTGTGGAAGAGGAAGCTGCTGTAAAAATTGAAAAATGTCACCAGTCGGTGATGGCTATTGCTGAAAACGATACTGCTGTTTATGGTATTAACACCGGCTTTGGGCCTTTGTGCAGTACCAGGGTAAATAGCGCATTAACCAGAAAATTGCAGCGCAACCTTTTATTGAGCCATAGCGTGGGTGTTGGTAACCCGGTTGCAAAAGAAATCGCCAAACTAATGATGATCCTTAAAGTTCATTCACTTGCACAAGGTTATTCGGGAATTTCAATGGAGATTATCAGGCGTATATGCTGGCATATCGACAATGAGGTGATCCCTGTAGTTCCTGAACAAGGTTCTGTGGGTGCTTCGGGTGATTTGGCACCTCTGTCACATCTGTTTATGCCACTAATTGGCGAAGGTAAGGTGTTTTACAATGGTGAAATTGTGTCTGCTGCTAAAGTGCTTGAAGACAATGGTTTAATGCCCTTGGAGTTGCATCCCAAAGCAGGATTGGCACTCATTAACGGCACACAGTTTATTGCTGCCCATGCTATTTTTGTGGTGCATAAATTATACCGCGCGCTTTCCGTAGCCGATGTTATTGCTGCAATGATGATTGAAGGGATGGAAGGTTCTATGATGCCTTTTCATGAGGAATTACATAGAGTTCGTCCTTTTAAAGGAAACAGGCATGTTGCTCGTCGCATTTTTAATTTTCTCGATGGGTCACAGATTATTACCTCGCACCAGCATTGCGGTAAAGTACAGGATCCCTATTCTTTGCGTTGTATACCGCAGGTGCATGGCAGTTCGCGCACTGCCTGGCTTCATTTAAAAGAGGCTGTGGAAACAGAGATTAACTCAGTAACCGATAACCCGATTGTTTTTTCCGAAGATTTTACCATAAGTGGTGGTAATTTTCATGGGCAGCCACTGGCATTGCCACTGGATTATGCCTGCTTTGCTGCTGCTGAGTTGGGCAGTATCTCCGACCGGAGAACCTATCTTTCGTTGGAAGGTAAAACACCCGGAACACCGCGTCTTTTGATGAAAGAAACCGGTCTTAATTCGGGTATGATGATTCTTCAATATACCGCGGCAGCCCTGGTGAGTGAGAACAAGAGCCTCTGTTTCCCTGCCAGTGCTGACAGCATTCCTACCTCTCTTGGTCAGGAAGACCATGTGAGCATGGGCTCCATTGGTGCCAGAAAAGCACTTCGCGTTGTGGAGAACCTTGAAAAAATACTGGCTATAGAGTTGGTATGTGCTGCCCAGGCTATCGATTATAAAAAGCCGCTTAAATCGACACCCGTACTTGAAAAAGTACATGAGTATATCCGTTCTGTAATTGACCATGCCGAAGAAGACCGCATCTTCTCGGAAGATATTGAGAAGGCAGTTAGAATTATTAAAAGCAATGCTATTCAGCAAATTATAAATGATAAGGCATTTTATCACGAGGGAGAATTTGATGCACTTTTTGAAGTTTATTAAAAGTTAAAGACGATGACTACAGATTTCAGACAACAATTATTGCAGGGCTTACCCAAACAACTGCCACCAAAACGAAAACCTTCGGAGAATGTGAGCCATGCTCCGAAAAGGAAAGATATTTTATCTGATGATGAAAAGAAGCTTGCGGTTAGAAATGCTCTGCGTTATTTCCCTGAAAAATGGCACCGGGAACTGGCGTCTGATTTTGCTTCAGAGTTAAATGAATTTGGACGGATTTATATGTACCGTTTTATGCCAGATTATGAAATGTATGCTCGTCCGATTGATGCCTATCCGGCAAAAAGCAGGCATGCTGCTGCAATTATGCTGATGATCCAGAACAACCTTGACCCGCGTGTGGCACAGCATCCCGAAGAACTGATTACTTATGGAGGCAACGGTTCAGTGTTTCAAAACTGGGCACAATACCTCCTTACCATGCAATACCTGGCTACCCTAACAGACAAACAGACATTGCATGTTTATTCGGGGCATCCGATGGGACTATTTCCTTCGTCTAAACAGGCGCCGCGTGTTGTGGTTACCAATGGCATGATGGTGCCAAACTATTCCAAACCCGACGACTGGGAACGCTATAATGCGCTGGGGGTTACTCAATACGGGCAAATGACGGCAGGCTCTTATATGTACATCGGCCCACAGGGAATTGTACATGGAACCACCATTACATTAATGAATGCTTTCCGAAAAACCCTGAAAAGGGGAGAAAGAGCTGCCGGGAAAATATTTCTGAGTGCTGGACTGGGCGGCATGAGTGGGGCACAGCCCAAAGCCGGGAACATTACCGGTTGTATTTCGGTATGTGCCGAAGTGAATGCCGATGCAGCCCGGAAACGACATAACCAGGGGTGGGTTGACCTACTGACAGGTTCTTATGAAGAATTGGTTGCAATTATTCGGAAGGCGCAACAGAACGATGAGGTGGTTTCTATTGCTTACATAGGTAATGTTGTTGAGTTATGGGAGCGATTTTATGAGGATAGCATTTTTGTTCATGTGGGGTCTGACCAGACTTCGCTGCACAACCCGTTTGCCGGGGGCTATTATCCCATTGGGTTAAACTACGGCGAAGCGAATGAAATGATGCGTAAAGACCCGACATTGTTTAAAACAAAAGTACAGAAATCATTGCGGCGCCATGCTGCTGCCATTAATCGGCATGCTACCCGTGGTACTTACTTTTTCGACTATGGAAATGCTTTTTTACTGGAATGTGCGCGTGCCGGGGCTAAGGTGATGGCAAAAAATGGTTCCGATTTCCGTTATCCATCGTATGTACAGGATATTCTTGGCCCCATGTGTTTCGATTTTGGTTTTGGCCCTTTTAGGTGGGTATGCACCTCTGGTAGCCCTGGTGACCTGGCAATTACAGACGAAATTGCCATAAGAGTACTCAAAGAAATAAAGGCAACAGCTCCCGAGGAGATTCATCAACAGATGGAAGATAACATAAAATGGATTAAAGAGGCGGGGCAAAACAATTTGGTAGTAGGCTCCCAGGCACGTATTCTTTACTCCGATGCCGAAGGAAGAATAAAGCTGGCAGCAGCATTTAACAAAGCAGTAGCCACAGGTGAAATATCAGCGCCGGTTGTTATTGGTCGCGATCATCATGATGTTAGCGGTACCGATTCGCCTTACCGTGAAACAAGCAATATTTATGATGGCAGCAGTTTTACGGCAGATATGGCCGTACAAAATGTTATTGGCGACAGTTTCAGAGGTGCTACCTGGGTTTCTGTGCACAATGGCGGCGGTGTTGGATGGGGCGAAGTGATCAATGGCGGGTTTGGAATGCTACTTGATGGCAGTAAATCAGCAGAAAAACAACTGCAAAGTATGTTGTTCTACGATGTGAATAATGGCATTGCACGTCGCTCGTGGGCGAGAAACCCTAATGCACGTTTTGCTATTGAAAGAGAAATGAAGCGGTCACCTAACCTAAAGGTAACTATGCCAAATATCGTTGATGACCAGATAGTTGACGGGCTGTTTTAATTTTGGTATAGGATGGCTTTTATATCAGCCATATTCATATCGGGTTGGGTAATCTGGTATTGTGCCTGCGCATAAAAACGGTGTCGTTTTTTAAGGTTCTCATCAATAAAAGCAATAAGTTCTTCTTGTGATTTTCCTTTTATAAGCGGCCTTTCTGTTTTAGATTTCAGCAACCTGTCAGCGAGAATTTTAGGATTAATATTAAGATAAATTGTTTTTCCCGACTTGTTCATAAGGTCGATATTATCGAAAAAGCAGGGAGCCCCGCCGCCGGTTGCAATCACAACATCAGTAAATTCTATAAGTTCTTCAAGTGCCTTGCGTTCTTTTTTTCTAAACTCTTCTTCCCCTTCTTCGGCAAAAATCTGCGGAATAGTCTTACAGTTTCTTTCCTCAAGAAAATAATCCATATCGATAAACTGAAGATTCAGGTGCTTTGCCAGCCTACGCCCCAGGGTCGATTTTCCACTTCCCATGTAACCAATTAAAAATATTGTCATGGCATAATTATTTGTAGAGTGCTATTTTTTCGTGTCCGGGATACCATTTTTTACAACGCCTGTTTTTTTTTGAGAATTTTATCTACCTGCTGCCTTGATTTATCGCCAAGGTAGCCACCATGGTGGCGTTTTGCGTAATCATTGCTGGTAAATTCTATTTTTTCCATCATCGCAACTACCAGTGCATCGCCAATTACCGTCATAACCGTAGTGGACGTAGTGGGTGCCAAACTCAAAGGGCAAACCTCTTTGGGATTGCCTGTGGGAAGAAAAGCATCGGCTTTTTGTGCCAGAAAACTTTCCGGATTTCCGGAAATAACGATAAGCGGGAGTTTAGGATGAAGGTTGTTTGCAAGGTCAACTAGTTCTAAAATTTCCCGCGTTTTACCTGAGTTAGAAATTAGTAAAAGGATATCATTCTGTTGAATAACGCCCAAGTCGCCATGTTGTGCGTCACTGGGGTGCAAAAAAACTGCTGGTGTTCCTGTTGAACTGAACGTAGTAGCAATATTTAGCGCTATTTGACCGGCTTTCCCCATACCGCTGGATACCAATTTGCCGTTTTTTTTGTGTACATAGCTGTAAATCAAATCTATAGCTATTTGGAAATTTTTGCTGACAGGAATATTTTTTATGGCTTTCGCTTCCTGTTCAATAACCTGTTGAAGAATATGGGTCATTTTTAGAATATTTTCTACAAAATTAATGGAAATTATGAATTGGTTTACTAAATCAACAGCTTTTAAATATCAAATCTCAGGCCTTAGGTACGGCATATGGCAATCAGGGTAAAAAGTCGCAAAAAAACCAACATGTTTATAGTTATCGATGTTTAAATAATTGCTAATTTTACCTCATATTATTTGACATTTACATATTAATTATTTGCGAATAAATTAATCAGAAAATTAGAGCTTATAATTTTTTATTAAAGGCGTTCAGTATAAAAAAGTTAATTTCAGGTTTTGCCAATGTTGAAGCCTGAGCAAAATAATATTAATGCGATGAAAATACATGAATATCAAGCCCGTAATTTGTTCAGAAAATACGGGATACCTGTACCTGATGGTGAAGTGTGCCATACGGTGGATGAGGTAAAAAAGAAAATTTCAGACGAAGACAAACTACGTGTGGTGAAGGCGCAGGTACATGTCGGCGGTCGTGGGAAAGCAGGAGGTGTAAAGCTGGCTCATTCGAAGGCTGAAGCCATAGAAAAGGCCGGGGAAATACTTGGAATGAATATCAAAGGGCTAACCGTTGAAAAAGTGCTTGTTGCCGATGCCGTTGATATTGAGAAAGAGTTTTATGTGGGTTTGATAAACGACCGTAATACTAAGTCGGTAACCCTTATGGTTAGCGCCGAAGGGGGTGTGGAAATTGAGGAAGTTGCAAAAAAATCACCGGAAAAAATAATAAAACTTCCCATAGACCCGATAATGGGATTAATGGACTGGCAAGCCAGAAAAGTTGCTATGGAACTCTTTTCGGAACCTAAAGAGATACGTCAGGCAGCAGCAATTCTCGCTAATTTGTATCGCTTGTATGTTGATACCGACTCATCACTGGCAGAAATAAATCCGCTGGTATTAACCCCCGACAAGAGGGTGCTTGCCCTTGATGGCAAAATGAATTTTGACGACAATGCCCTTTTCCGTCAGCCTGAAGTGTTGAGTATGCGCGAAGTAACGCCCGAAGAAAAGAAAGAGATTGAAGCATCGGCAAAAGGCCTCACCTACATTAAGCTGGATGGAAATATAGGTTGTATGGTTAACGGCGCAGGGTTGGCAATGGCTACTATGGATATGATAAAGCTTTACGGAGGCGAACCTGCCAACTTTTTGGATATAGGTGGCTCTTCCAACCCACAAAAGGTAGTCGATGCCATGAATATTTTACTGGGCGATAAGAACGTAAGCGCCGTGATGATAAACATTTTTGGCGGAATTACCCGTTGTGATGATGTGGCACGCGGGCTGGTTACAGCACTTGAAAAGATAAAAACGGATATTCCGGTGGTGATTCGCCTTTCCGGCACTAATGCCAAAAAGGGGCTGGCGATAATTAAAGATTATGGCCTTCCAACGGTAGCTACCATGAGTGAGGCGGCACAAAAAGCGATCGAACTTAGTGAGCAACAAAAATAAAAAACAGATACCATGAGTATATTAATCGATAAAAACACGAAAGTTATAGTACAGGGAATTACCGGCCGCGACGGAGCTTTTCATGCTGGTAAAATGAAGGAGTATGGAACAAAGGTAGTAGGTGGTGTTTCGCCCGGCAAAGGAGGTTCTAATGTTGACGGGGTACCTGTTTTTAATACGGTGGAAGATGCAGTGAAGGCTACAGGTGCTAATGCTTCGGTTATATTTGTTCCAGCACCATTTGCCGCAGATGCTATTTTAGAAGCCAGTTATGCAGGGGTTGACCTGGTGATATGTATTACTGAAGGGGTGCCCGTGCAGGATATGATAAAGGTTACTCCGGTGTTAAAAAAGAACAACACCAAAATGATTGGTGCAAACTGCCCGGGGCTGATAACAGTAGATGAGTGCCTTATTGGTATTTTACCGGGAATGATCTTCAAAAAAGGCAATGTAGGACTTATTTCCCGTTCGGGAACACTTACTTACGAAGTGGTAAATATGCTTACAGAGAATGGGTTAGGACAGACTACCTGCGTAGGCATTGGTGGCGATGCAGTTTCAGGACTTTATTTTAGAGATTTACTAGAAATGTATGAAAATGACCCTAAAACAGAAGCTGTAGTTTTAATTGGTGAAATAGGTGGCGACGCTGAAGAACAGGCGGCGCAATATATTAAAGAGAACATGAAAAAGCCCGTTGTGGCATTTATTGCCGGCCAGTCGGCACCTCCCGGAAAACGGATGGGCCATGCAGGGGCAATAATTTCCAGTGGCTCGGGTACCGCCGAAGAGAAAATAAAAGCCTTTAATGCTGCCGGAGTGCCGGTGGCCAAAGAGCCAGGCGATATTCCTGGTTTGTTAAAGGAAAAGATGGGTTGAAAAGTTTAACTTTTTTATATCGATGAAGCCGGTTACTGAAAAGCGACCGGCTTTTTTCTTTTTTACGGTTTCTATTTTCTTGATACTTTCGTTTTATATTAAACTTGAAGGTGATTTTTAATCTGCCCAAAACCAGTTTTTTAAAAGGCTGTGTAAAATCTGAAACAAACACCAGAGTCCAGTGAATAAAATTAAACGTAAAAAACAGTTGTAAAAACTATTGTGGCAATAACGTTTGGGTTAATTTCATTAAAAATTTTGAGTAGCATGTCTGCAATACTATTGAATTATTCTTCTTCCCCTTTCAGGGCTTTCTCATAATCCGGCACTTTTATCATTTTATCGTAGTCCTGAGGCCAGGTTTTTTTGCCAAAGATGCCAAAATAGGCTTCTTTTGTCATGCTGTCCCAGTGAAGCAACGATAAGCGATACTGTTTCATTTGAAACTGGTTTAACCAGATAAAAAATAGCAGTAAAGCTATCAAGGGAATTTTAAACCAGTTTCGTCCACGGAGAGCCATATTTAAAAATGCAGCCATTGGCAGTGCCATAATGCCATACATATCGATCATTGGACGGGAACCAAAGCTTCCGCCATACCACCAGCACCACCAACTGAAAACAACATAAATATTTAAAACTGTAAAAAGCAAAACCGGGAGAAAAAACTTGGGTGCATATTTTCTAAGCCATACAATTCCTATAAGAGAAAATAGCATTACAGGCGTATAAACTAACCATCCTTTGCGAAAGCTAAATAATCCATCAACTATATAGGGATGCATAAAGTAAAATTTTCCCTGGTTCATGTATGAATTGAAAAGGAATTGACCCGATAGGGCTTTCCAATATAGCATTTGCGGAAAAAATACAATAAATGCTGAAAGCCCGGCAATAAGAATTATTTTCCAGTTATCAATAATTCGTTTTTTTAGTTCAATAAACGATTGAACGCCTATAAATGCAGGGAAAAGCAAAACCAAAATATTTACAGGTCTTATTAACACGATCAGTCCGGCCATAATACCCAATAAAACAGAATATTTCAGATTTGTGTTTTCTATCCATTTCAGCGAGAAATACAGAAAAGCAGCAATCAGTGCAAAATTATATACATGCGACATGCCTGGTTCTGAAATCACATAATGCATAAGGTTTGTGGCAATTACCAGTAATGTTAGCGTAAGGGCTACAACAATATCGGAGAAATACCTGAGCAATATTTTTCGTAGAAAAAGCAATCCTAAAAACAGGTAGAAAAGCGTTGCAACAAAAATAGAGAAGCTGTAAGGCCATGAATATCCCAACGTTGAAACACCTAAAATATGTGCAGCAACATGAGCTGTCAGGAAAAAAGGAATCCACAAAATGGCCAATCCCATTGTCATGCGCAGAATTGGTTTCCCTTTGGGCGATGTTTGTAACCAAATTTGGCCTTCAAAATCTTCGGGTAGCTCTTTTGTAAAGTCAAAATTCAGGTCGTGAAAAATAAAAGTTGCCGGAAGGTATGCATAGTAAATATTTACATCGCTCTGAATTACTTTGTTTTTACCCCAGGCATTGAGGTTTTTGCCATACCATGCACAGATAATTATTAATAAAATAATGGTTATTTTAGAAAAAATCGCCTTTCTCATAAATTGATTTTTTGAAATACTATTCAAGGTGGACTTTTATCTTTTTTATATCCAATGAATCTTTTCCCCTGTTCCAGATAAATGTAGAAATTTCTGAATTGACAGTATAATGCTTTGGAAGCCAAAAATCACCTTTTATTAATTTGTATTTGCCAATTTCATTTTCAGAAAACTGTTTTGCAATTTCTACTCCATTCCAATATATAAGCGTATCCCGTGCAGCAATCTGAAAAACAATACTGGCCTGCGTGTCTTTTTCATAAATACGGAGTTTTGTTTTTACAATTGCTCTTCTGAAATTAACTTTCGTTATTTTATCGACCGTAATATTTATAGATTCTGAGTAATCTCTTTTGTCATTTAATGAGAAAGCCTGAGAGAAGGTTAATGTTTTATCATATTTTCTTGCTTTAAGTAAATACTTATATTCTTCCCAGTTCCAGTCTCCATCAATAAAACATTTATTATAAGAAGAAGTGAGCTTAACATTTACAAGAACCATCAAAAAAATCAATGAGCCAATAAGAACCCATCTGAAAATGTCTTTTTTAAGAAAATTCATATAAAAGTAACCCAAAGGCAAAGCAAAAACTGTTGTGTACTCAACGAAATTTCGGCTTCCAAATCCACAGCCAAACGAAAAAATAAACCACGAAGAGTAGACATAAATTAACCCTGCAAAAGTTAACATGATATACCACCCGTTACGTTGTTTTTTTACAATCATAAAAATAAGTGCTATAACAAAAACAAAGTAAAGCGGGTTATATGTAAACAGCCCATTATTGGTTGAAAAAAGAAATTCTTTAATTTTTGGTGTTGCCCAATTGGTAAAACCATACCCTTCGTAAGAGTTGGTGATAAGACTTCCGGATGAATACTTCCAATAAAGCATTTGTGGCAGAAAAACAATAAAGGCTGAAACAACCAGAATAACAAAGTTTGAAGGTGTAAAAACCTGTTTAACTCTCGATTTTAATTCTTGTAAAGAACTAATGTCGAGTAAAAAAACCAACACCACAAAAACAACGTTGGTAGGCCTTACTAAAATAATCAGTGAGCTAACGAACGAAATAAAGATGAAATAAATTAGTTGTTGCTTACTCCTTTTTTCAATGAAATATTTTTTTGAAAGAACCAAAAGCAGGGCAAATAGAAAAAATGAATAAACATGCGACATTCCCGTTGCATCAATCGTGTAATATAACAGGTTTGTGCCCAAGAAAATGGTAATTATCGTTAACAATGCCACCCACCTTTTGAAATAATACCGTAAAAAATACCAAAGTAATAGTATTCCAAAAAATGAATATATAATAGCAGCAATACTGCTTACCAAATGGTAAATACCGGAAAAACCATCCTGCTTTTGATCTGTAAGGCCTGCAAGCCAGTGTGTTGCCAGGAAAACCGGCGACTGTAAAATGGCTATTCCGCAAGAATAACGGGTAATTATTTTGCCTTTTTCATTAACAACAAAACCTTCTCCTGTTTTCTCCGTAATTTTTTCAGGAAGTTTTGCAGCATCAAATTTATAAATAAATAGAGCTGGTGAGTAAACGTAATATCCGGCAGCATCGCCCCACATTTTACTCCGCCAGTTAAAATAGCCTGTATTTTGGTGTCGCTGAAAAACAAGTAGTGTAATTGTTGCCAATAGGAAAAGATGGAGCAAAATGCTTAACCAATTAACGGTTATATTACGCTTTAAAGCCATTCAGCAATATTATTGTTTGTAACCTACCTGAACAACCGAAACACCTGCTATTTTTTGCATAAAGAAATCTAATGCTTTCCACAAAGGTACGAATGTATCATAAAATTTCATTTGCCCGTTTGGGATCATTTTTCTTCTCATAATTGTTCCAGAGATGTACCAGCCGAAAATAGCAATAAAATTAAAATACTGCTTGTGGACAATCTCGAACCCGGCATTTTCTATCAGCCTGGTTAGCAGTTTTCTTGTATATCGGCGTTGATGGTCGAGCTGTTCGTCAAAACCATTAAAAAGGCTTTGAAAGGCAGGAACCAGAATAATCACTTTTCCTCCTTTGCGAAGCATTTTAAAAGCGTTCTTTAACGCCTGCTCATCGTCTGGAATATGCTCTACCACATTCAATGCAAAAATGGTATCAAATTTTTCAATCAATTCGGGATGGTTTGTTTCTAAATTATTATCCGAAAAATCGAGCCGGAACATACCTTTTAGATTTTGGTATTTGCCAAATTTTTCTTTAAGACGCGGAAAATAACTCTTTTCAATATCACTTAAAGTAATATTAAAACCATCGTTGAGGAAAAATTGTGAAATATTTCCTATTCCGCTGCCTATTTCCAATACTTCTCCTTTGCAATGTGGCTTTATTGTTTCATACATCCATCGGTTAAAATTATCGGCAACTGAAATTACCTCTAATGTATCTGTTCCGTATTTTGAGTTTCCTGAAATAGCATTCTCCATCTAATCATTTATTTGCTTTGATATCTCTAATTTAAAATTATCCATTAACACGTTGTATTTCCCTATATTCCACACATACATTTTTATTGTCGATCCGGTTTTCAAGTCTTGTGGCATCACAAAGTTAAATTCTGTTTCTTGCCAAATACCGTTTTTCTCAATTTGTTTTCCAATATCGTGCGTTTGGTAATATAAAGATTTCCAATTTTTCTCGATGGAAAAAATAAGTAACAGTTGGTTTTCTTCTATCGTATCATTATTAAGAAAATCAGCAGAAAGATAAAAACTATTTTTACCACTGAGGTCCAGTTCGTCAATATTAACAGCGAAATTCGGGCTAAACTCCAGACCATAAAGATTAAACGCATATCCAGATGAATCTTTTTTGGTAATCCGCCTTTCCTCAATTAAACTGTCGTTAAAAGCCTTTTCAAAATCATATTTATAATTGCGGTAAACGCCTTCTCCCCTTTGTTTTTTTTCCATTTCTTTTATGATAAACTCGTTATCACTATTTGTGTTCTTCAAAACTCTAAAAATTATAACGTGATAATGGTTATCTGCAGATGCTATAAAAGGTTTCTCAGGGGCAAATACTTTTATGACTTCAACATTAGGGTTTTTTATTATCTTCTCGTAGGGCATTCTGCCTTCGTTTGCCGAAAAATGGGCATCCCAAATAAAAATGGTACTATCGGCAAGGTTTTCCTGTAATTTATTATTGTTGCTAAAACCGTATTGAATAACCTCTGTGTCCCAGGCATCAAGGCCCGTAGAAAATGCGTAATAAGGATCGTGCATCACAAGCTTATATTTTAAACTGCCAGAATCTATTAACCACTTAGTAACCTCTTTTTTTAGGTTTGCCGTTTTGTCGTAAGATAGTTGCCGTTGATAAAACTGTAAGGCGTTAATAATTAAAACAACAGATAATACAACAGAAATAATAAACTGTGCAAGCTTGTAACGACTTATAAGTTTAGTACAAATATTAATGCCGTTAAGTGCAATAATACCTATTAACGGCGACACCGCAGCCATTACGCGTTGTAATCCGGCTGATGTTTCCCCTTTCCACCAGAGGTACGCATGACTAAAAAAATAACCCCAAAATGTACCAAGTACCAGAAGCACCTGAAAGAACATTGCTCCGGTCAGCCTTTCTTTTTCTTTTAACCATACAAAAAGCATAGACACTGTACCAATAAACAATAGAGCCCTAATGACTACCCCATAATAATTGGGCATAGTAGCAAAATAATGATACCAGGTTCCCCTTCCGTATATTGTTGTACCACCTGTAGCATAGGGCCTTTGACTAATTAGCCAAAAAATATCGTGATAATAACACAACCAGCCCACAATACTAAAAAATATAAATCCTGTGGCAAGTAAAGGAATAGCTTTATACTGTTTCCTATTCAAAAAACCCAAAAAGAACAAGAGCAGAAATGCAAGTCCTTCGGTTCTGACCATAAAAATAAAAGAGATTAGAATTGCCGAAAGAATGTATTTTTCTTTGAAAAAAGAATATATTGAGATAGCAAGAATAAGGCTGAATAAAATCTCTGTCATGCTTGATGACATCATTGCAAAATATATTGGAGTATAAACAGCTACTACTACTGCAAACCAACTATTGTTAAATCCGAGCAATCTGGCAAATTTCCAAATATACCAGGCAGTTAAAAGTCCGAGAAATGAATTCATTATCCGAACGACAACAAACCCAAATTGAGCAAAGGGTGCTGCAAGAATAGTATAAAGTGGTTTTCCCCAATGATCGAGAAAAAGATGTGGATAGCGAAATGCCCAACGCGCAATATTAAAATGGGCATAATTATCGGCACCCCCGGCAGGCACCTCGGTTGAGAATGCCAGATATACAAATAAAATCCCGGTCAATACCAATCCGGCAAATACCCATTTTCTTTCCGGGACCCTAAACATAATATAAAATCTACCGGGTTAAAACATTGTATTTCAATATACACCAGAGGGCCCGGAAACCATCTTGCCATCCTATTTTTTTGCCTTCTTCATAAGTTCTTCCGTAGTAAGAAATTCCAACTTCGTAAATTCTGATTTTGGGAATTCGGGCAATCTTTGCAGTTACTTCCGGCTCAAAGCCAAAGCGGTTTTCTTTAAGGTCGAGGCTTTTAATAATATCTGCTCTGAATAACTTATAACAGGTTTCCATATCCGACAAGTTGAGGTTGGTAAACATATTAGATACAGAGGTGAGCAGTTTGTTGCCAATGGAGTGCCAGAAAAATAAAATCCGGTGTGGGTTACCCCCCATAAACCTGGAACCGTAAACTACATCGGCATTTCCTTCGGCTACTGGCTTTAACAAGTAGTTATATTCCCTCGGGTCGTATTCCAGGTCGGCATCTTGGATAATAATATAGTTGCCTGTGGCTTCTTTTATACCACGATGCAATGCCGCCCCTTTGCCCATATTGGTCGGTTGGTTAAAAAGCTGCATGTTAGTGCCGGAATGGTCATTAATATATTTCTTAATTGCGGCTTCTGAACCATCCGTAGAAGAGTCATTTACTAAAATGATTTCTTTGTCAAAATTGAAGTCTAGTTTTACGTCTAATACCCTGTCAAGGATTAGATGGATGGTCTTTTCCTCGTTGTAAACAGGTATAATAACGGAGAGAACTTGATTGTGGCCAGTCATATTCTTAAGTATTATTGTTCCAAATTTATAATATTAGTTGATTTATATTTCATAACGTAGTTTAGTGTTTTTTGGTACAACTACATTTTAATAAATAATTATCTCTTAATGATTTGTTGCGCGTTTTTTTGTGTAAAAATTGCGGCGTAATCTGGTTCATTCCACGATGGTGGATTACAAAAACCGTATCGAAAGAATAATATTGTATGAGGTCTTTATATTTGATCTCATTAGTATAAACCCATGTTCCCGGTTCTTTTAGCACATCATAAAGCCTGTCCCAATCTTTTATTTCTTCTACTGGTTCATTGGCTTCGAAATAGACTTGTAACTCAGGTATTTCAAAACAGTAGAGATGATCTTCTTCTGCTTTTTGCTTTTCAAAAATTTCCAAAGCCTGTGTCGCACCCTGGTAGCTGTATAGTTCAGGCAAAACATAAGCGTTTAAATAGAGGTTTAATGCCACAGTTACCCAAATGGAAATAAGTAAAATGTGCGTAATGGTCTTTTTATCAGACCGATAAGCTGCATAAATAAAAACAGGCGTTAATATCAAAAGAACAATTGCCAGCCAAATTCCTGTTGAGGCCACCAACACTATTATTATCGCAAATAACAATAAGGTAATTGCAATTGTTATCCACTGCATAGATACCAGTTTTTTTCGGATTTGGTTTTCAGCTGCCTTTTTCACAATATAATGTGCCGTAAGCAAGAAAATAAAAGGTAGTGTTATAAAAAAGTAGTTGGGTGCTTTACCTTTGGCAATGGTGAGGATAGCAAAAAGTACAGCAACCCCTACCATTAAGAAAAGATTGTCAGCATCTGCCTTTTTATTTCTCCACCAATTTTTAATTGTAACAAACAGAGCAAATAAAACCCAGAGAGTCCACGGAAGCAAAGCCCATACTATATTATGCAAATAGTAAAAATAGCTGTTGTTGGTGGCTACATACTTTCCGGTAATACGGCCGAAATTATTGGTGATGAAAAAGAATTTGATGCCCTCTGCCCCAAAGCTACGGTATAAATGGATTAACGATGGCGAAACGATAATCAGGGCAATGATTATTCCAATAAGCCACCTGGGATGGAAAAACTGTTTCCATTCGTGTTTTAATATTAAAATGGTCACTACCGAAAAGAAAGGGATTACTGCTCCAATGGGGCCTTTTGCCAGCATGGCAAGCCCGACGCCAACAAATGCAAAAATAAAATTTATATTTTTTTTGTGCCTGAACCATTCAGCAAGTTGCCACATGGCTAAAGTAACACCGGTTTGCAAAACCGAGTCGGTATGATAATCGGCATAATAAAGAAAAAACATTTGAGACGTAACCATTAAAAGGGCAGCCAGCAAACCTGTTTTTTTATTGTAAATAAGCTTTCCCAACCGATAAGTAAAGTAAATACCCAGCATGCCAAATAAAAACGGGAAAATTTTGAAAGCAAAATTGGTATTACCAATCAATTGAATACCTGCGCCTGCCAGCCAAAATAGTAAATGGGGCTTCTGGTCGTAAGCAATGCCATTCATTTTTAGTTCAAGCCAGTTGCCCGATTCAGTCATTTGTTTAGCAATAGATGCATATAACCCAGAATCGCCGGTAAGGTCTGTAAACAGGCCAAAGGTATAGGTTAGCAACACCAATATAAATATTATAGCCCAACAAAACTTTTCGTATTTTTTCCCCACCTGGTTGTTACTTTTTTATTAACCGGCAAATTTAATCCATATTTGTCGGTTTTCTTATTGAATTTGTAATTAAAAAACAATAAATGCCACAGAAGATTTGTTTTTTCAAAAAATTACATCAATTTTTAAAAAAAATATCGAATGCTTTATGGCAAAATCGCTGGTAAATACCAATGCTAAGTTTGGCACATTAGCTGTTTTTCTTACAGCATTATCCACTATCTTAGGTGCAATTCTATTCCTCCGGTTTGGCTGGGCTGTGGGGCAGGTAGGTTTTCTAGGTGTAATAGCTATAATTGTTCTGGGCCATGTAGTAACCATACCCACTGCATTTGCGGTTGCCGAGATAGCAACCAATCAGCGTGTTGAGGGCGGGGGTGCTTACTACATCATAAGCCGTTCTTTTGGGTTGAATGTAGGTGGTGCTATTGGCATTACACTCTATCTTTCGCAAGCCATAAGCGTAGCTTTTTATATTATCGCTTTTGGCGAAGCTTTCGAACCTGTTACTAATTGGCTTTATGAAACCTATGGTTTTTATATGCCCGACAGAAGATGGATAACCATTCCTACAACGGGAATATTGTCGTTACTTATACTCACCAAAGGGGCCAATATCGGCATGAAAGCCCTTTATGTTGTTGTTGCCGTGTTACTTGCGGCCATAGTGATGTTTTTTCTAGGTGATTCCCCACTTAAGCCCGAGGAAATTAATTTTCATGCAAAAGTGGAAGGGCACCTCGACTTTTTTTATGTATTCACGATTATTTTCCCTGCTTTTACGGGGCTTGCAGCAGGGTTAGGGTTGTCTGGCGATTTAAAAGACCCTAAAAAATCGATCCCCCGGGGAACGCTGCTCGCAACATTTGTAGGAATGGTTATTTATGTGGCTATAGCCTTTAAATTTGCCATGTCAGCTACACCCGAAGATCTCGTTAGCGACCAGCTTATTATGCGAAAAATAGCTGCCTGGGGGCCAATTATACCAATGGGGTTGGCAGCGGCATCGCTAAGTTCTGCGCTGGGGTCTATTATGGTGGCGCCACGTACGCTTCAGGCCATTGGTTTCGATGATATTTTCCCGCAAAACCACATTAACAACTGGTTTGCAAAAGGACGATCGACAGACAACGAACCTATTAACGGGTCGCTGGTTACCATTGCCATAGCATTTGTTTTTGTGGTGGTGGGCGATGTTAACTTTGTGGCACAAATTATCTCCATGTTTTTTATGGTTACCTATGGAGCCATTTGTCTTATTTCGCTGTTGGAACATTTTGGCGCCGATCCGGCCTACCGGCCTACTTTTCGATCCACCTGGTACCTCTCAGCTATCGGGGCACTTTTCTCTTTCTGGCTGATGTTTAAAATGAGTGCTACCTATGCAACGGTATCGGTGTTGACTATGGCAATAATTTACTACGTGGTAATGCGGGGTAACGATGAAAACCAGGGATTAAATAAGCTGTTCAAAGGTGTTATTTTTCAGCTGAGCAGGAAACTACAAATTTTTCTCCAACGTGCAGAAAGCAAAAAAAGCGATTCCAGTTGGAGACCCTTTGGTGTTTGCATTTCTCACGACACGTTTAAACGACGTTCAGCATTTGATATAATGCGCTGGATTTCATATAAATATGGCTTTGGTACTTACATCCATTTTATTAAAGGGTATCTCAATGAAGAGACAACCAATGAGTCAAAAGAAGTATTAAGCAGGCTGATACAACTTTCTGCGGGAAGTAAAAGTAAAGTCTATCTCGACACCATCATTTCACCTTCCTACACATCGGCTATTGCCCAGGTTGTACAACTTTCGGGTATTTCAGGCAAAGGCAATAACCTTATTTTATTTGAATTTTCGCGCAGCGACCCCGGAAACCTGAAAGAAATAACGGCGAACTACAAGCTGGTTGATTCTGCCGGATTTGATATTTGCATCTTAAATACTTCTTATAAAAGCTTCGGGTATAAAAACGAAATTCACATTTGGATAAGCCCCGAAGATTACCGTAATGCTAACCTGATGATATTGTTAGGTTATATAATTGTCGGGCATCCTGACTGGAAAAGAGCTGACATAAAGATATTTACGCTATATCCCGAGGAGCTGATGGAAGAAAAGCGCAAACAATTGATGGAATTGATAAAAGCTGGCCGGCTGCCTATAAGTCCATCGAATATTGCTATGGTGCCATTCGAAACAACCGACCGGAAAAAAGTGATTATGCAATATTCAGCCGACGCCGACCTTACACTAATCGGTTTCTCAACAGATATGCTTACCAACCTCTCGGAATTTACCGACGGATACAACGATCTCGGAAATATTTTATTCGTGAGTTCAAACAGGGCTAAAACAATAAACTGAGGACGATAGTAGTTTTGTTTTTACTTTTTAAATTATTTTTGAAAAAATTTTACCATGAGCAGAATAGCTATTTTCCCGGGATCTTTCGATCCATTTACTATCGGACATGAATCTATCGTACAGCGAGCATTGACCATGTTTGATAAAATTGTGATTATGATTGGTTTTAACGCCAATAAGAAGTCGTTTTTCTCGGTGGAAAAGCGTTTAAAGTGGATTAATCAGGTTTTTCAGGATGAAAAGAGGGTAGAAGTACAGGTGCATAAAGGCCTCACGGTTGATTTTTGCAAAAAGGTGAATGCCCATTTTATTTTGCGGGGCATACGCACATCGTCTGATTTTGAATATGAACGGGCCATTGCGCAGGTAAACAAAAAAATGCACCCCGAAATTGAAACTGTTTTCCTACTCACACTGCCGGAACATACCCCAATTAATGCTTCCATAGTTCGTGATATTATTTTGCATGGCGGCGATGCAAGAATGTTTTTACCCGAAGGGCTCGACAGGAGCGAATTTGTGGTGGAAAAAAAGAAAAAGAAGTAAGCCCATGCGAACGGTTTTTCTTTTCATATTTCTTTTTTTTGCTTTTTCTGATTGCATTTCGGGTGCTGTGGTATCCGCTGCAAGTAGCGAATATTCTGGCAAGAGAATGCATTTTTATCACCATGCCGATCCGATAACTCAAGCTTCAGAAACCGGGTTTTTACTTCAATTTGATAATAAAGGCAATGCTACAACTAATGTTGCAGTAAAATCAACGACTTGTTTTTATTGCGATTTTGGAATTTACAGGGGCTCGGTGTTTATTGAACCGGGGAAAAACATAAAGATAAATTTGCCGCCATTGCGCGAAAAATCATTTGCAGACCAAAAGAATCCTTATTTTGAACCTGTTTATTTTTGGTTTACCGTTGCTGAAGAGGAAAACCTGAATAACCTCATCTCGTCGTTTAATAACCAAATTAACCAACTTACAAACAAATATTTTAATCAGCTCTATATCAGAAATTCAAAAGCAGCTTTCGATAGTATAGCAGGACAAATAAACCGGTATTTTCCCGACAAAAACATTGAAGCATTTGAAGTTTATAAAGCTCTTTCCTTGAAGTTGCTCGAAGCAGATGCCCTCAGGTTAAAAACGGAGCAATATGCTTCTGTTATTGGGGATATACCTCTTGCACAGTGGCAAAATCCGGCTTTCGAAAGTATTTTTGAAAAAGCATTCGAAAATAGGCTCAGTTTTGCTACCCATAAGGTAGACGGTAACGAGTTGAAAAAGGCAGTAAACAATTCCGATTTAAGTTTTGTAAAAAGCTATGTAGCAGAAAAATTTCATTTAAAGGGTGATTTTGTGCAACTGGTTACACTAAAACTGCTTTATGATGGGTATTATTCTGGCAATTTTTCAAAAAGTGCTATTGAAAAAATGATGCAATTGGCGGTTACTTCGGAAATGAATAATGCAGCTATAACAAACACAGCAAAAAATATTTTAACAAAATTTTTATTCCTGAAAAAAGGGACAGAAGCGCCTGAGGTCTGCCTGAAATCGTTTAAAAACAATGAGCTTTGCACTGCTGGCAACCACGGAAAATACAAATACATCGTTTTTGCGGATGTGGATATGGCCGTTTGCCGTGAACAGCTTAAATATTTATCAGCTATTGACAAAAAGTTTGGTAAATATCTTGAAATATATGTCATTTTTAGAAATGCAGATATGTCTGATATTAAGACGTTTGTAGTAGATAAGCAGGTTCCCGGAACGATACTCATTGACAGCTCTGGTGATGCAGCACACATATATAAAATCAGGTCGTTTCCTGCTGCCTTTTTGCTTAATGAAAACCATTTTGTTCAGATTGAAGCTGCCAAAACACCGCTCAATGGTTTTGAACAGCAATTTGGCCTGTTTCTGAGAAATGAACTCTTTCAGCGGCAACGAAATCAGTCAAGGTAGGTTTTTAATAATGGCATTAAATTGCTGTATGTGTTGGCCAAGACTTCTTCTAAATTATTGCGGTCGAACCATTTTATTCTGGTTATATTTTCCGTTATCTGTGGATGCCCGTTGTCTTTTCCGTTATAACGCATTTCAAACCAACTTGTTTTTTTTAGTATCCATTGCTTCTCCGGATTTTTGTGGGGCAGGTTATAAATATGATACGTAGTCGGTAACGGTTGAACAATAACATGCCCCGAAATACCACATTCTTCGGAAACTTCCCTTAATGCCGTTTCTTCCATTGTTTCTCCCTCGTCGCGTTTTCCCTTCGGGAGGTCCCATTTTTCATTTCTGAAAATTAACAATAACTGGTTGCTACGCCATACAAGGCCCCCGGCAGCTTCAAGCATCCAAAATGCCGGAACAAAAGTTTTTTCCCAAAACTCCACTGGCGATAGGCTTAAAATTACTGCGTTGCGGGCAGTACTTTTTATAAAAAGGTTGAACCATCTTTTTACATCATCAGCCGACTGCAGGCCTTCTGCCGTTTCAACATTATTTTTTGTTATCGAATGAGAATGACATATTTCTATCTCCCGGTCATTAAAAAAAACTTTATACATTTGCTTTGTTTATCAATACAATTCAACAATGGAACTTACGCAAATTGAAGTTACAAAAAAATTATTGGAAATAAATACTTTGAAAATACAACCTGAGAGCCCTTTTACCTGGGCGTCGGGATGGAAATCGCCTATTTACTGCGACAACAGGAGGATATTGTCGTACCCTGTAATCCGCACATTTATTCGCGACCGTTTTGTTGACCTTATCCGAAACAAATATCCTTATGCTGAAGTTATTGCAGGTGTTGCTACCGGTGCTATCGCCATAGGTGTGTTGGTGGCTGAAGTGTTGGGCTTGCCTTTTATTTATATCAGGTCGAAGCCTAAAGGCCACGGTTTGGAAAACCTTATCGAAGGCGATTTGTCGGCCAATAAAAAGGTTGTTATTGTTGAAGACCTTGTTTCAACAGGTATTAGCAGCCTCAATGCAGCCAAAGCAGTTACGGAAAACGGTGCTGATGTTATTGGAATGGTGGCAATTTTTACCTACAACTTTCCTGTTGCCAGCGAAAATTTTATTAAAGCGGGCATTGAATTAACAACCCTCAGTAATTATCAGGTGCTGATAGAAACGGCACTAAAACAGGGAGAAATATCTAAAAAACAAGTGGATACACTTATGAAATGGCGCGAAGAGCCGGATAAGTGGGGGAAATAAACTCTTCATTAGCAATAATATGGGGCTTAGCAAATATATCAGTGATGTGAAATTTATCGACCATAATCAGGAAGTGGTTTATGAATACCTTTCAAACTTTGAAAATCTTGGCAGTTACCTGAATGCCGGATTGCTTGAAAAAGTTACCGAACAGGTACCGCAGATAAAAATCCAGGATTTTAGTGTCGACCGTGATTCATGCAATTTCAATATTTCAGGCCTTGGCAAAGCTGAACTTCGCATTGTAAACCGTGAGCCTTCCAAGACCGTAAAAGTGGAGAGCAGTGGTTCCCTGCCCATGGGGTTTACCTTTTGGATTCAGCTTTTACCTGTAAACGAAATGCAAACAAAAATTCGACTCACCCTGCATGCAGAAATGAGTATGATGGTGAAAATGTTGGCCGGGAACAAACTGGATGAAGGAATTAACCACCTTGCCGAAACACTGACAAAACTGCCTTACGGCGATGGGCCGAAAGAAAAAGTCATTTTATAGCATACTGTACTTCTCTAAACAAATATTCCTTTACCGAATTATCTTTTAGCTGAAGTTGGAGTTGGCCAAAATTGCCGATGCCAATAATTTTTGCTTCGAAACTGTTATTGCCGGGTTCGATAAATTTTGCCCATTTGCCAAACCTGAAAAGGCGCGATAAGTATTGTTTGTCAATTGTTTCTGTTTCGTCTTTTGAAATTTTTCCAAGCCAACTGTCAAGCAACGTTAGCAATTGGTTCAGTACTTCGTCAATATTATAGTTTAGCCCTGTTATCTGTTTTAACGATACGGGATTAGGCGCATCCGAAATAAATTTCGTTTGGTTTAAATTCAGGCCAATTCCAATTACCGATGAGTGTAAGTAAGCTCCTTTTACAGCGTTTTCAATTAAAATACCGGCTATTTTTTGGTTACCTATGTAAATATCGTTCGGCCATTTTATGGTTACCTCATCAGTTTCTGATAATAAAAAGTCAGTAATTGCCAGGCTAACTGCTTTCGATATTGTGAACTGTTGCTCTGCTGGCAATAGTGAGGGGAACCATATTGTGCTCATTAGCAGGTTCTTGCCAGGATCGCTTTCCCAGAAAGCCCCTTGTTGGCCTTTACCCTGTGTTTGGTATTGTGCCAAAACGACAGTCCCATCTGCTGCCGAATCCGTCATAATTAACCTGTAGGCATAATTATTGGTAGAATTAACTTCTTTTAAACGAACAATATTTTTGTGTTCCTGGCGCATGGCAGTAATTTCATAATAAAATTGTTGTTTACATAACGAAAATAGTGGAAAATATTCTGGTTAAGCATCACTGGTTATGATTTTAGAAATGCAATTTACGGAAAAAGAGAGTTACACAAAAAGATTATCTTTGTATTGGAAAATATTTATATGAAAAAAAATAACGTAGATACCAAAGCCTTATTGGATGTAATATTGGAAGGAATAAAAAAGGTTAAAGGGAAAAATATAGTTATAATTGATTTAAATACAATTCATCATACCGAGTGTGGTTATTTTGTAATTTGTAGTGGGACATCAGGAACCCAGGTCACCGGGATTGCCCATTCGGTAGAAGAAACAGTGAAAGAAGAAACAGGTGTTAGTGTTTGGCACAGAAATGGTTATGCTAATGCTGCATGGGTTTTGCTCGATTATGGCGATATAATGGTGCATGTTTTTCAGCAAGAAGCGCGGGAGTTTTATAATCTCGAAGGACTATGGGCAGATGCAAAAATAGTGCACATTGAAGACGAAAATTAGTAAAAGAACATGGTGGACAATAATAAAGACAATAAGAAGAAGATTTTTGATCCGTTGAATACCAACCGAAAAAGTGACGGGAAAAAGCCAAAATTTAATGCTTACTGGATTTATGGTATCGTAGCAATAGTATTTATTTTAATCCAGTTTTACCTGAGTAACAGCCGTGGGCCTGTTGAATCCGACTGGAATCATGTAAAATCGACCATGATTGCCAGTCAGGATGTTGAAAAACTGTTGGTTATTACCAATACCGATCCTAAAAAAGTATATGTATACCTTAAAAAAGACCGGATTCAAAAATACGAAGACGAATTTAAGGGCGGTTTTACCAAACCTTCTGAAACCGGCCCGCAATTCAAGTTCAACATCGGATCGGTAGAAACTTTTGAGAATCAATTAAACGAAGCGCAGGAAAACCATTCTGGTAAAGCCATTCTGGATTACGACCAGGAACGCAATTGGGCAGGGGAAATATTATGGACTATAGGGCCGTTTATACTCATCATTCTTTTGTGGTGGTGGATTTTCCGGCGCATGAGCCGTGGTGGTGCCGGAGGTGGTGCCGGAGGCATTTTTAATGTTGGTAAATCTCAGGCAAAGATTTTTGATAAAGATCAAAAAGTTACTTCTACGTTTAAAGATGTTGCCGGCCTGGCTGAGGCCAAGCAGGAGGTGGAAGAGATTGTGGAATTTTTGAAAAATCCGGAGAAATTTACCCGTTTAGGCGGTAAAATTCCCAAAGGTGCCTTACTGGTGGGCCCTCCCGGAACAGGGAAGACGCTTCTTGCTAAAGCTGTTGCCGGCGAAGCCAATGTGCCATTTTTTTCTATGTCGGGTTCCGATTTTGTAGAAATGTTTGTTGGCGTGGGTGCTTCGCGTGTACGCGACCTTTTTAAGCAGGCTAAGGAAAAGGCACCATGTATAGTGTTTATCGACGAAATAGATGCCATAGGCCGTGCCCGCGGCAAGAATCCGAATATGGGATCTAATGATGAGCGTGAAAACACACTTAACCAGCTGCTTACAGAGATGGACGGATTCGATACGAATACCGGAGTAATTATTTTGGCTGCCACTAACCGTGCCGATATTCTCGACAGGGCGCTGATGCGCGCCGGACGTTTCGACAGGCAAATACATGTTGAATTACCTGACCTGAACGAGCGTGTGGAAATTTTTAAAGTTCACCTTCGTCCCTTGAAGCTGAGCAAGGAACTTAAAGTTGACTTTCTGGCTAAACAAACGCCCGGATTTTCGGGTGCCGATATTGCCAATGTTTGTAACGAAGCTGCTTTAATTGCTGCACGCAAAAATAATGATGCTGTTGGAAAGCAAGATTTCCTCGATGCTGTTGACCGTATTGTTGGGGGGCTGGAAAAGAAAAATAAAATCATTTCGCAGGATGAAAAGAATACAATTGCTTACCATGAGGCAGGCCATGCTACTATTAGCTGGCTGTTGGAATACGCGCACCCACTTGTAAAGGTAACCATCGTCCCGCGTGGAAAAGCACTTGGTGCTGCCTGGTACCTCCCGGAAGAACGGTCTATCACTACCAAAGAGCAGCTGCTCGACGAAATGTGCTCGGCATTGGGCGGTAGGGCTGCCGAACAGATTATTTTTAATAAAATATCATCAGGAGCGCAGAACGACCTCGAAAAAGTGACCAAGCAAGCCTATGCAATGGTTAGTATTTTCGGTATGAGCGAAAAGGTGGGAAATATTAGTTTTTATGATTCCACCGGTCAATCCGATTATTCGTTTACTAAACCTTACAGCGAAAAAACGGCAGAATTAATTGACCAGGAGGTAAAAATAATAATTGACAAACAATATGAACGGGCATTAAAAATATTGCGTGACAATGCCGAGGGTCACAAAAAGCTTGCTGAGAAACTACTAAAAAGAGAAGTTATTTTTAGCGAGGATCTTGAGGAGATATTTGGTAAACGTCCGTGGGACAAAAAGCATGTAATTTCCGAAAACGGTGAAAAAAATGCTGAAAACAGTGAGGTAGCTGAGCCAGAGCTTTTTGACAAACGCCCTGACGATCCGTCGCAGCAGGACAAAGAAAATCGATCGGTTAATGCCTGAGCCATGCCTACTGCCCGACAAGAGATATTGAACAAACTGGCAAATGCCATTAACCCGTTGCCGGAAAAACCTGATTTTGCGGCACCATTATACCCGCCACTCAGCCTTCCTCTTGACGAAGCTTTTAAGCAATGCCTTGAAAGGGTAAGTGGTAGCGTGTACCTGTTTTCTTCGGAGTATGATTTGTATAAACAGTTGAATACATTTCTTTCAGCGTTTAAAAGTCAATCTGTTGTTTGTTTTGAAGACGAAATTGTATCGGCTTTGAAATCTTCCGGATTTCCGCTTTTGGAGCATTTAGAAGTACCTGAAAATATGGAAGTCGGGATTACAGGCTGTGAATATCTTATTGCCCGTACAGGATCGATTTTAGCGAGTTCGGCTCAAAAAGGTGGCCGAAAGATGCTTGTTTATCCACCGGTACATGTTGTCGTTGCCAGCCGTAGTCAACTTGTTGAAAATCTGAGTGATGCTTACAATTTAATTGTTGAAAAATACAAAGACAACCTGCCTTCCCACATCACGCTTATCACCGGGCCGAGCCGTACTGCTGATATAGAAAAATCGCTGGTTATGGGCGCTCATGGCCCTAAAGAGCTGCATGTTTTTTTAACCTGAAGGATAAGACTGAAAATAAGCAAGCTGCCAGCTCGTAACTGTGTTAACACAGGCTAACAACCGCATTTTTGTTAATTTTTATTCCATCTGGTTTCATTTTAAAATGCAAAAAAATGTTAAAGTTGCCTGATTAACAGTAGTATAATATCTTCTCTTTGATTTAGGAGATATTGAATCTTATTTATTTTTTACCTTTGCGCAATGGAAAAAGGATGGAAAGAGGTGTACGTTACCGTGCATAATTACAAAGCAGAGATGGCAAGAGAGATTCTCGAAAATAACGGGATAAAAGTTGTTGTTTTAAATCAGCACGATTCTGCCTTGCCATCGTTTGGCGATATTACACTTTATGTGGAAGAGCATCAGGAGAAGAAGTCCGTTGAATTACTAAAAGAACTGAAGCATTGAATAGTCTGAAAACAAGGAGCTTAACAGGCTTTGTGTTTGCATCCGTCATGTTTGCCGGTATTGTCATTCACCCCTATTTATTTGCTTTTGTTTTTCTTTCTTTTTTAATCATCTGCCAGTACGAGTTTTATAAGTTGATTGAAAAAGGCGGTGTTAAGCCTTTTGCCAAAACCGGCATTATTGCAGGAATTGCGGTTTTTCTGCACTTCTTCATGATTGCCAATGGGTTTATTCCTAAGAAATTTGTTGTATTGGCATTAATAGTACCGGTTGTGTTATTTCTCGTCGAATTGTTTGATAGAAAAACCACAGGTATTCTTCAAAGTTTGGTTACTTTGGGAGGGGTTGTTTACATTTCGTTGCCATTTGCATTGCTCAATTTTATCCTTATTCCGCTGATGTCGCCTGATAAGACGTTCTATCCCTGGGTGTTGGCAGGAATGATTTTTATTATTTGGGTTTTCGATTCCATGGCTTTTGTTATCGGGTCTTTAATTGGAAAACATAAAATGTTTCCACTCCTGTCGCCGGCGAAATCATGGGAAGGGTTTGTGGGCGGCGCTGTATTTGCGGTTATAATGGGCATTATCAATGCGGTACTTTTTCAGGTATTAACTATGGCAGAATGGATAGCACTCTCATTAATAGTAGTGGTTTTTGCTGCATTGGGAGATTTTTTTGAGTCGAAGCTAAAACGGTCAGTAGATGTAAAAGACTCAGGCAATCTTTTACCTGGCCATGGCGGCATGCTCGACCGTTTAGACAGCCTGCTTTTTGTGTCACCGGCAGTTTTTATATGGCTTATTTTATTGAGTAATATTTAAGCGAATGAGAATTCATAAAGAAGGACTAAAAATAATACCAGTGGCAATCGTAATTTTGATTGTTTTGAATTTTCTGTTTTTTCAATTAATCGGGAGTCATTGGTTGACTTATGTTTTGTTGGCCGCGTCTGTGGTGATAGCGGTGTTGGTAGTGTATTTCTTCAGGGTGCCGCACCGAACCATCAATCAGAATATAAACAACGTGCTGGCTCCAGCCGATGGGAAAGTAGTTGAGATTAAGGAGGTAAAAGAGAATGAATACTTTAACGACCAGCGCATACAGGTTTCTATTTTTATGTCGCCGCTTAACGTACACCAAAACAGGGCTCCTGTAGGCGGTATAATTAGCTATCTTAACCATAAGAAAGGGCATAAATATCCGGCTTTTGTTGAAAAATCATCGGAGCTAAACGAAAGGTGCTCAACCGTTTTCAAAGCTGATGATGGAACCGAAATTATGTCGAGACAGATAGCTGGAACAGTAGCTCGCAGAATTTGTACTTATGTCAAACCCGGCGATAAGGTACAACAAGGTGCCGAATATGGTTTTATCCGTTTTGGCTCACGCGTAGATGTTTTTATTCCGCTGAACGCCAGTGTTTTATTGAAAATAGGTGATAGGCCTGTGGCCGGGAAAACAGTTTTGGCTACAATTTAAAGCTATAGTTTTGAAAGCAATTGTCAGGCAAATACCTAATTTTATTACTTCGATGAACCTTGCTTCTGGTTCGTTGGCAGTTATTTTTGCTATTGACGGGCATCTGGTGTGGGCAGCAATATTTATTTGTGTCGCTGCGGTACTTGATTTTCTTGATGGGTTTACTGCCCGTTTGCTAAAAGCTTATTCCCGGGTGGGTAAGGAGTTGGATTCGCTGGCCGATATTGTTTCTTTTGGGTTGGCGCCGGGAATGATACTTTTTACACTACTTGAATTTTCAATGTTTGGTGAAAACCAATTGATATACGAAATAGGTGCTTCATGGTACCAGTGGCTTATCCTTTTTTCTGCATTCCTGATACCTGTATTTGGTGCTATTCGCCTGGCTCGTTTCAATGTAAACAATGCTGGCGAAGATTTTTTTCGCGGCTTGCCTATTCCTGCTAACGGACTCTTTTGGGCTTCGTTGAGCCTGCTCATCGAATCGCCCCGGCATACATCTTTGATAGCTTCCCTGTATTCAACAACCAACCTGTTGATAATGGCTGTTTTTATGGCCGGAATGATGGTAATAACTTTGCCTATGTTTTCATTAAAGCCACATTCTTGGGGGTTAAAAGAAAATTGGTATCGCTACCTGTTCCTGGTTATTTCGCTGGTTTTACTAATTATTTTCGGGCACTTTGCACTCTTGTTTATCATTTTTACTTACATTTTGATGAACCTGGGTTTCTACCTGTTGAAGGTCAGATTTTAAGATTTCTCACCTCTGTTTTTAAATACGATTTTCGTATGCTGATTCAATAATAAAGCTTGAAAGATATTTTTCTATAGCGTTGGAAATTTTTTTGAAGCTATCTGTTTTAATCAACTTTTATTTTCAGGATAGTATCAAATCTTTACCCCAGAGATGCTCCGAATTTTAATACATCTTTACTATCAATGGTTTGATCGCACAAAATGATAAGCCTTTCGATGACATTGCGAAATTCTCTGATATTGCCGGTCCATTTCATTTTTTGAAGCTCCGCAATGGCTTTGTCATTTATTTTTTTTACAGGAATTCCATATTCGCCACAAATTTGCTGAATAAAATAATTGGCCAACAAGGGTATGTCTTCTAAGCGCTCGTTTAAAGAAGGAACGTGTATAAGTATTACACTCAGGCGATGATAAAGGTCTTCCCTGAAGTTTCCGTTGGCAATCTCGGTAGAAATGTTTTTATTGGTAGCAGCAATTACACGTACATCTACTTTTATATGCTTATCTCCACCTACCCTGGTGACGATGTTTTCCTGCAAGGCTCTTAAAACTTTAGCTTGTGCAGAGAGGCTCATATCACCAATTTCATCCAGAAATAGCGTGCCACCGTTAGCCTGCTCAAATTTTCCCTGCCTTTGTTTTACTGCCGAAGTAAATGCCCCTTTCTCGTGTCCAAAAAGTTCGCTCTCAATTAATTCAGAAGGAATAGCTGCGCAATTTACCTCAATAAAAGGGCATGAAGAACGGGTGCTATTTTCGTGAATACGGCGGGCAACCAGCTCTTTTCCTGTGCCATTTGCACCTGTAATTAAAACCCTCGCATCGGTGGGCGCAACGCGGTCGGCCATATCAATCACTTTAATGATAGGTTCCGATTCGCCCACAATCCGGAATTTTTTACTGACTTTACGTTTTAGCTGCTTTGTTTCGTTAACCAGGTTTGATTTGTCCATGGCATTTCTTATGGTGATGAGCAACCTATTGAGGTCTAGTGGTTTTTCAATAAAATCGAAAGCACCTTTTTTTATGGAGTCAACAGCTGTATCTATATTTCCATGTCCCGAAATCATTACTACAGGCATATCGGGCGATAATGCTCCAACTTTCCCCAATAGTTCAATTCCGTCCATGCCAGGCATTTTTATATCACATAGCACGATATCATATTCGGCGTTTTTTATCTTTTCCAGCCCTTTGTTTCCATCTTCGGCCAAATCAACTTCGTATTTTTCGTACTCAAGAATGTCTTTAAGTGTATTCCGAATACTTCTTTCATCGTCAATTACCAGAATTTTCGACATATTCTATTATTAAAATGAAAAACAAAAATAGCTTTAGTTGTGCGTAATAAAAAATGAGCGGGCAATAAAAATCCGGAGGATTAATCCCCCGGATCGAATGACTAAGGTAAAGATTTGGTTTTTAAATTCCTCAGGTTAGCACCCTCCGGCTATTACACTGGATTTTTCTCTTCTTCTTACTGTTATTTTAACTTTTTCAGCAGTTGACTCCTGTATGAATCCGTCATTGGGGGCAGCCATTTTTGCATAATCGTAGCGCGCAATTCCTTTTTTATAACTATCATCACCCTTTGAGGCCATTAAACTGTCATTGTTCAGTATGTAATAGTTATACCCGCCGGCCAAAACCTTTATGTTTTCAAAACCTGTTTGACGAAACAACATTCTGGGGCCGATGGCTTCCAGCTCATTGTCACCATACAGAACTACTGTTATGCCTTTTTCATCCAGCTTTTCCAACTTTTTAATATTGGCTTTTTTTGTTAAATCGTTGGCCGACATATTTTGGGCACCGGGAATATGGCCTTGCCCAAAAACGAAATTGTTTCGTATATCAAACAAAACTACATTCTGCAATTTACCGGTAAGCACACTGTCCAGTTGCCAGGGATAAAAAAGCGCATCGTCTTTTGTTGCATCCCGGATGCTTTGTTCCATATCAAGTTTATAAGTTAGAAGTGGCTTAGAGACGGTTAAAAGGCCAATAATTATTAATAAAACGAAGATGGAAAAAACGATCAGCGTTCTCCATGGATTTAATTCATGTATGTGCATAATTAAAAATTTTGCTGTTCAATATTAGCTAACATCCTCCGGCAACAACCGATGTTTTTGCGCGCCGTCTTACCTTTATTTCGACTTTTGAACTCGTACTGTTATCGGTCTTCGTTCCGGTAAAGAACTGTTGTGCGCCCTTTCTGAACATATAGGTTTCAAAAGCTGTATACGGCTCATCATCGGAAGGCTTTACGGGCTTTATTATGGTTTCCATCCAATGGTTAAGGCCACCCTTCATAACATATATATTAGTGTATCCCAGTCGTTTAGTTAATTGCCACATTTTGTTGGCTTCTATATCGTCGTTGGAAAAAAACACCACTTTAGTACCTGGAACCCCCAGCATGGTAATAAAGTTTTCACCCATCAAACTATCAATTGGCAGGTTTATGGCACCTGGCAGCGAGAAGGCACGGTATGCTGCATTGTTTCGTACATCCATTAACATTAACGATGGGTCATTGGCAATCATCATACGGGCAACCTGGTCGGTAGATACAAATCGGGTAGGTTGCACCAACTCTGTCAGAAGTAACAGAGGATCAATTTGTTTTGGTTCTTTGTTACGGGCTATAAAGATCGTTCCGAAAGCCAGTAACAACATTAATAAAGTGAGAAAAATATAGTTCCGGTTCATTTTTCAGAATTTATATTCTTTGTAGTTCTTTCTAACCCTCTTTTCTATGAAAGTGGTTACCCAAAAAGCTGTTAAAGCAACTACTGTAAAGGCAACGGCAAACCAGTATGCAGGGAACCCTGTAATTTCTGTCAACGTTACATTTCCCAGAAAACTGCTGTAATAAAAATTTGCGAACAGCGGAAAAGTTACCGAAAAGAGGTAAATGCCTATATATAGTCCAATGGTAAATACAAGCGCATCGTATTTACCAATAGCAATGGCTACAAAGCTTGTTCCGGGGCAAAAACCTCCCATGATGAATCCGAGCCCCATAATGATTCCACCTACAATCATGGGCCAAAGATAAGTTGGAAGGATAAATATTTTTGCAAGGTCGATCCAGCCAAAATAATCGAAATAGAGTAACCCGACCATGGCAACAATAACAGCGGTAAAGAAAACACGCAACACAACGAAATTGTAACCATAAAATACACCGGTAATATTTCGTGACGAAGAAAAACCAGACGATTCAAGGATAAATCCAAAGGCTATGCCGAGCAATATGGCAATTACAAAATCCCAGTTTCCACCAATATATCCATTCGGAATTAAAGGTCCCATAATAATAAATTTTATCTATTAGCTATTAAATCCATAGTTTTCTAAAAAACCAGGCAGCAGCGAATCCGGTGCCAAAAACGGTAAACATAACTACTACGCCTCCTAGTGCAAATGTTGCAGTTCCACAGAGTGCTGCACCACTTGTACAACCGCGTCCGAACTGGCTGCCTATGCCAAAAAGCATACCTCCAATTAAAGCAAAAATAAGGCGTGTTCGACTCGTAATACGAGGGTTGTGTTCAACCCTGAATTTTTTTACTCTGCCAAAAAATATTCCCGACAAAAGGCCGCCAAGGAATACACCAAGAGATTCGAAAACCAGCCAGGTGTACATTGGTGAATGATTATCACTGATAAATTGGTTCATATAACTGTTGCTTTTTGCTTTTGCAGGTGTTATTATTTCAGCAGTAGTAACCACTGAACTTTTTATTGCACCGCTTGCACCCAGTCCACGGCCGGTTATATAAACCGTTAATAATACCAACAGCCCCAGTAAAACGCCCCCTAAATAGGGATTGATGTAGCGGGGTTGGTTTTTTACAACTTCTTTATTATCCATAATTCAATTTATTTTATTGAATGTAAATTGCTTAGTATAAGTATCGGGTAATTTGTCCGGCTTCTACCATAATGAAACGAAACATTAAGCCACCAAAAAGTATCAAAACCGATGGCAGCCATTTGGGGACATGGTAACCCCAAAGCTCTAATGACTCAAGTATTGCAGGAAATATAAGCCCCAGCAGCACTACAAAAACCCAGAAACTGACAGTAAATGGCCCTCCTAAGAACAGGTTAGCTGCTTCTATTGCAGTTTGCGACCCTGCACGGAAGCCCATAAAAAGGTGTATAATCAGGAAAATTTCGATAATGATAAAAATAAGATCAATACGGCTCAGTTTTTTTCGCTCTTTTGCATCTTTACTAATAAGAATAGTGGCTGCAAGTCCGGTTGAAAAGCCTGAAACTAAAAATAATGGTCCTAAAATGGATGTATTCCAAAGCGGCCTTGCGTTAAATGCTGACAGCAGTATGCCTGTATAAACACCAAGAATAATGGCGTAGATCATCATTATCCAGGCGAGTACAAGGCGGTATTTTATAATGAGTGCTTCGAGTTTATCCAGAATTTTAAATCGCCAGTTCCAGTGCGGGAAAAGTTCTTTTATATAACTGGCTACCCATATCATCGACAAAGGGGTAATAACCATCAAAGTCCAGGCCCCCCAACTCATTGGCGACTCAAACCTGACGGTGGTGTATAACCTCCAAAAATAAAGCTGATGTTTTAAATCGAGGAAAAGTGCCAGCAATCCTAAGACAAGTGCTATCGGCGCAATAATAGGTGCCCACATAACAGTTGCCCGCATGCGTTGTGCTCGTCCACGTACATAGTAGAAACCAGCAAAAAACAGTATTCCGGCTGCCAGACCTCCAAGAAACAGATATACAGGGATTTGCCAATGCCAGATATTAAGATAGGGGTCAATATTAGGAATGTTACGTCCGCTTGCAAATAATTCTTCTTTCATTTTAACCGGGTTTGATTAAATTAGAAAATACAATTGTGGTTTGGTACCAGCCTCTGGCGCCAGTACTTTCCATTTTCTGTCTTTCAATGCTTTTGCCACATCGCTGTTGGGATCGTCAAGATTGCCAAAATAAAGGCAATGTGTAGGGCATACTTCCACGCATGCAGGTTTCTGTCCTGTTTTAACACGGTGCAGGCAAAATGTACATTTATCTACATACCCTTCGGGGTGCGAATAGCGTGCATCGTAAGGGCACGATTGTATACAGGCACCGCATCCGATGCATTTGTTGTGCGTCACCAGTACTACCCCTCCATTTTCGATATGGCTTGCACCGGTAGGACAGCAGCGCACACAAGGCGAATTGGCGCAATGGTTGCATCGCTCAGAGCGAAATTCCATACTCAGGCTTGGATAAGTGCCATCCACGCTTTCAACGATCCAATCGCGGCAGTAGCCATGCGGTACATTGTTTTCAGTTTGGCAGGCAACCACACAGTCGCTACAACCAACACATTTTTTGGTATCTATTGCCATTGCGTATCTCATGCTTTAACCTCCTTTCTTTTCAGTGCCGGGTCTTCCAGCAAAAACGTAACGAAATTACTCCTCATTCCGGTGCCGCCCATTACGGGGTCCATGTCAACATGGGTTATTAGTTCCGAGTCGCTGGCACCACGGCTATATGCCCGCGAAAGTTTTTTATTGGTGTGGCCGAAGCCATGCACCATATAAACCGAATCAGAACGTATTCTTTCTGTTACACGCACTTTAACAGGAAAAGATGAAATAACATCGTCTTGGTTTTTCAGCCATACTTTTTGGCCTTTTTTCAATCCCCACAAACCGGCCACAACAGGGTTTACCCATACGCTGTTTTCGTCCATAAGGTCCCAAAGGTTGTGGTTGTTCGATGTGCGGCTAAAGGTATGCATAGGTGCTCTTCCGTAGTTTAGTCGGTAGTATCCGGACTGTGGCTCAGGGTGAGCTGTATAAACGGGGAAAGGGTCAAAGCCTTCATCGGACAAGGCCGTTGAATAAAGCTCAATTTTCCCCGAATTTGTATTGAATTGATAATCAGGTAGGTTTTCCAGCCAATACAGGTCATCGTAAGCACGATTGAATTTTTTTACACCAATATGTTTCATCTCTTCCAGTGATGAGCCTACCTGCTTTAATTGCCAGTCAAGCAGTTCTTCTATGTTTTTCCACGGGAAATAATCAGCCAGCCCCAGGCGGTTAGCAAGTTGTTTTGTCATCCACCAAGCCGGTTTTGTATTGTACATGGGTTCAATAGAGGGCATCCGCAAAGCAATATATGGGTCGCGATGAGGTGAAGTTCTGATATAATCGTACCGTTCGAGGTAAGTACATTCAGGCAAAACAACATCGGCATAACCAGCAAGATCCATGGGCATGGTATCTACCACGACCAGGAAATCGAGGTTTTTAATGGCGTCGAGTGTTTTTTTCTGGTCGGGCAAAGCAGCCATAAGGTTGGTTCCGTAAACAATCCATCCACGTAAATGGCAACTAAGGTTTGGATTTGGGATGGTAGCATCGCATACACCCGTTGTAAGTACTTCATCAGCAAGTCTATATTTGTTTGCAGGAACGGCATCTCTCCATGTTCTTTTGGGTTTGGGATAAGGTGGAGTTTTAATTTTGGGGAGTTTAACTGAATCGGGATAATAAAATCCACCGCGCCTTCCCCATGAACCTAATAGGGCATTTAATATAGCTATTGCCCTACTCCGTTGAGTATCATCGCCATACCAGGTTACATGCCTTCCCGGATGGATAATTGTACGCGGAGCTGCACCAGCCATTGTTCGTGCCGTTTTCCTAATTACATGTGGTTCTATTGTTGTAATACCATATGCCCATTCGGGAGTGTTGTTTTTAACATGCGCTTTTAATTCGTTGAGCCCAAGGGTGTATTTTTCCACATAATCTTTATCGTATAGCTTTTCTTCGATAATTACATGTATCCATGCAAGCAAAAGGGCCAAGTCGGTTGCGGGTTTAATGGGCAACCAATATTGTGAGTGCGATGCTGCTGTTGAATAGCGTGGGTCAACGGTGATTATGGTTGCGCCATTGTCAATCGCCTCTGACATTTCCTGTATCTGTCCGTTGTGCATGTTTTCACCAAGATGTGAACCAATGAGTACCAAACATCGGGTATCCCTGATATCGGTTCTTTCAGGTGACAAAACGGGTTCGCCAAAGGTAGCTGTAAAAGCCACTTCGCGGGGCCCCCGGCATTGGGCAAATGACGGTGCTGTTATGTTGGGCGATCCAAAAGCTTTAACAAGATGTGTAAATAAGGAACCGCCGGTTCCGTGAGAAAAAAGAGCCAGACATTCCGGCCCGTGTTCCTTGCGAAGTGTATCCATCTTTTGTGCAACCACATCCAGTGCTTCGTCCCAGCTGGCTTCCCTAAAATACTGCTTGCCGTCAGTACCTGTTTCACGGATCAGCGGCGTTTTTAAACGGTCTTCGTCGTAAACCATTCCTATACCACCAGTACCTCGGGGGCATAACCTTCCGTTACAATGCGGGTCGTTTTTGTTACCTACAATTTTTCGAATTTTGCCCTTCTTGTCAACATAGGCCCACCCTGCACATTTCCAGAAACATACTTCGCAATAAGTAGGGTAAGGTGTAAGATCTTCATCGCTCACCGGATCGGCTGAGTTCGATTTAAACAAACCCAGCCCGTTGGCACCAAAAGCCTTGTAACTTAGTGCAGCAGCACCTGCTCCTACAGTTGAAATTTTAATAAAATCCCTTCTTGTCTTCATTCTTTTTTTGTTCTCACTTCCTGCTTTACCTGATCCGGTATCGTTTCGTATTTCTTACGTCTTTTTCAGAGCGATATACCGGCTGTCGGATAAACAGCATTTATTTCGTATCTAAATAGTTAGATTTTTGAATATCTTACAAATATAGAAAAGGAATTTGATGCAATTGGTTGAGCAGATCAATTTGAAATCAATAAAAATAAGGAGTGTAATTTAATGCTATCTGTGTTTACGTTTCATTTAAAAATAAAAATTGAATTAAAACAAAAACTCTGTTACAGAAATATATAGGCTTACTTTCAGTTATAATCGAAGATTGGGCATTTTAAGATTAGGTATTTATTTAATCATTTGTTCGTAATGGCTACATGCATTTTGCGAAAAAATTAGAACTAATGTTCGTATGTTTATGTTGAAAAACATGTTTTTGTTAAGCATTGAAACAGATATCGGGCTTGGTAAGCTTTTATGAGTATGAATATTGAACCATAACCCCGAACTAAATAACTATTTTTGAAGTAAATTTTAATCGGAATGAAATACCCATGGGAAAATTCACACATGAGCTAATGATTATATTCCGCTGAATATCGGGATCGAATTTTTACAAAGTGATACCTTTTGCGCATGAGTTACCGCTGAAAATTAAACTATTTTGAACAAATGAAAATAAAGACCAGGAGGACATTTTTAAAAGCTGGTGTGGCATTAATTGCTGCATTTACCAGTTATCTTTGGCACAGGGTAACACTCGAAACTTCTGGTGCCGGTCGCCGAAAGCCGCTTCAGATTCTGCTAAAGCAGCAGCAGACTGTTTTATTTGCTGACGATTTTATATTGATTAATCAAAACAACAATATTACTGTTTTATCAGCATTCTGTACACACCTTGGGTGCAGGATTGACAAATCAGAAAATGACCGTCTGGTTTGTCCGTGCCATGGTTCGGTATATAACTTTTCGGGTGAAGTAGTTAGCGGCCCTGCATACAAAAACCTGAGTAAAGTACCGTTTAAAATTTCACCTGATGGGACAAAAATTGAAATTGAAAAATAGGAAATATACAGGTAGGCTTACGTTTGGCACTTATGCACTAGCCATGTTTTGGCTTGTTGTAGTTTCCGGTATTTTGCTTGCCATACCTTTTGATGTTAATTCTCCTTATTTGAGTGTCAGTGTAATGAACTTAACTGATATTTGGATTATATTAACCAGAAATGCTCACTTTTTCAGTTCGCAGCTTTTTCTTGTGCTTAGCTTGCTGCACATTTACGAACATTTTCATTACAAAGATAAAGTAGGACTGAAACCAGGCATGGCATTTCGGTTAAGTATAGGAGTGCTGATTATTTTTCTGGCTATGTTCACCGGTTTTTTGCTAAAAGGAGATGCCGATGCCCGTCAGGCTCGTCTGATCCTGCAAACACTTGTCGAACGTATTCCGCTCATTGGAAGTGCATTGGCATTTTCGCTTTTGGGTGACAGCGACAGCTTCATGCTTATCTATGTTCATCATATTGCAACGTTTACTGTTTTCATCGCTATAATAATGGCAGAACACAGCCGCAGGGTATGGCCACCTTCAATGGAAGTTATTCAGTCTGTTTTTGTCGTTTTGATATTGAGTATACTTTTTAGCGCACCAGTTCATGATAATCTCAATCCAACAGTAAAAGGGCCCTGGTATTTTGTTGGTTTCCAGGAGATTATTCATTGGTTAGCCGATCCTGAATGGTCTTTGCTGCTGTTTTTTATTATATTGATACTACTATTTTGGGCAAACAGTAAACAAGGGAAGCTCATGTTTATAAGCAAACGCAGCCTGCTGTTTTTTACTGTTATATACATTTTCTTAACCATTATTGGCCTGTTTTTCAGGGGAGAACAGTGGGAATGGAAATGGCCTGGAGAAGCTGGTTATTGTTATTCTGTCCTGGCTAATTTCAGATCTTCATCGGTTAGTTTCTTTTCGGAGTATGACCGCTCTGCACTGGCCAATTCACCTGTTGTAGGTGGAAGAAAAGAGAGTTGCCTTGTCTGTCATGCCGAGACACATGGTTTTAGCGATTCGCATCGGCCGGAAGCCATTGGCTGTTTTTCGTGCCATGGCGGTAATCCGTTTGCTGCCAGTAAAAAACAAGCGCATCGCCATATGTTCCTTGTTCCCGGCAATCTTGCCTCTGCTACTCAATCCTGCGGAACAACACAATGTCATCCTGATATTACCAGCCGCATTTCAACAGGGCTTATGGCTACCTTAAGTGGGATGATAAGTGTTGACAGATATGTTTTTAATGAAAATGTAACGCCTGATGCACTTACGAATGTGCATGATCTGAAAAACTCGGCTGCCGATGAGCATTTAAAGAATTTATGTGTGCGATGCCATTTGGGAAATCCGAAAACGGAAACCGGGCCAATTGATGAGGCCAGCAGGGGAGGAGGTTGCCTTGCTTGTCATCTGAACTATTCAGAAGCAGCGTTGGATGAACAGGAATTAATTAAAGGCGATTTGCATAAACAACATCCATCAATTAGTTTGCAGGTAGGTAATAGCCATTGTTTTGGATGCCATAGCCGTTCAGGCAGAATCTCTACCAACTATGAAGGATGGCATGAAACTGTATTTAGCGCGGCAGAAATGCCCGATAGTGCTGTCTATCGTTTAGTGGAGGGAAACCGTGTTTTTGTTAAAAAGCAGGCTGACGTTCATCATCAGTTGGGATTGGAATGTATCGACTGTCACCATTCTTTCGAATTAATGGGTGATGGAACTTTTTATGCCCATGAAGAAGATCAGGAAGATGTGCAATGCACTGATTGTCATATTGAAGGCTTGCCAAAAACAATCGATGCAAAATATATCGGCAACGAACCGGCACTTATTGCCGCACTTCGGTTTAACAAATTTTCAGATAAAAAATTTCTGGTTACCCAAAAGCAAAACCATGTATTGGTGAACTGCTGGTTTGAAAACGACTCAGTTTATTTGATCACCAAAAACAGCAAACAAAAACGGTTTGTCGGGCCTCCTGCATCGGTTTGCACTAAAGATAAAGCCCATGCTAATATTGCATGTTCTGCCTGTCATAGTTCATGGGCACCAACATGTATTGGGTGCCATAATGCGTTTGACCATAATGAACCCGGTTACAATATGCTCAGTAATACCGCGCAAAAGGGGGCATGGATTGAATATATTGGTACTTACGAAGCAAAGCTTCCAACATTGGGTATCCGTGACATTGCCGGGGAAAAAGAGGTTATTCCCGTAACCCCCGGTATGGTTTTAACAATTGATAAAAAGTCATTCACAGGAATGGCGCATGACAGTACCATTTTTCATCGTTTGTATGCTCCAATTGCACCACATACCACATCTGCCAAAGGGAGATCTTGTAAAAGTTGCCACAATAGCTCTGTAGCTTTAGGTTATGGTGAAGGCGAACTTAAATACGAAATTGTGGACAATAGAGGTACATGGCAGTTTTATTCGCTTTACTTGGAAAATATAAACGATAATTTGCCGGAAGATGCCTGGATTGGTTTTTTGGAAACCCGCAAAGGAAAAGTATCTACACGGTCTAACGTTTTTCCGTTTGATATTGAACAACAAAAGCGTATGCTTACAGTGGGTGCCTGTTTAACATGTCACGACGAGGATTCCGAAGTAATGAAAAAAAGCCTCAATAATTTTAAGGATTTGCTGGTAGAAAGAAATGTGAAGTGTATCTTGCCAACCTGGGAGTAGAATCTACACTAAAAATTGACGGTTTTTGTCTAAATCAACGGGAGTATTCAGGTTAACAAAGATTTTTGGAAACTGTTTTACCCACATTTGCCCATCAATAAAGTTGGTATTTATGTTTCGAATTAAAAGTTCCATTTTATACTCCCTGGATTCAAGCTGTTTTTTTACCATCGGCGCAACAGCTTTACGATACATAGCAACTAAAGGTTCTAAACCCTTGTTGTGCAATGGAACAACAGCATCATAGCCTTCTCTTTGGGAAATTAAATAGGAAATAAATTCAGGTACTACAAATGCGGCATCTACGCTAAGTATAAAACTCCATTCATTTTCAGCAGATTTTAGTGACGAGTAAATACCACCCAAGGGGCCGCAGTTTGCTATTTCGTCGGAAATACGTAAAATACCTTTGGTGTTGTGAGTTTCGGAATTAGAACTTATAATCAGCTGATTGCAGAACTGTCCGCATAGTCGGACAGCTCTCTGAAGCAGCGTTTCGCCTTCGAAAGTTATCAGCGCTTTATCGTACCCCATGCGTGTGCTTTGGCCTCCTGCCATTATGATTCCGGTAGTTTTCACACGGTAAAAATAAAAAAGCCCTGAAAAAGTTCAAGGCTTTTGGGGTGGTAGATGGGATTTGAACCCACGACCCCTGGAACCACAATCCAGTGCTCTAACCAACTGAGCTACAACCACCATTTATTTTTGCGGGGCAAATATACAATTTTATTTTTACCCAAATAAATATTCAAATAATTTTCGCCTGACCAATCTTTGATCTTGGTATAATCGATTGAATTATAGTGATTTATTAGACTGTTTAAACAACTTCGGGCACGATATATGGTGCACGATAATTTCGCGTAAGCATTTTGTCAGCTTCTGGATCATCTACAAATCGTTCCGACAATGGATTGAAAGTTAAAACCCTGCCCAGGCGGTAAGAAATATTGCCCAGGTGCGCCAGTGCTGATGAAAGGTGTGCCGTTTCTACCGGTCCATTCAGAATGGATTTGTCGTGTGCCCGAACTGCATCAAGAAAATTTTTAAAATGCTCATTGGTACCGCCGTCTCCCCGGTCCATTTCTGATTTTGCTACTGCTCCGTCGTCATTAGATTTGCCCGGTTCGCGGTTTTGTCCCATATAAGTTTTGTACTTATCGTAACCATCAATTACAAGAATACCTTTGTCGCCATAAAAAATATTGCCAACAGTAACACCCTCTTCGGTATTGGTACACCATGGCCGAACTTCGAATTGGATAATTTTGTCCTCATCAGGATAATGATAAACGGACGAGAGGACTTCGGGTGTTTCTTTGCTGTCGTCCCACAGGAATTTTCCGCCCATAGCTGTTATTTTAGTTGGTAAGCCTACATCCAGTCCCCACATACACATATCTGTTTCGTGAATGCCCTGGTTACCCACATCTCCGTTACCATAAGGCCAGTTCCAGTGCCAGTTGTAGTGAACCAGGTTGCGCGAAAATGGTTGCATCTCAGCAGGCCCTGTCCAAAGGTCGTAATTGAGGCCATCGGGTATGGCAGAAAATCCTTTGTTTCCAATGTCGGGGCGCCAGCGGAATACCAGTCCACGAGCCATATACACGCGGCCAATATACCCATCATGCAATAACTGAACAGCCTCTCGTATCGAGGGTGAACTACGCAATTGAACACCATGTTGAACGATGCGGTCATATTTTTCAGCTGCCTCAACCATTTTACGGCCTTCAAAAATGTTATGTGAACCTGGTTTTTCCACGTAGCAATCTTTACCTGCCTGACAAGCCCAAATCACTGCCAGTGAATGCCAATGGTTGGGAGTGGCAATACTTACCACGTCAATATCTTTATTGTCGTAAATATTGCGCAAATCCTGTTCGAGCACAATATCCTTGTTGTATTTTTCTTTAAAATTCTTCTGACGTTTTTTCAGAATATTCATATCCGGGTCGCATAAATGGGTAAGTTCGACATTGTCATACGCCATAAATGCATCGATATGGTTTTTGCCTCTTCCGTTAAGACCAAGTACCGCAGCATTAATACGGTCGTTAGCACCAAAAGCGCGGGCAGGAATAATAGTGGGCATTGATACAGCAGCTGCAACGGTTGCTGATTTTTTAATAAAACTCCTTCTGGATTGATTTTTATTCATGATATATTAAGTTTGTTGTTTGATGATAAAGCTAAAAAAAAATACGCATTTTTAAGTTTGGCTAAAAGTTAAGTAAAAAACTTAGAAAAACCCATAAAAAGAATGAATTGATTTTTGTAGTGGGGTCGGAGCTAATTGGGTTATTCTTTGCAGCAAAATAATACTTATGCTATTAGTTTACTGTTATAATCTTACTACGAAACAAAATGATTGCTGTTATTCAGACAGAAATCAGGATGGAAAACGAAAACTTCTGCTCGTTCTGTTGAAATCAATTTAGGATATTGCTATAATAATTAAATATCTTTGGCGTTTTACATCAAACTATTTATCCGGATGAAGTTGAAACATTTACTGCTACTCTTTTTTTGTTTAGGGTATATTGCTGCACGTGCGCAGGTAGGTGGCGAAAGTACCTACCAGTTTCTGGAATTGACCAATTCGGCACGTATTGCAGCTTTGGGAGGTAGCCAGACTGCCCTGTACGACTCTACCGACCTCAATTTGCCGTATCAAAATCCTGCATTGTTGCATAAAGAAATGGGAAACAGAATCTTGGTTAATTACGTGAATTATCTTGCTGACATTAACTATGGGTATGCTTCATTTGCCCACTCTTTCGACCGGATAGGAAACTTTGCACTGGGGATACATTATATTAACTATGGAAAGTTTGACGAAGCTACCGAATTGGGCGAACTTACAGGGAATCAGTTCAATGCGGCTGAGTACGCACTTAATATTATATATTCCAACAAATTGGGACGTTTCAATTATGGGGCAACGCTAAAACCTATTTTATCGTCATTTGAGAGCTATCAGTCGATTGGGATAGCTGCTGATTTTGGAGTAAGCTTTACCGGTAAAAAGAAATATACCAGTCTTGCTTTGGTAGCTCGTAACATAGGTACCCAGTTAACTACGTATTACCAAAATGGCGAAAAAGAAAAAATACCATTCAACCTTCAGGCGGGTTTAAGCCAACGACTTGCACATGCGCCTGTGGTTTTTGTCCTTAATCTTCACCATCTTACCAACTGGAAACTTGCTTATATGAAAAGCGATCAAGAAAATCTTGTTGACGAAATATACGATCGTGGAGAGAGCCTAACAAAACAACTTATGCGTCATGTAGTGGTTGGGGCTGAGTTTTTCCCATCACCGGCATTTGTTTTGCGGGTAGGTTATAACTATCAGCAAAGGCAGGAATTAAAATATGAAGAAAGGTTGTCAACAGTTGGTTTTTCATTTGGGTTTGGATTAAAGATTAAGCGTTTCAGACTCGATTACGGTATATCACGCTTTCATCTGGCAGGTTCGTCCAACCTTTTTTCGTTGTCGGTTAATCTGAATGATCTCTAAAATATTGATTTCAAAAAAGACCTTCCAGTCTTAAATAAAAAATCAGTTATCTTTGTTGAAAACTGAATAAATGTCCGACAAAAAAATAGTTATTGCCATTGATGGGCACTCCTCTTGCGGGAAAAGCACCATGGCTAAATCGTTAGCTCGCGCATTAGGTTATCTATATATCGACAGTGGTGCGATGTATCGTGCCGTAACGCTTTACGCATTGCGTAAAAATCTTATTAATGAAGGAAACCCTAATATTACGGAAATCATAGGCAAGTTACCGAAAATAAAAATTACATTTCATTGGGATAAATTGACAGAGAAAAATACAACTTATCTGAATGGCGAAAATGTGGAAAATGAAATTCGGCAGATGGAGGTTTCCAATAACGTTAGCCCTGTAAGTGCCATTGCGGAAGTGCGCCGGGAAATGGTAAAACAACAGCGTGAAATTGGAAAGGGAAAAGGCATTGTGATGGATGGCCGCGACATTGGTACGGTAGTCTTTCCCCATGCCGAACTGAAAATATTTATGACAGCCTCTCCCTCTATCAGAGCGCAGCGAAGGTTTATGGAGTTGCAGGAGAAAGGGCGAACGGTAAATTTTAATGATGTACTTAAAAATGTGGAAAGCCGTGACCTTATTGATTCAACGAGGGCGGTAAGCCCGCTGCGAAAAGCCGACGATGCCTTTGTGCTGGACAATAGTAATATGACGCGCGAAGAACAATTGCAATGGGCAATAAAAAAGGTTAAAGAGTTGACAAGTAAATCATGAAAATAGAGATTGACAAACGATCAGGCTTTTGTTTTGGAGTAATAAATGCCATACGTTTGGCAGAAAGTGAATTGGGGAAAAAAAGAAACTTTTACTGTCTCGGAGATATTGTGCATAATGGCAAGGAGGTTGAACGTCTTGATAAAATGGGCCTCAAGTCGGTTTCAAGAGAAAAATACTTTTCATTGAAAAACTGCACAGTACTTATTCGTGCCCATGGAGAACCACCGGAAACGTACCAGCATGCTAAAGAAAATAATATTGAACTAATAGATGCAACGTGTCCTGTTGTACTTGCATTGCAGGAACAAGTAAAAAAATCATATATAGTTGGAAAAGAAAAAAATGGGCAGTTGATTATTTATGGTAAAAAAGGTCATGCCGAAATTGAAGGGCTTAACGGGCAAACCAAATACAACGCATTAATTATAGAGTCTATCGATGAGGTGGATAAAATAGATTTCACACGGCCTGTTGCCCTTTATTCGCAAACAACCAAGCGTGTAGAAGACTTCCATGCCATTGTCAATCTTGTAAAATCGAAAATGAAACCCGGAGTTCCGGTGGAGATTAGAGATACCATCTGCCGCCAGGTGTCAAACCGCGTTCCTAATCTAAGAGCATTTGTGTCCAGGTTTGACGTGGTACTTTTTGTTGCCGGCAAAAAAAGTTCTAACGGACAATATCTTTTTTCGATTTGTAAAAAAGAGAATCCCGGCTCCTATTTTATCTCCAGAACAGAAGATATTGATGAGCAATGGTTTAATAATGTCAGCTCGGTAGGTATTTGTGGTGCTACCTCAACTCCTAAATGGCTAATGAACGAAGTAGCTGCCTGGATAGATAAAAGGTATAACTGATTTTATGGCTGCTTTATATGCACAAATAATTCTTCCACTCTCGCTGCATGGTGCTTACACCTATGCTGTTCCAGATTCACAGAAACACTGTGTAGCAATCGGCAAACGGGTTATTGTACAGTTTGGAGCCAAACGGCTTTATGCGGGTTTAATAACGGAAATTACAACAGACTGTAATAATGAAGTTGGTATCAAGGAGATTATTGAAGTGTTGGATGCTGACCCTGTTGTTTTGCCCAAAAACTTGAATTTATGGAAATGGATTGCCGATTATTATTGTTGTACTCTTGGCGACGTACTTCGGGCAGCACTCCCCTCCGGGTTAAAACTTGAAAGTAAATCAAGCGTATCGCTTATTAGACAGCCTGAAACAATCTTTTTAAATGAACAGGAGGAAGAAGTGGTTTGTATGTTGAAAAACGGGCCGGTTTTTATATCGGAACTTCAAAAGTTACAAAACCAATTTTCCTATGCAACGTTAAAGTCACTTCACGATAAAAAGCTGATTGAAATAGAAGAAAAAGTTACTAAAAAATACCGGCCAAAGACAGAAACTTTTGTAAAATTTCATGCTGATATAACTTCGGAGGCGGCATTGGAAAACCAGGCAAAAAAACTCTCGAGAGCTAAGAAGCAGCAAGCGCTGCTCTATCACTTCTGTTTTAAAACCAATGCTTTCGAAAAAGATCATATACCATCTATTTCAAAAAAGGAATTGCTTGACGGTACCGGTTTCTCAACGGCTTTGGTAAAAGCACTATGCGAAAAGAATATCCTCGTACAATTTCCGGTAACGGTTTCGAGATTGGAAGATGTCGAATCTGAACAAGTTGAGCTGAACCTTCTCAATTTCTACCAGCAGCAGGCTTTAACCCAGATAAAAACAGCTTTTCAATCGAAGCAGGTAGCATTAATTCATGGAATTACTGCCAGTGGAAAAACAGAAATTTACATTCACCTGATAGACGAAACGATTAAAGCAGGCCTGCAGGCACTTTACCTTGTTCCTGAAATAGCACTAACGACTCAGACAATCAGACGCTTAAAGAGTGTTTTCGGTAATAAGGTAGGAATTTATCATTCGCGATTAAGCAACAGCGAACGTGTGGAGATATGGGAAAAAACCTTGTTGTTCAGGGAAAATCCTTCTCAAGGTTATCAGGTTATTCTGGGTGCCCGGTCGGCAATTCTTTTGCCCTTTTCTAACTTAGGACTTATTGTAGTTGACGAAGAACATGAAACTTCGTATAAGCAGTTTGATCCGGCGCCACGTTACCATGCACGTGATACAGCCATATTTGCAGCCCATCAGGCCAATGCAAAGGTGCTGCTGGGTTCTGCCACGCCATCTGCAGAGAGTTACTACAATGCCCTTATTGGGAAATATGCATTGGTTAACCTTTGGAAAAAACATGCCAATATTGAACCGCCGGAAATAATTATTACGAATATGTTGAAGGCCTACAAAAAGAAACAAATGCACGGCATGCTTACACCCGAACTGTATAAAAATATAAATACGGCGCTAGAAAACCACGAACAGGTAATTCTTTTTCAGAATCGAAGGGGTTATTCTTCTTATATTGAGTGCTTTAGTTGCGGGTGGGTGCCAAAATGCAAGCAGTGTGATGTAAGCCTCACATACCATAAATATAAGAAACGGCTGACCTGTCATTATTGTGGCTATAGTTTTCCTTTTCCTTCGCAATGTCACGATTGCGGATCGCCGGAGGTAAAAACCCGCGGCTTTGGAACAGAGCAAATAGAGGAAGAACTTAAACTGTTGTTCCGAAATGCCTGCATCGACCGAATGGATATGGATACCACACAGTCGAAAAATGCTTTCGATAAAATTGTTGGTAAACTTGAGCACCAGAAGACTGACATTTTAACCGGAACACAAATGGTAGCCAAAGGCCTTGATTTTGAGCATGTAAGTGTAGTAGGTATTTTAAATGCCGACAACCTTATCAATTTCCCCGATTTCAGGGCGCACGAAAGAGCATGCCAGCTAATTGCGCAGGTTAGTGGCCGTGCCGGCAGGAAACACCGGCGTGGTAAAGTGGTGGTGCAAACGTCGCAACCTGATCATCATATTTTTCAATTTGTCAGGAACAATGATTACACAGCTTTTTTGAATAGCCAGCTAAACGAACGTAAATTGTTTAGTTATCCACCATTTTTCAGGCTTATTAAATTGATTGTAAAACATAAAAATGCAGCTAATGTCGATCGTGTTTCTTTGACGCTTGCCAATAAGTTGCGAAAAAACAGCACACTCACAGTACTTGGCCCTGAATACCCGCTAATTAGCAGAGTAAAACTTTGGTACAACAAAGAGATATGGCTGAAAATGGATAAAAAGTTGCCGCTTTCGGCAACAAAAAAGTTCATTCTCCAAACCATTGAAGAAACAAAAAAACTTCCGTCAAATAGTAGTTGTACTATTTATGCTGATGTAGATCCATATTAGCTTTAAAGCATATAATTTTGGGATTTTTGCCGTAACTCTGGCACACAACGATGATTTTATCTGTTGCAATAAGGTTAGCCCCCAAGCAGTACCCTTAAGGTTTTACACAAAGACAGCCAAAAACGTTATTGCCGATATATAACTGGAAATATGCTGATTATGCAGGATGGGTTATTGTTTTCATCTTAAATTATGCAATTTCATTAACATTGCAATTAACTTTGTCAACCAACCGTTAATAAAAAACGAACACAGGTTTGGTGTAATTTATTAAATTTGAAACCTGTCAATTCAAAATAGTGATCGTTAATATGGGGAAAATAATATCGTTAGCCAACCAAAAGGGAGGTGTAGGTAAAACAACAACTACTATTAACCTGGCTGCCAGCCTTGCGGTTTTAGAGCAGAAAGTGCTGATTATTGATGCTGATCCGCAGGCTAATACGACTTCCGGGTTTGGCTTCGACCTAAAGAATATTCAGTCGAGCATTTATGAGTGCATTGTTGACGAAGTAGAACCTGAAAAAGTGATATTGCACACAGGTGTTGAAAACCTGGATCTTATACCATCACATATCGATTTGGTAGGTGCAGAAATTGAGATGCTCAACCTGCCCAACCGCGAAAAGGTGATGAAAAATTCGATTGAACATTTAAAAGATATATATGATTTCATTTTTATCGACTGTTCGCCATCGCTGGGGTTGATAACAGTTAATGCGTTGACAGCATCCGATTCGGTTATCATACCGGTTCAGTGTGAGTATTTTGCTCTTGAGGGGCTGGGTAAGCTGCTGAATACCATAAAGATAATTCAAAGCAGGCTGAATACAGGGCTTGAGATCGAAGGATTTTTGCTCACCATGTTTGATAGTCGGCTTAACCTTTCAAACCAGGTTTACGAAGAGGTTAAGCATCATTTTCAGGATATGGTTTTTGATACGGTTATACAACGTAACGTAAAGTTAAGCGAAGCTCCAAGTCATGGTAAACCCGTTATACTTTACGATGCCAGTTCCAAGGGAGCTATTAACCATATGAACCTGGCTCGAGAGATTCTACAGCGTAACCAATTAACGCATTTAAGCAAAGAAAAAAACATAGTCATAAATTAACGAATACCATGGTGAAAAGGAATGCATTAGGCAGGGGACTCGGTGCATTGATCGACGATGCACAAAATATTCAACATAGTGCCGGAATAGATGAGATAGAGATCAGTAAGATAGAAACTAACCCTTTTCAGCCGCGGAGCCGTTTCGACGAAGAAGCATTGCAGGAATTATCGGCTTCGATTGCGGAAATAGGGCTTATTCAGCCTATAACTTTACGAAAAACTAATAAAGGAAAATATCAGGTTATTGCCGGTGAAAGGCGTCTTAGGGCTGCCCAGCTGGCCGGGTTGGTTACCATTCCGGCATATATACGCAAAGCAAAGGACGAAGCAATGCTGGAAATGGCGCTGGTAGAGAATATCCAACGCGAAGACCTTGATGCTATTGAAATAGCCCTGAGCTACCAACGGTTAATGGATGAACTGGAGTTTACACAGGAAGAACTGAGTAACAGGGTGGGCAAAAAACGATCGACAATTGCCAATTATCTTCGGTTGCTTAAACTTCCGGCAATAATTCAGAAAGGCCTTATTGATAAGCGCATATCCATGGGACATGCGCGTGCATTGATCAGTATCGATGATAATGAAAAACAAATTTCGCTTTATAACTTAATTGTTAAAAACGGATACTCAGTGCGCCGCGTGGAAGATATGGTACGCAACCTCGATGAAAATGAAGGGATTGCAAAAAAAAGTTTAAAAATGGAAATTCCCGGCCAATTCAGATCCATTAAAAAACAACTCGACCACTTCTTCCCCACAAAAATCAAATTTTCTGTAAACGAAAAAGGTAGAGGGAAAATTGTAGTTCCTTTTAAATCAGCCAAAGAGCTGGAGAAGATTGTTAAAATAATTGAAAATCGAAAATAAGGCCATTTTAAAATGAATGTGGATAACCTAATGTTTTAATTTTGCACAAAAACAAGGGTGTGAATAAAGTTTGGTTTAGCTTAAATATATTTCTTATTTTTCTGCTTTTACTTTTTGCTCAAGTAGCTATAGGGCAGCAAATTGTAACAGATGCTACTGCTGTAGATACGGTTCCCGAAAATGTAGAGAAAATCCATTCTCCCCAAAAAGCAGTGATATATTCTGCCATTTTACCAGGCCTTGGGCAGGCATACAACAAAAAATATTGGAAAATTCCTATTATTTATGCGGGCTTCGGAACGATTGGTTATTTTATTGGTTGGAACAACAAATATTACGGTATTTATAAACAGGCATACAACGACCTTACTGATGGAAACAGCGACACGAACTCTTTTGAAGAACTGAAAGCGGCAGCTTATTATAATTTGGAAAATCAAACTGAATATGAAAATTTCAGAACCGGCCTTTCGAAACAACGGGAGTATTTCCGCCGAAATCGCGATTTGCTGATTATTAGTATTGTAGGGTTTTACGGTTTGAATATTATTGATGCGAGTGTTGATGCACACCTGTTTAATTTCGATATTAGCGAAGACCTTACTTTTAACTGGCAACCTGCAACAAGTCTTGCAGAAGACCGTTTAATTTACGGCTTTAACTGTACTTTTAATTTTTAAGGATGAAGCAATTAGAATATTTACTTTTATTAATCACTTTCCTGCTTTTTTCAGGGGTAGCCCGATCGCAAAAACGTGATACTTTTTATTTAAGCGACTACAATAATCTTCAAGAAATTTCAGATACGCTCAAATTAGATTCTGCTCTTCCGGAAAACATAGAAATAGATGAAAATCTAAACGATATTTTTGAGTCAAAAATGGACAGTTCTACTACTGTTTGGGATGCAGAAACGTCTTTGCCGATAGACACACCTGAAGAACAGCGGGTATATATTTATCCACGCAACCTGCCTGATTCGGTTTATATTAAGCGCCTTATGGACAGCGAACAGGTTATCGACCTTTCTTATAACAAAGTAGTGCGAAATTTCATTGAATTGTATACTGAAAAGCGACGTAGCCAGGTTGAAATGATACTGGGGTTGTCGGAATATTATTTCCCTATTTTTGAAGAAGTTCTTGATAAATATAGCCTGCCGCTGGAGTTAAAATATATGCCAATTATAGAATCGGCACTTAACCCGCTTGCTATGTCGAGGGCAGGAGCTAACGGGTTATGGCAGTTTATGTTTCGTACGGCAAAAGAACTCAATCTGGAGATTACCAGTTTTGTTGATGAACGGCGCGACCCTGTGAAAGCTACCGAAGCAGCAGCAATTTACCTTAAACAGTTGTTTGATATTTATGGCGACTGGCAACTGGCCATTGCTGCTTACAATTGTGGCCCGGGAAATGTTAATAAGGCTATTAGGCGCTCCGGTGGCAAAACCGATTATTGGGAAATATATTACTATTTACCCCGCGAAACGAGAGGGTATGTTCCTGCGTTTATTGCCGCATCCTATGTAATGAATTATTATCGCGAACATCTGTTGCTCCCCAAGGTATACGAAATTTATGACCATGTAGATACCCTGCATATTAACAATTATCTTCATTTTAACCAGATTGCTGAAGCTTTGCAAATGGATAAAAATGAAATTTATACACTTAATCCAATGTATCGTACCGGTGTTGTTCCTGCAATGCCGAAAAAATCTTACCCGTTGGTACTTCCCGAAGAGAAAATCATGGAATTTATTGATAAAGATGATATCGTATTCAATATTGACCGGGATAAATATTTTCCTGAAAATACGCTGACAAAACCGGTTAAAAGTACTTCCAGCTATTTTACCCCTGGTGATATGGCGGGAAAGGCAAAAATTATTTATAAAGTGAAATCAGGCGATAATGTGGGCTACATCTCTTCGTGGTTTAATGTGCGCTCTAGCGACCTCCGCTACTGGAATAATATTCGCCGGAACATGATAAAAGTAGGACAGAAACTGGTGATTTATGTGCCTGAAAAAGATAAGGCAAAGTATGAACAGGTTGCCAGAAACCATAGGGCAGGCAAACAAAAACCTAAGCCGGAAGCATTTGCCCCAACCACTTTTGCTTTCAATGATATGCTTCCGGATAATACTAAATTTGAATATTATACGGTAAAAAATGGCGATAATATATGGGATATAGCCAAAAAATTTCCCGGAATATCAAGTGATGATATTCTTCACTTGAATAATATTTCCAATGTTCGCAACCTGAAAATAGGGCAAAAATTAAAAATCAGAAAGAAGGGGTAGCTGTAATACTTTAAATAAGGTACGAGCTGTTAAAACGATGTCTTTACCGGTAAACCAGAAGCTCTTTTTGCTGTTCCTGGAAAGTGTAGTGCCGATACTTTATATTTCTCATGTCTCTTTAGATCCTCTGGCTATGACATGTTTGAGTTTCGGAAACACCTGTGCTTTCCGTGCCGTTAACGAATTTGGACAAAGCCTGTGCAACAATCCGAATATAAAAAAATCGAGTAGAAAATATTCGATTATTCATCGAATCCTCTGTCAATCGCTCAAAATTACACCACTTCGAATTGCAACAATCTACTTAAAGAATCGTTAAGTTTACATATTCATTTTCACTATCAATCTTATGTTTTGGAGTTTGAGTGCAGAGCTAAAAATAATTCCGGCACATGGGGCAAATGGTGACCGGGACATGCGTATATGGTACGAAATAATTGTTCCTCTTCTCAGAATATCTTTAATGCATATTTAGATCAATCAAGCTCAAACATTATAGTCTGTCTGACAGATGAATATTACATTATAAAAGAAGCTGTACAGCAAGCACGTTCTTGGCATGTTTCCAAACCGCTTTCCGTCCATTTCCGAGCCCTTTGAAACCTCGTGTCCGACTTGTCGAAATACGGCTTTTTTGCAAGTTTTTATTATGCCTTAAAGAAGATGTTTTATAACATAATAAAAATCTTCATAATTTATATTGATTAGTGTTAATTTCACATCGGTGTAATTTTTTATTGTTATACCTTTTGTTACTTATGTTTAACATATCTAAAAGATAAAAGAATGAAAAAGAGAAAAACATTGAACTTGATGAAATGGGTGGTGTTTGTTGGGTTATGGATATTCCCTTTTAGTGTTTTTGCACAGCTTATTACGGTGCAAGGAAATGTGAAAGACTCGAAAGGCGAGCCGTTAATCGGTGTATCCATTCAACTATCGGGCACAGTGCAGGGCACGATTACCGATTTGGACGGTAATTTCTCATTGTCTGATGTTCCCTCGGATGGTAAACTGTCTGTTTCATACATTGGCATGCAGACACAAACGATTCCGGTCAATAATCAGACGGTTATTGAGATTGTCATGAAAGAAGATATTGCAGCATTGCACGAAGTGGTAGTCGTGGGGTACGGAACGCAGAAGCGGCGTAATTTGACATCGGCTGTTACGACGGTGAGCAACAAAGATTTTTTACAGGGAGCTGCCAATAATCCGTTGCAGATGATTGACGGGAAAGTACCGGGTGTGACCATTTCGAATTATGCTATTTCAGATCCCAACCGCAATCCAATGGATAATTTTCAGGTGCGCGGTTCCACATCGTTCGAAGGCGGTAGCGCTCCGCTCGTTGTGGTAGACGGTATGCCCGGAGCAGATTTACGGCAAATTGCCAACCAAGACATCGAATCGATTACCATACTTAAAGACGGTTCGGCAGCAGCCATTTACGGTTCGCGCGCTGCCAACGGCGTATTGTTAATCACAACCAAAAAAGGAAAAGCAGGCAAACCCTCGATCTCTTATGACACCTACGTTGAACATGATTTGGTGTATAAAAAGCCCGATGTATTGTCTGCCGAAGAATTTTTGGCGTATAAACGAGATGACGATCACGGAGCCAGAACAAATTGGTATGATGAATTGATTCGTAAAAACAATTTCGGACACAGCCATCATGTCTCTTTAAGTGGTGGAGGCACAAGTAGTATTTATCGCATATCGGCTGATTATAAAGATAAAAAAGCAATCGATATTGCATCGGCTCGAGAAGAATATGGCGTGCGTGCCAATTTTAATCATACCACGCTTGAAGGATTGCTGAATATTGTCGGAGATCTATCGTATCGTACTACTAATGAGAAGTATACAGACTACAGGGCATTTTCTCAGGCTGTCAAGCTGAATCCAACGATACCGGTGATGGATCCTGAAAATCCTGACCAATACACATTCTTAAAAGGCTACGACACATGGAATCCCGTAGATAAGCTTAAGAATCGGGAAAATTTCGGTAAAAACGATTACAGCACGATTAATTTTACTACCCGGCTGAAATTGCTCTCCAACTTAAATACAGAATTAAAGGTTGCACGTCAGGGGCGTAATTTCAAGCACTATGAGTGGTATCCATCTACGAATCAGGAGTCTATTGCTAACGAACGAAAAGGTCGCGCACGTCTCGAATCCGAAAAGTGGGAAGATTATACGTTGGAGTGGATCAATAATTATTACACAACGATTCAAGATATTCATAACATCAAAGTGATGGGC
>PDWI01000260.1_pt1 | contig 116516 bp, 86 predicted proteins | sample 1430891 | NCBI WGS metagenome assembly PDWI01 (sample SAMN01162508, study PRJNA174530) | Oral metagenome, whole genome shotgun sequencing project. | biome: Marine environment; feature: Marine mammal; material: Swab sample of the gingival sulcus; isolation source: swab sample of gingival sulcus...
TCAAAAGGTCATTGATGAGTTTATTCGTATTTCACCGATCGCTTGGACACATACATTGTTCACTGGCCGGTACAGCTTTAAGAAGAGTAGCGGGAAAATTGACGTGGAGGCAATGGCAAGAATTTTAGAGGATCATGTGAAACAGCATTTTTTGCGAGATGACTGATCGAATATTAACCATCAAAGTTTACAGATTTGGGGGTTCTTCCACAGGACCCCTAAACGACTTGCACAAAGCCAGTGGCAATAACAGTAAGTACAAAGGGAGTATTCACGGGGTCTTCCTGCTCATGTCGCCCATGAAGGCATAAGCAGATACAGACGAAAAAAGGGGACAGGTTATCGGCCGAACGGATCAGTTCGGGTTTTGATCGAGTAGAAATACAAATGTCAGCTATCGACACAGATGTCAGGCTTTGCCTCAAACACGACATTTGAGGCAAAGAGGGCAGGTTTACTTGGGCAAACTTGCCACCAATGCTCTCTGGTAGGCCTGCTCTGCGGTTTTTGCAATGGCAAGCTGCGCATTCAGGCGCTGCACTTCTGCTTTGGCAAACTGCAGGCTTTGCAGTTGTGCCCTGGCATCGTCGCTCAGATCGCTGATCAGATACTCTTTATCGTTGATTTTTAGTTTTGCTTCTTGTTGTTCAGCCATTTTCTTACTCCTGTTATCTGAAATTTATATCAGAATTTTCAATGATATTTTTTCGTTATGTAACTCGTTGAAAAAAAACCCATCCTCACAGGAGGATGGGTCTCAATATCTCAATTCTATTTAATTAGAACTGATGCACAACTTCATTTTATCTACTACATGAACACACCGGTATCAAAGGAAGTATTGGTAAGACCAGTTACCTCAATGATCAAATCAGCAGCAGTAAATGTGTCACTCGCGTCAGAGTCGACGGCCAGGAATATTTTACCACTCTGATCACCGGCATTAGCAGTTACCAATGCTGCACTGATGTCCCCTGATGAGGCAGTATCAAAACCTTCACCGCCACCAACAGCCAACAATGCATTCAGGTCAGCAATCAAGTTTGCCTCATTAACTAATCCAGTTACTGCAGTATTAACTGCGGCTACACTTTGATTCACATTGAGACGATCACCAGAATTACCATTTGCGACAAAGTCGGTAATTTTATCGATACCACTGACTGAGTTCGCTGCAGCAGCTGAATCAGTTGCACCGGCAGCAAATACAAAGGTATCAGCACCAGCTCCACCAGTCATGGTATCAGCACCAGTTCCACCGGCCATGGTATCATCACCAGCGAGACCATGAAGGGTGTCATCGCCACCCAAACCACTAATGGTATCTGCGTTAGCAGTACCAATAATGGTATTGGCATTGTCATTACCAGTTAACACATTGGATCCCGCCAAATTAGCAGCATTCAATTCAGTCACACTATTCAGTGTACCAACAGAGGTTACCGCCCAGGTCTGAGCATTAACATCCGAATTGGTATCTTCTACATAGTAGATAGTGTACGCCGTATTGGTACTATCCGAGAAGCCGTCCTCGTCAGCCGTTACAAGAACCACCGCCTTGGAGTTGTCTTCAACCCCGATCTTATTCGCTGCTGATGCAGTTGCTATATCTTCCGCCACCAATGAGGATGACTTGTTGTATACAACGCCTACATTTTTGTCACCAGCTGTCAAATCAAGGCCAGTAGCAAAATTTGCGACAACAACAGAGGTAGACTGATTAACCAGGAAGGCACTTACGTCTATCTTGTCGTCAGTCGCTGCACCTGTTGCGTTGAAGTTATTGATGGTATCTACGCCATTACCAGCTGCAGTTGCTTCGAAGACATAGGTATCGGCACTATTTTGCTCGGCTGACAAATCAACACCGTTAGCTGAATTGACAGTAGCGCCTTGTGCAGCTGTGCCGTTGATATCAAAGGTATTTTCACCGTTATCACTTCCGTCATCCATTGTCAAAGAAAGATCAGCAGCAACCGGATCACCGCTATTGGCAAAGGTGAAGATAATGGTATCAACGGTTGTTTCTACCGCTGTGATCGCTTGTGGCGTACCTAACGCAGCATTCAAGTCGGCAACTGAAATGGACTTGAGCGCTGTCAGGACGGAATCCCGATTAGCGCCATCACCTATTCCGGTTCCAGCCACCGCCGCGCTGTTGTCATCAACGATAGTGCCGTCTTCCTTGAAGGTGATTGACCCACCAGCACCAGTCAATTTGACCGTACCATCAGCGTTATCAGAACCCAGAGTACCGCCGTTCAACGTAAAGGTAAGCGTACCCAGCACTTCAGGAACAACGCCACCGTCCAGGGTATCGTTACCGGCACCGCCGCGCAGGGTATCGTCAGATGCACCGCCAGTAAGAGTATCGTCGCCTTGAGTACCGATTACTTCGAAGTTTCCAGTTCCTCCGTTAACGGCCACCATTGTACCCGTGGTCATGCGACTCAGGTCAACCTTACCAACTTGAGCACTGTTAATTACAACAGAAGCAGCACCGCTTGACAGCGTGTTGGCAGACAGGTCGACATTAAGCGCACCACCATTCAATACCGTTGCTGCGCCCAGAGAGATCGTACCAAAAGCATCAACCTCTTTCACGACGGCCAGGTCATCAAAGATCACCTCATCGCCTGCTCCATGACCAACCAGGGTCACATCAGGAGTAGTCACATCCTGAGCATCCAGCACACTGAATACAATGCCGATTTCGGTATTGCTTTCGATCGCAGGAAGGCTGACCTTGCCAGGTACACTACCAGGATTGGGGCCAAACCCGACGGCAGAATCGTTTACATCCAGCGTATCCCTGTCGTTTGCCACATCAGTTCCCAGTTCCAAGCCGCCCAGATTCATGCTCTCCAGCGTATAGACATCATCAGACGCACTATCATTCAGGAACTCAAAGCCGGTCAGCACCATGGCTTCCAGGTCTCCAACCTTGACTTCAAGAACACCGGCGGAAGAACCTACCAGGAATACTTTTTCCGTCGTATTACCTGTAAAGCTCACACTGTCCCACTCATCCTGGGTCGCTTCCAGCTTCAGGGAACCACCGGAGTTACCCACTCCATCACCATCGGTGTCGGCACCAACTATGCCGTTATCACTGGTGTATGATGTAATGGTATGCGTACTGCTACCTGCCAGAGCATTGCCTTGACCATCCAGGAAGTCTACTGTGGCATTTACCACCCCGCTAGTATAAGGTTGAGCGGCGTTCCACTGTGTAACACTGATAGTAGCACTGATACCGGTTTCCAACGCCGTGTAGCTGACATTGTTTGCACCACCACGAAGGTTCAAATCGTCGTTTGAATATCTGTGATCCAGACCGGTTTCATCGGTCAGGTCTTCACTACCGTCGTAGAGAACCACTTCTGCATAGTCGCTACCCTCAATGCGGTTCCAGGTTGCATTGGCACCACCTTCAACCCAACGCTCGACAAAGCCGTTCAGGCCGGAAACCGTGTTGCCGCTGGCGTCCGCGATACGGATGGTGTTTTCAACGAACTGACCTTCCTCAAGCGGCGGATTGGCTGGCCCCTGGTACTGGAAGGATATCTGTACATCCTGACCGGAATGGGTGAAATCAAGGATGGAGTCACCACCGGCAGCGTTAGAGGCCGCTACAATTTCTTCCACACCCAGCAAGGTGTCGATACGGTCACCGGTCTGGTTGTAATTATTATCGCTGCCATGGTCAACCAGAACGTACTGCTCTGCATCTGCCTGGCCGATATTATTAATAACGGCCGCGATTGTGCCTGTTTCGTTGCTGTAATCAACACGATCCGTGTCATTACCGCCACCCGCATGGCTCAGGTCGAAAGTGAACTGACCGTCGTTCAATACGTGAGGAATGGTGCTGTACTGTTCGTTGTTTGCTCTCATGTCGCCAACCGTTTCACGAACAAGGTCGGGCGTAAGGGAGTTGACGCTCAGATAAGAATCGAAAGCGATGTCCTGGTCAACCGGGTAGGCACCCTTACCGATAGTAAGAGTTCCTGTCTCAGGGTCATTATCGTTATCGTCATCATTCGCTACGGTTGCATTAAATTGCGCCTCAGTCGGCTTGTTGCCCGGAGTAAAGGTAAATACCAACTCATCGGTAACAGGATCGTAGTCAACTGCTGTTGGATTACGGCCAGCGAAGGTGAAACTACCCGCTGCCTGGGCCGCAATGGTCGCACCAATGCTATCCAGACTTGCACTGCCACCCAGATTGTAAGAAACATTGCCGACGATAATACCGTTGCTATCGGTATCGTCTTCAAATGTCTTACCACCGATGCTAAACGTACCGCCGTCCTTATCGGTTGCATTACCGCTCAATTTGACTACCATCTGGGAACTTGTCAAATCCCCACGGGCATTCTCCATGCCATCACTAACGATAACCGTATCGTTGCCATCCGCTTCTACGATTTCAAACTCGGACATGCCATCGATCACAACCAGTACATTACCGTTGGTATCACGTACTTCGCTGTTAACAAAGTCAACCACTGCGCCATTGGTCTGGCTGGTTACATCGATTACGTCATTCTCACGAGCGCTTTTCGCTGTGATTCCTGCAAAGTTGACAAACTCGGTACGAACCAGCGTATCCGTCGCCACGTTGGTGCCGACACGGCCTTCGTTCATTTGAACCTGGTCAGTATCCGTTCCCGATTCAACCACAAAGCGAACGGTAGGCTCTGCTGACAGGGCATTGTTTGCACTGGAAAAATAGTTTTGGTAGATAACCGCATCGTTCGCAGTGTCAAGGCCATCGGCATCACCATCGAACAGGTTGTTCTTGGCGGCTTCGGTCTCATCAATGAACAGCGTATCAGCGCCATCTCCACCCAATACATTTTCAACACCGTCTACAGAAATAACCAGGTGGCTATCTGCGGGGAGTTTATATTGCTGGTACCTGGTACCCTGTGGATCGACCGGATCCGGTGCATTGTTGTTATCGTCAGTCTTATCGACATCATAGCCTGCCCCGGTGTTAACAAAGACTTCACCGCGCCCGATCTTGTTGTTTGCGACAGTCTCACCGGAAAGGTTATAGGTCACACCATTGGAGCTGTCAGACAGGGCCTGCACATCCAGTGTATCGTTACCCTGCCCGTTCCCTGCTATCGCAAGGCCGGTACCGGAAACAGTACGGATATTTTCAAAGTTGCTGAAGGTAGTGGTAGATTCGGCAGTACCATCGGCATCGGCATCGATATGGAGGTGACCGGCACCGCCCTGATCCAATGCAATACCGGCACCGGAACCGGTAAAGGTATCCAGAACCACAGTGAACTGTGCCACACCCGGATTGATATCATCCTGTTGTGCCAACAGGGTATCACGGAAGTAGGGCACAAACTCGCTGCCGGCAACTGTAGTCAACGGGCCATCTTCATCTTCCAACTGCTCGATCAGAACCACTTCGGCTACGTTTGGCTGCGCATCGCGTCGAGCGGCTTCCCAGGCATTCAATACTTCGATATTGCCGACAGGGTTGCTGTCTTCATCCACCTGGCCAACCTTGCGAACCCAGTAGAAGTCCTTACCACCGTCCAGCTGGTCAGCACCCAGAGAAGCATGGATTCGATCATCACCGGTCAGACCATGAATGGTGTCGGCACCGGCAGCACCGATCAGCAAATCATCACCGTGTACAGTGAAGTTTTCGTCCAGGCTGTCTGTGATTGTCTGGTTAAATGCGTTGTAGTACGCGCTGTCCTTGTCAATATCGGCAACGCCCGCATTGATCACCATGGCCTCGGAGCCTTTCATCTCGCCGCCAGCGCTCTTGGCTGTTTCAAGAATCGCACGTGAGTTGTGCGCCTGACCATCGGCATCGAGATAACCTTCCTTACCCCAGAATACCACGTTCTCCCTGTTCAACCCGCCGTCACGGCCGTCGAAATCAAGAATATGCAATTCGTGGGCAGAAGTGTTAGTCACCACATAAGAGGGGTTTTCACCGCCCGAGTGGTTGGACAGGGTGACTTCCGGTGCATCCATGAAGACGGTTTCTTCGCCGTCATAGTTCACCTGGGTCAACTGGATGGTACCGCCAACCGCGTTTGCCTGTACCTGACCTGCCGCAGTGTGGCTGTCCATAAACGAGTTGATAAAGCCGGCCATACGAGCCACGAAGTTGGCCTGAATACCTGGCTGACTGGTGGTAACCGAGTCTTCATTGGCAAGCAGGTCACCATCGATATCCTTACCTACGCACAGGCTGAATTCAACACCGTTAACCTTGATGGTAACGTCGTCCCTGGTGCTCAGGTTTTGGAATTTGATATCGTAACGCTGGCTTTCGGCGATACGGGTACCATCTTCTGCAAAGTCAACGACCAGGTCTTCCGCGTAGCCGGTGTCACCCAGAGTAATACCGGAACCCTTGTAGGCGCTGTCGTCAACCGCTTCGTTATCGTCACGATCTTCATAGGCCTTGTAGATAATACGATCCTGAGACTGGCTTACATCAGGCACACCAAAGGTCATATCCTTGGTCAGCGTGATATTGTTTTCCGTGGTCAGGAAGCGGGCGCCATTGGCTGCCTGGGTTTCCATTGTGCGGCCGGCCGCATCGGTAATCAGGATGGTATTGTTTGGCTCCAGCGATACGGTCAGTGTATCGGCAATCGCAGGATTGGCTGCAATCGCGTTGGTGATCGCCGTCGCCAGTCCCTGATAGGTTGTCGCTGCCAGGATTTCATCGCTTTCCAGAGTAAACTCGATGTTGCCATTTGCAGCATCATAGATAGTAGAAGAGATGGACACCACATTGATGTTGGCCAGCTCGGCACCGGGAGTCGTATCGTCGATCAACGTCAGAATCAACGAGGATGCGCCGGTCTGTGAAGTCAGATCACCAAAGTCATTGCCAAAGGTGCCGTCACCGAATTGACCGTTTGAACCGTCCCAGATATTGTCGCCGTCGGCATCCATTTGACGATGGATCACGTCTACGCCATCACCGTTGTAGGCATCACCGCCAGAATCAAGATCGTCACCATCAATAGCGAAGATAAACTGGTCGATACCCAGGTTACCACTCAGCTGGTCATTACCTTCACGGCCTTCGATGATATCGTCACCATGGTCAGCATAAATGCGGTTGGCACCATCTTCACCGCGCAGGTCAAGATTGACAGTACCTACACCATAGAAGTTCTGCTGATTGGTGAAGTTCAATTCAGGATCGTTCGTGCCTGCGGCCAAAAAGTCAATGGCACCCAGACCGGTTGCAATCACGTTTTCAAAACCGGTTACCCGACCGGCAAGAAGAGAGTTGGTCTGGCTCTGCGAGCTGGAGTCATTACCGCCAACACCTGTGCCGTTACCTTCGTCTCCTGTTTGTGACGCTGCCAGCAGGTCGATACGAATCCAGCCATCCGTAGTCAGATCAGCAACTGTCTTTGTACCGGCAACCTGGGAATCGATCCACAGGGTATCCCCCACGCTGTCCGGGTCATCGAGGTTAGAGGCGCCACTGATCATTGTCTCGTCGCCGCTCTCATAAACAGCACGAGTCAGGTTGGCACCTGCTGCTGCGCCCTCGTCACCATGGTAAACACCACCGTCCAATTCAAATACGACGTGATCGTTACCCTCACCACCCATTATCTCATCAACACCGTTGTTGACAATCTTGCCTGCGATATTCGGGTTGGCTCCGGCAAACATCAGGTTACCACCCATCAGGATGTCATCACCGTCATCACCTTCAATCCAGTCGTTGTCGTAACCGGCAATCACGATGTTATCGTCTTCACTTCCAACCACTCGCAATTGAGCAGTAGAACCGATACCCACATCAGAATCGGCAACCTTGCCCGCCAGGGCACCGATAGCCACATCAATGTCATTCAGGAAGCCGTACAGGTTACCGGACGCATCCAGGTTTTCGATTTCGTCCATGTCGGCCCAGCCGGAATCGCTGTTCGCGTCAGCATCACCGGAAACAAAGCCGTTGCTGCGAAGATTTACGATAACGGGCTCATCGTCGTCAGAGGCTTCAAGCAGCAACCAGTCAGAATCCTGGTTTGTTCTACCCTCACTGCCATCGCGAGCCGCAGTATCATCAGTGGTTTCACCACCGTCCAGATGGGAGGGGCTGTCGGAAGGATCAAGGCGGGAAAGTTCCACAAAGAAGAAGTCAGCGTTGCGACCACCTTCAAGCACATCACGAGTGGTAGTTTGAGTCGCAGAGCTGCTCGCTACACCGCCACCGGCGAGGAAGTCATTACCGATACCACCCAGAATGACATCTGCACCCAGGCCACCCAGCACGATATTGCCGTCGGTCGAGGTTCCGTCACCACCAAAACCGGTACCGTCAAAGTACAGGTTACCGAGGAAGTTTTGGGTTGCATCGGTCTGGTTGAGCGGGTTACGGGCATAGGCGTCAACCAGCTCGAATGTGCCGTCTGCTGGCAGTTCGCCATTCAGAATGCGGTTTGTCAGGCCATCCTGGTTTTCATAACCGTCAATTTCAACGAGGCCATCGCCGTCCAGGTCAACACGCTGGATGGGGTCGGTCGGATCAGTGAAGTCAATACGCACACTCTGGTCACCGGTGATGCGTGCCGCATCTACCGTATTGCCGTCGGCATCAGTATAGCTATTCACAGTCAGCGTGGTGTCCTGAGCCAGATCAACGTCGCCGCCATTGGCAACAACAAATGCGCTGGTCGCCTGGGCTGCTACAGTAACAGAGGCGGCAGAGCTGTCTACTGCTGCCATAATGGCACGTGCAGAGTGAACAGAGTTTTCATTGTAGTCTGCCTGATTGGCTTCTACTTCTTCGGTGAAGTGTCCGGCCACTATCAGCTTGTTGGCGAGAACGGCTGCGTCATCACCCTGGGCACCCTGAAGAATGGCCAGTGCTGCCTCGGCTTCGGTCCTGTTACCGGCGGTTACTTCTCCTTCCCAGTAGTCAAGGCCGTCGGCTTCACCGTGACGACCAAAAGAGTTGACATAGATCGCGTCGAGACGATCTCTCAGGTTTTCGATCTTTCCAAGGAAATTGTTGTATTCATCAGAAGCTGCGAACGCATTGATGATCGCATTCAGATCACCGCCTGCTGTATCCAGCTCGCCTGCCCAATACTCCAGGCCGTGATGATCCGCTGCACGGCCATAATAGGCGATATAGGCTTCTTGTACTGTGTTGTAATAGTCGGCTTTAGCCATCTATATTTACTCCATTTTACGTGATTAAAAGACACCTTGCACAAATAACAGGGCATCCGGATTGTTTAACACTTAACTTCTTGCTTTCTATTGGTTATCACTTTCTGTTGTTTACCCCCTGAATGAGCAGTGATTCGACTCATCAAGGGGCCTTCCATATATATCTGCAGATACATACCGGCACGCGGCGCAGGTATTCCACGCCACGCATCCGCCAGGCCGGGTTAATTTATAGTCCCCCTGGCAATCTGTCAATTATTAACCAGGAAAAACCATTAACCCCCAACCGGGCATGGTAGTGATACCATACCCGATTAAATACCAGCGTATCAGCAAATTCCGGTATGTCAAACAGTTAGCCGCTACTCTTAAAAAAAACCGCAAGTCAATGACTCTTTGTTTTATTTGGTAACAGCCTCATCTGGCAGCCGTTTTGCCTGATAGCCGGCCAATACACGACACCGGGCCTGACCCGGCACCAGCTCCGGCACAACTCCAGGCGCATTGCCGAGACACTACCCCTAGTTACATCAGAAGAATAAGTGGGAATTTTTACCACGTCAACAAATTTTTACCGTTTTTTGTTACAGATTGGACAGAATTGGAGGGGCAGAATCGAACAAACCAAACCGGTCGTTTACCGGAAATGCACGCTGCGGGGCGCGCAAGGCAGATCAGGTTTGTGAATAGGAAAGCGGGCTTCATCAGGCGCAGGTGGAGCAAGACAGTTTCGACAGCATTATCCTGGCGATACTGTCCCACCCGTATTCAGCAAGGCATTCATCGTATGCCCGCCGGGCCATGCCGTCGAGGCTGATTTCGGCCAGCGGGTCGGAACCGGGTTGCGTTGTGTTGATTGCGCTTCCGTTTTTTCGCGCATACAAACTGGCCAGCACTTCGGGAAATCGGCCTGACTCGGCCACTATCAGGTGTTCACCGGGCTTGAAGGTCAAGCCTCTGTTGCCAAAGGCAGTGGTGAGAATCGGTGTTCCTGAGGCAGCATAGTCCAGCATTTTCAGGTTGGTGCCGGAGCCGGAAAGCATGGGGTTGATGGCCAGATCGACCGAGTTGAGCAAAACGGCCTTTTCTTCATTGGACACCACGCCCAGAGGATAAATATTGCCCGGCACTGCCTGACAAACCGGATGGCGGCACAGGCTGCCGATAATCAGAAAGTCGATCATGGTGCATTCCCGGGCGAAGTTGACTATGCGCTCCATGGCCTCGATATTCGGGCCATGCCAACTGCCCATAAACAGAACCTGAAAACGCTGTTGCGTAGCCATTCTTGTACGAATCCGCCTTCTCTCTTCCGCATCGGCATAGCGGGTGGTGTCAAAACAGACGCCATTGGGTACCAGCAACTGCTCTTTTTCGTCAAGCGCATAGAGTTCGGCCAGCCTTTGCAGATCCTCCCGGCTGCAGGCGAGTACGGTGGATGAGGCAGCAATGCAGTCAGATTCGATTTGCCTGACCTGATCCAGGTAGCCCTGCTGCTCACCGGACAGGCCGTTCGGGTTGGCCTGATCGAGTACCGCCTGCTTCATGTCATATTCCACATTGTGTGCTTCATACCACAGTTCGCCGGAGTAGACGCTGTTTATGGCTGCAAACAGATAGGGGTGCGAAGCGATGACCAGGTCTGCCCCGGTCGCAGCCTGTTGCAACACTTCCAGATAGCGGGGGGTGCTGGCAATGCCCTGAATGGTTGCGATATCCTCGACCGAGGCGTTCAGCAGTGTGGCAAGCCGTTTTTCGTTCGCCATTTGCGCCTTGCTCTTGGCTACCCGCATTTCCCGCAGGCCGGGTGCAATCATGTTGTCCAATGCCGGGTTTGCGCCTGCCGCCTGGGTCACCAGGGTAATATCGGCATGGCGGGCCATCGCCTTGTACAGGTAGTACACCCGGCTTTGCCCGCCACCGGCTGGCGGCCATACGGGAAAATTGACAGCGACGACTATTTTGGGCCGGGGTTCTTCCCTGGGCCCGGGCTGTTCTTTGGGCCGGGGCTGTTGACCGGCTGTGGGAGCCTGAACCCGGCCAGCCGGAAGGGGCTGGCCCGGCAGCAGTTGCGCCAGGGTGTTTGGCCAACTGATGTGGGCGACTTTTTGTTTTGCTTTCTCTCCCATTTGCCGGGTTGCCTGTTCATCATCCAGCAGGGTTTGCATGGCCCGGGTCAATGATTTCACGTCTGGCGCCACCGAATAGCCGCTGACGGCGTTTTCAACAAATTCATTGACACCGCCGGCATCGGTGGTAGTGAGCACGGCCTTGCCCGATGCCATTGCCTCGACGGTGATCAGGCCGTAGTCTTCATCATAGGGAATAAAGGGGACAAACAGGGCACCGGCATATTGCCTGACGACCTCGCTATCGGTAATTCGGCCAAGAAATCGGACTCTGCTATCTCCCTGCGCCAGCTCTTTGAGGCTTTCCGCTTCCGGGCCGGTTCCGGCGATGCGAAATTCCCGGTCGGTATCGGTGGCCAAAAAGGCTTCTACCAGCAGACGAATGCGTTTCGGGCCATCCAGCCGACTGATGGTGAAGATATGGTCATAGCCGGTGTTGCTGTATTCTTCTATATCTGATGGATGATGAATCACCTGCACCGGGCAGCCTTTCGGGAAATACCCTTCCCGCCCCGCCACGTTGCGGGAGATGGCACTGAAGCGCCTGATTCGGGAGGGATGCAACGCAATATCATCCAGAAAGTGAACGATTGCGCGGGTAAGCGGGCCGGGAAAGGCAAGCGCCCGGGCCAGACCAACTTCCTGCCGGGCCAGGGCGAGGACGGCATCCAGCTCCTGCCAGAGGTCAGGCAGCACAGACCGATCCGGGCCGGATGCCAGCAAACGTCGCAATTCGTTGCATTCGGCAGGCAGTTTCGACGGGATGGCCTTCGGCTGCTTGCAAAAGTGGTAGGTATCATACAAACCGCGCAGTTTGTGCTGAAGGTAGCAGTGGTGGTTCGGGTGCTGCACCATCCAGGCGGGGTATTTGGTGGAGATAATCTGGTCAAAATGATCCAGGTTCAACTCGCTGAACATTTTGTAGCTTGCCATTAATTCCCGGAAGTTATTTTCCGGGGACGGCAGCTTGATTAACTCGACCTGGTGGTTTGTCTGCTGATTGATGGCACCAAGCAAACCCCACCAGAGTTTTTCTGCGCCACCGACGGCATAGGGGACGGGGCTGGGGGCAACAATGGCAATTTTCATAGTCTGTATTTCAGATTCCTTTTTTGGTTCCGGTCGCCTCGATGGGCAGTCTGTAATTACTCTACTGCAATTACTCTACTGCAATTACTCTACTGTAATTACTCTAATAGCTGCTCGATGACATTGGCCCAGCTGATCTTTTTGTCGGCATAGACCTGTCGCCCCTCGGCGCCCATTTGGCGTGCCCGTATTTTATCGTTATACAGGCGGTCGATATGAGCGGCGATGTGCACCGGATCGGGGTCAAGGATAAAGCCGGTTCGTTCATGCTCGACAAATTCCAGGGGGCCGCCTGAATCAGTGCAGGTAATCACCGGCTTGCCGGACAGCATGGCTTCCAGGGTAATATAGCCATAGTCTTCATCAAAGGGAGCAAAGAAGACCGCCAGCGCCCGGGCATAGAGGGCGAACTTTTCATCATCCTGAAATCGGCCCGTCAATCTGACCTTTTGATTCAGGTCGTATTTGTCAATCAGGCTCTGATAATAGTCAAACTGGCCTCCGTCACCGGCAATCAGTATCTTCACGGGTGACTGGAGGTGGCGGGCGGCTTCGATTAGTAAATCCTGCCGTTTCAGGCGTTCCAGTCGGCTGGGACAAAAAATATAGTCGTATGCTTCCTGGCAATAAAAGCGCGCTTCCTGTGCGGGCGGATGATACAGCGGCCTGGCCTGCAACCCGTTATACTGCTTGATTCGACCGGCCACACGGCCGGAGTTGGCAAAGAGTTTTTCAGCTCGCGCCAGCGCCCGATTGTCAAACTCGGTGATTGCCTGCTTCAGGCTGGCCAACCCGGGCGTTTTGTCCTGTTGCTCGTACAGTTCATAGACGGCGCGATGCTGGTGCATGACCCAGGTGCGCTGGTTATCATGCAATACACCCCAGGCGGGAAACTGGAGACTGATAACCTTGTCGACCCGGATACCGTTTGGCCGGTTTAAATCCCGGGATTCGCAAAATTCCATGAGGCTGGAGATGTCCTCAAGCGGGGAGAACCGGAACGGGAACCGGATGCACTCGACATTGACACCGGCCTGACGCAGGTTTTCTACCAGGCCGCTGATGTGTATTTCCGCTCCCCCCTGCATAAAGGGAACATGGTTCGCGGTCACTATGACGTTCATGGACTGATCTTACCTTTTTATAGATAACTACGCTTCCTGGTGGCAACTACCCTTCCTGGCAGGTAGCAACCTTTTTAGCAGGTAACTGCCCTTTCGCAGACAGTTACCATTCCGGTTTCTGCTCACGCCCCGGTGGGCAGTCTGCGCCGGAAGACGCTGTGAATACGTCCCTGCAAGCTCGACTTTGGCATCCATGCCAAAGACGCTTCCTGCGCAGACTGCCCACCGGGGCTTATACCGAACGAGTGGCTGGTGTTCCATTTTTATCAGGTGATCACCTGTATCAAACGATCATCTGTATTAAACCGTCACTCGTATAAACCATACCCCTGGTACGCACCAGCCCGAGATAGCACACACCGGCCCGAGGTTGGCCTCAAACGTTTAACAAACGACCCGATTTGTCGATCAGCGGTTTTCTCGCCAGAATGGCAAAATCCTGGGGGCCGCACAGGTGGCCGTTCACTCTTTCGGTCAGCGGGTCGTTGCCTGGCACCCTGGCATCTTCCGGGTACGGATGGGAGCGGATAATTTCAATTTCGGTAAAGCCGAAGTATTCAGCAAGAAAGGTGATCGAACTGGGCGTAATCGGGTTGCGGTGGGTAAAGTCGTGGTAAAAGGTATGGCTGCCCACCAGGACGTTTTCCGGGTTGGGCGTTTCAAACAGTATGATGCCACCCCCGCGAATGACACGCATACTTTCGTTAAACAGGCCGTGCAGCAAATCGAATGGCAGGTGTTCGATAATATGAAAGCCGGTGATGGCGGCCAGGCTGTTGTCCGGCAGGCTTTTCAGATACTGCAGTGCGTCCTGGCATTGTGCTTTCAGGCCGAACTCGCCGCAGACTTCCACCATGATCTGGTTCAGATCGATTCCGAGCGCCTGCCAGCCCCATTCTTCCAGCAGTTCAAGCCATTCCCCCCGGCCACAGCCAAGATCAACCACCGGTTTTTCAGCGAGCAGTTTTCGGCCTTGCAGTTCTTTGAATAGTGGCGAGTAATGCTGCAAACCGGCCTTGATTTCCTTGCGTGAGCCACGGCAGGCATCTTCAAAGGCAACATAGTAGGCATCAAGCTGTGCTTCTTTCTGTTTTTCAACCTCGGAGCGCAACGCCTCTGTGCCATGGAGCGGGTGGTCGCTCGCTGCCAGCTTGTCAAGGGATTCCAGTGCCAACTGGTGGCTTCTCTGGTAGTAACCGAATTGCTGGCGCAGTTGGCTGACATCGGCCAGGGCTTGGTTCATCCTGCCCATTTGTTCGGCCTCGGCCTGCTCCAGAGTGTCCGTCAGTTCCCGGGGATAGTGGTCCAGCCTTTGTTCCAGTTTTTTCAGGTGTTCGCCGATGCCGGCCAGTGCGTCCCGAGTGAACCGGTTTTCATCGCTCAACCGGGCCTGAAGCTCATCGATTATGCTATCCTGACGATGAACCAGCGCTTGCAGGCTATCCACCAGGCTCTGCTGTGACTGAACACGCCCGTCATCCACCGATTTCAGGTCAGAGAGTGTCAAACCTGGTGTCACAAAAAACAGGAAGACCCGATCCAGCAAGTCACAGAGCCGTCTTAACACCCGCCCTGGCAGACCGATGCGGCGAAAAATGCGATGCCGCAACAAGACCGGCGCCATGCCGGTAAGGGCAAGATTTCTTTGCAAGCCCTCCGGTGACAGCCGCACTTCGGCGAGTATCGACAACTTGCTGCCACCGCGCTTCAGGTATTTTTGATAGGCGTTGAGCGCAGCAGCTTCAGGTTCGCGCCCGAGCAGGCCGATAAACACGGCCCGGATAAAATCATTGCCCTGAAAACCGATAAAGTCCTTGTAGTGAAACCATGCGCTCCGTTTGAACTTCGTTGTTTTCGCCGGTCGGGGTTGAGGCAGGCCGCCCGCCCCCGGGGAAGTCTGGCTGTTGCCAGCGTGGTGAAAGGCGGCTTCCTGTCTGATTTTGTCCATTAACTCGTCAATATCCATTGGCTCCTGGTGCGTAACTTCATAAGACGTGGTTTGCTGTGCCATTTTGCGCTCCGGGTTCAATGTATGCGGTGAATTTCCAGTTCGGGATGAAGACGACACACTCCGGTAAACAGGTGACCGCGAATGCCCGCGACCTCGAAGCCGAGCAGGTTGTCATTCCAGTGGTAACAGTCTTCTATATGGTTTTCTCTGCTATGCAGTGCGACAGTAACGGTATACTTGCCGGGCGCAAGGTCCATCGGGAAGGAAAACCCTGCGACCAGTTTCTCGTCCTTTTTCGCTGACAGGGGAGCACCCAGGTGAAAACTGTTGGTGCCATAGATATCCTGCCCGAATCTGTCCCGAATCATAATGCCCACGGTGATATCATCAAGCGGCTGATGAGCGACAAATTCGATACGCATCCTCGCTGTCTCGCCCGAAGACAGGATATCCGCCAGCGAGTCTTCTCCGGTAATGCTGGCTGACAGTATTTCTGCCGCGCCATTGCCGTAGCTCAATGCCTGCCTGCCTTGCTGGCGAACCACCATTTCTGCACCGTCCAGTTCTGCCATCAGTTTGTTGTAATAATTCACTGCTTCTTCCGGGCTGCCGGCACAGACCACTTCACCGGAGTCCAGTACGAGGGCACGATCACATAGCATCTTGACCGCATTCAGGTCGTGGGAAACAAAGATAATGGAGCCGCCACCTGAGCGAAATTCCCTGATTTTACGCATACATTTTTGCTGAAAGTGACCATCGCCGACCGACAGGGCCTCATCGACAACAAAACATTTGGGCTCGGCATGAATGGCGATGGAAAAAGCCAGCCTCATCACCATTCCTGATGAGTAGGTTCGAATGGGTTCATTGATGTATTCACCCAGTTCGGAGAAGGCAATCATGGCTTCCCGCTTGCGTTCGATCTCTTCGACGGTCATTCCGAGCAGCAAACCGTTGGACAGGATATTCTGCAACCCTGTCTGGTCAAAATCGAAACCGGTCCCCAGTTCGAGCAAACCGGTAATTTTGCCTCCAACGTCAATTTCTCCCTCATCCGGCAGCAGTACACCGGTCAGGATTTTAAGCAGGGTGGATTTGCCAGCCCCGTTTTTGCCAATAATGCCCAGGGTTTCGCCGGTTTTAACGGTAAAGGTGACGTTCTTCAGTGCTTCATAGCTATGATGAAAGCTCCGCCTTAACAGGATTTCCTTCAAACGATGTACCGGTTTGGCATAGAGTTTAAACCGTTTTTTCAGTCCGATCACTGTAATCATGCGCTATATAAAATCCCTGATATCTTTCTCCAGCTTGCCGAACAGGGTTGCTCCTGCGGCAAGCAACACGGCAGCCAGCCCGGTAATCAGGCCGACCCCGACCATATCCGGCCACTGATGCAGCAAAATGGCATCGCGATAGGCGTCTATCAGAACCGACATGGGGTTCCACAGGAATATGTCCCGGGTTTCTTTCGGCAGAATGGAAACCACATACACTATGGGAGTCAGCCAGAACCAGATTTGCAGTATCACATTGACAAATTCCCTCACATCACGAATGAATACACTTAACACGGCCAGAATAAAACCCAGTGCGTAGGCGAATAGCTGTTGGGCAATATAGAGAACCGGGATAATCAGCCAGTGCCAGCTGAGGGGAAAGCCGATTATCAACAGAAACCCGGTGAAAAAGGCCATGGAAATCAAATAGACCACGGTTTCAGAGATCACAACATACAGGGGCAGTGTCAGCAACGACATATTGACCTTGGCAATCAGCCCCGATTTCTCGGAGAAGATATTGGTGACACGATTTACCGTTGCGGAAAAGGCGTTCCAGGCGAGCATACCGGCTACCAGGTAGATACTGTAGTTGTATTCACTGAATTCGGCGCCAAAGGCTTCCATTCTGGCCCCCATGATTTTTGAAAAAACCAGGGTGAAGATAAGAATATTCACCAGAGGGAGAATAAAGGTCCACAGGCCGCCCAGCACAGAGCCGGAATAGCGGTCAAGCAGATCCTGACGGGTAAAGTGATAGAGCAGAGACCAGTTCATACTTTATTTCCTGACCGACACCTATTCCTGGCCGGCAATCATCAACAGGGTAAAGAGCTGCTGGCAGGCGAGGGCCAACACCATGCCTGCGCCATTGGCCGCCATATCATACCAGCAGAACCCGCTGCCCCGATAATGATCCCACACTTCTTTGGCAACCCCGGTCAGAAAGGTGACCAGAACGGCTGCCGCCAGGGGGAAAACGAACGAGGCAACAAGCAGGATAAAAAAGCTGTACCACAGGTGCTTTTGCTTGTCCTCTTGCCCGAATCGCTCAACCAGGCCGACCCGGGAGTGACCGGGTTTACTGCGCATTGGCAAATACCTCCAGCAGCTTGCGGCAGGAGTGCGCCCAGGTATAGGAGGCTGATACCTCGAGCCCTTTCAATTCGAGACCTGTGCGATAGTCGTCATCTTCCAGCAACCTTTCCAGGCCGTTGCGAATACTTGTTTCATCGTTCGGGTCTACCAGTTCGGCAGCGCCGCCGGCAACCTCCGGCATGGAAGAAAGATTTGAGGTGACGACCGCCGTTCCCGATGCCATGGATTCGGCAACCGGCATACCAAAGCCTTCATAAAACGAAGGGTAGGCAAAGACCGTTGCCGCAGCATAAAGAATGGCAACCTCCTGATTGCTGACGTAACCGAGCCGACGGGCCAGCCCGGCACTTTCCAGCCGGCTGATCTGCCGTTCCAGGTCCTCGGAAAGCCAGCCTTTTGCACCGACGAACACCAGGGGGTATTGTTTCTGAACGGGCGCAGGCAACATCCTGAAAGCGCGAATCAGACCTGTCAGGTTTTTACGAGGCTCCATGGTGCCTACCGACAGGATAAACCGGTCTGGCAAACGAAATTTTTGACGAAGCTGTTGTTTTTGCAGGTCGGATTTATGTGCCCGGAACAGGTCGGATACCGCAGGGTAAACAACGGAAATCCGGTTTCGGGAAACCGGAAAACCGGACAGAATCTGGGATTGTGAAAAACGGGATACGGTGATGATCTGCCGGGATGAATCAATGGTTCGGGGTAACTGCTGCGCCAGCGCTTTCACTCGCTCTTTCGGGTGATAGTGAGGGAAGTACAGGTGCGAAAGATCGTGAATGGTTGAAATCGACACCCCATCGTACGGGTAGAGCAGATAATTCGGCTCCCAGTAGATATAGTCGGCAAGCTGGCCCCGCTTTCGGTAAAGCCGTGCCCCTATCATCTTGCGTTTCAGGCTGCGGGCTGCCGGTATTTTTCGGGCGACGGCAAGTGCCCGCCGGGCAATGGAAGGTGCATCGAACGAGCCGGGGGCAGTTGCCTCAAAGGACTCGAAACGATGCGCCATGTCTGCCCTGGACATCCAGCCCTTTGAGTAAAAGCCTTGAATATCCGCCACTTCCGGAGCCTGATTCAGTTCTCTGACCAGGTTCAGGCTATAGTGGCCGATACCCGTCAGCGGCTGGGCTATGGAAGATACATTCACCACGATCTTCATATTAACAATACACCCGACGAAACCATGCCACATTCACGCCCTGTTCACTGCGCTCGCTCAAGATAGCGCTCTCCTTTCAACCAGACCCGTCTATCGCTTTTCACTGTCTGAAGTGAGCAAGCCGTTAAGCAGGTGAATTTCTTCGGGGGTGAGTTCTCCGGCCAGATAGTGCAGCCGTAACCAGGCAAGCAAGTAGGCATACTTGGCTCTCAGCAGGTCTCTGCGAGCCGCAAACTCCTGCTGCAATGCGTTCAGTACATCAACAACGGTGACAGCACTGTACTCAAAGCTTTTTGTCATTGCCTTGTGAGATTCCCTGGCAGAGTCAAGCCGTTTTTCCGATGCCGCTATGCGTCTCCAGTTCGAGTTTGCATTGAGATAGGCTTCCCGGGTGGAGCGCACGATTTCCCGCATCAAATCTTCCTGCCTCATTTGCTCCAGCTGAACCTGGCTGCGTGATTCCTGAAGGGCAAAATAGCTGGAACCACCACTGAACAGGGGCAGGCTGACCACCAGGGAGGCGGTGTTCGTTCGATTCCGGGGTGCCCGGGAGTTTTCGAAACCGATATCGCTTTTTTGATGGCTGAGCCGCAGGTCAACCCTGGGCATAAACCCTCCCCAGGACTGCTTCACTTTCGACTCGGCGGCAGCCACGGTCATTTTACTCGCCATCAAGCCCGGATTATTCTGTTTTGCCCGGTCTACCCAGTCGGTCATTTCTCCTTCCACTACAGGAAATGCTGCGTGACTGTCCAACCGGGCGAGCGTACCCGGAGGTTGGCCGGTCAACCTGACCAGCGCCTCTCTGGCCACTTCCAGTTGATTGAGAATCTCGATTTCATCGGCCTGAATGGTATCCCTGCGGACTCGTGCGTCCAGCAAGTCGGTCACTTTCACCAGCCCTTTTTCGTAGAGTTTCTCGTAACGGGAAAGCTGGCTTTGCACACTCTCCTTTTCGGCCTGCACCAGTGCCAGGTTATCGTGTTCACCCAATACGCCCAGGTAGCGCTCTGTCACATCCAGCAGTACGGTGCCAATCACATCCTCCAGCTCGTAACCATAGCGGTCAACCAGTCTGGCTGTCTTGATTTTGTTACTGATGGCATCAAAATCAAAAATCACCTGGGAAGCCGACACCGCATACTTTTCGCCCTTGTAGCTGTCTCTGCCACCTCCGACCTGTGTTCTCTCGTTGTGAGAAAACTGTGAAGAGGCATTCAATTGGGGTAACAGGGGGCTCAAGGCACGCCAGTTTTGATTTTCGCTGATCTCAAGCTGAAGCTCCGATATTTTCACACGGGGGTCGGAGGACAGGGCTTGCTCCATGACAGAAACCAGGTTTTCAGCCCGGGCAGCCGCCGATAAAATCAATAATAAAATGCAGAGAGCGAAAGCTCCCGATATCCGAAAGGCAAGTCTTGCTGCAAGCATTGTGTAGGTATCCACGAAATGTAAGAATCCAGGAAATAAAGTGTCCAGGAAATGTAAGTGTCCACGAATGATCCGGGTCATATTGTCCCGGGTGAGTGAAAAAACAGGTGAAGAGAAGGCAAACCGGGCACCTGGAGCCGTGCCCTGATCACACATTCAATCAATCACACACTTAATCAATCACGCATTCAGTCGGCCACGGCGACTAATCTTCCAGCATAGACCGATGAAAGGCATTGGTTGCAGGCTGAATGATGTACTCCAGCAATGTTCGGGCGCCGGTATTGATCAATACTTCGGCCGGCATGCCCGGGAGCAGCTTCAATTCACCCAGGGCTTCAATACTCTCTTCACTGACTTCAACCCGGGCCAGATAGTAGGGCATGCCGGTCTGCTCGTTCAACAGGCGATCCGCAGACAAACTCACCAGGGTTCCTGTCGCAATCGGAGTGGTGGCACTTTTGAATGCACTGAATCTGATTTCCGCTGTCGTGCCCGTCTGCACCCGGTCAATATCAATGGGCGAGACCTGCGCCTCAACCACCAGTTCTTCCGTCTGGGGCACAATATCCAGAATGGCCGAGCCGGCCCCGATAACCCCGCCGACAGTGTGCACGGACATACCCAGAACCATACCTGAATCCGGGGCTTTTACCACCGCCCGGGAAACCGTGTCTTCCACCGCAGAAACCCGCTCGTTAATATCATGCAGTTTGGCCTGCACTTCGCCAAGCTGATTGACTACCTCGGTTCGAAATTCCTTGTTCAACTGGAGAATCTGCAGCCGGGTCTCACCCACCTTGATTTCGTTGGCGGCAATGCCGGATTTGCCTTCTCCGATCTCTCCCTGCAATCTGGCAAGGCTTCTTTTCAGCTCTCGCAAACGCTGCTTGTCAGCATAGCCTTCCCTGACCAGTGACTCCAGTTCGCCAATTTCTTCCTGATAGGAGGCTGCCAGGGCATGCCGGCTTTTCTGAACGGCAGCGATTCCGTCGATTTGGGATTGCAATTGGTCTATTCGATGTTCAAGCACGGAAATCTCCCCTTCACGGGCATTTTTTCGTGCCATAAACACCTGATTCTGGCCCTGTTTTGCTTCAACCAGGCGTTTGTCATCGAGCGCCGTCAGCTCTTCAGGGTACACCACCCTGTCCAGGTCATCCCGTTCGGACAGCAGGCGCGATTCCAGCGTTTTGAACGAGATATACTGGCTTTTCAGTATTTCCAGCTGGGCACGGGCCTGGGTGTCGTCGATGACGACCAGCACGTCGTCTTTTTTAACTACATCGCCATCACGAACCAGAATATCCTTGACGATCCCCCCTTCAAGATGCTGCACCGTTTTACGGTAGTCCTTGACCATGACCACACCGGGAGCCAGCGCAGCACTGTCCAGGGGTGCAAAGGCTGCCCAACCGCCAAACAAACCAAAGGTAATGGCCAGGATGATTAAACCGGTTATTTTGAATACGGTATCCGTTGTTTTCAGCTCGACCTGTTTTTTTTGCGCTTGAGCCAAATCTTCAGACATTCATCACTCCTTCCTGCACGGGAGAACCCTTGCATCTGTTACTGTCGTTTTTTATCACTGTCGTTTTTTCCGATCAGGCATTTTTTCTGATCAGCCATTCTTTCCGATCAGGCCGGCTTTATTGGTGTCGTCAACGGAACATTCTGCGCAGGAACCCGCTTTCTGGCTGCCTGTTGCTGGGCAGCAACCTGCTCCTGCATTTTCTTCATCACCTCTTCCTTGGGCCCATACAGGGTAACGATTCCCTCTTTCATCACCAGCAGTTTATCGACACTGGCAATCACACTGGTGCGGTGGGAGATGATAATCACGGTCGCACCCTGTTGTTTCAGCTGCCTCATCGCGTTGGCCAGAGCAACATCTCCCTGATCATCAAGATTCGAGTTGGGTTCATCCAATACGACCAGACGCGGCTCACCATACAATGCCCTGGCCAGCCCGATTCTCTGTCGTTGACCACCGGATAGCCCGCCACCGTTTGCACCAATCGTCGTATCATAGCCCTCGGCCAATCGAAGAATCATATCGTGAACGCCCGCCATTTTTGCAGCTGCAACCACCTTGGCCGGGTCTACATCACCAAACCGGGCGATATTCTGACTGATGGTACCTTCAAACAGCTCGATGTCCTGGGGCAAGTAGCCGATAAACGGCCCCAGGTCTTCCCGGTTCCAGGTAAACACGTCGGCACCGTCCAGGCGAATCTTGCCGCCTATGGTGGGCCAGATACCGAGGATACCTCTGGCCAGCGTTGACTTGCCGGCAGCGCTCGGGCCTATCATGCCGACAATATCACCCTTGTTGACAGCAAAACTGACATTCTTGACAACCGGGGTTTTACTGCCCGGCGGGGTAATAATCGCCCCTTCTACCGTCACCACACCTTCAGGGTCAGGCAATGCCATGCGCTCCTGGTCGGCCGGAATTTTTGTCAGCATTTCATTCAATCGCTGATACTGGGAGCGGGCACTGACAAACTGCTTCCAGGTTCCGATCATCAGATCAATGGGGGCAAGGGCCCTGCCCAGCAATATCGAACCGGCTATCATCAAACCCGGCGAAATCTCACCTTCTATCGCCAGGTACGCACCCAGACCGAGCACCAGGGATTGCACTGTCATTCGAATCACTTTTGACAGGGAGGTAATCAGGCCCGCCTTTCTGCTGGCTTCTGCCTGCAGATAGAGCACCTGTTTGTGTTTGTCGGCCCAGACGTCACGGATATCAGACAACATACCCATTGACTCGATAACCTCGGCATTGCGCAGGTTCTTGGTGACAAACATATTGGCACCTATCGATACCCTGTTGGCTTCAGACAACGGCTTTTGTGTCACTTTCTCGTTCACGACAGCCAGAATAATCAAAATAACGGCAGCGGCCACGCCAACAAAACCGAACCAGGGATGGAAAACAAACATCACGGCGAGATAGATGGGAATCCAGGGAGAGTCAAAAAAAGCAAACAGACCATTACCGGTCATAAACTGGCGAAGCCCTGTCATATCGGTCAGGGGCTGGGCGCTGGCCTGCATTCCGCCAGTGAACAGCGCCTGTTTGAATGACGCATTGAACAGACGGGCTCCCAACAGGGTATCGAGCCGCGTACTTACCCGAACCAGTATCTGGGAGCGAACCCACTCCAGCCCGCCGAGGGTGACAAACATCAGAATCATAATCAGTGTCAGCATCAACAGTGTTGAATGGCTGCCACTGGTTACCACCCGGTCATAAACCTGCAGCATGTAAATGGCAGGAGTCAGCATCAGCGTATTGATAAAAAGGCTGAAGAAACCTACGGTAAAAAAAGAACTTCGACAAAAGCCCAGGGCTTTCTGGAGGTCGGTTTTGTTGTCAGTCTGACTCATAATCCACTATTCATGCGCTAATCATGTGTTAAATACTGGCTCATCCGGGAGCCGACATGCGTTACATACCGACTCATCCGGGAGCCTGCATGGGTGAAATTCGGATAAATCTGCAAGTGGCTGCTTCCCGAAGGTTGCAGCGACCCGGATTCAGGGTGGCGTATTCTACACCAGGCAATGCTCAACAAGCAATGCACTGATTATTTTTCACTCAAGGCAAGCCCTGGTGCAGCTTGCGATCATGGTACAGCTTGCGATAAAGCTGCTCGTAACTCCTGCACATGGTCTCACCGGTGAAGTATTCCTGATAACGGCGTCTGGCCTGTTCTCCCAGCCTGGTTGCCAGGTGCCTGTCGGAGGCAAGTGATTGAATTGCATCAGCCAATATATGGGGGTCACCTGGCGAAACCACAAGGCCGGTTTCATTTTTTTTGTTGACAAAAGAGGTACCTGTACCAATCTCGGCGGTAATCATAGGCTTGCCATGCATCGATGCCTCGAGGAGAGTGACCCCGAACGCCTCCGAGCGCAAATGGGAAGGGAAAACCACCGCCCGACACAGCCGAAACAGGGCGGCTTTGACTTCATCCGAGACAAAGCCGAGAAAAGTGACATTGTGCAAACCCAGCTTTTTTGCCTGCTGTTTCAAGTTTGCCTCTTCCGGCCCGGCCCCGGCGATTACCATTCGGATTTCTGCCTGTTTTCTGTCAAGCAGGCTCAGTGCCTGTAATAGTATATGCAAGCCCTTGTAATAACGAAGCACCCCGACAAAGAGAAAAAAGTCACGGCCCGACTCTTTTTCCTGGCGATTCAGCCATTCTTCCCGCACCTCCGGATAACCGGCCTCATCCAGCCCTATGGGTATGACGGTTGTCTTGAACCTGAATTTTTTCAGCACCGGGCTTGATTCCACATAGTTGGGTGAGGTAGCAACGATTTGATCCACCTTGCCCAAAAAACGGTGCATCAGCGGACGGTATAACCCGAGCAACTGCTTCTGGCGGATAATATCGGAATGGTAGGTCACCAGAGAGGGCTTTTGCACCCGGTTAACCAGGTGCATGACGTCCGCAAACGGCCAGGGAAAGTGGTAATGGATAATATCAGCCCATGCAACCAGCGAGCGAAACAGTGACCACCCGCGAAACGCCATATTGCAGGATGCCACTTCGAGGTGCTGCTGCACACGGTAGACGCGCGAGTGTGGCAGGTTGATCACCCAGGGGTCCCGGCTCGTAGTGAATGAAAAAACACGGTTTTCCACTCCCAGCCTGAACGTGCCGGAGCAAATCTGCCGGATGACTTCTTCCAGTCCACCCCGGGTGTCCGGGTAGGAGGTTCGATATACGTGTAATACTTTCATAAGTACGGGTTTCCTGATTTGCCTTGCACCGGTTTGCCTGCAAGGCAAGCCGGAATTCAGTTCGCAATTTCTGCAATCAAACCGGGGCCGCCCAAATGCTATTTTGCACGACCGGATCGTTCGAATTTGCGATAGCCGAGCGCTTCAGAAAGATGACGGGCACTGACTCCTGCCGCCCCCTCCAGGTCGGCAATGGTTCTGCTGACCCGCATTACCTTGTGTATCCCGCGGGCCGACATGCGCAATCGGGATACCGCCGCTTCCAGTATTTGTATGGCATGACGGTCAAGCTGGCAGTGGCGCTCCAGCTCCCGCCCTGACAAGAGTGCGTTCATCTTGCCTCGTTGTCTCTGCACCTCACGCGCCCCGGTGACCCTGGCTCGAATGACATGACTGGGCTCGGCGGCCTTTTCCTGTGCCTTTTCAGATGCCGGGCGGGTAAACACCGTCGCCTTTTGTGCCGGCACTTCCACTTGCAGGTCAAACCGATCCAACAGGGGGCCGGACAGTTTGCCACGATAGCGCTCGATTTGTATCTCGCTGTCCGTGCAGGCAATGTCCGGGTGCCCCAGATAGCCGCAGGGGCAGGGGTTCATCGCTGCCACCAGTAAAAATCTGGCCGGAAACGTCAGGCTGCCTGATGCCCGTGAAATAACAATTTCACCGGATTCCAGCGGTTCTCGCATAACTTCCAGCACCCGTCGCTCGAACTCTGGCAACTCGTCAAGGAACAGAACACCATGATGGGCAAGCGAGATTTCACCGGGCCTTGGCACCGAGCCTCCTCCCACCAGTGCCGCTCCCGATGCACTGTGGTGGGGTTGCCGAAACGGCCGGTCCAGCCAGGACCCGGCCTGTTTCATCAACCCTGCTACCGAATGGACTGTCGCCACTTCCAGGGATTCTTCCCGGGTCAGGGGAGGCATAATACCCGGCAGCCGGGAGGCCAGCATACTTTTGCCTGTCCCCGGCGGGCCGTAAAGCAGGACATGATGATTGCCCGCAGCGGCCACTTCCATCGCCCGTTTGGCCTGGTATTGGCCGTTCACGTCGGAAAAGTCCGCATAGCCATTCTTTATATCCGGCCCTGTTGCTTCGCTTTGATACAGGGGCAACGGAGACCCGCCTAGCAAAAGCTCGCACAGGTGCTGCAAAGAGCGCACTCCCGCCAGTTGACCGGTATCACTCAATGCGGCTTCTTCACAGTTTTGCTCGGGCAACACCAGAGTGCGCCGACTTTTGCCGCAGGCCAGAGTGGTCGGCAAAATACCGGTTACACTTCGCAGTTCTCCCGAAAGCGCCAATTCCCCGACAAACTCCATGTCACTCAGGCCGGCATCAGGTACCTGGCCTGACGCGACAACAATGCCAATCGCAATGGCCAGATCAAAACGCCCGCCGCATTTGGGCAAGTCCGCCGGCGCCAGGTTGACGGTGATTCTGCGCGCAGGAAATTCGAAACCGGCATTCAGGATGGCACTGCGCACCCGATCCTTGCTTTCCTTGACTGCCGTTTCCGGCAAACCGACGATAGACAGGCCAGGCAAACCATTGGCCAGATGCACTTCAACCGTAACCAGGGGTGCAAGCACTCCCAATTGGGCACGGGTATATATAATGGATAAAGACATATTCCTTCCCTGGAATGTTATTGGATATCACTATCTCCGAATATCTCTGACTAATCAGCCAGTTTTTCGAGTTCAGCCACACGTTTTTCCAGTGCCTCGACCTTCTCCCTGGTTTTTTTCAGCACTTCCTGTTGTATGTCAAATTCTTCTCTGGTGACCAGGTCAAGCTTGCCTAAAACAGAGGACACTGCCACCTTGAGATTTTCCTGGACGTCTTCCTGCGCCTGTTTGGCAACGTCAGGCAGCAACTGGCCAAACTGCTGGTGAAGGTTATTCAGTAATTCATGGGGTTTCACCATTGTTTCTCCTCCCGAGTTTCTCCTCCCGAATTATTTCTCCTCTCCTCCCGAGGCTGGAATGCAGTGTATCAGAGACTGCCGATTTGAGATAGAACCTGGTCGATAACTTGACCCATAACAAGGCAGAACGCGATGCCTGCACCAGAATCGTTCACTACAAAGCGCGATGCGCTATAATTGAGCCTTGATTGGATTTCATTGAGCTTTCATTGAACTCTTGAAAGCAAGGAGAAACAGGAGAATTATCTTATCTAATTGATATAAATAGATTATTTTGAATTGGCACAGTGTATGCTTTCTGAATACGCACATCATCCGCACACATGTAAATCTGTGCGTATTTACGGCTCAACACTGTTGATCACCACTGCTGATCACCGACCCTGACAGGCAGGTGATTCATTTTTAACACACATTTAACGAGTACGGGCACTCAGGAGAAAACACATGAAACTGGTCACAGCCATCATCAAGCCCTTCAAACTGGACGACGTGCGTGAAGCATTGTCTGAAATTGGAGTACAGGGCGTCACAGTCACCGAGGTAAAGGGGTTTGGTCGCCAGAAAGGGCATACCGAGCTTTATCGTGGTGCAGAATACGTCGTCGACTTCCTCCCCAAAGTCAAACTGGAAGTTGCCATTGCCACTGACCTGCTTGACCAGGTTATCGAGGCAATCACCAAAGCAGCCAACACCGGCAAAATCGGCGATGGCAAGATATTCGTCACCAATCTTGAACAGGTGATTCGTATCCGAACCGGCGAAACTGATCAGGACGCCATCTAGGCACCTCGTCAATCAGCTATCCGGGCTGAATCACACCAATCATCTGAATAAACAAGCCTCGTGCGGAGGGCTTTTTAATGGAACACTCTATTTTTCATTTGCAGTATGCCATGGACACCTTTTACTTTCTTGTCTGTGGCGCGTTAGTCATGTGGATGGCAGCCGGTTTTGCCATGTTGGAGGCCGGACTGGTCAGATCCAAAAACACCACTGAAATTTTAACCAAGAATGTCGCGCTGTTCTCTGTATCCTGCATTATGTACCTGGTATGCGGTTACGCGATCATGTACGGCGGTGGCGCATTTCTTTCCGGCATTGAAAGTGTCGATGTCAACAATACCCTGACCCGTTTCTCCGAGCGTGACGGCGGCTTCGAGGGCGGCTCGATCTACTCCGGTGCCTCTGACTTTTTCTTCCAGGTGGTGTTCGTTGCCACGGCCATGTCGATTGTCTCCGGTGCGGTTGCCGAGCGCATGAAGCTCTGGGCTTTCCTGGCCTTCTCCGTGGTGATGGCAGGCTTTATCTACCCGATGGAGGGCAGCTGGACATGGGGCGGCAATGCCGTTTTCGGCATGTACTCTCTGAGCGACCTGGGCTTCTCTGACTTTGCCGGTTCGGGCATTGTCCACATGGCCGGTGCGGCGGCGGCATTGGCGGGTGTGTTACTACTGGGCGCCCGTAAAGGCAAATATGGCGCCAACGGGGCGGTCAACGCGATTCCCGGTGCCAACCTGCCGCTGGCAACCCTGGGCACATTTATTCTGTGGATGGGCTGGTTCGGCTTTAACGGTGGCTCAGTGTTGAAACTGGGCGATATCAACAGTGCCAATGCAGTCGCCATGGTGTTCGTCAATACCAACGCAGCGGCGGCCGGTGGCGCATTGGCCGCCCTGATTACCGCACGCCTGCTGTTTGGCAAGGCGGATTTGACCATGCTGTTAAACGGTGCCCTGGCTGGCCTGGTGACCATTACTGCGGAGCCATCCACACCTTCTGCGCTTCAGGCAACGATTTTCGGCTGTCTGGGCGGTTGCCTGGTGGTGTTCAGCATTATCACTCTGGATAAAATAAAGATCGATGACCCCGTTGGTGCAATCTCGGTACATGGTGTCTGCGGTTTGCTTGGCCTGCTGCTGGTACCTGTAACCAACCCGCTTGCTGCGGATGGCGGAGCCAGCTTCTCGGGACAACTGATCGGCGCTGCAACCCTCTTTACCTGGGTCTTCATCACTTCCCTGATTGTATGGGGAATACTGAAGGCGGTGATGGGCATTCGGGTCGGCGAAGAGGAAGAATACGAGGGTGTTGACCTGTCTGAATGTGGCCAGGAAGCCTATCCGGAGTTTTGCAACAAGTAGGCGGCAACAAAGCACAAACTAACGACGTCACGATTTACGCCTGGCCTGTCAACTCTGCCAGGCGTTTATTCATTTGGTGTCTACTCCAGCCTCCGCGGGCAGCCTGCCCGGGAAGCGTCTTTGGCATGGACGCCAAAGTCGAGCCTGCAGGGACGCATTCACGGCGCCTTCCCGGGCAGTCTTCCTGCGGAGGCTGGTAACGCTCCCCGTTTTTAGCTGGTGCCATCCATATCCAGTGCGGTTTTCATAAATTCGGGCATGGCCAGTGCGGCCTTGTGGATATCCCGATTGTAGTAGCGTGTAACAAAGGGGCGATTGGCGGCATCGTCCTCCCTGAAATACTGCAACATCCCTCCCTTGCTGGCAATAGTCGCACTCCACCATCCGGTTGGATACACAGGCTGGGGAAAGGGGAGTGTCCTTGTCTGGCTGAAACCGACCTGTTTCATGTCCTGATGAATTTTTTTGATAATGGTCTCCGTGTGCAGTAGCGGCGACTCGCTCTGCTGAACCATCACCCCGCCCTCTTTCAGCGCAACATAGCAGTTCCGGTAAAAATCGACGGCAAACAGCCCCTCCGCCGGCCCCACCGGGTCAGTGGAGTCAATGATAATCACATCAATGGAGTCTGGCAGGGCATTGGCCATCCACTTGATGCCGTCACCAAACACCAGATTCGCTCGCGGATCTGCATTTGACGTACACAGATCGGGGAAATAGCGCTCTGCCAGTCGCGTCACCCTTTCGTCAATGTCTACTTGCCAGACTTCTTCCACACCCGGATGTTTGAGCACTTCTTTCAGGGTGCCACAGTCACCGCCACCAATGATAACGACTTTTTTGGGGTCTTTATGGCTAAACAGGGCCGGGTGAGACATCATTTCGTGATACAGGTAGTTATCCCGGTCAGTCAGCATTACACAACCATCAATCACCATCAGATTACCAAAGGTTCTGGTCTCATAGATTTCAAGGTGTTGATAGTCACTGGTTTCTTCATGCAGTTTTTTGTTAATCTCAAGCCCGAATGCCGTTCCCTGATCCTGAAACACCTCGGTAAACCAGCCGCTTCCCGTATTCCTGTCTTCTGACTTGCTCATTCACCTTCTCCCATACTCATTCACCTTCTCTCATATTCATTCATTTTCTCGCGAACTCATTCGCTGTTGCCCCAAATAGCCTGAGCAATTCTGTGTGTGCGATTTTACTTCCTAAAACACTGTTTCGAACAGGGTACAACAGGTAAAATTCCCGGCTCGGACACTTCGACCCGCAAGCCGAAGTAAAAACACCACCAAATCGCCCTTTTCGGATACCAAATACCATGACCGCCGAGTGGTACAAAAAAGCCAGAGCACAATACAATATTCCCTATTGGAGTGATGATTACGTTGATATCGACCCCGATGGAGATGTCATCATTCGCCCTCACCGGAAGCAGGATCATATCAGCATCAACCTGCCATCCCTGGTAAAGGCACTGAAAAATGAAGCGTTGGGGTTACCTGTACTGGTTCGTTTCAGCGAAATTCTCCATGACCGGGTGAATACCCTGTGCAATGCTTTCAACCAGGCGGCTCGGGAACAGTCTTACCAGGGCAACTATTCTGTGGTTTACCCGATCAAGGTCAACCAGCAGCGCCGGGTGGTTGAAGAAATCATCAGTACACAACCGGCGGCTGACCGTGGCCAAATCGGCCTTGAAGCGGGCAGCAAACCGGAACTGCTGGCGGTGCTGGCCCTGACTGAAAAACCCGGCTCGGTGATTGTCTGCAATGGCTACAAGGACAGGGAGTATATTCGCCTGGCGTTACTGGGGATTAAAATGGGCTTTCGGGTTTTCATTGTGATCGAGAAGTCAAATGAGCTGCCATTGATCCTCGAAGAGTCAACGGCATTGGCGGTTACCCCCAAACTGGGTGTGCGGGTTCGTCTTTCCAGCATTGGCAAGGGAAACTGGCAAAACACCGGGGGCGAAAAATCCAAGTTTGGCCTGTCCCCCGGCCAGTTATTAAAAACCATCGAGACATTAAAAAAAGCCGGTGCAGAAAACACCCTGGAACTGCTTCATTTCCACCTGGGTTCCCAGATCGGCAATATCCGGGACATTCAAAACGGATTAAGGGAGTGCGCCCGTTATTACAGCCAGCTCAGGGCATCAGGCGTACCTGTCAACACCGTGGACATTGGTGGCGGGCTGGGTGTTGACTACGAGGGCACCCGCTCCCGCTCTGCCTGTTCGATCAATTACAGTATTGCGGATTACGCCCGCACTGTGATCACCACGTTGCGGGATGAGTGCGTGGCTACCGGCACTCCGCACCCGGACATTATCAGCGAAAGCGGCCGGGCGCTAACTGCACACCATGCGGTGTTGATCACCAATGTCATTGATATCGAGCGTATCGAGCCGGGCACACCGTCGGCCCCTGCCCCGGATGACCCGCCCCCCCTGCAAAACCTGTGGGCGGATTACCGGCTTCTGACATCAAAAAACAGTCAACGGGCGGTGATTGAAATCTACCATGAGGCTGCCCATGCCATCACCGATGTAAACACCCTGTTCAATAATGGCTCGCTCGGTTTACAGCAAAAAGCCCGGGCGGAACGCATTTACCAGGCCATCTGTATTCTGGTGCGGGATGCCCTGTCCAAAGAGGTTCGGGCCCATCGGGAAGTGTCTGATGAATTAAACGAGAAACTGGCCGACAAGCTGTTTGTCAATTTATCCCTGTTTCAATCCTTGCCGGATGTATGGGGCATCGACCAGATTTTTCCGATTCTTCCGTTGCAGAACCTGAATACGCCCATCACACAGCGGGCAGTGCTTCAGGACGTGACTTGCGACTCGGATGGCCGGATCGACCATTATGTGGATGAACTCGGTATCGACACGACGCTGCCGTTGCCACTTCCTCCCGAACAGGGCCCTTATCTGCTGGGTTTTTTCCTGACCGGTGCCTATCAGGAAATTCTCGGCGACATGCACAACCTGTTTGGCGACACCAACTCGATTGATGTCGTGATGACGGACGATGGCGGCTATCAATTCAGGCACCCGATCAGGGGGGATACGGTCGATGATGTATTAAGGTATGTCAAGTTCGAGCCGGATCAGCTCGTGGCCTCTTTCCGGCAAACCCTGTCCCTGACGGATTTGACCGGGACTGACAAATCGCTGATTTTAAAAGCCGTTGCCGAAGGACTCAAAGGGTACACCTATCTGGAATGACCCGGGAGACTTTTCAGCCAGATTAAATCATACGCTTTACCAGATAAATGCGAGAGTGCTGCGGGCAAGGGCCCGGAAATATAAAAAGGGGCTTTCGCCCCCGGAAAATTGCGTTCAGGTACAAACTAATCAAAAAAGGTATCCAGGTTTTCGGCATCAAGAATCCTTTCTGCCCACAACTCCAGCTCTTTAGTGGTAGAGCCGTTTAATTTTTGATCTGCCCAGTCAGGTAAAGTGCCAAACCGTTTTTCCAGCAACGCACGAAGCAATGTCGCTTCACCCAGCTTTACACCTTGATCAATTCCCTGCTGCACACCCTGTTCGATACCTTGTTGCATGCCTTGTTGCATACCCTGTTGCATGCCTTCCTGTATGCCTTGCTGCATACCTTGCTCTATGCCTTGTTGCATACCCTGCTGCATGCCTTGTTGCATACCCTGCTCTATGCCTTGTTGCATACCCTGCTCTATGCCTTGTTGCATACCCTGCTGCATGCCTTGTTGCATACCCTGCTGCATGCCTTCCTCTCTGAATCTCTCTGCAAAGCCCATCATTACGTTGTGCTCCTCCGGGTATCGTTGTTGATACAGTCGTTTTTCATTATCGTTCAGCGGAATATCAGCGGAATATAAATGTCGATAAAGTCCACATACTTTAGCTGCTTTTCAAGGTCGGGTTCAAGCTCCAGCAACCCCTGAATGGCCCAGGCATACACATCCACCTTTTGTTCCGGTCGCCATGCCATATTGGGTAAATTCAGACGGGCGATAATGTTGTCGCTTTGACGGTAATCTTCTGCGATGCGCTGCTTCAGGTGACAGGCGAGGTACCGGAATTCGAGATAGTCCACCCTGTCACCGCCAATGCGCAACTCCCCGGGGCATTGATTTTGATTGAGAAAAATCACGACAGGCACTACTCGCCGGGTATCAAACATCTCGGCAAGATCCAGGCAGTAATGGGCAATCCGGTGAATCGAAAAGCGGCGAGGGTCGGTGTGCTCTTCCACGGCAAATAACAGTGCCTCACGATGACCATTCGGCCACTCTACGAGCAGAGGCACATCCAGTTCCCGAAAACGATCGCCCAATCGGTTTTTGAGTTGTTCCTGGCGAACGGGAGTGATTTTTACTGTATCGTCCAATGGGCAGACTTCGTCTGCTGCGAAGAATTCGAGCGCCTGTTTCGGATAATCGACAATCAGGTTTTTAAAGTTCTGATCATGATCCATTTGACTTTTTCCTTATCAGTATTGATGAATCCAGGAGCCACACTACCTGTACAAAAGGAAAATGTCAGCCCTTCAATTGGCCGGCTGTACCGAACCCTGGTCTGAAAACGGGGTAGAACCTACTATCAAAGGTGGCAATACACATCATGTCCGAATCCGATTTCACGTTCAGGTTTGGCGGTATCCGACGTTTATACGGCAACGCTGCGTTGGAGCGATTCAGGCAATCCCATGTCTGCGTCATCGGGATCGGCGGCGTTGGTTCCTGGGCAGCAGAGGCGTTGGCGCGCTCGGGTATTGGTAAAATCACCCTGATTGATATGGATGATATTTGTGTTTCCAACATTAACCGTCAAATTCATGCTATGGACGGGCACATAGGCAAACCGAAAACCGGGGCGATGGCCGAGCGCATCAACGCAATTAATCCGGAATGCCAGGTTTACACCGAGATGATGTTTATTTCTGAAAAGAATCTCGACCGCATCACCGGGAACTTCAACTACGTGATTGATGCCATTGACAGTATCAAGGCAAAAACTGCTCTGGTGGCACATTGCAAAAGAAACAAAATTCCGCTGGTGGTCGCTGGCGGTGCCGGTGGCCAGTCCGACCCGACTCAGATCCAGATTGCCGACCTGACCCGTACCCGTCACGACCCGTTATTGGCTAAAGTCAGATCAAAATTGCGCAAAGAGTACGGGTTCAGCAAAAATCCGAAACGCAAGTTCGGCATTGATTGCATTTTTTCCACTGAACAGGTCAAATACCCACAGCCCGATGGCAGTGTTTGCCAGCAAAAACCCGTACAAGACGGGCCGGTACGACTGGATTGCGCCAGTGGCTTTGGCGCCGCCACTACAGTGACAGCGACTTTCGGTTTATTTTCCGCTGCGAAAGTGCTGAATAAACTGGCGGCCGGGGCCAAGTGAATGACAGTGTTTTATCAGCTCGCGCCATATGTTTGCAAGTTAGTAAAACATCGATAAAAAAGATAGATGTGATAACAAACCCGAACCTTAAAAAACGGAGCACCTGAAATGACTGACACCCAAACCAGACCCGAAACCAATCCCGCAACCAACACGGACAACAGCCTGGATTCCACCTGCCATTTCGATTCTGCCTGCTATGAAACCGAGTGGGCTGCGTTACACGCATCGATAGAAAACTGCGAAAAACTTGCCCTGATATTTAAAGTTGCCGCTTTTATTCTCGTTATTGTTTATCTGCTCACTCCCATGAGCACGCTCTGGCTTTTTTGTCTCCTGCTCGTTCTCTGGTTACAGGAAGGCATCTGGCGAACCGGCCAAAGCCGACTTGAAAACAGGATTCAGCAAATTGAGCAAGCGCTGTCACAAGCATCTGACCAGACCCCCGCCTATCATTTGTACTCGGGTTGGCAGGACAATCGTGGCGACACCTTTGAACTTGTTCTGGAGTACATTGCCAATGCGATCAGGCCTACCGTAGCCTACCCCTACACCGCAGTAATTGCACTGGTGGTTTTAGCCTGGATTTTATAATCCTTGCCTGATCGGTGGATCAAGGCCAGACCAGCCTGGGGGGCAACCTCTGCTCTTCAGGCAGGGCGCTGATTGATCTGTACAATCTGTCACCTCTTCTTCTGCCACCCAACGGACTCACAGCAGCAATGAGCTACCAGGATAGAATCAACGAATGTAACGGCTTTGACCCGAGCCACTTCAAATCATTACACATCGGCAAACAATGTATTGGTCATGTCAAACATCAGTTTGCCGAAGAATTGGCACAATGGCCCTCTGTCTTCAAGGTGACCGACAGTCACGTTGTTATGAATACTGGCTCGGAGGATGGTGCCGTTGATTTCGAGGCAAGCAGCCATCTGCTTGCAGAAATCAACCGGGAATTGGTCTCCTGCGGGGTGATCAACCAGACGCATGGGGAACAGTACCCGGTCAAGAATGAATTCGAGCAACCTGCCTGGCTGGTTATCGACCGGTCAGCAGTGCCCTACTACGGAATCAAAGCCTGGGGGCAACACCTGAACGGGTATGTAAAAAAGAATGATCGACTCTACCTGTGGATCGCCACCCGTTCGAAAAACAAAGGCACATTCCCTGGCAAGCTGGACAATATGGTTGCAGGCGGGCTGCCTTACGGAATTACTCTGGAGGATAACATTGCAAAAGAGTGCCGGGAGGAGGCATCCGTTCCGGATTCCCTGATTCATTTGATTCGTCCGACGGGCTCAATCCGCTACTGTGTTGAAATCGAAAAAGGCCTGAAACCGGATTGCCTGTTTTGCTACGATCTGGAGTTACCCGAGTCTTTCACTCCGGTTTGCCAGGATGGCGAGGTGGAGAGCTTTGCGCTTTTGCCTGTCGAAGAGGTGGCTGAAATAGTCAGGGACACGAATCGTTTCAAAAGCAACTGCAATTTGGTCATTATCGACTTTCTTGTCAGGCACGGCTACATTGACCGCTCTGTCACCGTTACGCAAACCTGATCATTCAGGTTTGCGGTTTGAATTTGAGGCCGACACGCACACCCCGGAAGCGGGCTCCCTCTACCCTGAGCAGCCAGCCAGACAAGATGAACAGCCAGATCAGTTGCCCACCAGGCTGTTCTTCAGCAACTTGGGAGTAATGAATACCAACAGCTCGGCCCGATTATCGATATCTTCAGTCTTGGTAAACAGGGAGCCGATATAGGGCAGATCACCCAAAAACGGGGTTTTGGTTACAGTGGTTGAATTTTCTGACTCGAAAATTCCGCCAAGTACAATGGTTTCACCATTGGCAACCAGCACCTGAGTCTCAATTTCATTGGTAACAATACTGGGTACACCTTCCGTGACCGTTCCTCTGGAGTCCTGGTTAATTTTCAAATCCATAATAATTTTATCATCGGGAGTAATCTGCGGCGTGACTTCCAGAGACAAGGCTGCCTCTTTAAAGGACACCGAAGTTGCCCCGCTGGATGAAGCCTCCTGATAGGGAATTTCTTCACCGGACTTGATACTGGCCACCCGCCTGTCTGCGGTGACAATTTTAGGCTGGGCAATGATTTCTCCCTTACCATCCACTTCCAGAGCCGAAAGCTCCATATTTAACAGCATCTGGTCGTTTTGGTAACCAATGGAGATAGACGAGGCACTGCGCTTGGAAACCCCGAGGTCAACCACCAGTGCGTCAGGAAAAGGAACCACTGCCCTGCTGCCACCAACAATATTGTTATTCACATCAATAACAGACTTCTGGGAACCGCCAACGCTGTACAGGCTATCGCCCTTGGCTCTGGCGTATGCTCCTCCCCATTTCACACCCAGGTCGCGGGAAATATCCGTACTGGCCTTGACAATTCTTGCCTCAATCAACACTTGCCGGACGGGGACATCCCACCTTGCAACCAATCTCCGAATCTGCTCCATTTTATCGGCTGTCTCTCTGACACTGATCGTATTCGTTCTGACATCAGAAGAAATGAATCCCCTGGACGAAATCAGCTCCCTGTCAGCCTGAAGCAGGCCCACGATATCCGCGGCTTTTGCATAGTTCACCTGTATCAACTCCAGGGTAACCGGCGCAAGCTCTTTCACTTGCTTCGATGCCTCAAGTTCCAGTTTTTCTCTCTGGGCAATCTCTCTGGCCGGAGCCACCATCAGCACATTACCCACCTTTCGCTTGTCCAGGCCTTTCGTTTTGAGGATTAACTCCAGCGCCTGATCCCATGGCACCTTCTGCAGTCTCAGGGTAATGGTGCCCCCGACCGAATCACTGGCCACCAGGTTAAGCCCGGTGAAGTCGGCGATTAACTGCAACACAGAGCGAACTTCAATATCCTGAAAGTTAAGCGAGAGCTTTTCACCTGAATAGGGAAACTTTTCCTTGCGCCGCTCATCCGCCTCTTCCTTGCTCAATTTCTCGACACTGACAGTAAATTCATTCTCTGCCTGATACGCCAGATAGTCATAAAACCCGTCCGGCTTTATCATAATCACTGCGTTGCCGTTTTGAACTGTTGCATCAATCCGCTTCACAGGAGTGGCAAAATCCGTCACATCAAACCTTTTCTGAAGCTCCCGAGGCAGTTTCACCCCCTTGAACTCCAGGCGAATATTCCCTGCGACTTCAGACATATCCACATCAACATTCGGTTCGGTGAGGGTCAGCACAACCTGGCCATCGCCCTTGTCACCCCGTTTAAAGTCGATGTTACTGAGAGAGTTTCCTTCAGGGGGAGCGATACCCGGCACCTGGAAGCTGTCCGTGCCCACTCCCGAGGCCTGCCCTGAAGAAGCAAGCTGATCGGAACCGATCACGATGATGGCAGAATTGCCTTCCCGACGAGTATGATAGGGAACCAGTTCCACCATATTCACGACCAGTCTGATTCGATCCCTGGCTTCAATCACTGTCAGACTTTTCGCGTTACCCGCACCCAGTGTATGGTGCTTCGACTGCAAACCGCTCGACGCTCCGACAAAATCGACGGCAATTCGCGCAGGCCGTTCAATCGTATACCCTTGTGGCGATGGTGGCACACCATCAAAATCAAGACGAATCTCTGTTTTATCTCCGGGCAAAGAAGCAAAGCTGATATCACTCAATACCGAAGCCATTGCCTGCGCTGGCAAAACACTACCCAGACATAAAGCGAGGACACACCATCCGGCCCTGGAAAACATCATCTTTACCAGCTTCCTGGTCGAGAGTTTTTTAACGTACTTATTCATCTTGCTCCCCTTTTCAGGCTTACTGCCCTGGTTCATCCAAAGCCAATGTACGAGGTCTTTCCAACCACCCCCCATGGCCATTGGTTACTATTTCGATCAGGTTAATGCTGGCCTCATTGACGCGAACTACCTTGCCATGGTTCTTGCCCATGTACTGCCCTTCCTTCACCCGATGAATTCCTCCCGCATCATCGCTGATCAAGGCAAACAGAGGCCCGCTATCCGACCTTTTTAATGAACCCACCAGTTTGAGAGAAGTCACCGGAAATGATTCCAGCAACTCTTTCGGTCTGTCAAAGTCCGGTTTCACATTCGACTCGGGCTGCTGCCGCTCTTCCAGATCAATCGCCACAGGAGGACTGAATGGCGCCCTTCGTGCCGCAGCACTGTAAGTAAATGCTTCGTAAGCCTCAAAGACAGGCAGCGGCTCGACCGGCCCGCCCTTTTTTTTGTCGGCCTCGGCAATGAATTCGTCCAGGTCTTCAAAACCACGATTCGTGCTACATCCAGCCAACATGGTAAACAAAGCCGCCGCAATGATTAACTGATATTTCACCCTGGTCACGAATTAGCCTCCTGACTTGTAACGGTAAGTTTTGGCCAAAATATTGAGTGTCAACATTTCTGTATCCCCGGATGCGGGCGAAATGGAAAAATCATGCAGCGTGACAATACGAGGCAGGCTGGCCACGCCACTCACAAAACTGGCCAGATCATGGTATGTGCCCAGGGCAACAATATTAATCGGCAACTCGACATAGAACTCCCGAGACACTTCAGGCTTGAGAGTAATGGAAGAAATGTCCAAACCACTGCCCAGCCCCGTATTGGTAATATCCTCCAGAAGGCCGGGGACTTCTGTGTCGCCGGGAAGCTGTTTAAGCAGCTCGCCAAAGGTTCTTTCCATTTCGTTCATTTGCTCACGATAGATGTCCAGGTTCGCAACCTTGTACGCCTTGTCCTGGTATTCTTTCTTCAGATCCACTTCTTTGGCAACCACGGTATCCAGAGCCAGATACTGATCTTTCACATAAAACCAGTACACCCCTCCCAAAATAAGAGAGAACACAATCAGAAAAACAAACAACTTTACCAGAGCAGGCCATGAACCCGCATTATTAAAATCAAGATCATTGACATCAAAGTTCTTTAAACCTTCTACCGAATCTGACAGACTCATTTTACCTTGCCCTTTCGCACGCTACAGTTTGACGCAAAAAACCGTTTCCGGTTACTCCCGATCCGGCTGCCCCTGACCGGCTTACCCTTGATTTACTTATACTTGATTTACTTGCTCTTGACATTTTTGTCCGCCGGAGTGGTTTGAGGAACAGTCAGACTGAAAGCATTCATCTCCGGCGAATCAGAGGAGGCTGCAGCCACTGATGAAAGATTAGGCTCGCCAAACCAGTCAGAAGCTTCAAAAGTTCTCATCAAACCGGATATTCTGTTATTGGACTCGGCAATACCTGATATGGACAGATTTCCATTTCGGGCAGACAACGAAGTGTAATACAGACCGTCAGGCAATGTTCGCACCATTTCGTCGAAAACCCGCACAATGACAGGGCGTTTTCCCTGAAGATCCTGAATTACCTTCATTCTTGCAATTAACCGGCTTTTCTTTTTACGCAGATCCGATATCTCGACAATTTTCTTGTCAAGCTGCCTGGTTGCCGCCTCAATATAGGCATTACGGCTATTCTGATAGGTGATCTCGGACTCCACATAATTCAGCCAAAGAAAACCTAACCCGCCGGCAATAATAACCGTTGCCACCAGCATGGTTATAAACTGCTTTTGCTTCTCCGCTCGCAGCTCTTCACGCCACGGCCTGAGGTTAATCATTGCCATCAGTCGAAACTCCTCATCGCCAATCCGCAGGCGATCATCAGGGAGGGAGCATCATTACTTAAAGCAGATGCATTGACTTTGGTACTGAGTACCATATCTGCAAAGGGATTTGCCACCACCGTTGTCGTCTCCACCTTTTCCTGTACCAACTCGGCAATTCCGGGAATCGAGGCAGTGCCACCTGCAAGAATGACATAATCCACTTCATTGTACTGGCTTGAGGAAAAAAAGAACTGGAGTGATCTCGCCACCTGCTGCACTACCGCTTCCCTGAAAGGCCCCAGCACCTCCTGCTCATAATCATCCGGCAACCCGCCCTGTTTTTTGGCCAGTCCTGCCTCTTCCTGGGACAGGCCATACCTGCGCTGAATCTCTTCGGTGAGTTGCCGGCCGCCAAATAACTGTTCCCGGGTATAAATTGTCTTGCCGTCGACCAGCACACTCAGGGTTGTCATCGTTGCACCCATATCCACTATCGCGACAGTCTGCTCTTCTCCGGTTTCTTCCAGTTGCGACTCCAAAAGAGAAAAGGCTCTTTCCATTGCATAGGCTTCAACATCAACAATTTTTGTCGTGATACCGCCAATCTCCAGCGAGTCCTCTCGCATCTCGACATTCTCCCTTCGACAGGCCGCCAGCAGCACATCAACCTGCTCGGGATTGTGTTCAGAGGGACCCAGCACTTCAAAATCAATAGCCACTTCGTCCAGGGGGTAGGGGATGTACTGATCTGCCTCCGCATTGATCTGGCTTTCCATCTCGGAATCACTCAACCCCGAGGTCATTTGTATGGTCTTGGTTATCACCGCCGAACCGGCAACGGCGACAGCACCCAGTTTGGTACCGGTACGTGCTTTGGTTACGACCTTGCGAACAACCTCACCGACCACTTCAGCATCACTGATATTCTTTTCTACCACTGCATTGGGCGGGAGCGGCTCGACACCGTAGCTTTCCACCTTAAACCGATTGCCACTTTTGCTCAGTTCAAGTAACTTCACAGAAGTGGAGCTGATATCGATACCCAATAGTGATGTCTCTTTTTTCCCAAATAATCCAAACACGAGGAACCCTGCACCTATTGAAGTAATCTTCAGTTGTTTTACATCTTGTAAATTTAATTAAAAAAAATGGATAACCACCTAATCGTCAAAGAAAAAACGCGTATAATTATGCCGGGTTAGGGCGGTCTCTTAAATAATAGACCTATATTTTTTAGTTGTCAGGAAAAAGATGAGTTATTTTGTGAGCTTTTCGCGTTTTTTGGGATGGGGTATTCTTCTCGGTTTGTTTACCGGCGGGGTGATCGCATCGAGCATCTACTTGTACCTGGCACCAAAACTGCCGGACGTGGATCAATTGCGCACAACACAACTGCAGGTCCCCCTTCGAATCTACTCCAGCGACCGAAAATTGATCTCGGAATTCGGGGAAAAGCGGCGCATTCCAATTGCCATGACCCAGGTGCCCGAACAACTCAAGCGCGCCTTTATTGCCGCCGAGGACAATCGCTTTTACAGTCACCAGGGTGTTGACATCAAGGGTCTGGTGAGAGCGACAGTGGAACTGGTCACTACCGGCAGAATTCAATCTGGTGGCAGCACGATAACCATGCAGGTCGCCAAGAATTTCTTCCTGAGCCGGGAAAAAACCTTTACGCGAAAGTTCAATGAAATACTCCTGTCATTTCAGATAGAGCAGGAGCTGACCAAAGAGGAAATTCTCGAACTTTACTTCAACAAGATTTATCTGGGCAATCGGGCCTATGGAATCGGTGCCGCGTCCGAAGTCTACTACGGCAAGCCGATTGATCAGCTCACCGTAGCGCAAATGGCGATGATTGCCGGCCTCCCCAAAGCCCCCTCACTGTATAACCCGATAGCCAACCCGGACAGATCCCTTGCTCGCAGAAACTGGATTTTATTGCGAATGAAGGAACTGTCCTTTATCAGTGAAGAAGAATACGGGGAGGCAGTCAGTTCCCCCCTCACAGCCAGTTATCACGGCTCCAACCCCGAACTGGAGGCCCCCTGGCTCGCGGAGATGGCTCGCAAACAAATGCTGAAAGAGTATGGCGAAGAAGTCTACGAAAAGGGCTATCAGGTTTACCTTACCATCGACAGCAAACTGCAAGAATCAGCGAACCGGGCGGTCATCAAAGGATTGGAGCAATACGACCAGCGACATGGCTACAAAGGGCCGGTAAGCACACTGTCTGAAGCCGAACTCGAAGACCCGGTACAACTGGAGGCAAGGTTGAATCAGACGCCCGCTTACAACGGGCTGACACCTGCCGCAATCACTTCGCTATCCAAAAGCCGGGCGATGGCCACATTCGAAAACGGTCGGCAGGCAGCCATTCCGCTCGAATCGGTAAAATGGGCCAGGCGTTACCTGACCGTCGATCAGCTTGGCCCGGAAATTAACAGCCCGAGTGATGTATTCGCCATCGGCGACATCGTATATTTACGCCACCCGTCTCCAGAAGAACCCCGGAAGCCAATCACAACAGAAAATGACCCGGCTCAACCCGAAACCTGGGAGTTGGCACAATTACCTGACGCACAAGCGGCCATAGTTTCATTGAACCCCGACAATGGAGCAATTCATGCTCTGGTCGGTGGCTACAGCTTTTATCAAAGCAAATACAACCGGGTTATACAGGCCAACCGACAACCCGGCTCCAACTTCAAGCCGTTTATTTACCTGGCCGCCATTGAAAAGGGCGCTACTGCCGCCACCCTTATCAATGACGCTCCCATCGTGTTCAGCGACCGAAAACTGGAAGCAACCTGGCGCCCGGAAAATTCCGGCGGGAAGTTCTTTGGCCCCACTCGCTTGAGAAAAGCGCTTTACCAGTCGCGAAACCTGGTATCGATCAGATTGCTGAAAAATACCGGCGTAAAACAGACGCTCGACTACGTCTCCCGGTTCGGCTTTGATACATCGCAACTCCCGAATGACCTCTCTCTGGCACTGGGAAGTGCCGCCATGCCGCCCTTGTCTGTCGCGCGGGGTTACGCCATCATCGCCAACGGCGGCTATTATGTCGAGCCCTTTTTTATCCACCACATACTCGACAGTAATGGCAACACTATCTTCTCCCATACCCCGTTAACCCTGTGTAAAAAGCGTGAACAGTGCGAGAAATGTGAAAATTGTGAGGGTACTCCCTCCAAACTTCCCTATCAGCTCCCATCAATAGCAGACAGCACAGCCGCAGCCGCCACCAACCGTCAGGCGAAGGACGATCTCTCCGTACAAAAAATCGGGGAGCGCATTGCCCCCAGAATAGCCAACGAGCGTGCCATCTATATCATGCACTCCATGCTGAAGGATGTAATAGTAAAAGGCACAGGGCGAAAAGCGAAATCATTGAAAAGATCAGATATTGCCGGAAAAACAGGCACAACCAACGATCAAAAGGATGCGTGGTTTTCCGGGTTTGGTGGCAATATCGCCACAACGGTCTGGGTCGGATTTGATCAACCCGAAACACTGGGAAGGAAAGAATTTGGCGCGACTGCAGCCCTCCCCATCTGGATCGACTACATGCAGAGTGCACTGAAAGACCGCCCGCTCTTTCACATGAAACCACCCGCCGACATGGTAACAGCGAAAATAAATACCGATTCAGGTTTGCGAACCACTGCAGACGACCCGAACTCCATATTCGAAATTTTCAGGAAGGAAAACGTACCGGACATGCCCTATTTGCCCGTAAAGACTATCGCCACAGACGATAACAATGACTCCAATGATGCGTTACTGGAGGATATCTTTCAGTAGGTTGCCTCCCCGGGACTGCTTCTCCGGCAGAAAAAGAAGCCGTCAATCAGGCATAAAAAAACCCGCAATTCGCGGGTTTTTTTATCTGTGTCTGGCACAGAACTACTTGATCTCATCTACCGATTTCAGCGGGTAGTGTTCCGGATACGGGAAGCGTGCCACTCCGGAATCAACCGCCGCTTTCGCCACCGCCGCAGATACATCAGTCAACAACCTTGAATCCAGAGGCTTGGGAATAATGTAATCCTTTCCATACTCAAGGGCTTCGCCTCCATAGGCATCCACAACCTCTTGAGGCACAGGCTGCTTGGCCAGATCCTTGATGGCATGAACGGCTGCCACTTTCATCTCTTCATTGATTGAAGTCGCCCGCACATCCAGGGCTCCTCTGAAAATGAAAGGGAAGCCCAACACGTTGTTGACCTGGTTGGGATAGTCAGAACGCCCGGTCGCCATAATCAGGTCATCACGAGTGGCGAGAGCCAACTCCGGTTTGATTTCCGGGTCAGGGTTCGAGCAGGCAAAGATAACCGGATTCGGTGCCATGGTTTTAAGAATATCCGCGCTCAACAGATCCGGCCCGGACAATCCGACAAACACATCTGCACCATCACAGGCATCTGCCAGTGTCCGCTTGTCGGTATCAATCGCGAACATGGCCTTGTATTGATTCAAATCATCCCGACCGGAGTGAATCACACCCTTTCGGTCCAGCATCATAATGTTTTCCTGCCTGGCTCCACAGCTGATCAGCAGCTTCATACATGCAACCGCTGCTGCACCCGCTCCCAAACAAACCACGGTCGCATCTTCAATGGACTTGCCCTGAAGCTCAAGGGCGTTGATCATGCCCGCGGCAGTAACAATGGCAGTACCATGCTGGTCATCATGGAATACAGGAATATTACACTGCTCGATCAGCACCCGCTCGATTTCAAAACACTCCGGTGCCTTGATATCTTCAAGGTTGATACCGCCAAAGGTATCGGCAATTCTGGTTACGGTATCAATAAAAGCCTGCGGGCTTTCAGAGTCAACTTCGATATCAAACACGTCAATTCCCGCAAACCGCTTGAATAAAACGCCCTTTCCTTCCATAACCGGCTTACTGGCCAACGGGCCAAGATTACCCAGCCCCAGAATTGCACTACCGTCTGATATCACCGCGACCAGGTTACCTTTGGCTGTATAGCGGTATGCATTTTCAGGATCTTTTGAAATTTCACGTACAGGCTCTGCCACACCGGGGCTGTAAGCCAAAGACAAATCCCGGGAGGTTTGTGTCGGCTTGGTGATTTCTACACTGATTTTACCTGCTTTAGGACTCGCGTGATAATCGAGCGCCGCTTGCTTCATATCTTCAGACATCGCAACTATTCCGTTTTTTCCAATAAATGAACTTCATCTCCAATTGGCCAGCTTACCGCCAATTGAAATACCTGATTCTACCTTACTTCTGTATTTGCCGTACCCGCTCACGCCTCCGGTATTCATACCGTGGGCGGGTGAACAGCTACCTGTTACTTCCTGATTTTACTGGCTATGCAAAACGTGAGTCCATTATCACTCGTTTGAAAAGAAGTCTCAAGGGAAAGCCGAAATTTCGGCTCAAAATAGTATAGGCATGGCGGTTGATCAATCACAACCTTCTGAAGAGGCGGAAACCATGGAACGATGCGTAATCGGCAGAATATAGGGAGCAAACCCGCGTTTTTTCTGTGACCTGGAAAGGCTGCGTTGAACCAGCCAACCCCTGGCTTCCAAACAGTTACCCCGCTCGATCACCTTGTTCAGGTTCCGGCCAGCCATCGCGGATTCGGGCAACTTCAGCACCACATATTTGCCGAGAGATATCCAGACAGCCCTCCGGGAGCGGGAAACTGAAGAAACCCGCCCGGACAAGAGAGTAAAGCCCGTCTTTGCCGGTTTGTTTTTGGCATTATGCTGCCAAAAGCGGCTGGACCATATGCGGGCCGAGGCACTTCTGGCGCGGTGCTCGGCCTCTTCATAACAGGACTGAAATAATGCACCGGAATCAAATGCGATACGAAAAGCCAGGCCGGCATCAAGTAATTCATTGGCAAGACTTCGGCCATCCAACAAAAAAACATGGGCCAAAGACCTCCCGTATTTATCTTTTTCATCACCCGGCTCATACAGGTAAACCGGGTTATTTTTTCCAATCAGGGCAGCAACATACTTTTTCGCCTGCTTCGCGTAAGGCTCCGACCGCTTTTTCTTTTTGCCTTTTTTCTTCTTGTTTAATTCCGGCGTGTTTACACCAATCAACCTCACCACTCTGCCATCAGCCAGAACCAGGGTGTCGCCATCCAGAACCGTCCTGACACGGAAGGGGTCGGCCTCAAAAGAATGACCACAAAAATCAAGCTGCCTGGCCTGTGCCGACGCCACAGACACCAGGACAAGCAAAAAGGCAAACAAAACACGTCGCATAACTTTCTGACAAAAAACCGGGTAATAAAAAAGGGCACTGCAATCCAGCACCCTTTTTATATTCATTTCTCTACCTGAGACCAAATGAGACAGCAATCTATTTCTTGCCAAGCCTGCCGCCGAAACGCTTGTTAAACTTATCGATACGACCGCCGGTATCCATAACTTTCTGCTTGCCGGTATAAAACGGATGGCATGCAGAGCATACATCCAGGTGGAGATCCTTACAGACTGTAGATCGGGTTGTTACCACATTGCCACAACTGCAGGTTGCTGTAATTTCCTGATATTTGGGGTGGATACCTTCTTTCATCGCAAACCTCATTATTTTGCCGCTACCGGAAACTTGCCCGGCACCGCAAATTCTGCAATATTACATGCCTCTGCGCTCACATCGTCTATACCGGACAGACCCGATAACAGATGGCAGATCAGCACAATGAACTTATATTTAAGGTGCGCCACAAGGCCCACCCTGGACAAGGGCGCAAGATAATATCACAATTCACACGAATCGCAACCAGAAAAACCAAATGGATCATCAACCGAATCATCAACTGCCCGACCCGGGTCGCATTCTGGTCGCTCACATCGCAATTGCGACACCGGTCAACCGGCTGTTCGAATACCTGTTGCCAGACCGGCCACCAACCTCTTCGTTGACAGGAAGGTTGGCGGGAAGAAGGGTGACCGTTCCCTTCGGGCATCAGAAAAAACGGATCGGCCTGATCGTCCGGGTCACCGACCATTCCAGCCACCCTGTCAACAAGCTCAAGTCGATTATTGACGTGCTCGACACGCGGCCCATCGTACCTGAAATCACTCTGGAACTGCTGGAGTGGGCATCAGGTTATTATCACCACCCCATCGGGGATGCCATCATGCAAAGCCTCCCGCCCCCTGTCAAAAAGGGCACCGCATTGATGCTGCCCCCTGTCCCCACCGTATGGCAAGCGACACCGGAACAACAAGGCAAGCCCGGAGCCAACGCCAAAAGACAACAGGCGTTACTGGCATTGCTGGTGCGAAACAAGGGCGGCCTGTCACCTGACGAAGTCAAACACCACGGATTTACTCTGGCCAACCTGAAAGCTTTGGAAAAAAAGGGGTTGGCAACCCAACGGGAAGTCACACACCCCGGGATTCAAACCGGCACACAAACCGTTCTTCGGGAAGAACAAAAAGAGGCACTGACTCAAATCACAAAAAAAGCAGGGAGGTTTTCCATTTTCCTGCTGCAAGGCGTCACCGGCAGTGGCAAAACGGAGGTTTACATCGAGCTGGCTCACGAAGCCTGTCGGGCCAACCAGCAAATATTGATATTACTGCCGGAAATCAATCTGACACCGCAAACCCTGGCCAGATTCCAGAGACATCTTCCGGCCCGGACACTATGCCAGCACCATTCGTCACTCAACGATACAGAGAAAATTCAGGCATGGGCATCCGTTCTCGAAAACAGAAGCGCTATATTGATCGGCACCCGGTCTGCGCTTTTTTACCCGTTTGACAAGTTACGCTACATCATTGTGGACGAAGAGCACGACACCTCTTACAAACAACAGGACGGTTTCAGGTATTCAGCCAGAGACCTTGCGACAGTGCTTGGCAAAAAACACGCTTGCCCGGTCATTCTTGGCTCTGCAACCCCGTCACTGGAGTCACTGCACAATGTCAGACAGAAAAAATTCAGCCACCTGTTCCTGAAACATCGCCATGGCAATGCCAGTCAACCTGAAGTTACTCTGGTCAGCACCCGAACCGGACAGATCAATCATGGACTCACCCGTGAATTGGTGACTCGCATACGGCAACACCTGGACCGGGGCAACCAGGTTCTGGTTTTTATCAATCGAAGAGGCTACTCACCTGCCTACCTGTGCCATGACTGCGGATGGATCGCCGGCTGCCATCACTGCGATTCACGATTAACCCTGTATAAAAGCAGACATCAACTCAGGTGCAATCACTGTGACACAACCTATCGACTGGATCGTTTCTGCCCGAATTGCAAAAGCCTGAATCTGCACCCCGGTGGAGAAGGGACAGAAAAAGTGGAAGAAACGTTGCAAAGCCTGTTTGACCCTGTTCCCGTCATTCGGGTCGACAGAGACTCGACTTCCCGCAAGCGTGCGATGCAGTCAATCCATGACCGGATACACACCGGAAAACCATGCATACTGGTGGGCACTCAAATGCTGGCCAAGGGGCATGATTTTCCGAACCTGACCCTGGTTGGCATCCTGTCATCCGATGACGGCCTTTTTTCTTCTGACTTTCGTGCCAGCGAGAAAGTAGCCCAACTGGTTATCCAGGTCGCGGGCAGAGCAGGCAGAGCAGACAAAAAAGGCGAAGTGATCATTCAGACCGCCCAACCCGATCATCCTCTGATCCAACAGGTCAGCCAGCTGGATTATGACGCTGCAGCGACCTCACTGCTGGCCGAACGTTCTGCGTTTCGACTGCCTCCCTGCACATCAATGGCCATCATCAAGTCAGACAGCGATGATAACGAATTGTCACTTCACTACCTGCAAACCATCAAGACACACCTTTTGAGTGCCACCAGACAATCAACCCCGTCCGACATTGTCGGCCCCTTCCCTCCTGCAATACAAAGAAAGGCAAACAGGTACAGAAACCTGCTTGTGATCCAGCACACATCAAGAAATCAGGTGCAGCATTACTTGCATCAACTGGACAGCTTTCTGTCAACAAACAAAATAGCCGGCAAGGTCAAATTACTCATCGATGTCGACCCTTTGGATATGGGATAAGCTGCCGACAAAAATACAAAAAACCGTCTTTGATCATTGTGCCAAATCAATTCTTCTGTGCTATGGTTAAATCGACTGCAAGTAAACTCGCAGAAAGTGTCGTTAATCTACTGAAATCAAACCGTTGAAAATGCGTCAACCCGAATTTTGGTACTGGATCACGCTTGCTTTTATGTTTTATGGAGACAGGTAAATGAATGTAAACTACAAGGCACTGGTATTGGCTCCGCTTATTTCAGTCATGGCGGCCTGCTCGGGAGGATCGGGGGCGCTTGGCGGAATTGACACTTCTGAATCGACCTCCGATGGAGGGAGTCCTGCTGTCTCTCTTGGTATCCTCGACACGACCGGCAACGAAGCTGTATTCACAAAAAGCGCAATAGATGTCGAATCGAACGACCTGGACGCGGAAGGTCAAACACTGGCCAGTGTAAATCTGGTCAATGACAGCGACCACACCCTCTACCTGAAAGAGGCTACGGTCACCTTCTCTTCTACCTGCGTAGAGCAGGGTCTGGCAACCATCACAGGCAGCGTCACCACATCTACCGGCCTGGCTCAGGCACTTTATCAACCTGACGGCTGCGAGGGAACAGATACCATTACCGCCTCCTTGCCTGACGGGCAATCTGCATCTGTTAACGTTACTGTCGAGCCGGTTGTTTTATCACTCGGCATTCTGGGAGATGACGCGTTCAGCCGTGGCGCCATGAACCTGACAACGACCAACCTGTCTGCCGGCGGGGAAACGACCGCAACCGTGAATGTCGTCAAGGAAATTGACAATTCCCTGTACACCCGTGTCGAAACGGTTCACTTTACCTCCACCTGCGTAGCTCAGGGCCTGGCGACGATTACGAGCAATGTATCAACCGATACAGGCATCGCCCAGGCGCTCTATGTCGCGAACGGCTGCGAGGGCTCCGACACCATTACCGCCAGTATTGACGATGGCAATGTAGTCGCCATCGGCAATATCATTGTAGCGCCTCTGGAATTTGGCGCACTGGCATTTACTGAAGCAGACCCGACCTCGATCGGTTTGAAAAACATCAGTAACCCGGTATTGGGAACCGTGTCAGAGGTTAGATTCCAGTTGCTTGACAAAACCAAAAACCCGATAAAGGGAGAAAAAATTCTGTTCACTCTCTCATCGACAGAAGGGGCGTCCGATGCCGCACTGACCAATGAATTCGATACCACAGATGCTGAAGGGATCGCCAGGGCATTTGTCAGTGGCGGTGCCGAGAAGGGGACGGTCAGGGTTATTGCAACCGTTGAGTCGGATACCTCACTCTCGACACAATCAGGCTCCATTACTATCACCACAGGCATAGCGACCCAGCGCAGCCTGAGCCTTGCGCTTTCCGTTTTCAACCCGCCGCACGCATGGGAAACAGATGGCGTCACTCTGGATGCCACAGTCAGAGTGTCAGATTTTTACAACAACCCGGTAGCCGAGGGAACAAAAGTTCTGTTTTATACCTCTCACGGGCAAATACAGCCCGAGTGTGAAATCGGCCCTGACGGCGGTTGCAGCGTCACCTGGACCAGCCAGGCACCTCGCTCAGATGCCGATGATCTGGCGTTCAGGTATGGAGGCAGTACCATAAACAACTTCGTAGGCACCGCTGCAATCATGGCCACCATCAAGGGAGAGGAGACGACCGGCCCTGATAACAACGCAAACGGGCTTTATGACGCCAATGAAAAATACATCCCGCGGCCGGAAGCCTTCGTCGATTTCAACGCCAACGGCCGGTTTGATCGGGGCGAAACCTATATCGACTGGAACAACAACGGCAAATTTGATACCCGACCCGCATCAAAATTCCGTGGCAGTCGCTGTGCTCCTGACACACTGGCCAACGGTGCCTGCGCTGCCCTGGCCGATATTTTCACCGTAGCCTATATCGACATATCGGCAAGAGTGCTACCCTCGGGCATTTTGTTTTATGCCGATGAAACGCTCACCAATGAAGTCGGCCTGGGTGTCGGTGGGGCCTTGGGTACTTCTGTGACCCTGGTCGTTCAGGATCTGAACGGAAACTCCCCGGGCAATGGCACCAGTGTTTCATTCGAAGCAAAACCGGTCGACGACAATACGGAAATTGAAGTTCTTTCTGACGACTTTTCAATCAATGAACGTAACCGTGGGCCATCGATAACCACACTCTCTTTCCGGGTGGTGAAGACTTTGGTCGAAAATCCGGGCGCATTCCTGGGCACCATCAATGTAAAAGTAACCAACCCGGACAACACCGTAGCAACCACCAGCCTGTTTTTAACTCTGGGCAGGTAATATCGGGACGGTCGCGTCATCACTTCGGGGTTGCGGCCATGAATGCGCAGCCCCGCAGACCATGCCCGTCACGGCACCGGGACGGACGAGGAAAATCCCGTTTATTTCTTGCTCCGTGCCCGGTTACCCCCTTCGATTTACTGTGTTACACTCGGCTCCCCTCACCCTTCAATCTGCAACTTGTTACGAAAAACACTTCATGCCCAGAGATTTGACAAAACCAGGCACAACCAAAAGACAGCCGGACAGACCCGAAAGGAAAGATGCCACTCGACGGCTGTTTATCGTCGTAGCTCTGGTGGCAAGCGCTTTCACTTGCGGACTTTATTACCTGTCCTCGATACCCGACACCGGATCGGCACGGCCAGACAGGCAATCGTCCGTAACCAGACCGGGAGTGAAGACACCTGCAACAAAAACGACGCCCCCAACAAGAACCGCGCCCCGGGAGCCGGACGATTACGAGTTCTACACGCTGCTGCGCGAAACCGAGATTGAAAACACCCCCGTGGACGCCTACACGCCCAAAACGAAAGTCAAATACGACTATTTACTCCAGACGGGGTCATTCCGCAACAAAACCGATGCCGAAAGGCAAAAAGCCAATATTGCCTTTCTGGGTATGCGGGCTGTGGTAAAAAGAACCACCACAGATAGCGGCATCTGGTATCGGGTTCAGGTCGGGCCATTTACCTCTCGCAGCAAAATGAACAGTGCTGTCGACAAAATGGTGTCTGTCAGTATTCAGCCCCTGGTCAGGAAAATACCAAAAGGAAAATAATACAGCCAGCAACCTGTGGTCAGCTTGAATTTTTTTATTCCTCCCTCATATACAGACTAAATTAACGCATTCAGGGAGCAAGCAAGTGACAACCATTTTATCTGTACGCAGAGGCGACGAGGTTGCATTGGGCGGGGATGGCCAGGTATCTTTGGGCAACACCGTAATGAAAGGCAATGCCAGGAAGGTACGCAGACTTTATCATGGCAAGGTCATTGCCGGATTTGCCGGCGGTACAGCGGATGCTTTCACCCTTTTCGAACGATTTGAGGGAAAGCTGGAGACGCACCAGGGCCACCTCACCCGGGCAGCAGTCGAACTGGCCAAAGACTGGCGCACGGACAGAGCACTGCGAAGGCTGGAAGCCTTGTTGGCAGTTGCAGACAAAACCACCTCGTTGATCATAACTGGCAACGGGGATGTAATCGAACCGGAGCACAACCTGATTGCTATTGGCTCCGGCGGGCCTTTCGCGCAAGCGGCAGCGCGTGCGATGCTGGAAAACACAGACCTTTGTGCCAGAGACATTGTCGAAAAAGGGCTGACTATCGCCGGAGACATTTGTGTTTACACCAATCACACTTGCACTATTGAAGAAATTCACAGCGGAAACGATCACAGCGCCGAGTAATTGGCTCGAATAAAGAATTGCAATCACCCAACCTGGAACCCCATCTATGTCCTCAATGACCCCTCGCGAAATTGTTCACGAACTAGACAAGCACATTATCGGCCAGGAAAGCGCCAAGCGTGCCGTTGCCATCGCCCTCAGAGATCGTTGGCGCCGAATGCAACTGGAAGAAACCCTGAGAGATGAGATAACACCCAAAAACATACTGATGATAGGGCCGACCGGCGTAGGCAAGACTGAAATCGCCAGGCGCCTTGCCAGACTTGCCGACGCGCCCTTTATAAAGGTTGAGGCGACAAAGTTTACCGAGGTGGGTTATGTTGGCCGGGATGTAGAGTCGATTATCAGAGACCTGGCAGAAACCGCTGTCAAACTTCATCGCGAGAAAGAAATGGCCCGGGTACTCAACCAGGCCATGGACGCGGCTGAGGAACGGATTCTGGATGCGCTGCTGCCCCCGGCACGAACCGACACGGAAAAGAACAGGGAAGAATCCGCTACCCGTCAGATTTTCAGAAAAAAACTGCGGGAAGGCGAACTCGATGAGAAAGAAATTGAAATCGACATTAAGGCCACACCGATCGGGGTTGAGATCATGGCTCCTCCCGGCATGGAGGAAATGACCAGCCAATTGCAAAGCATGTTCTCCAACATGTCGGGTGATCGAAAAAAAACGAAGAAACTCAAGGTGGCGGACGCCTTTCGCAAGCTGCAAGAAGAAGAAGCAGCCAAACTGATCAATGAAGAAGAATTGAAAGCGAACGCAATTCAGGGTGTCGAGCAGAATGGCATCGTATTTATTGATGAGATTGACAAGGTGGCCAGGCGCACAGAAGGTGCTTCTGCCGATGTTTCAAGAGAAGGTGTACAGCGAGACCTGCTGCCACTGATCGAGGGCTCTACCGTCAGCACCAAGTACGGAATGATCAAAACCGATCATATTTTATTTATTGCATCAGGCGCTTTTCACCTGTCCAGGCCTTCCGATCTGATCCCTGAATTGCAGGGCAGGCTGCCGATCAGGGTTGAACTGGATGCCTTGTCTCCCAACGACTTCAAACGCATATTGACGGAACCGGATGCCTCACTGACGGAACAGTATAAAGCCTTGATGGATACCGAGGGGCTGGAACTGATTTTAACAGAGGATGCCATCGAGCGGATCGCAGAAATCGCCTGGTCAGTGAATGAGAAAACCGAGAACATAGGTGCGAGAAGACTGCACACGGTACTGGAACGTCTTTTGGAAAAGGCATCCTTCGGTGCCGGCGACACCATCACCGGATCACTGACTATCGGCGAAGACTATGTCAATGATCAGTTGACCGACCTGGTAGACGATGAAGACCTGAGCCGCTATATTCTCTGACATACCCTGTCATTCTGGCACACGCTGTCATGCTGGCCGGTGCCCATGGCAGCGCAAGTGAACTATACTTGTCGGAAGCTTGCCTAAAGCTCGTTAAAACCGAATAACAATCATACATCCGACATTCTGCCCGATGACTCGAAACCGGGCGACTGTCACCATTATCAGATGCTCGCATCGGGGGGTACACCGCATGTTCACGCTTGGCAACAAAAAAATCGTATGTATTACCGGCACGGTTTCATCCGCCAGGGAAAATGAGGCACCCCGTTACCTTCTGGTCAAAGAAGGCTTCAGGCGCCCGGTCTGGTTTACCAGCTACCATTCCCTGAATGATGCCGATTACGAAAAAATCAGCGATGGCAGCTATCACGTCGCCAAAATGAACAACAGGGTGCTCGCGGACATGGAGTTCGGCAACGGTCATGTCGGTATTTTTACTGACCGGTTTGAAGAGGCCTGCAGGGTGTCGGAGCTGGGGGTACTGGTCGCGGCTCACCCGCAAATTGTGACCCAGATCGTAAACAAATTTCCCACTGCTACCATCTTTGCACTCAAGGCACCAGGTACGGAGCTGACGTCCAGCCTGAAGCCCCTGGCACACCACGCCCATTTCCATCGCATGGATATTGACCTTGGTCGTTCCGGGGTGTGGACTGATGCAGTGGAACAAATGAAAGAACATCTCGGAATTTAAACCGGTCACTCAATCCGGCGTGTTCTGACATAACCACATACGGAGCTCTCGATGAAGTTGCACACCAGACAGATTGCCCGCTTGCCACAGTTCCTGTTACTGCTCCTGTTGCTTGCGGCTGGCTACTGTTTGCCCCCCTTTCCAGACGCGTTTGCAGCCTCCGAAGAAAGCGTCTATCGTGTGCAACAACAATATGTCGCCTTTTATGGTCGACCAGGAGACCTCCCCGGCGTTTTCTATTGGGCTGATCGACTGGAAGCCGGGGGTGGCCTGTCTGCCATTCAATCCGCATTTGCCGACTCGGAAGAATTTCGTAACCGAATCATTCCGGGTTCAGCGACTTCCGTGGCCGAACTCACCCGCTCCGAGCTGAACTCCCTGGTCAACAGGTTGTACCAAAACATGTTTGGCCGTGATGGAGACCCCCGAGGCATGCAATACTGGGTGGGTGAACTGGAGAGCGGCGACAGAAGCCTGGCCGATATATCTACAGCCCTCGCGGAGGGCGCGCCAGTGAGTAGCGATGACTACACCCTTTTACAGAACAGGGTGATATTGGCGCAGTATATCAGTGAAGAAATTGACCTGAAGGCCATCGCCTACGGTAATGCACAAATCGATACTGCCAGAGATTTCCTGTTTTCCAGTATTGATGGTCTGGAAGATAACCCTTTTGAGGTTGATATCACCCCTTTGCTGCGCGCATTGGAGGCGAATACCAATGTCAATCTCCCCCCCGTCGCCGACGCTGGCCCTGACCAGACTGTCAGCAGTGGTGAAATCGTGTTTCTGAACGGAACAGGCAGCAAAGACAGCGATGGTTCGATCCACAAGTATAGCTGGGAGCAGTTAGCCACTACCATTATCAACCGAAAACAACCACGCATCATCAATGGCTCGAAAGCGGGTAGCGGCCAGTTTCCCTGGCAAGTTGCCCTGCTCACCGACCCGCAAGACGGGTTTGCAAGCCAGACCTGCGGCGGCTCCATCATCCATGAGCGCTGGATTCTCACGGCGGCACACTGTTATAGCGAGGGCGAAGAAACCTATGTAGCGGCCGCGAGCCTCAGTCTTTACAAACTGAATCCGGATTACATGGTCAAGGCAAAACGCTGGATTCTTCACCCTGACTTTGATATCGAGACCCTGGACAACGACATTGCCTTGCTGGAACTGAATTCTCCCCTGAACCTGGCAAAGTGCAACGGTCGTTGCTCGGCCATTGGCCTTGTAAACAGGAACAACGAAACTTCGGTTGCCTCCGCATCCAGACCTGCCATTGTCAGTGGCTGGGGAAACACATCGCGGGTTGAAGAGATTTTCTCACACGAACTGCTGTGGGCTGAACTGGCCATTATCGACTGTAAGGCCAGCCCTTCCATGTACACAGACCTGGATATAACAGACAACATGATCTGCGCTGCCGCCCCCGCCTTCGACACGGACTCATGCCAGGGTGACAGTGGTGGCCCGTTGGTCGTTGCCAATGGTTCCGGCTACCTGCTGGCAGGTATCGTCAGTTGGGGTAATGGCTGCGCCGTAGAGGGTTATCCCGGCGTATTCTCGCGCGTCGCCAATTACACCAAATGGATTGATGACCAAACCGGTGGCGACTGCTGTTCCGGCTCGACGAGTGATGGAGATGGTGGCGGCAATCCGGAGGATACTCGGGTTCAGATCAGTAATCGCTTCTCTGCCACACCCTCATTTACCGCCCCGGCAGTGGAACAGGCCACCAACCTGTATTTTAAACTGACGGTGACAGACAACGAAAACAGTTCCTCATCAGATCAGGTTGCGGTAACAATCATGCCGGCCAGCTAACTGCAGAGGCGCCAATCCGTGCGTGAATGCCATTCTGTATTGTGATATTGTGCAGCGAAATATCGCGGCAGGGTTTGTTCCAGAGCACCGCTTGCTGCAACTTTCCGGGTTATTTCGGCGCACAGGCGGTTTGACACTCCACCAGCGTTTTAAACGGCACAACCCCTCCACAACCACCATAAATAAATACTTCACATCGATCGACATCCTGATTGAAGTAGTAGTATCTGAATGCTGCCTTGCATTTTCCGGAAGCAGGTAACAGTGCACATCGCTCGGGAAGCTGCCGCACCGGTTCCAGTTCCTGCCCTTGCTCTCCAAAACTGCTGGTACTGCTGCAACCCGGAGCGGAAAGAATGATCCCGATCATCAGGCTGTTTCGAATCGCTTTTTTCATCATTATGAGCCAATGGAATTGATACGCGAAAAAAGAGGCGGCAAAAACGCCGCCTCTTTCTCTTCATAAAGGTCAGGACCGGTTATTTGGAAATGTGAACAACCAGATCCAGCACCTTGGATGAATAACCCACTTCGTTATCGTACCAGGAAACCACCTTGACAAAGGTATCAGTCAGGGCGATACCTGCGTTGGCATCAAACACCGAGGCTCTGATATCGCCAACAAAGTCGGTTGAAACCACTGCGTCTTCAGTATAACCGAGCACACCTGCCAGATCGCCTTCTTCCGATGCCGCTTTCATTGCTGCACAGATTTCGTCATATTTGGCGGGTTTTGCCAGGTTGACAGTCAGATCAACCACGGATACATCAGGCGTTGGTACACGGAATGCCATACCTGTCAACTTGCCATTCAGCTCGGGGATAACCTTGCCAACTGCCCTGGCTGCACCTGTTGAAGAAGGGATAATGTTCTGACCCGCACCACGCCCACCACGCCAGTCTTTTCCGGAAGGCCCGTCTACTGTTTTCTGGGTTGCCGTCGTTGCGTGAACCGTGGTCATCAGACCATCGGCAATACCCCAATTATCATTCAACACCTTGGCCACGGGGGCCAGACAGTTAGTCGTACAGGACGCGTTGGAGACAATTTCCTCGCCTGCGTATTTGTCATGGTTCACGCCCATAACAAACATGGGTGTATCATCCTTTGACGGGGCGGAAAGCACCACCTTTTTGGCACCCGCGGCAATGTGCTTGCGTGCCTTTTCATCTGTCAGGAAAAGCCCTGTAGACTCAACCACGACATCGACACCCAATTCATCCCATTTCAGGTTTGCCGGGTCGCGCTCATTGGTCACCCTCACTTTGGTTCCGTTGACAACCAAAGAGCCATTGTCTACTTCAATGTTTCCTTTGTAACGACCATGAATAGAGTCATACCTCAGCATATATGCCATATACTCTACGTCTATCAGGTCGTTGACACCCAGTATTTCGACATCATCCCGCTCCTGAGCCAGACGAAAAACGAAACGACCGATACGGCCAAAGCCATTAATTCCTACTCTAATAGTCATGCTTACCCCTATTTTCTGTTTACTATACAGTGTGTTGGTTGGTTATACAGTGTTTTGATTGGTTTCTGGTTTTGATTGTCAGTTATTAGCTGTATCTACTCACCCTCCTGGTACAGGCTTCCGCGAGCAGCCAGCACAAGAAGCGTGAGTAGATACAGTCAGAGTATCGGCACAGGGAACGGGGGCCCGGTTACTTCACCAGATCGCACAGCCCCTGCAACACCAGTTCACTGTAGCGCACAACTCCAAGAATTTCTTCCCCTTTCAATACCGGAGCAACGGACAGGCCAAAGCGATCGAACAAACGGGCGCAATAACGCACATCCAGCTCCGGTGGCACAGTCATCATTGGCTTGGTCATAATTTCGTACAGGTTAACCCGCTCTGGCGCACGATCTTTTGCCAGTACTTTCGATGCAATATCCGACAGCAACACCAGGCCATGCGCATCATGCTCGTGCCTTTTTTTCACAATGACCACCCTTGCGTCATTGGCAAGCAGCTGCTCCAAAGCCTCTTGCACTGTACACAATCCGTCCATTTCGACAAAAATAGGGCGCATGACATCCTGGGCCAGAACGACTTTGCGATGCATCATAGCAGCTTCTCCACATCATCGGTTATTTTCGCAGCCTGCTGACTGATGCCGACGGCATCTTCCACATCGAGTTGCAACGCAATACCTGTGCCTGGCTTTTCTTCAAATTGACCTGCTCGCCCGATTTCTTCAAGAATATGGCGACTCAGATGCTCTTCAACCAAAAAAAGAATGACGTCACGCTGGTTTTCCAGACTCAGGCCAAAAAATGTCTTTGAGCGTTTCAGCCCCTCTCCTCTGGCATGGTTTATTACCGTTGCTCCGGTTGCACCTGCTTTTCTGGCAGCATCCATCACCGCATCAGTTTTATCATCATTAAGAAACACTATAATCATTTTGAAGTGCACAATGATTCCCTCTCGTTAATTCTGTTGACTGGAAAGACACAAAGCATCATACCTTCTCCATTTTGTTTTTCTTTTTTCGCAAGTTAATCCAATATTCCGATATCTGTGCATAAGCCATTACCGACATAATGGGAAACAAGCTGGCAAAGGCAATGAGCCCGAACCCGTCAATTAGCGGGTTTCTCCCCGGTACGGTTTCAGACAGCCCCAACCCCAGGGCGGCAACCAGAGGCACTGTCACTGTAGAGGTGGTGACACCACCGGAGTCATAGGCAAGCGGTATAATCAATTTTGGGGCAAAACAGGTTTGAATCACCACAACAATGTATCCCGCAATGATATACCAGTGTATCGGATCACCGACAACGATTCGGTAAGCTCCGAGCGATATGCCGAATGCCACACCAAATGCAACCGCAATACGCAACCCCCAGACCCCTATCGCACCACCGGATACTTCGTTTGCCTTGATCGCCACCGCAATCAGGGACGGTTCGGCGATAGTGGTACTAAAGCCGATCATAAAGGCAAAAAGATATACCCAGCCATAGTCCCGCCAACTGATTTCCGTGGCAGCCACCACTTCCGATGCAACGCTGACCCCCTGGATAAATGCCGGATCAGTCAGCTGCTCGGCCATAAGTCGCCCAAGAGGAAACAGGCACCACTCAAGACCAAGCAGGAACAGGGAAAGACCCACCAGCACCCAGATGAAACCGGTAATAATCCGCGCCAGATTTGCCGGAACACTTCGTATAACAGCAAACTGGAAACCGAAAATAATCGCGATAATCGGAATGACATCGTTAACAGTACCAAAGAAAACCAATAATATTTGTTCGAGCATTATTGAATAATCATCCCGTAGGCCATAACGAATATCATAGGCGTTAATGAGGCAAATGCTATTAATCCGAAACCGTCAATCATCGGATTCCTCCCCCGGATTGACGAAGCCAGCCCTACCCCCAGTGCAGTCACCAGCGGCACAGTAATGGTGGACGTAGTGACGCCACCGGAATCATAGGCGATACCAATAATTTCTTTTGGAGCGAACCAGGTCATAATGACAACAAGAACGTATCCGATGATAATAAACCATTGAATCGGCCAGCCTTTGATAATCCGAACGACACCCGTCACGATAGCCAACCCGACAGAAAAAGCAACCGTATAACGAAGACCATCAGCATAACCGGACTTTGCCGCCTCGGTCATTTCAATCAACCCCCCGACCGCTGCCACCTGCGCCGCCTCTGCGGATACCGCAATCAGTGCAGGCTCGGCAACCGTGGTACCAAACCCCAGGGAAAAACTGAAAATCATCAACCAGAGCACACTGCCCTTTCGTGCAAAGGCATGAGCCATGCTTTCACCAATGGGAAACAGACCCTGCTCCAGGCCGTGGATAAAAAAGGTTAACCCCATGATGACAAAGATGACACCGATAATCAGTTGCCCGACATCAGGCAGCGGTTGTTTCAATACTGCCAGTTGAAAAAACAGGATCACTGCAGCAATCGGAGCCAGGTCTCGGAGACTGCCTGTCATGGACTGAAAAAGTTTTACGAGCGTTTTATGCAAAATATCAACCCTGTTTTATCTGCTCTGCCAACATGTCACGCCAACACAATGAAAATTCTGACTTTTATAAAAGGCTTGCAGAAATAACAAAAGGCTGGAAGCGACGGCAGAAGGCTTGCAGTAATAGTAGCGCAACAACCACAGGTATGGGTAGCCTTTATCCCATTTTAATATATTTGATTGAGTAAACCTTTAAACCGCAATGGGCGCCGGTCAAAATGCACTAAAAGCAACATCAGAGAAATAGATCACTACCAGGTAGCGAATGGATTTACCGATAAAAGTCAGCGTGAAAAACAGGGTAAAGGGCACCCGCATGACCCCGGCAACGAAAGTAAGCGGGTCTCCACCTATGGGCAACCAGGCAAGCAGGAGAGACCAGACACCGTATTTCTGAAACCAGGATCGGGCAGATTCCAATGCACTGGCTTTAAAAGGAAACCACTTGCGATCCTGATAGTGCAGCAGATAGCCACCCGCCAACCAGTTTGCAGCCGCACCCAATGTATTTCCCAGGGAAGCCACCAGCCAGATCCATAACAGGTTTTCAGGCATATTGGCGATGGCAGCAGCAACCACAAACTCGGAATAAAAGGGCAGCAGGGTTGCAGACAGGAAGGCACTGGCAAAAATCAGTAAAAATTCCACCGACACACTTCTTCCAAAGAAAGGGCAAGGAGCGACAAACAAAACGTGAAACCGTCGCTACGAAGTGTCAGAACCTACTTGCCTGTTCGCAGATTGCTTACCCGACCGGCCACCAGTTTATGGTACAGCTTGTTGGCACGGGATTTTTCTATGGCGTTGCTTCTATGTATCTCGGCATCCTGCATCAACTCGCTGACACGCAATTTGATTCTGCGATTGGTCGCGTGAATTGCATCCTCATCAGCCAGGTCGGCGGCAGACAAATAAACAGGCTCACCGATTGAAAACACCACCTTGGTTGGCCTGAAAACAGGTACTTTTGGTATCGGCAAAAAATCCCAGTCCGGGTTCACCGGCTTCATCAGTTTTTCCTCAAGGTAAGGCTGATGCACCACCAGCCAGGGAATGGACTGGTCTATCCCGTAAAATCCAATCGGGATGATGGGAACATTTTTTTCCTGCAGCATCCTCAGGTAACCGGTATGAAATTTATTCATTCGGTTACGCACATCCGTCGCATCGATACCTTCAGGCAGAATCAATATGGTTTTTCCTTCTGACAGCAGTTCTCGCCCCACTTTTATTGACGCAGTCTGACAACCCAACTGCCTGAACCATAAACCTGCCGGCCCTTCAGCAAAGCCTTTCCACACCAGGGTAGAAATATCCAGCTTTGGATACATTGATAACAGCTGACTACCCAACAAATAACACTCCAAACCAAAAAACGCCGTATGGTTCATCACCAGCATTGCCTGCTGATCGCGCAACAAGGCAAGATTGCTTTTACCAAGCACATCAAGCTGAAAATAATAACGGGAAAACGCGTCCAATGCCCTGGGTATACGCAGCGTAACGAGAGAGTCTCTTAACATGATGCCTGGCCGCTCCTTGTTGGGGTTATCATAGTCTTGTCGAGGTTGACATTGCTTTGTCGGGGTTATATTGCTTTGTCGGGGTTATCATTGTTTAATTATAGGGGCGCATGGTATAAGATTCGCCCGGCAAATTCCAGCGGTGCTGAATGCGCCCGTCTCTACAAGAGGTGACCATGAAAAATATGAAGTCAATAGTGAATGTTATTGTGCTGGTTTTAGCGGTAATGTCACTTTCTGTGGCGCAAGCTGAAGAATCGAAAGGCGGGTTGTTCGTCAATCTGACAACCGATGACACATGGTCAGCAGCAAAGGCAATTGTGTTCGCTCACGAAAAAGCGCTGAAACGCGGCCACAAACCTGTAGCAATTTGGCTCAATGTTCGAGGAATCTATCTGGCTGATAAAAAGCGACCATCTCACGTTCACGGGCTATTGAGAGAAAAGAATCTGTCCATACAGGATATGCTCACTGCTTTTATAAAAGATGGCGGTATTGTCATTGCCTGCGGTGCTTGCTCGCAAGCAGCCGGCCTCACATCAGCCGATTTTATCGATGGCGTTAAAATGGGAAATCCCGACCTCGTTACGGGATTACTCTTCGACCCCTCGGTTAAAACTTTGTCCTGGTGAACCTGCCATACCTGTTCAGTTCAGTCAGGCGATGTGCCGACGCACCCGCCTGACAACAACGTTACTTTTTGACTATTACCTGACGAAACAAATACCTGACGAAACAAAGTTATTACCCCGAAACCGGAAACAATGATGTATCACTGGATTAAACGACTGATCTTGTTGTTTGAGCTGGCAATAATCAACAGCACATCACTATTCAGCAAAATTCCCTTACTGCAATATTTGCACCGAACCGTGACAGCCAATGTGGAAGTTTTGAGCCCGGAGGGGTCAGACGCCTTCAGCTTCAGCGTCCGGTTCAAAACACCTTATTTCCACCTTCCCCTCGAAATAGCGAAAACCCAGGTTGGGCATGAAAGTGATACCAACGCGTTTCAACCGTCTGCCTTTCTTTTTTTCGATTGGCAATCCTGGCAACACATAACCGGCAAGATTAAATGGCTTGGTGAACGATCAAAACGAATAGACGGCAAAAAAACGGAAGTGATTACAGGGTTTGTCTACGAGGCCAACATCGCTGACCAGTCAAGCAGGCATCTGGGGCTAAGATTGGCCGAAGGAGTTGAAGGTACAGTGAGGGTGCTCGGCAAGCGCACCTTTAAAAGCATGGTATTCAAACCGGCCTTTTGGATGTTTGAACCAATGGATTACCGCTATAACCTGATTCACATAAATGACATCAAGCAGATGACTCTTATTGTCTCCCTGTCAGAAATGGGTAGCGGCAACCCCGAGTTGTATCACAATGCGGTGGCGCGCATTGAGGAATGGATCAGCCTGACTGTTAAACGTAATAACCCCGAGTCAGTCATGCTGGTATTTTTACGCCATGTCAGAAACTGGGGGCCACTTGGTATGCCGCCCCTGTTTCAGGGGCTTTGTGAAATTCTTGGAAACATGGGAGTGGCCGATCAGGAGAAACTGCTGTACGACTTCTACGCTGACAACTGGGGGGCTCGTAATAACCCCAACGGGAGACTGCTCGTAGTCAAAACACTGGAAGCAATGGGAACCAAAAAAGCCGGGGCTGCGTTAGCGTTGATTTTCGAATATATCCAAAATCAGCCCGTTCATGCTGATGAACTGGCTATGGTTCAACAAGCCATTGAAAGCGTATCGCAAGTGACTGGAGACAAAAAATGAGCTGATTCGTTTCGATTACTCACCAATTATTCGATCCCGGCCGGCTTTTTTCGCCTCATACAAACGATTGTCCGCAAGATGGATCAAGCCCTCAATACTCAATTCAGGGCTGAGTTCTGCCACACCCCCGCTGAACGTCATCGTCACGTTTTGGCCTTGTTGGCTGAATTTCCGGCTTTTTACCTTACGAGCGAGTTCCTCGGCTTTGTGCCTGGCCTCTTTTCCATTGGTGTCCGGCATAACCACCAAAAACTCCTCTCCCCCCCAGCGCGCGACATAATCGGTCGCCCTCAAGCTTCGTTTCAACACATTTGCGAACTCTTTTAGCACTTTATCGCCGAATGAGTGACCGTACCTGTCATTCACTGATTTAAAGTGGTCAACATCGATAATCAGAATGGACAAGGTGGCGTTGTTGCGTTTGACCCGGTCAAATTCATAGGCCAATCGCGTGTTCATTTCTCGCCGATTGGCCAGCTTGGTCAGCTCATCGGTAGTGGCGAGCAGCTCCAGTTCAACATGAGCCTGACTTAATTTCTGATAGATGTTCTCCTGCTTTTTGACAAGTTTGCTTAACGCATATTTTTGCCTTGCATACTTGGCCCCGATGGCGGTAAGCAGAATACTGATAGGAACATAGGCTGCTATCATATACAGGTCATGCGTTATATCCCCCCCCTGCTTCAGGTAAACATGTGAAACAATAGAGCCCAGAACGTAAAGTAGTACAATGATTCCGCTACAAAATATTGACAGGAACACGCTGCTGAAGCGGTAGTAATAGCTGATGATAGAAAGTGAAAGTATAAGAGCACTCGGTCTTGCATCGCCCAGCATGGGTAACCACAGGACAAAAGCGATGCACCAGTTTGCGCCCAGAATGACGCCAATTACTTTACTGTCCCGATAATCAAAGCAGGCGCGAGATCGAACATAAGCCATGGCCAGGTACGAAAAAGACGCGGCATAAACGAACAAATAAACGAAGTGAGATAGTGGTGATTCAGCCAGACCCAGAGGAACAATCACAGCGCCAAAACACACAATCCCCAGAAAATAACCGATAATCGAAAATGCTATATTCCGAACAGCCACACTTTTCATCGTGCTCGTATTGACCCTGGTTTCGATCATTCAACTGCTCCTGCTAATACGCTAATACCCAATTTCCATGTTATGTGGCGCGCTAACCTGCGGGGAATTTAATAGTCATCATCACTGTCTGGCAATACGATCCTCTCGGGAACACCTGCGACTTGATGTTCGCAACTGAAATCAGTTTTACCCAGATTCTCATCACGTTAGAAAAGAGATACTTACTGGTTGTGCCTGCTACTCAACTTCCGAACACTTTCTGTCGGGCTTTTCGAAATATCGGCATGCATATTGAGTCTGGCTTCCAGATTTTGAAAGCAAGCCAGTGGCCCTGAAACCGGAACAAGCGCAACAGACCGTCGACTGGGACACTCCGGAGATCGGGTGCCGCGTAGATATGTACATTCACGGCCTTTACCATTTCAGCCTTCATGGATACGATCATGGTGTTGTAAATGATGCAATAGTACTTTCAGGTGAAGTGCCACTACAGGCAACTCGACGGCTACGGCTTCCCGCCCCGTCGTGATGGCACAGAACAGGAACACTGCAACACAAACTGCCTGCGAAAGCCTGTTCACCTGAAATCTGGTAGAAAAAAACGATGCCACCCGGGCAAACAAAGACAAGGCCGGATGCATCGGTTCAATTACAGGGCACCATCAGGGCGATGGCGGAGACTTCCACGCACCCGCGGATGCGCCCTGCCGGATTATCTAACCCCGGTCAGCCCGATGCCTGCTTTTTCTGTGAGGTGAGACAGACAACGGGAAAGCAGTAATCAGGCAGATTGCTTTTTGCGAGTCAAGCCCAAGCCTGCCAAAGCGAGTCCAAACAACGCCAATGTACCTGGCTCTGGAACACGATTACCCGTATCCTGTCTCAGCATGTCCCGAACCGCGCTATCGAAATCGACGTAGCTGTTGGAACTGACAACGAAGCCGTTAGAGGTAACCACATTGTCGAGGTAGTAGTTGGAAATGGCGTTACTACCGATTGGCAAGCCATTAACGGCAATGCCTTCAGCTTCAGCATTATCACGGGCAGTCTGATCGTCGGTCGCGGAGCTTGTTCCATCACCGGCTACGTCAATGATCAGGTTGCTTGTTTCAATTGTCTGACTGGCAACTGCGGCTATCATCAGGTCTACCGCCCGGTTTACACCGTCGTAGATATCCGTGCCGCCACGACCGGGGCGAGCAAAGTTCTCCAGTGTATCGGCAAAGTCGTTAATGTCGGCTGCACTATCGAGGATAACGAAGTCATCCAGAGTTGTTGTATAATAATCGTTGTCGAAAAACACGACATTCACACCAATCGCCCCATGTGCTCCGCCAAGAATATTGGCCTGAACAGTGGCATCACGGAACGCTGCACCATAGCCTTCCATCTGCAGATCGTATTCCTGGTCATCAACACTGTTCGAAACATCAATAACCAGGGAAAGGCCTATATCCACAGGTACCGCCAGTGCAAAGGCAGAGCAAGTGCTTAATACCGTGCCAGCAATTGCTCCATAGAGGGACTTTTTCATTACTTATTTCTCCAAAATTTTACAGAAAGTGTACCATTGCTTTACATTTCAAGCTTCAACTCCGTTAAAAGCAGAAGTCAGGCCACTATAGCGAATCATCACTTATATCAATTGGTTAGTATTTTTTGAATTTCGGTGAGTGTAAAATAATTTGACACTTTGTATCCCGTTTGCATTCTGTGAGCAGGTGGATTTGAGAAGGATTATTATTGCTTCCAGGCAGCAGATGCAGACTCCCGCTGCGGTCGGGCGATCGCGTTATCGATAAACAGGCGGGACACCCGTTTGACAATATCGCTCTGGAATGCCTTTTCGTAGTACACATCAATCACATAGGCCTTTACCTTGACCTGAAGAGCCAGCCGCTCGGCGATAACCACTTCACTGAAAATGATACTGACCGGCTTTTTCAGATAGGCAAAACGGCTGGTGACAACCACTTCGTGAATGAGATTTTGAGCAAGCGCGATATCTGCATCCAGAGCGATGTGAAAATCACAGACCACCATCATATCCAGTGCTCCGGCGTTGCCGGTAGAGACCATTTCGGTAATAAAGCGGGAGTTGGGAATGGTAACTATGTTGTCATCCAGGGTGTTCAGCCGCACGGAACGCAAACCGATACTGATAATTTCACCGTATGTGCCATTGAAGTCCACCCGATCCCCCACCTGAAACGGGCGGTCGAAAAGTAAAATAATGCCCGCAATAATGGAAGCCACCACATCCTTGAGTGCGATACCAATGGCCACCGCCGCCGAACCGCCAAGAGCCAGGGTCATTTCCCGGGGAGGCTGGATAATACCGGTGATCAGCCAGTAAGTACCGATAAAATACCAGACAAAGGTAAACAGGGTGGCCAGTTGCAGAATCATAAAGCGTCTGGCCGGAATGGACTTCATCAGCGCTTCAGAAAAATGCCTGACCACCTTGTTGATTGCCCAGAGAACAAAAATGGCTGATAGCAACATGACGATTTTACCGGGATCCAGCAAGTCGCCAACGGCCGAGATTTCCTGTAGTGTCTGCTGTTCCATTTTTTTAACCTGATTCGTACCTACCCGATATCAGCCAGCGTGGGCAGCCTGCGCTGGAAGACGCCGTGAATACATCCCTGTAGGCTCGACTTTGGCATCCATGCCAAAGACGCTTCCAGCGCAGGCTGCCCACGCTGGCTGATATCGAACGGGTGAGTAGCCACTCTAATTCCACAACATATTCTTGCGATGTAAAAATCCGGACAGTGAACCGTACCAGTAAGGGTCTATTCTGTATCGCTCCGATTCGTCCCGAATAATCATTCCCATATTGATACCCTGTTTTACCGCATGCCTGACAACGGGTTCCGAGAAATGGGTCACCAGCATGATTTCCTCTGTCGACAGGGAAGAATGCAGAACAATGGCCGTATAGACAAAGTATAAGTCATCTTTCATACCGGCGAGCAGATTCGCTGATGGCCTTTCCGGCACGCCGACCTCTGCCAGGCGTCCCTTGACTTTGACGGCATTTAACCACAGCTCAATCGCTGCCAGCGGATTGCCGCCGGACTGCTCCCATAAAATATTGAACACTCTGGAGTTGGCGGCTCGAATACTGGTTGACTCGCTGCTTGCAGCGGCCGAAAGCAGCATATTGTTGTATTTCAGTTGGCGTCTGCCACCCTTGTGTCGAGACAGGATTAACCGGCGAATATCCATGGGAGACCATCTGGGCATTTTGTACAGATTGCTGACTCGTTGCTCTCTGACAAACACATAACTCAGATAATTCCAGCTCGGTGCATTCAACACAATCACCCAGTAGACATGGGTCAGATGGGCGTTCATACACTCCATCAAGGCCCGGTACGCACCCAGGTAACCAACCTCGGCAAGAAACAGGTTGTGGGCAGAGTCAATCACCACCACTTGCGGCTCGATACTTTCTTCCTGCCGAACCAGCCCGCCAGCATCTGAAAACGGCCCTATTTCCAGCACCTCGGAGAGTTGATCGAGTAACAATCCGGGGTCGGTCAGCTTGTTCCTGATATTCAGAACCTTTACCGGTGTTGCCTCCCAAAAGTGGGGCAATCGCCTGACAAAAGTCGATTTGCCACTACCGGATTCGCCCACCACCACGGTGACATTATCATCGGTTTTGTCTGACAACCATCTTTTCATCGGCTCCAGGGCGGCTGACACGTCACCCACATCAAACAGCTGATCATCGGATACTTCGCGCAGCATCCAGTCGGTATAGCTTTGATCGGGTTCCGGCTGATCGTCTTCCTCCTCCGGCGTCTCTTCCAACCGGCTTTCCAGACGAATACGCAACAATTTGACTGAAAACGAGCGGTACACATCAAAAACCATCAGCTTTTGATTGGCGCTGGCCACCACATCAATCAGGTGAGCCAGCTTAAATACCAGTGGCCAGCCGGCTTTCAACACCAGTCTGGATAGCAAGCCGGATTGCTCTGCATGGCCAATCGCTGCCTTGCCCAATACAGTCTCGATAAATTGATTCGCCGCCCGCTTGTACCTGACCAGCAACCAAATGCTTGCCACCCAGAAAATGGCAATATCGACAAGAATGGCCAGAAAAACGGCGTAGCCCACACCGGTTTTCCAGGCAAGCCACCATAAAAGCAGGCAAAACAGTGCGACCCGGGCCACTTTTCGGCTATCCAGCACCAGCTGTTCCTCGGTGCTGCTGGACAAAAACAGCCCGCTTCGCGTGAATGTTCGGGACAGACTCCATTCAGTGATAACACGCATCGCTCTAAAGGCGGCGTAAACCGTACCCAATGGAGCGATCAACCCGAGAATGTGCCAACTTTCCTGAACCACGGATGCCATCAGGTTGGTGGCGACCAGGATGAACACCCAGGATGCATTGGGCTTTAACAGCCAGAAAAATCCGCTACAAAAGTAACGCAATTTGGAGTTTTCAAGTTTACCGATTACTCGTTGCTGTACCCGGGCCAGCGCAGAGGTCGCTCCACCGGCAATTTTTACCAGAACAAAAAATGACAGGAGTAACGCCAATAGCTGAGACACCCAGCCCAACAACAGCATCAGACTTTTATCCTGTTGCCGGGATAGCCGATACTCCTCGATAAAAGGCTGTGCAATATTGCTCGGGAAGCCATCAGAAGGAAACCACTTTGGGCGGTCTGACAGTATGCCGAACAACGATGCCTGATGTTGACTACCGCCGATCTGACCGGATAAAAAACGCTCAAGATAAGCAGAAGACGAAGGTAATAATGGCATTTCCCACTGAAAGCCGGCAACGGATTGCTGGCAGGAATGACAGTTCGCATAAAGTGGATTCAGAACCGAAAGTGCGAGGAAAACCCATAAAACGCGAATGCAGCTTCCAAGGGAATGGCTCATTATTTTCACTACCTTGCTCCCATCATTCCGGGCATATTGAACAAGCGGTCATACAGCTAGAACGGGACAGGATACCGCCTCATTACCTGGTGAATCTCTTTCAGGGTGTCGTCAGACAGCGTGATATCAAAGGCATCGATATCCTCCTTGAGTTGCGAGAGCGAGGTGGCACCAATAATGGTGGAGGTGACACCATCGACCTGATCACACCAGGCCAGTGCCAGTTGCGACGGTGTGATCCTGTGCCTGGTGGCCACATCAACATATTCGGCTATCGCACTGGCGACCTGCGGGCTATCCCGGAACAGACCATTGCGCTGCACTATACTCCAGCGGCTCCCTTCGGGCCGGGCACCATTCAGATATTTGCCACTGAGCGCTCCCCCTGCCAGTGGTGACCAGGGCAAGTAGGCGACATCGGCATGAACACAGTTTTCAATCAGATAGGGCCAGTCCTTGGTGTGCAACAAACTGAATTCGTTCTGTATGGAAACCATAACAGGCAACGAGTGGGCATCAGCCAGGCGAAGATACTCGTTGATCCCCCAGGGAGTGTCGTCAGAAAGCCCGCAATACCTGATTTTTCCGGCTTTGACACAGGCATACAGTGCCTGCAATATTTCCAGCATCTGATTCGAATGCTGTTTTGCATCCACATCAGTGAACGACACCTTGCCTGGCCAGTGTTTCGAAAAATGAGGTGACGTCCGGTTGGGCCAGTGCAGCTGATAGAGGTCGATATAGTCGGCCTGCAATCGTTTCAGTGAGTCATCTACTGCCCTGATGATGGCTTTGCCTGTGATCTCGCCGCCCTTTCGAACCCAGGGCAAACCTTTCCCGGCGATCTTGGTAGCCAGGATAATCTCCTTTCTCCTGGCCTTGTTGCGAGCCAGCCAGTTACCGATAATCGTTTCGGTTGCTCCGTAAGACTCCGGTGTGGGAGGAATGGAGTACATTTCTGCCGTATCCACAAAATTGATGCCCCGCGCCAGTGCATAGTCAATTTGTTCGTTGGCATCGGCCTGTGTATTCTGGGTGCCCCAGGTCATGGTGCCGAGACAAACCCGGGATACTTCAATACTGGTACTGCCTAACCTCGTATACTTCACGGACACTCCTTTTTAAAAGTCGCTTTTATGATTTGTTCTTATGGTTTGTTCTTATGGTTTGTTCTTATGAGCCGCTCTTGTTCCGGCATTTTGCCACCAGTTTCACACATATTGCGTTATGCTACAAACCTGTGTGTTCTCAGATCATTGGATGGTATGATTTGCACCATGAAATTGTCCAACCCCTATGCTTCACTAAATGCTGTTGTCTTTGAGCAATCCGGTCCGACACCGGTAGCCAGCCCCATGCTGGTGCTATTCAATGCTGCGGTTGCCAAACAACTGGAAATTCCCTGCTCCCTGACCGGGGATTCGCAACGCCTGGCCAACATTTTTTCCGGCAATCAACTTCTGCCGGGCTCGGAGCCTGTTGCCCTGGCCTATTCGGGCCACCAGTTTGGCCATTTTTCACCACAGCTTGGTGATGGTCGCGCTCACCTTCTGGGAGCTGTGACCAATAGCGCAAACCAGGTCCGGGAGGTACAACTGAAAGGGTCGGGCAGAACGGCATTTTCCAGAGGCGGCGATGGCCGATGTGCGCTCGGGCCTGCGGTCAGGGAATATGTTATGAGCGAAGCCATACATGCCCTGGGCATACCCACCACGCGCAGCCTGTGTGTGGTGACCACGGGGGAGCAGGTAATGCGCGAAACACCCAGACCAGGGGCAGTGATTACGCGTGTTGCAAGCAGCCATATTCGGGTGGGCACCTTCCAGTTTTATGCCTGTCGCGGGAAAACAGACGGGCTACGGGCGATCGCGAACTACACCATCGCACGCCACTACCCGGGCATGGAATCACGGCCAGATCCGTATCTGGCCCTGCTTGATGCGGTGATCGAAAAACAGATTGAGCTGGTGGTTCACTGGATGCGAGTGGGGTTTATCCATGGTGTAATGAACACGGATAACACCGCGCTCTCGGGAGAAACCATCGACTTCGGCCCATGCGCCATGATGGGCGCGTATGACCCCAAAACCGTATTCAGTTCTATCGACGAAGCAGGACGCTATGCCTTTGGCAACCAGCCGGGCATTATCCATTGGAATATGGCCCGTTTCGCAGAAACCCTGCTGCCGCTGATCGATCAGGATACAGAAAAGGCCATCAGTCAGGTGGAGCCTCCGATTCATGGTTTCCCGGAACGATTCGAAGCCTGCTACAAACAGATGATGGCCGACAAACTCGGCCTTGATGCACTGCGACCGGAAGACACAACACTGATCACCGGCCTGCTGGAGCAGTTGCAAAACAAGGGCATGGATTACACCAACAGCTTTATGGCACTCACCGAGTCACAACGCTGTGCAGACAAGGCAAAATCAATGGCAGACGCCCTGGGCGACTGGTTCGCCGACTGGCAACACAGGCTGTCGCAGCAAAACCTGTCTTCCGAGGACGTTTATGCCAGGATGAAGCGAAACAATCCGGTGGTGATTCCCCGCAATCACCATATGGAAAAAGTCATAGACGCCTGCGTTCAATCAGGAGACTATCAGGCAGCCGAAGATTTTCTCGAAGTGCTTGGGTCGCCTTACCTGGAGACGGAAAAAACCGCTGGCTATCAGGACTTGCCGGAAGATGGGGACAGATATTACAAGACGTTTTGCGGAACCTGAGCAGGATTTTCGTGGTGATTACAACCGGGAACAACCGTGGCCAAACATACAACACGCCTTGTCAAGGCGACTTGCTGCAAACATAATTCCCGACAATAACCCCGCTACAAACGACAGTGGCGCAAGTAGATACGCGTAATGATTGATATCGTCAGCTCCGAAAAAAGAAGCAGGATGATGGCCGGAATAAAGGGCAAGAATACCCGGCCCGAATTGGCCATACGCAGCCGGTTACACCGGCTTGGCTTTCGTTTTCGGATTCATGACAACAGACTGCCCGGAAAGCCTGACATAGTATTGAAAAAGTACCATGCCGTGATTTTTGTTCATGGCTGCTTTTGGCATCGCCATGGTTGCCACCTTTTCAAATGGCCAAAAACAAGACCGGAGTTTTGGGAGAAAAAAATAAACAGCAATGCCGAAAATGACCAAAAAGTGCTGCATTCGTTATCGGTCAGGGGCTGGAGAGTATGTATCGTATGGGAATGTGCGATAAAGGGAAGCAGGAAAAAACCAATCGAAGATGTCGCAGATACCATTTCCGAATGGCTTGCTGGTGGTGAATATCTGCTGGAAATTTCGGGGTAAAACGGGTTATCCACCACCCTGCACCCCCACCATTTTTTGCAAAATACGCTGTACCTCCTCCACGCTGATATCCACTTTTTCCACGACACGGCCATATAGCATGGCGGTGGGAACAAACTCCCGCTGTGTTTCCCTTTGTGCCTGATGGAGGCAATACAGCACCATGCGCTCCTTGCGGGTCAGGCCGTCTCTTGCATCTGGCAAATCGCCATATTTCATGGTTTGTTACTCCATTGGTTGTCAGTTAAACTGGTTTCCACTTTAACCGGTTTCCACTTTGTTGGTTACCACTTTTTCCGGCTGCTACTTCAAGGGCTGGATTAACAGGTGAGTCAGCTTTTGCTTCTCTATGTGTCGGAAACGGGGTAATCCGATCACCATATCTTCCTGCCCCAGCGCCGGTTCTTTGCAATAGGTGCCAAACCAGCGATCCCAGATTGACAGGTTAAAGCCGAAATTGCTGTTGGTTTCACGGTGCTCGACCGAGTGGTGAATCCGGTGCATATCCGGTGTCACCAGGATTTTTCTCAAACCACTGTCCAGCCAGGCAGGGAGCCTGATATTGCTGTGATTAAACAGGGCCATACCATTCAGCACCACTTCAAAGATCAGTACAGCAACCGGTGCAACACCCAAAATAACGATGGCCATGAACTTGATCAGCATGGACAGTAAAATTTCAAGCGGGTGAAACCGGGCAGCCGAGCTCACATCAAGGTCAAGGTCGGTATGGTGCATCCGGTGCAGACGCCACAACACGGGGTGCAGATGAAACAGGACATGCTGGCTGTAAATCACCAGATCCAGCAGTACCACACCAACTACCACATTGGCCCACAAAGGCAGAGCCAGCCAGTTAAACAAGCCGATACCCTGCACCTGACACAGTGCGGCAAACATCATGGCAGTCAGGGGGAAAAGCCATTTTACCAGCAGGCTGTTGAGGATGGTGATCGAAAAATTGGTCAGCCACCGGGTTAATTTTGGCTGCCTCAAATACCTGCGTGGAATCAACAGCTCCAGACAGCCAAACAGGAAAAACAGACCCAGAAAAATTCCGAGACGGATGAAAGGTTCGTTATCTGTCAGTTCTTGCATACGATTCCCGATTCGCTTAAAGGCAATTCAGAGCGCATTATAATGGATTATGTTGGAGGTTTGTGCGCGGTTTGTTACGATAACGCTCAGGGTGACAGATTGCCAGGAAATCAGGCAGACCGGGAGAGCCCGCTTTTGCCATCCGGTGGGGACGCAATTACGATAATGGTAATGATACGGCAATAAAAGTTCACATAAAAAAACGGCAGCCGGGTGGCTGCCGCACTAAAGCAGGGTTTGAACTTGGGGAGACCCTGTCAAGGTAAGGAAAATATCAAGGAAAATCCGGCGGATCAAAAACGACCTGTCTTTTCTGCCCCGCCTGTGATGAGGTTTATAATAGTGGTAGAGAGGGCGTAGAGTAATCGTCCAAAAGGCTTAATCATTGGTTTTTTCCTCATCTTTCCACTGATTTGCCATAAAAAAACTGGCGGGGATGATGATATATCTCATTGTTTTTGTGACTGTTCCACCGTCTAATAACCGATAATCATCAAGAGCAGACTATGAACGAGAGTGGACTATGAATCAGGAAAAACTGGAAAATCTCGCCAAATCACTGGGCATTGTAACGGAGTACGTTGATGCCTGGGGCAGAGATGCGCATGTTCACCCGGATAGCGAGACAATCGTTTTGGGCGCAATGGGCTACCCGATCGATGACGAAAAAAAGCTGGATGCCTGCCTGCAAAAAGAACAGACCCGGCATTGGAAAAGCCCGCTGGATCCGGTTTACGTGTTTCGTACAGGGGAGAAAGTGGTCATCCCTGTTCGCCTTCCTGAAAATAAACAAAAGTCCAGAATGGTCTGGAAAATTATTCCGGAGGGGCAGTCTTCTGCAATAACAAGCCAGCCCTGTAATGCCGAATCCGGCAAAGTGCAAAAAAGCCACAAGATAAAAACCCTTACTTATCAGGAACGCCTGCATACCATTGATTTCCCCGACGCAGAGCCAGGTTATCACCGGATTCAATTGTGCGGAGGCAGGGGCAAGGTATTGGCAGAAGCCACATTGATCATTGCTCCAAAGCGTTGCTATATTCCCGACCCCATTGCGGAAGGGGAGAAACTCTGGGGTCTCAGTGTTCAGCTTTATTGTCTCAGAAGTCGTGAGAATTGGGGTATGGGAGATTTTGGCGACCTGGTGACCCTGATCCGGAAAAGTGCAAAGACGGGCGCGAGCTTTATCAGCCTCAACCCCTTGCATGCCTTATACCCTTCCTGCCCGGATCGGTGCAGCCCGTACAGCCCGTCCAGCCGGCGCTGGCTGAACACACTCTATATCGATGTAACCGCAATTGAAGGCTACGACAGTGTGCCGGAAGTACAGAACCATGTATCTTCTGGTGAATTTCAAATGAAACTGAGTGAAGCCCGTGCAGTTGAGCACATCGACTACAGCAAGGTGGCTGAATTGAAGTATCCGGTACTGAAAATGCTTTACGGGCATTTTGTCAGTCAACATCTTCAGAAGAAAACCCGGACGGCAAAAGACTTTGAACGCTTTGTTCTGGAAGGTGCCGAAAGCCTGCAACAGATTGCCACCTACGATGCCCTGCAAAGCCTGATCAAATCAAAAGGCCGGGGAAACTTTGGCTGGCCGGCCTGGCCAGCAAAATTCAAGAACTGTCACAGCCCGGCAGTCGCGGAGTTTCGCAAGCAAAATGAACAGGAGATAATGTTCAACTGTTATTTGCAATGGGTGGCCCGGGACCAGCTTGAAGCTGCCAACCGGGCAGCAGAGCTCTCGGGAATGCGAGTCGGCCTGTGTCGCGACCTTGCCGTCGGGGTCAGCCAGGACAGCGCTGAAATCTGGGCTGATCGTGAGCTTTACTGTACCGATGCCAGCATTGGCGCTCCGCCTGATGTATTGGGGCCTTTGGGCCAGAATTGGGGGTTGCCGCCAATGAGCCCGGCCATTCTGCACAAGCGTGCCTATCAGCCCGTTATTGATTTGTTCCGTTCAAACATGCAGTCCTGTGGCGCATTGAGAATTGACCACGTGATGGCTCTGATGCGATTGTGGTGGGCCGAGAATAACGGCACGCCGGACAAGGGTGCCTATGTGAACTACCCCGAAGACGACTTGCTGGCCGTGCTCGCACTGGAAAGCCACCGAAACCGGTGTCTCGTCATAGGAGAAGACCTGGGGACAGTGCCGGACAGCATTCGCGCCCGGCTGAGTGAAAACGGGGTTCACTCCTATCGGGTGTTTTTCTTTGAACAGGCTGAAGATGGCGGGTTTTACTCTCCTGACCATTACCCGGTACAATCCATATCAACACTGACCACCCACGACATGCCGACCCTGATCGGTTATTGGCACTGCAATGACCTCGAACTCGGAAAAAAACTGGGCTTGTACCCGGATGACAATGTACTGAAGAAGCTGTACGACCAACGGTTGGCAGCCAAGCAGCAAATACTTGACAGCCTGCATGGCCACTTCTCCATACCGGAAACCGTAGGCCGTGACGCAATGAGCGAGCCGATGAGCCGGGATCTGAATTTTGGTATGCAAGTCCACATGGCAAAAGGTATCAGCTCCCTGCTGAGCCTCCAGCTGGAGGACTGGCTGGAGATGGAAAACCCGGTTAATGTGCCCGGCACCAATGAGGAATACCCGAATTGGCGGCGCAAGCTCAATACCAATCTGGAGGAGCTATTCTCCAGGCCCGATTTAATCAGTCTGGCGGGGCAACTGACCAGAGCCAGACAAGATGCAGGTCACCGCTTCAGGCAGAACCGGAAGGCCGGCGACGAATCAAATTAAACAGGATCAGGTTGTCCACTATGATGAAACAGAACCAGACCAAGCAAACAGATCAGACACATCACCCACTGGCCCGGGCGCTGGACAGTGCCCGTTGCACGCAACCGTTCAACGAGCTGGGGATTCACGACAGCCACGACGGTGGGGGCAAGGTCATTCGCGCCTGGCTTCCCGACGCGGTGGCCGTCAAAGTCTCGGATCTTTCAACCTCGAAACTGATCGGGGAAATGGAACGGGTTGATTCTTCCGGGCTTTTTGAACTGGTGTTGTCACGGCGAAAAACGCCATTTAATTACTTCCTGAGAGTGTCCTATTCCGGGGCCAGCGAAGAAATCAGGATTGTCGACCCCTACCAGTTTGCAGAAGAAGCCTATCAGGCTGTTCACTACGTCGATTCAGAGCCGGTCAATGTCTATCGGCAACTGGGGGCACAACTGAGAACCCTTTATCTGCAAGACGACAAAAAGGTGGAGGGGGTGCAGTTTGCCGTGTTTGCACCCAATGCGACGGCCGTCAGCCTGATCGGTGATTTCAATCACTGGGATGGTCGGCGCCACCCCATGCAGAAAACCCGTTGCGGGCACTGGGTACTGTTTGTCCCCGGCCTCTGTGAGGGCACCAGGTACAAATACGAGCTGAAAGATGCCATAGGCAATTCCCTGCCACACAAGGCCGATCCGGTCGGTTTTCTTGCGGATCAGTACCCTTCCCATGCGTCCGTCATTTTTGATCATAACCGGTATCAATGGCACGACCATGAGTGGCTGGATGAACAGCGGGAGACCAACCTGTATCAATCACCCATGAGCATCTATGAAGTGCATTTGGGTTCCTGGAAAAGACGGGTGGAGGAAGGAAATCGCTGGTTAAGCTATCGGGAACTGGCTGAAGAACTGATTCCCTATGTGAAGGAGATGGGCTTTACCCATATCGAGGTCATGCCCGTATCCGAGCATCCGTTTAATGGCTCCTGGGGATATCAGCCGGTGGGTCTGTTTGCCCCCACCAGCCGGTTTGGCAGGCCGGACGACTTTAAGTTCTTTGTTGACCAGTGCCACCAGAACGGTATTGGCGTGATCATCGACTGGGTACCGGCGCATTTCCCCAATGACGGGCACGGTCTGGCACGATTTGACGGCAGTACCGTCTACGAATACGAAGACGCAAGGCGTGGCTGGCACCCGGACTGGAACTCCTGTATTTACGACTACGGCAAGGATACCGTGCGATCTTTCCTGCTGGCATCGGCACTGTTCTGGCTGGAGCAGTATCATATTGACGGTTTGCGTGTGGACGCCGTTGCCTCCATGCTTTATCTGGACTACTCCCGCAACGAGGGCGAGTGGATCCCCAATGTGGACGGTGGAAACGTTAACTATGAAGCAGTCAGCTTCCTGAAATGGATGAACGAAGAGGTTTACAGGCGCTTCCCCCATGCAATGACCATTGCCGAAGAATCCACCTCCTACGCCAGGGTGTCAAAGCCGGTTTTCGAGGGTGGACTGGGGTTTGGCTTCAAATGGAACATGGGCTGGATGCATGACAGCCTGACATATATATCCAAGGATCCTGCCTATCGCCGCTACCACCACGGTGATATCACTTTCAGTATGATCTACGCCTACGATGAGAACTTTATTCTGCCTGTTTCACATGACGAAGTGGTGCACGGTAAAGGCTCCCTGTTACGAAAAATGCCTGGTGACGAGTGGCAGCAGGCGGCCAATCAGCGCTGTTACGCGGCCTATATGTATGCACATCCGGGCAAAAAGCTGAATTTTATGGGCAATGAACTGGCTCAGTCATCAGAATGGAATCACGACTCTTCGCTGGACTGGCATTTGCTTGAGTATGACAAGCATAAAAAGATGCAGCAGCTATACAGGGATCTGAACCTGCTTTATCGTGATACACCGGCATTGCATGAACAGGATCACACCCCGGGTGGCTTTGCGTGGCTGGATCACGAAGACGCTGATCACAGTCTCCTTGCTTTTGTGCGCAGAGCCAAAACCGACGCACCGAAAGTGTATGTGCTGTGTAACTTCACTCCTGTACCACGGGAGCAATATGTACTGGGAGTGGAAGACGCGGGCAAATACCGGGTATTGCTGAACACGGACAGTGAAGACTATTTTGGCTCGGATTACGATTTGCAGCTACAATCTTTATCCGTGGAGAAGCCCTGGCACAACTGTGCGAACTCAATCACACTAAATGTTCCACCCCTGGCGACCGTTTACCTGATTTATGATGAGCGCTCCAGTTAAACTGTTACCAGGCAAACCGGAACCGCAGGGCTGCACCGTGCAGCCCGGCGGTTTTAACTTCGCCGTGCACAGCCCCTGGGCTGAAAAGGTCGAGTTGTGCCTTTTTTCTCAGGATACGGAAGAGGAAGTGGCGCGCTATACGCTCAGGGAAAAATCCGGCAAAATCTGGCATGGCTTTCTGCCCGGGCTGGATCAATCATTACTTTATGGCTATCGGGTTCATGGCAAACACTTCCCGGAAATGGGCCTGTGCTTCGACCCCGACAAGTTGCTGATTGATCCCTATGCCAAATGTCTCAATCGCCCCCTGTCCTGGAGCAAACAGTCTTACCAGGGCGACAGCCAGTTTATGATTCCCAAGGCGAAACTCGCCCAAAACGATACCTTTGACTGGCAGGGAGTCACTTCACCTGACATAGAGCGCTCACAATTGAGCCTGTATGAGTTGCATGTAAAGGGATTCACCAGGACACACCCGGATGTCGACAAGGTGTACCAGGGCAAGTTTCTCGGCTTGTGCCAGCCTCCGGTGATTGACTACCTGAAGTCGCTGGGTGTTACCTGTCTCCAGTTGCTGCCGGTGGCAAGCTTTATGCCTGAACCCTTTATTTCGGAAAAGGGGTTGACCAATTACTGGGGGTATAACCCCGTTAACTTCTTCGCCCCGGACTGCCGCCATGTCGTACTGGACGCGATTGACGAATTTAAAACCATGGTCAGAGAGCTGCACAGAAATGGCATCAAGGTCATTCTGGATGTAGTGTTCAATCACACGGCAGAATCCGGATTGAACGGGCCGATCCTGTCGTTTAAGGGATTTGACAACAAGGGCTTCTACCTGTTCGAAAAAACGGAGGGCGGCGGCCCGGATTATACCCGCTACACCAATAACAGTGGCTGCGGCAACAGTATCAATATGGATGACAACTTTGCCATGCGTTTGATTATTGATGCCCTGCGCTACTGGGTAAGCGAAATGCATGTAGATGGTTTCCGGTTTGATCTCTCGGCGAGCCTGGCGCGTGAACACAATGAGTTTCGGCACAACTCCACCTTTTTCCGAATACTGAAACAGGACCCCGTTCTCAGCGACGTTATTCTGGTGGCAGAGCCATGGGATCTGGGACAGGGGGGCTATCGTCTGGGGCACTTTCCGGTCTCCTGGCATGAATGCAATGATAAATACCGAGACCGGATTCGCGCATTCTGGCGGGGTGACAAAAGTGGACTTGGCGATTTCGCTACCCGGTTGATGGGATCGCGCGACATTTTTCCGAAGAACCACCGCAGAATACAAGCCTCGGTGAACTATGTGACCTATCACGACGGCTATACCCTGCAGGATCTGGTGTCTTACAATGAGCGGCAGAACGAGGCCAATGGTGAATTAAACCGGGATGGTTCCCATCACAATCTGTCTTGCAATTACGGAGAAGAAGGCAACACGTTTAACCCCGACATCATCGAACTGCGCCTGCGGCAAAAACGGAACTTTTTCACAACCCTGCTGGTATCTCAAGGTATCCCCCATTTGCTCGCGGGAGATGAAATCGGCCGAACACAGCAGGGCAATAACAACGCTTATTGTCAGGATAATGAAATCAGCTGGATTAACTGGAACCTGAAGAAGAATGAAAAGAGTTTGCTCGGCTTCTGCAAACGGATGATCGGCATCCGCAAACGGTTTCGACTGCTCCGCGACATCATGTTTGAAGATGACATGTATTACCAGCACCCCTGTCACGACAAGGCCTGCTGGTACAACCCTGATGGCTCACCAACCCATCTTTCTGACTGGCATGACAAAGACAGCAATGCTTTCGCCCTGCTGCTCAAAACGGATGATAACCATCCGGAACCCGAGTGTTTGCTACTATTGGTCAACGCCTGTGAAGAAGCCAGGAAATTCAGGTTTGAAAGATTCGAATGGAAGTTACTGCTGGATACCCGGTACGACGAAGGGTTGCCGAACGCTTCCGGGTTGCAGCAAGCCGGAAGAGCGATCACCAGCGACAGACCGGATGACAGTTTGCATCAATCCGGTGATAGCCAGTGCAGATCAAATGACAGTCGGCACGGATTGATCAGCGACTATCGGTTGATTGGTCGAAATATAGCGATATTTTCCCGATGAAAATCGCCTCTCGTGGTGTCGTGATGGTTCAGGGTACCACCTCGGACGCAGGTAAGAGTACCCTGGTTGCGGGTATTTGCCGTTTACTTGCCAATCAGGGCATTTCTGTTGCCCCCTTCAAACCGCAGAATATGGCCCTGAACAGCGCCGTCACCCGGGATGGCGGAGAAATAGGCCGCGCCCAGGCACTGCAGGCGGTTGCCTGTCGTCTCGAACCGGTGGTGGATATGAACCCGGTTCTTCTCAAACCCACCACAGATCAGGGAGCCCAGGTGATCGTCCAGGGCAAGGCCGTGTCGAATATGCAGGCAGATATTTACCACGATTATAAAAAGGTAGCCAAAGAGGCCGTTTTCGACTCCTTTAACCGTCTCAAGTCCCGATTTGACTGGGTGATAGTCGAAGGTGCGGGAAGCCCGGCTGAAATCAACCTTCGCACCAATGATATTGCCAATATGGGCTTTGCCGAAGCTGCAAACTGCCCGGTGGTACTGATTGCCGATATCGACAAGGGCGGTGTTTTTGCCCACCTGACCGGCACCCTGGGTTTACTTTCACCATCAGAACAGGCAAGGACAACCGGATTTGTCATCAATCGCTTCAGGGGCGATATCAAGCTGCTGACACCCGGACTTGACTGGCTGGAAGCGCACACCGGAAAGTCCGTTTTTGGCGTGCTGCCCTACCTGCACGACATCTATATCGATGCCGAGGATGGTGTCAACCCGATAGCAGGCATGTCGGCTTCCGGTAACGCTCCGAGAATACGAGTCGTTGTACCCGCACTGCCCCGAATCAGCAATCACACAGACCTGGATCCGCTGCGCCTGCATCCCCAGGTCGATTTCACCTATGTTCGAGAGGCCCGATCGATTCCTCCGTCTGACCTGATCATTTTACCCGGAAGCAAAAGTGTGATTTCCGACCTGGCCTGGATGAAACAACAGGGCTGGGACACCCATATTACCAGGCACTTGAGATACGGTGGAAAACTCCTGGGAATCTGTGGCGGATTTCAGATGCTCGGTAGCCGGTTGTACGACCCCGATCACATCGAGGGGCCGGACGAGCAGGCTGACGGGTTGAACGTGCTCAATCTGACCACCACTCTCAAGCCGGAAAAACAGCTTGAAAACCGGGTTGGTCTGCTCAACCTGGGCAATGAGTCAGAGGTCAGGGTAGCCGGTTATGAAATCCATGCGGGCGACACCACCGGCCCGGCCATGGAAAGACCCCTGCTGTTCATTAACGGCCACCCGGAAGGCGCCGTCTCGCAAGACAACCAGATAGCAGGAACCTATCTGCACGGCCTGTTCGACCGGCAAAACGCGCTGGAACAGCTGCTCCGGTGGGCCGGGTTGACATCCGTTGTCGGTGAGATTGACATCGGGGCGATACGCGAGGGGTCCCTGGAAAGACTTGCCAGAGTAATACAGGACAACCTGAATGTTGAAGCCCTGCTTGGCCAGTCGTTTTAACCGGGACCTTTAACCAGCACCTTTAACCAGTCCTCCTGGCCATCCTGAATCCGAACTTGTCACTCGCCTTTTCCACTCCCGCGCCCTTCGGTTATTTCGACAGTTTCACCGTCGTTGTTTCGAGTGATTGCTGAAGTAAACCGGATTTTTGTTGATTGTACTCCTGCTCGGTGATCGCACCGGAATCCAGCAACTTTTTCAGTTGCCCGATTTTCCCGAGCGGGTCGGTATCAGCTATCGATTCTGGCTGTGACCCCGGTGTTGAAGAGCCCGTGCCAGCGATGTTACCGTCCACCTTTTCCACCACCCCGAACCATTCCCCGATCTTTCGGAATACCGCCTTCACTCCCCGCCAGACTTTAGGCAAAAACCAGATCATAAACAGAATAAACAGTAGCAGCAATCCGATAAACAGTACCGGATGATTCAGCGCCGTCCACAAGCCGGCCACCACGGCCACATCTTCAGTGACGGATGCTATCCAGTTGGTAACGGGTTCAGGCGATGTATTGATCATCACCCTGGCTCCGGCCTTGGTAGCATGAGAAGCCGCGGCCATACCGCCACCGAGTATCCCGGCGGCGATTTCAAGAGCGGGCGTAACATCTCCCACTGAGGACGAAGCCAACAGTGCTCCGGCAGGGATCCGGATAAATGTCTGTATACCATCCCAGCCCGAGTCCACGCCTGGTGTTTTATCGGCAATAAACTCGACAAGATACATCAAACCTGCCGCCCCTATAACCAACGGGTTTGAAACGACCTGTAACTGCTCGGGCAAGGCAATATTGCCGGTGACACTGCCTATTCCCAGCATCAGAACAGCTGCATACAGATTGATACCGCTGGCCCAGGCAACCCCCATGGTCAGGGCAATCGTACTGGATAGTGCTTCAAATTCAGACATAATTCAGTTCCAGTGTTTTTCTCATAAAAACAGATATCCGCAGGCATCGGGAGTTGAGCAGATTCCGGATTACGTTTTGAGGTTAACCAATGATGATACGAAAAACAACAGCATCATTTTTTGACAACAAGGCACTTGCAATCGCAGAATTGTGCCGAAAACAAGCTTTCAGGCACAAAAATTTACAAAAAAATTCCAAACATGTATCACAGGTCAATGTTTGGAGAATGAAATTAGGCTAAGATAAACGAAAGTGTCACCCATGGTGCCTCCAGCAAATTGGTAGCCGGTGGTTTTCCTGTTTGATGGCGGGTTTTGGCGCTTGTGGGTGGCTGAGTCATCCGCCTCGTGAAGCTGACTACAATGAATTATAAAAGGGCTTGGCTTCTGAGGGGGTGTGGGTGAGCGATGCTGCTGTTGAGCTGTTGAATGATTGGTTCGGTGAAGGTTCGTTATCGAGTTCGGCTTTCCATACGTGAGGTAGCAGCTCCGTCGTTGTGCATCGATTCTGCCTGGTTTCGAATATGAAGTCGCATCGCCGTGATGCGAGTCAGAGTAGTTTATCCGTCACAAAAGTTAAATGGTCATGTTTTATACTTGGCGGGAGAGTTCAATCCACAGTTTAAGCCAGAACAGGTCAATCCGGTGACGGATTGGTCTGGCGACTGGTCAACCTGACAGAGAGGGGAATTGCAGTGAATTTAGCATACTCAATAGATCAACTGAAACATCAAGAACCAATCGGCTGGAAAGGCTTTACACCGGGCGACTGGAGCAAAAGCGTTGATGTTCGGGACTTCATCATCAAAAACTATACCGCCTACGAAGGCGATGCCAGCTTCCTGAGCGGCCCCACCGAGCGTACCAAGGCAGTCTGGAATCAGGTGCTTGACCTGATGAAACAGGAAAATGCCAAAGACGGGCCACTGGATTTTGACGCCGACACACCTTCCGGCATTACATCGCATGCTCCCGGTTATATCGACAAAGAACACGAGCTGATCGTCGGCTTACAGACCGATGCTCCGTTGAAGCGGGCCATTCTGCCCATGGGTGGCCTGAAAATGGTTCAGACATCTTGTAACGTGTACGGCAAGGAATTGAATCATACTGTTGAAGATACCTTCACCAGGTATCGAAAAACCCACAACCAGGGCGTGTTTGATGCCTATACCCCGGATATTCTGGCCTGCCGAAAGGTCGGCGTGATTACCGGCTTGCCCGATGCCTACGGTCGTGGCCGTATCATCGGTGACTATCGTCGGGTGGCGCTGTACGGCATTGACTGGCTGATCGAAGACAAGCTGAGAGAAAAGGCCGAACTAAACCCCGACGATATTGACAGCCCCCAGATTCGACTACGCGAAGAGCTCACCGAGCAAATACACTCCCTGGCAGAAATGAAAGAAATGGCAGCCTCCTATGGCTATGACATTTCCAAGCCTGCCAACAATGCTCGTGAAGCGATTCAGTGGACGTATTTCGGCTATTTGGCCGCAGTCAAGTCACAAAATGGCGCAGCCATGAGTCTTGGCCGTGTTTCGACCTTCTTCGATATCTATATTCAGAGAGATATCGAGCAGGGCCTGTTGACAGAAGAGCAGGCACAGGAATTGATTGACGACCTCGTCATCAAGCTCCGCATGATTCGCTTCCTGCGTACTCCCGAGTACGATCAGCTGTTTTCTGGTGATCCTGCCTGGGTAACTGAAGCAATCGCAGGAATGGGCGAGGATGGCAGACCTCTGGTCACCAAGGGATCTTTCCGCACCCTGCATACGCTCTATAACCTTGGGCCTTCACCCGAGCCCAATTTGACCGTGCTCTGGTCTACCCGGCTGCCACGCAACTTCAAGGAATTCTGCTCCAGGGTCTCCATTGATACCTCAAGTATTCAATATGAAAACGACGACCTGATGCGACCTTACTGGGGTGATGATTACAGCATTGCCTGCTGTGTATCGGCCATGCGTACCGGCAAGCAAATGCAGTTTTTTGGCGCTCGCTGCAATCTGGCCAAGACCCTGCTGTTTGCCATCAATGGCGGCAGGGACGAAATGACCGGCATTCAGGTCGCACCGGAAAAAGCTGTCATGGATGATGAGGTGCTTGATTATGACAAGGTCATGGAGCGCTTCGATTATTACGTTGAATGGGTTGCCAAAACCTACATCAAGGCACTCAACATTATCCACTATATGCACGACCGTTACTGCTATGAGAGTGCATTGATGGCTCTGCACGACAGGGACATCTATCGCACCATGGCTTGTGGTATTGCCGGGCTGTCCATTGTTGCCGACTCGCTGAGTGCTATCAAATACGCGAAAGTTCGTCCCGTTAAAAATGAGGAAGGTATCGTTGTTGACTATAACATCGAAGGTGACTTCCCCAAATATGGTAACAACGATTCTCGCGTTGACGACATCGCATCCAGTCTTGTCACCCGGTTTATGGATCACCTGCGTCGTCACCCCACTTATCGCAATTCGACGCCAACCCAGTCTGTATTGACTATCACATCAAACGTCGTGTACGGCAAGAAAACCGGCGCCACACCCGATGGTCGAAAAGCAGGCGAACCTTTCGCTCCCGGAGCGAACCCCATGCATGGTCGGGATGAAAAGGGTGCACTGGCTTCACTGTTGAGTGTTGCAAAACTGCCTTACAAGGATGCCCAGGATGGTATCTCCAATACCTTGAGTCTTGTACCAAAGGCGTTGGGTAAGGATAAGCAATCCAAGATTGACAATCTCACCGCCTTGATGGACGGGTATTTTGAGGCAAACTCACAGCACCTGAACGTTAACGTGCTCAACCGCGACATGCTGCTGGATGCCATGGAAAAACCCGAAGAGTATCCACAATTGACCATACGGGTTTCGGGATACGCGGTGAACTTTGTCAAGCTTACCCGTGAACAACAAATGGATGTGATCAGCCGTACTTTCCACGGAAGTATGTAGACGGCTACAAACATGTAAACTATGATCACTGTACAAGATGGTGATGGTTTGCATGATGTGCTGCCGGTTGCAGCAAATCGCAACCGGTATTTTGCACCCTCCCGGCAGGTTTGCCCCCGCCTGGAGGGTGTTGTCTTTTTTCGACGCCGACTGGCGTTATTCCGACTCGACCGGCATCACTTTCGCTGCAAGAATGGGCCGCAAGAGTGTCTGGCGGCAGTTCGTGTTATGACCATTTCACTGCTTAACAAGGGCTTCATCAGATAATGGCGTTAACTTTTAAAGACCTGCCTACCCGAAAGTTTGATGCCAAACATATGCTGGGAAGAGTACACTCGTTTGAGTCTTTCGGCACGGTAGATGGCCCGGGAACCCGTTTTGTTATCTTTCTTCAGGGCTGCATGTTTCGATGCAAGTACTGCCATAATCGGGACACCTGGAGCCGCGATGATGGAAAGCTGTATTCGGTCGAAGAGCTGATCAACGAAATACTGCCTTATACTCCCTTTATCGACTCATCTCACGGAGGAGTTACCGTCTCCGGTGGTGAACCCCTGCTACAGCGGGATTTTGTCTGTTTGCTTTTTAAAATACTGCATTTCCAGGGTATTCATACCTGCCTGGACACGGCTGGCTATGTCCCCGGTTCGGGATATGGAGATGAGCTCGATAAACTGATGTCGCATACCGATCTGGTATTGCTTGATATCAAGCAAATCAACACCGTCAAACATATTGAGCTGACTTCGGTAACCAATCTCTACACATTGAACTTTGCCCAATATCTGCGTGATATTAACAAGCCGGCCTGGATTCGCTATGTAGTTGTGCCGGGGCACACGGATGACCTTGATGATGTGCGTCGGCTGGCACAGTTTGTCGCCCCCATGACCAATGTGGAAAAGGTGGAATTACTGCCCTATCACCCGCTTGGCGAGTACAAATGGAAAGCCTTTGGTGAAACCAGCCCGTTGGAGGGTGTCGGAGCACCTACGCCGGAAAAACTGGAAAGCATACAGGCTGTTTTTAAAGAATATGGCATCAAGGCTACGGTTTGACAGGATTGATGCCAGATAAACCGATCTTGTATGGCGAGCGAAAAACCTGCCTCACCTGCCCATTATTCCACACTCCTTTCAGGGAAAATCACCGCTAAAAGACAACCCTGGCCGGTCAGGACTGCGCCGGTGCGTGTACGCATTTCCCCCAAGTTGAGTCAAGTCATAAATAGTAAAAATATTTTTAGCTTTATGATGTTTTTATAGTGATTTTATGATTAGTATAGGCTGTAAAAACACCATTTCAGATTCGGTTCTGAATAGAAAAATCAACCTGAAAAAAGGGGATCTTATGCGAGCAAAAAACACAATTGCCTCTCTGCTGGGCAGTTCACCATTCAAGCCGATGCAGGAACATATGCGAATCGTTTCGCAGTGCGTTTCAGAAGTGCCTGGCCTGTTCGAGGCACTGGTGGCAAAGGACATGGACACCGTTAGCAAAATCAAGGACGAGATATTCGCCAGGGAACATGAAGCAGACCGGCTAAAGAATGACCTTCGCGCGCACCTTCCAAAAAGCCTGTTTATGCCGGTAGATCGCAGGGATCTGCTGGAAATGCTGGAATTACAGGACACCATCGCCAATACCGCACAGGACATCGCCGGGTTGCTGATGGAGCGCAACATGGAGGTGCCGGAAGGAATGGCCGAGCCTTTGCTTGAATTTGTCAATCGTTGTAACGATGCCTGTACTCATGCCTCCATGGTAATCGAAGAGCTTGATGAACTGATAGAAATGGGCTTCCGCGGGCGTGAAGCCGGAAAAGTGCAGGAAATGGTCGACAAGCTCAATTCTGTAGAAGAAGAAACCGACCAGATGGGTATTGCACTGACCCAGTCTCTGTTTGCAAAAGAAGATGAGATGAAACCGGTTTCCGTCATGTTCTGGTATCAGTTATTGCAATGGATTGGTGATCTGGCCGATTACTCGGAAAAGGTCGGGGATCGCATGCGCCTGCTAATCGCCAGGTAATGGGCGAAGGCCGGGTATAAAGCCGCCAAGTAATCATGGCCGCACGGGTGTGCTTTACAAGGGAGCGTCCCATGCGGAGTGAAAATAACAAAATATTCAGGAGTTTCAAATGACTATTATCTCCGAATGGAGCTTTTTGTTTATGACGATGGCTATCGTCTTCGGTTTGTATATGACCTGGGGCATAGGAGCCAACGATGTGGCAAACGCCATGGGTACATCAGTGGGTTCCGGTGCCGTCACCGTCAAACAGGCAATTATCATTGCCGCTATCTTTGAGTTTGCCGGAGCTTTTATCGCCGGTGGAGCGGTAACAAAAACAATTCGCAAGGGCATTATCGACCCGGGTTCCATTTCAGGGTCACCGGAGATCCTCGTCTACGGGATGCTGGCAGCGCTGCTGGCATCGGGAATCTGGTTGATGGTCGCCTCCACACGGGGCTGGCCTGTTTCAACCACTCACACCATTGTTGGTGCGATCGTCGGTTTCGCCATCGTCGGTATCGGCTTCAGTGCGGTTAACTGGGCGAAAATTGGCGGTATCGCGGCAAGCTGGATCGTTTCACCCCTGGTTGGCGGCTCCATAGCGTACATGTTGATGGTGAGCATTCGAAAACTGATTCTGGATACGGACAACCCCTTTGAAAAGGCGAAACAATGGGGGCCGTTTTACGTTTTCCTGGTTGGCTGGATCGTATCGCTGGTTACCATGTTCAAGGGGCTCAAGCACCTGAATCTGGAACTGTCGCCACTTCAAAGCCTTATCGTAGCGATTATCGTGGGTATTATCGTTGCCTATATTGGCAAGAGAATGATCGACAAAACGCAGATGGATACCGAAGCAGATAAAGACTTCCATTTTGCCAGCGTGGAGAAAGTGTTTACACCGATGATGATCTTTACCGCCTGTGCCATGGCATTCGCTCACGGCTCTAACGACGTGGCAAACGGCATTGGCCCCATGGCCGCCGTGGTATCCATTATCGGCAGTGGCGGTGAAGTCGAACAAAAAGCCGGTCTGCCAGTCTGGATTCTTTTCCTTGGTGGTTTTGGTATTGTTGTCGGCCTTGCAACCATGGGCTACAAGGTGATGCAGACTATCGGCACCAAGATTACCGAATTGACGCCGACTCGCGGATTCTGCGCGACACTCGCAGCCGCCATCACTGTTGTTGTTGCCTCCAAGACCGGCCTGCCGGTTTCTACAACTCAAATCGCGGTAGGCTGCGTAATGGGCGTAGGGTTGGCTCGCGGTATCGGCGCGATCGACTTGCGGGTTGTAGGTAACATTGTATCATCCTGGGTAATTACGCTTCCTGCAGGTGGTATTCTTGCCGCTCTGTTCTTCTATTTGTTCCGAGCCTTCTTTGGTTAATCTGCCATGGATAGCAGCAGCCCCTGGCGACCCAGGGGCTGTCGCAATTATCCTGTACTACCTGACACCGGCGACCCATGTACTTTTCCGGACATCCCGCTTTATTTTTGTTTCTTTTTCAAACAACATCTCACACGGGTCTACAAAAAACAGTAGAAATTTGAGAAACTATCAATGTCATCTTAATGTCATAAAGTAACCACCAATTGTCAGTTTTTTGGAGGTGCTCGCCTGTACCATGTCCAAGATTATCGTAAAAACCGAATCCAATGGAGACCATATCCCCTTCTTTCGGGGTATTCTTACCCAATCACTGGTGAATGCCGGTATTGACTTTGAAGATGCCTACCGTCTGGCACAGGAGGTCAAAGACAGCCTGAAAGACACTCAGGAAATCTCGAATACAGACCTTCGCGTGAAGGTCGCCGGGACTATAGAAAGCAGCCTGGGTTCGAAAAAAAGGAGAGCCTACGAAAACAAGGCAAATCTGCGATCCGACATCCTGGTAGTTACAGATACACAAACCTCCATTTTCTCGGTGGGCCTGCTTACCCATTCCCTCGAATCCTGCGCTCTTATTCCAACCGTGGCATCCGGTGCCGCAAGATGTGTTTACAGAAAACTGAAAGCATCCGGGCGAAAGGAAGTTCACCACAAAGAATTGCAACAGATTATCTATCAATGCCTCAAGTCGCTTTATTCGCAGGAGGCGGCCAACCGATATCTGGGCTGGCGATATTTTAAATCGGGTGGTCGCCCTCTTATTATTCTCATTGGCGGAGTATCCGGTTCGGGCAAGAGTTCCGTTGCCTCGGAATTGAGTTACCGCCTGGATATACCTGGTACCCAGTCCACCGACCTGATGCGTGAAATTATCCGCTCCTACCTGACCCCCCAGGTGGTTCCCACTCTGTCATACTCCAGCTTTGAGGCCTGGCGCGGCCTGAAAACCTTGCAGAATAATGACGAGATAAAACATGAAGCCAAAGTCGTCATGGGTTTTCTGTCACAGCTGGAAACCATGAGTCCGGCACTGGAAGCCACCGTAGCCAGGTCGCTTACCGAAGGCCGGGATCTGATACTGGAAGGCGTCCATGTTATTCCAAGTCGCCTTGATCTGGCTGAGGTCGCCAAAAATGCGATTGTGGTACCTGTTTTTATCGCCACAACCAAAAAATCGGTGCTTCGCACCCGCCTGGCCGCAAGAGGTTCAGAAAACAAAAAACGCAAAGCTGCTCGCTATATCGAAAGGCTGGATGATATCTGGGGACTCCAGAGTTTTATTTTAAGTGAAGCCGACGAGGAGGGTATCCCTATCATTCATTCTGCCTCTATTGAGCAGGCCGTGACCGAGGTCATCGAAGTAGTCAGTAATACCGTTGTAAAGCTATACAAGCCGGAACTGGAGTCCTACAATAACAAAGTCGGGTTTGACGGATGAACCGGTAACCGGTCTGGCGCCACCGATTCAAAAGGTTTTCATTAGCATATGCGTGTCATTGTTGTCAGACATTACAAAACCCGGTTTAATAAATCCAACAAGATTATGGGCTGGGGTAACTCACCACCAGCGAAGGACTGGATGCGTGACCTTATCTATGTAAAGAAAAAACTCAAGCAAAATGATTTGTGCATTTCTGCCATCTACACCAGCAACCTTGAGCGCGCGAAGCGCACCGGGGATTTTTTCTCTCAACATCTGGGCCTTGGAAAAAATCCTGTTTCCCATTCGGCAGAGTTAAATGAAATAAACTACGGTACCCTGTTTGAAAAAGACAAAAGCTGGGTGGAGAAAATGATACCCCGGCATAAAAAAGACCCGGATTTTGTCTACCCTGAGGGTGAAAGCTTCAGGCAAATGCAGCACAGAAGTGTCCGCTTTATTGATTCCCTGGCTAAAGAACATGAAAACGACACCGTTCTGGTCGTTGTCCATGCGGGTATCATTCGGGGTTTTGTGTCTCACTATCTCGATCTGCCCTACGCACCCTGCCTGAAAATGAAAACATCCCATCGTTATATTGGAGACTACCGGTTCAAGGGTAAAGCCAACAGGTTTGTTCAATATACCGAGCTTGGGCAGCCTTCCCAGTTTGTTCGAGACCGGATTATCTTCATACCGCATGCTGCAAAAGAGAACGCCAGGGCTTCAAGGAAGTTTAAGGAGGTTTTATGAACGATTTGCCTGATTGTCCCGGTTGCCATTCCGAATACACCTATGTTGATGGCAGCATGTTTATCTGCCCCGAATGTGGCCACGAATGGGCCATGGATGACTCCCCGGAAACAGACGATGAACCGGTAATCAAAGACTCGGTCGGTAATGTGTTGCAGGATGGTGACTCTGTCACTGTGATCAAGGATCTCAAGGTCAAGGGGTCATCATCCGTCGTGAAAGTGGGCACCAAAGTGAAAAACATTCGTCTGGTTGAGGGGGACCATGATATTGACTGTAAAATAGACGGTATCGGAGCCATGAAGTTGAAGTCGCAGTTCGTCAGGAAATCGGGCTGACATGACATTCCGGCGCATTTATCCGGAGTGACCGCCAGTTACCAAGGCAAGGGCAACTGGCGGGTTATTGATGTCAGTCCCTGCAGGGCGGAATATGCCACACCTGATCGGAGTATTCCTGGATTGATCGATCAGAGTTGAATTTGCCCAAACGGGCCGTATTGAGGATGGCGCTCCTGGCCCAGCCAGACTTATCCCGGTAGCGGCGATCCGCTTCCCGGTGCGCCCTGGAGTAGGCATCAAAGTCTGCCAGGCACAGGTATGGATCACCTCCATCCAGCAAACTGCGCTTGATGCTGGCCAACTCACCCGGGCAACCGGGAGTGAAGTAGTCGGTTTCAAGCCAGTCCAGAACGGACTTCAATTCCTGACTGGCATAGTAATAATCCCAGGGGTTATACCCCTTTGCATACAGCGCCTTGACTTCATCCACAGCCAACCCGAAAATAATGACATTTTCGTCCCCGACCTCCTCGGCAATTTCAATGTTGGCTCCGTCCAGTGTGCCAAGAGTAATGGCACCGTTCAAGGCAAGCTTCATATTGCCCGTTCCCGATGCCTCTTTGCCTGCAGTAGAAATCTGCTCCGAAATATCCGCTGCGGGAATAATTTTCATTGCCAGGGAAACCCGGTAGTTAGGCAGAAAAACCACCTTGAGTTTTTCATTCACTCTGGGATCATTGTTGATCTTGTCGGCCACCTTGTTAATGGCATAGATAATATCTTTGGCCAGCCTGTATCCGGGAGCGGCTTTCGCCCCGAAAATAAAGACTCGTGGTTGCATGTCATAGTTCGGAATTTGTAGCAAGCGGCGATAGAGAGCCATGATATGCAACAGATTCAAATGCTGCCTTTTGTATTCATGCAGGCGCTTGACCTGAACATCAAATATGGCCTCAGGGTTGACGATAACACCCGTCTCACCCTTTATGATTCTGGCCAGAGTTTCTTTATTCTGATGTTTGATTGCCATGTACTTTTGCTGGAACGAATTGTCATCAGCAACGCTTTCAAGCTTTCTCAGCCGGTTCAGGTCGGTCAGCCAGCCCTCGCCGATGGTACTGGTAATCAGTTTTGCCAGGCGGGGGTTACAGGTTTTCAGCCAACGCCTGGGAGTGATGCCGTTGGTGACGTTGATAAATTTATCCGGCCATAGCTCGTTCATTTCCGGGAACAGGTCTTTTTTCACCAGTTCCGAATGGATTTGGGCAACCCCGTTGACTTTGCGAGAACCAATCACGCACAGATGTCCCATGCGAACCATTCGATCCTGCCCTTCTTCAATAATGGAAAGCTTGCTTCTGATTGCCATATTGCCGGGCCACCTTGCCTCTACCTCGGTTTTCAGAAAGCGGTCATTGATTTCGTATATGATTTCCAGGTGGCGTGGCAACACTTTGTTAAACATATTGACCGACCACCTCTCCAGCGCTTCAGGAAGAAGTGTATGATTGGTATAGGAGAAAATCTCCTGACACATACTCCAGGCCGTGTCCCAGTTCAATCGAACGCGATCGACCAGTATTCGCATCAATTCGGGTATGGCAATCGCCGGATGCGTATCGTTAAGCTGAATGGCAACCTGTTTGGGAAACAGGCTCCAGTCGTTACCGTGGGCGCGTTTGTAACGTCGCACCATGTCTTTCAGGGAACAGGCACAAAAGAAGTATTGCTGAACCAGCCGAAGCTCCTTTCCTGCCTGGGTGTTGTCGTTCGGGTACAGAACTTTCGAGATGGTTTCCGCCTCCACATTCTCACGCTGGGCATCCAGATAACCACCTGCGTTAAACACATCGAGATTGAACAGGTCTGATGAGCGGCTCTCCCAAAGACGCAGTACGTTAACGGTATTGCCAAGATAGCCAACCACGGGAACATCCCAGGGGACACCTTTAATAATTCGGCCAGGGTGCCACTCCTTATAGATTTTACCCTGATCATCGATCCCGGTTTCAACATAGCCATACAAGGCAACTTGCTGGGTGCTTTCAGGTCGGCAGATTTCAAACGGGTTACCATATTCGCGCCAGCTGTCGGGCCTTTCAAACTGGCGGCCATCCTTGAACTCCTGCTTGAACAGGCCGTTTTCGTAATGAATGCCATAGCCGAGGGCGGGCATATCCATTGTCGCCAGTGAATCAATGAAGCAGGCAGCCAGGCGACCGAGCCCCCCATTGCCAAGGGCCATGTCTTCCTCCTGGTCGGCAAGCCGGTCGATATCCTTGTTCAACTCTTTGAGGGCCTGTTCTGCTGTGTCAAACAATTCCAGATTGTGCAAATTGCTGCTCATCAGTCTTCCCATCAGGAATTCCAGAGAGAAGTAGTGAACCGCTCGGGTATCATGTTTATAATGGCTTTTTTGTGTGCTGCGCAGTCGGTCAAATACAAATTCATTCAGTGTCGCACAGGTCGCTTGCCACCATGCCTTTTCATTGGCTTTGTTCTCATCGGTACCCAATGTGGCATTCAGGTGCCTGAGAATAGAGTTTTTAAAGTCTTCAACACTGACTTCCGATTGGTTTAGCATTGTTTTACGTGCCATATTCTGCTCCGCAGTCGTCATTTTTAGGCAGTTGATGGAAAATGAGCGTACTTTTTTTCAAAATCCGTAGCGGAGCTTGAGTGCCCCCCGTTGATTAGTAAAGATTACATGTAAAACTATTACAATTTAAATAAAATCATTACAATTTAAAGATGTTGCTGCAAATCATAGTATGGTTTTTTTACTATCGCCATTTGCTTCAAATTACGCTAAGTTAGAGTGTACATAATATCGCACACTGCAAGGGAGTGCGTTGTTCATTTGTCAAAAGCGCTGATATTTTCCTGTGTTCACGCAATATATGAATCGTAGATAGGGTACGAGTATATGAAAGTTCTGTTTCTTGCTTCTGAAAAAGAAGGCCTGGTAAAAACCGGTGGATTGGCGGATGTGGTCAGGGCACTGCCCGCTCACCTTAAAAAACAGGGTATAGATGTGCGTGTGATGATTCCGTGTTACCGGGATTTACTCGCCCAGAGTTACCCTGTTCGTATCCCTTCACTGGAGATAAAGCTGAATGAGCATGATCAGTACGGGTCGACCATCCGCCAGACTCTGGTCGATGATGTTCAGGTCTATTTGCTGGAGCACAATGTGTTTTTTGATCGTGACGGCCTCTATCAGCATGGAGGCGAGTCCTATGACGACAACGCATTGAGATTTGCCCTGCTGTGCAAGGGTGCGCTGTGTATGTGCGCCGAGCTGGACTGGATCCCGGACATTATTCACTGCAATGACTGGCAAACCGCAATCACTCCGTTTTACCTGAAAGAGCACTTCGCCGGTGATGCCAGGTTCAGTAACACCAAAACAGTGATTACGGTTCATAATGGTGCGTTTCAGGGACATGCCTCTTCGTCCCTCAAGGGCAGGCTGGGTATCAATGATTATTTTTTCGTGCCCGAGATATTCGAAGACCATGGCCAGATCAACCTGCTCAAGGGAGGCATTGCACTGGCAGATGCGGTCACCACTGTCAGCCCGGGCTACCATGATGAACTGTTAAACAGGGAGACGAGCCACGGCCTCTGGCAAAGCTACCATGCCAAAGGCAGCGCCTTTACGGGTATTTTGAATGGCTGTGACTATGAGCACTGGAACCCTGAGACAGATCCGGATCTGGCTGCGAACTACAGCATTCACAACATGGAAGGCAAAGCCATCTGCAAGCAGTCATTGCGGAAATCATCCGGACTGAACCCGGAAAGCCCTGCCCCTCTGTTTGGTATTGTCAGTCGCCTGTCCGGGCAAAAAGGGTTTCACTATCTGGTTCCTTCTCTGTCTCGCTACTTTCACATGTCACAGACAGACCCCAGAGTGCGACCGATTCAGCTGGTGGTGCTGGGTAGTGGTGATTACTCTATCTCGGGCGAACTTCACCGATTGGCCGACCAGTTTCCCGAAAGCGTGCACTTTACCGACGGCTACAGCGAGTCACTGGCTCACCAGATTGAAGCCGGCTCGGATTACTTTTTGATGCCGTCGTCGTTCGAACCTTGCGGCCTCAACCAGATATACAGTCTTAAATATGGCTCGATCCCGATTGTTCGTGCCACCGGTGGGCTGAGAGATACTGTTGTGGGACTGACCCCTAATTTGAGCAATAAAAAACACGCGACAGGCATATCCTTTGAGCACAGAACCGAAGAAGATTGCCTGGAGTCCATTCACCTGGCGACAACGCTCTGGTATGACCATTTTGAGTTATACCAGGACATTCAGCGGCACGGAATGGAGCAGGATTTTTCATGGAATCAACCTGCAGAGGAATTTATCCGGCTTTATCTCAAATTGAGTTCATCCTGATTTTTCTGTTTACCGGAACAGTGGTAAAAGCGTGACAGAAACAGACCCGAGCCTGCCATCACGATGCAGTTGGTGCGGTGATGATCCATTGTATGTGGATTACCATGACTCGATATGGGGCAGGCCCGTTGCCTCTTCCCGCGAACTGTTCGCAAAGCTTTGCCTGGACGGGCAGCAGGCGGGCCTGAGCTGGATTACGGTACTGCGGAAGCAAAAAAACTACGAGCAACTGTTCTTTGGCTTTGACCCGGAAAAGATTATCACCCTGACGGACGCAGATATCGAAACACTGATGCAGAATCCGGGCATAATCCGTAACCGGCTCAAAGTCAATTCGATCATTCGAAATGCCAGGGCATATCTGGCCATGCGTGACAGGGGAATGGCCTTTAACCGGTTTATCTGGCAGTTTGTCGACGGTGAGCCGGTGCAGAATGAATGGCGCACCCTGTCAGAGGTTCCGGTGAACACTCCCCGGTCGGACGCCATGTCCATCGCACTGAAAAAACAGGGCTTCAACTTTGTCGGCAGCACAATCTGCTATGCGTTTATGCAAGCGGTCGGGCTGGTCAATGACCACCTGACCGGTTGTCATTGCCATGAAGCATGCCGCACCGAAGGGCAGGCCTTTACCATTGATACACGACCGAATAACTGATCTGGCGTTCAGACTTTGCAGGCACCTTCACCCGGCTGTAGATCGTTTCGGCGTTTTCCTTTTGCCAGTTTTCCGTGGACGACAGCTCGTAACGCCCACCCCGGTACAGGTGTTCCACCACTTTCACCTCGACTGGCACCTCTTTCCTGTTTTCCAGTGTAATCAGAACACTTTCCTTCGTGCGCTTTTGAGACTTGTACTCAACAAACCCGGTTTGCTTTCGTTCACCGGTAACGTCGAAAGCCGTACCGGTAAAGGTTTTTACTACCTGATCAACCGCAGTATGGGAAATGGCGTTTTCACCGATAAAGACCAGACCGCTTTCATCCTGTTGATAAAATCTGATAATACCCTGGGGTAGCGGTTTTCCCAGGCCATTCTCAAGGCTGTTTTCAAACAGTTTATATATATCGACAGCATGACTGGACTGTGTCCCGAAATGCTTTGATGCTCGAATATTTCCCGAATCATAGCTGGCAGGCAGTTCGGCACCATCGTAAACCAGTTCCGTCCTGAAGTTGATATTCTGCCCCTGTATGAACTGGATCTGTTTGGTTTCTCCGGCTTTCAGATTGATTTGACCGGGAACGGTATATAGATGAAACTCATCAATCTCCTTTCTGGATGGCATGGCTTTATTCGCTGCCATCATTGAATTTGCCGACGTGACTTGCCAATAATCCTCGGCGGGTCGGGTTTTGTTCGCATTGCCCGCGACCAGCCTGACTTTTACATCGGGGAAGGTCTTGCCGGAGTCATTTTCCAGGGTCAGCCAGCCAGCGGCATCCATTTTGTTTTCAGAGGTTTGAATAAAATTGTAAGCGGCAGCCCAGCCAAACCCGTCGGTGAGATAACTGATATTCGCCTTTGCCTTGCCTGACCGGTTGGCATGCAGAATCCAGTTTAGCTGAGGCTTCAGCAAACTGTCGGCGGTGGTCGGGGGAAACAGGGGCAGGCCGGGCAGGTCAAATCGCAGCTTGCCATCGAGCTCGATCATCGGCGGCAAGGTACCCCTGTCATACGATTGGGGGGCGCGGATAATCTTCCCCCTGATGACAGATTCGTGATCGTTATACTGCACAAGAAAGTCAATGGTTTCGCCTTCGTATTTTTGCAGCAGGCTCGTTTCAGACACCGGCTCGCCGAGGTAGCTTTGCTCCTGAATCAGCACCTGCCACTGCGGGTCGGCAGGCGACACCATAACACTGGAGGGTTCCAGAGAACGCGTGATATTAGTGTAGCTGACCTTGTTGATACCTGCTTTCAGCTCCAGCTCAATATCATCATTGACCACAGCAAAATCACTGTAGATTGTGAGTTCGCTTGCAATGGCGGTGGAACAAAGGCCTGTAAGCATGATGGGACAAAGCCACCCGAGTGGCAGAAGTCTGTTTGACATGATAGGGGAAAACCTCCTGGAAAAAAGATGAGGCGGAACCGGCACTCCGGCATCAGGCTCAGCCTGTTGGTCAGGCTTGCAATATGAGCGATTTATGGCAAATATTCAACCCGAATCTGCTTGACCCGGGATGCGGCGGGAATGCCCGGATTGGCCGAATAAACGATCTGTCGGCTGGCTATCCCCTGGCTGCCACCCGGCTTATAAGTGTTACAGAGTGTAAGTCTTTGTGACTGTGGTCGCAGAATTTGAAAAATTGGCAGGGTATACTGAGCACCTGATAAAAAGATAAGAAAAACGAGTCCACCGTCTGTCAGACTTGGCTGCCGGTGGCGCCTCCATCGGCACGAGCTGGCTGGTGGAGGCCTGTTAGGGAAAGGAAAACAAAATGAAAAGCCTGATTCCGTCTGTATCTGCAGGGTTGCTTGCGGCGATTGTGTCGGCGTCTGCCACGGCAGACCTGCAAGCACTGGCAGATTCTGAAATGAGTGAGGTACAGGGCCAGGCAGGCCTTTCTATCGAGTTGTCTGCCCAGGTTGATATCGGAGAAGTAGCCTATCAGGATGCAGGCTATGTTGCCATAAAGGATATACACCTTGGCGGTATCGGTGCCTCGATGCTGGACAACATGCTGATCACCATGGATATAGCCGGGCCCAATGAAGTATTGCACCGGGGCTTTTCCAAATTCGCCATGTGGGCTGACAACGGCTTGGTTGACGCGGCCCATCAGGATGTAGCGGCGGCCATTGCCAGATACTCTGTGGGTGGTGGCTATGGTGAGGCCTTTAATGATGGTGATATGGTGATTCATATCGACTCGCTGGATCCTGGTGTTATCGCCGGGAACAACACAGCGCAAAATATCGCCGCATACCAGTCGGCAATTGACTTTGGCCTGTCAGTGGACTCTGTCTCGTTAACCACGACCGGTTACGATGTCGGAAATGGCCCCGCTGGCACCTTGATGTTTTCTGACATCAATGCCGAGGGCTATTTGGGGCCGGTCGATATTGTGATCCGCAACAGTGACGCAACCAATACAATTTCCAATGGCGCTATGGATGTGTCGGGGGCAGTCACCGAGGTGGATGCCTATTTCCGGGTGACCGATATGGATTTGGACTGGGATGCAGCAGATGTATTGCTGGTTTTCAACTTTGCAGCCATGAAGCAACTGGGAGTGAGGATTCACAATACGCGCGGTAATGACTATATCGGGGAGTTCGGCTTTGCCAGGGTCTCTGCCAAATTTGCAGCAGGAACCAGCAATGTCAGTCCCGGCGTAACCGGCCTGGCCGTGTATGATGTCGAAATCCGCGCTGATGTTGATATGCCGCACGTGCAGTTCGGCAGCAGTCCCAGCATTGGTGGAATCTACTTTACCGACTTTGTATTCCAGACAGACGTTTTGGTGTACGGCCATTGACAATTAAAATAAACAGGACAAAAACAATAAACGACCCGGTCGGTCGGTTTTTTCCACAAGGTGCCGAAGCCTCCCTGTTGTAGTGGAGGCTTTTTGTCTTTGCTCTTCCTGCATTACCGTGGCGGATCACCTTCAAACAGGCCGAACGGCGCCGCCCCGTTTGCAGCACGATCCCGCTTACGACACTATCTCGTTAACGACACTTTCCGGTCTCGCGGGCAATTCCGGGTTATCGCATTCACCATGGAGAACAGGGCCGGAATATGGTGTGCGATAATCGGAATACCGGTGGTCAGCACGGAGACAGAGATGTCCCTTGCCTCATCTGCCCAGCATAGCTTGTTCAGCAACCCGATATGTCCGAATGCGGCCTTGCTGTTTTTACCCCACATGCCGACAGGGTCGCCTCCCAGCATTAAACCGGCACTATAACGCATAGGTATCATCAGGGTTCGGTCAAGCTGGAGTGCGCCATATTCCCGTACCGCCCGGCGTATCGTAACTTCTTCGCAGATTTGTTTGCCCTTCCACTCACCGCCGTTCAACATCATTTGATAGAACCGGGATACTTCTTCTGCTGTACCAATCAAATTGCCTGCCGGCATAACCGAGTCATACCATTCAGGACTGTTAATGACCTGCTCTACTGTGTCAATGTCTGCCCCCAGGGCACGTTTAATGACTTTGGTAATGGGAAATACCGGCCTGGGCCCTGTCACGTAATTGGTTGCCAGCATAGACCGCCTTTCTTCAGGCAGGCCATAAGTGAAATAGTCCATTTGCATGGGCTCACGAATCTTCTTGTCCATATAATGCTGAAGGGTGTTGCCGGTGACTTTTTCAACTACCCGACCAAGCACAAAGCCGCCGGTAAGTGCATGGTAGGACAACTCATTACCGGAAGAAGACAGAGGCTTCGTTTCACACAGCAGACGCCAGATTTCATCCGCATCCCATAGCACGTCAATTGGCGTATCTTCCGCCAGGCGAGGAATCCCCCCCCGATGTGAGAGAATTTGATGCAGTGTGGTATTGCGTTTACCGTATCTGCCAAATTCTGGCAGATAGTAACTGACCGGATCAAGCAGATTAATCAGCCCATCCTCTGTCAACATATGCATAATCAGGGCAGTAACGGCCTTTGATGCTGAAAACAGGCAAACCGGCATATCTGGTGACGCCGTTATTTTAGGGGTGTTGGCCCGGTCTTTCGGTCCGTTCCCTGTCTGATGCCCGATGGAGCGATTAAAAACAATCTTCCCTTGCCGACGCATACAGAAGGTGATGGCAGGTTGAGTGCCTGTCAAGTAGAGATTCACCACGGACTGCCAGATTGCACCGGCTCTTTTGGAACTAAAGCCGACCGATTCCGGGTCAACCTCCCGCTCATGGTCGATTTTGATTGTGTCTGAAACGCCCTCGATACGGCTGGTGTTAAGTAATTTTCTCATCAAAAAATTTTGCATTCGTCCACCCTCGTTCCTGTTGACAGCGCACCTTTATAGCCTGAAATGGCGCTCAGGTAAATAGCGTAAAATCGCGCTCCGATAAATTGTGCAAATCAGATTGTGGAAGATTATCGAAGAAAATCAGTGGACTTCGACTTTGGCGCGATTATTGCTGATCTGCATGAAAGTAAGGTAAAGCGGCAATTTTTGGTCGCCCATAACCAGTGACCAGTAATGTCAGCCTTGTGGTGTAAGCGCAGCAAGCACAAGAAGAGACATCCGAGCCGAATGACATTTACTGAAAACCATGCAGGGTCTGGAGGATTGATCGAATGGCCAACATTGTCAACATTGGCTTGTCGGGACTGCTTGCGCATCAGGCAGCACTGAACACCACCAGCAATAACGTCAGCAACACGGACACCCCCGGCTATAGCCGCCAGGAAGTCCGGTTTGTTCAAAAACCCCTTGATTTTGCGGGTTACGCCTACCAGGGAGCCGGCGTTGATGCACGGACAGTGAACCGCATTACTGAAGAGTATCTGGTCGGCCAGGTACGTGCCGACGAGGTGGTATATAACAAAAGCAATGCGTTCTTGACCCGGGCTGAACAACTTGACACTTTGCTTTCTCAGGAAACCACCAGCATTACATCAGCCATGACGGATTTTTTTAATGCCATTCAGAGTGGTGCTGATAACCCCACGGCAATCCCGGAGCGGCAGATCGTGCTGGCAGAATCAGAGAAACTGGTGCACCGCTTTCACTCCATGTATTCCCGCCTTGAAGATCAGTCAAATATCACGATTGAGCAGATCAACTCGAACGTTGCGGAAATGAACAGCCTGGCTCGCAGTCTGGGCTACCTTAACCAGGCGATTGCCAGGGCAATACCGACAGGCCGCGGAGACTTGCCGAACTCACTACTGGACGAGAGAGATGAGGTACTGAGAAAGCTGTCCGAAAAAACCTCTCTGGAAGCGATAATCAACGAGGATCACACCGTTGACGTCTTCATTGGTCGGGGAGCCGCTCTGGTCGTGAACGATACCGTAAACAGGGTATCTGTGCTCGAAGATCCGATGGATCCTTCGCAAATCGACATCGCTATTATGCAAAACGGGCTGAAGCAGGAAATTACCGGGGAAATTATCGGTGGTGAGCTGGGTGGAATTTTACAGTTTCGTGATTCATTGCTAACAGAGACCCTTGATACCATGGGGCGAATTGCCCTGGTGCTCGCAGATACGGTTAATGGTCAGCACCGGGTTGGCATGGATCTCGAAAGCAACCCGGGCGACTTCTTCTTTACAGACATTAACAGCCCGGAATTACAACGAAGCCGTGTGCTTGGCAATGAGCACAATGCCTTGCCGGCAGATCGCGTACTGTCACTGGAAATTGTCAACGTTGGTCAATTGGGCACGGATGATTACACCCTGTCATTTGAAGGGCCAGGCAACTCGGACTATACGATCAGGAACAACCGAACAGACAGGATGGTTCAGCAGGGAACTCTCCCCAGTGGCTTTCCGGTCAATATCGACTTTGATGGCCTGAGACTAAAGCTGGAGTCAGGTTCATTTCAATCCGGTGACCAGTTTCTGATACAACCGGTAAAACATGGTGCCAGAGATATCGCCCTGCATATTGACCGGGTCGAAGAAGTGGCATTTTCCTCACCGATCAGAACCGAAGCAGACCTCGGAAATCGGGGGAATGCGGTGATTTCCCCCGGAACCATGCTTGATATTGACAGCCCTCTGACCAATCAAACCCTGCCCTTTTTCGCCAGATCGGGGGAACTGTCGCCACCCATTGCCATACGCTTTATCACAGAAGACACCTACGAAGTCATGGATGCCAGCGACCCGGCCAACCTGGTGCCTCTGACCCCTCCCCTGCACTCGCAACACTTTGTTGCCGGTGTCGCCAACCCCCTGTTTACTTCCGACCCGGCTGAAACCATTGTGTCTGCAGGCGGCACCAGCATCACTCAAATGCCCGCTCCTGCCGCCTCTCCGACCACACTCGACAATGGCTACAGCGCGCAGACAGTCACCATACTTCATCGCGACCCTGTCACCGGAGTGGCAACCCCATCCGTGGTCACACTCAATGCAGGGGCAAGTGCGCAGGAAATCGCAACCACCCTGAGTGAAATACCAGGAGTCCAGGCCAATGCCTATTCTCAAATCAAAATCAGCAACTTTGTCGATAATGGTGTCGGCAATCCCTTATCCCTGTCACTGAATGGCCAGGCTCTGGCCATTGCCGCTCCTGCCATATTTGGCCCCGACGAACTGGCTCGCGCCATCAATAACGATGAGGTGCTGGGTGACCAGGGCATTTATGCGATCAGTGATGGTGTCGAGTTGTCTGTGTTTTCCAGCAAAGGGGTGGATCTGGTCGTTACAGCAGGAGGGACGGGCGATAGTGTAACCGTTGATAAAATCAGCCCTTATGATGGCAGTTCGCTGGCCTCCCGCGTGGTGACATCAGGCCAGAACGTAGCCGTCGGCGGCTTTCTGGACATTACCCTTTCCGATGGTGCGACACTGTTTTCCGGGACGAACGGGGTTTTCCAGCAGACACCCCCTGCCCGTTCCTCCTATACCGGGTTCACCGCCGAAATTTCCGGTGCACCACAGGCAGGTGATGTGTTCCGAATCGGCTATAACGAAGGAGGCACAGCGGACAATCGAAACGCATTGAAGCTGGCTGCACTGGAACTGGCTGAAACCGTGGGCGGGGTAAGTACCTACAGTGACCTGTATTCAGCCATGGTGGAAAAAATTGGCACCGAAACCGGTCGTGCCAGGCTGGACACGGAAGCCAGTGAATCATTGCTGAAACAATCCACAAGAAGCCGGGATAGCGTATCCGGGGTCAACCTGGATGAGGAAGCAGCACGACTGGTGCAATATCAGGCAGCCTATAATGCTTCGACCAAAGTGGTTTCACTGGCTCAGGAGTTATTTAATACCTTGTTGGGTACATTCCGTTAACGTCATGTGCCATCAGGCCAATGAGCCGGGAGTGTTTCATTGTTCACCTGCGAGCGGAGAAAAAGTGTGTATCGGGTAAAAACTGAAAACAGTCTTTACGTTTCTCGAAGAATGACCCTTTCCCGTGATTCGCTGTGGCAGCGTATTGCTCTATTTGGTTGTGTGCTGCTGTTCGGCCCGGTTTTGATCAGCTGTTCCGGCAAGGAACCCAGGCCCGGTTCACCAGAGATTATCCTCCCCGAACAGTATCCGAGGCAAGTGGAGCAAGAAGCCGGTATCATTCAGGCACAAATGAAAAAAACCCTGCGCGAGAGAGAGGCGGGTTTACTACACTGGTGGCAGAGGTTTGACAGCGACGAACTGAATCAACTGGCGGATCGTGCACTCGCCCATAACCCGGAGTTGCAGGCTTTGGCCTGGCAGGTGGTTCAGGCTCAGGCCCGGCATCGCCAGGCGGTGGCTGAAAATCTGCCTGTCATCACCTTTCCTGCGGGGTATCGCCTGAACTCTCCGGCCAACGGGCCCGGTTCCCTGGGCAAGCATGAATCCCGGGATTATGGGCGTGACTATCACTATGGACTGAAGGGGCAGTGGCAACCTGATCTTTGGGGAGAAAAGGCCGCCAGCGTCCAGTCCCGGCAGGCATTGCTTGATCGGGCAGTATTTCTCTACGACGACCGACAACGAACCCTGATTCAGCAGATTGTCACCCACTACGTGGAGTTTCTGTCGCTGAATGACCGGCTGAGAAATGCAAAAAAGCATGGCAATGAACAGTCATCCCTGCTGGCCAGGATGAAACGCACCACCCGAGACGGGAAGGCTTCGGCTGCGGATATCAATATGCAACAGGCATTGGTGATGAACCTGCGAGCCTCCATACCGGCACTAATCCGGCAGCGGGAAGAAGTCCGGAATCAAATTGCAGAACTGGTCGGTTCGCTACCCGGGAAAGTGGTGTTGTCTGAAAGGGGCCTGGACTCACTGACGTTTGACCCCGAGCTGCCAATATTACCGCCACAGCTGATACTCAAACGACCCGATATTCGGGCAGCAGAAGCCCGGTTACTATCAGCCAATGCCAATATCGAAGTGGCGCGGGCCAGATTGCTTCCCTCTGCGAGTATAACGGCACAAATTCGTTACGGAACAAGGCATTTGTCCGAACTGTTTCAGCCTCAATCCCTGTTCCTGAATTTTGTTGCCGGTTTGACCGCCGAGGTGTTTGACGGTGGCAGAAAAAATCAGCAAGTGAAGTATTCCGTCGCCGCCCGCGAACAAATGATGGAAATGTATATCCGTACCGTCTATCGAGCCATTAAAGAAGTCGATGATGCCACAGTCGGTTTTAATACGGCGAGACAACGGCTGCAATTGCAGCTTGATGCACTCGACGAAGCCCGAAAGGCAAAGAAGGTGAATGCCCGGGCCTATTCACTCGGCCAAACCGGCTACCTGAACCTGTCAGATGCAACCCGAACCACGCTGCGCGACTCGGACCAGGTGTTCTCGACCCGTATGGAGCAAATACAGGCTCTGGCGCTTGTCTACTCTGCTCTGGGAGGGGGAGTCACCCAGCGAGCCGAAGCCGTTGACAGAGCGATGTCCTCTGTTCAGAGTGACACATTGCGGAAAAGTCTGGTCAAAGGTTGGCAATTAAACGTGGATGAACTGGCCGCCAGGGGTAACTGGCAAGTCCTTCTGGCCGGAATACATAATCATGCCGGTGTTGCAGCCTGTTGGCGAGATTTCGCAGCCCGATTTCCCGAGCAAACAAAGGGCTACCGGTTACTGGCCGCGACCAATCGGGAAAATACCACCAGTCAAGGGGCAAATCGCCCCCTGTTTCAACTCTATGTCGATGCCTTTGCCAGCCAGGCCCAGGCTAATCGGTATTGTCAGCGGCTGCGGAAAAAACAGCAACGCTGCCGTGCCGTGAGACTGGCTAATATTGACAACCTCGCACAGTATCATCTGATTGCACTGTCAGACTGGCCAGATAAAAAAGAGTCTGAAAGGTTTGAAATAGACGAGCTGTTGCAAAACCAGGACATCGGGACGAACAGTAACGCATTGCCCTCCGGAATGACCACACCGCTGACACCTGAGCAATACCAGAATTACAGCAACCATGGCCAGGCAAAACCGCCTTCAAAAGAAACACAAAAAGCACAACCAGAAGGACAACAAAAAGGATCAACAAAACAACTAGCGACCAACAAAACAGTGAAAACAGCCCTGGACCCGGATAATTCCAAAGGGAAAAGCCGGGCAAAACCGGGCTGGTCTATCGTTGTCGGCTCCTTTCTCGATCAGCTGCCCCTGAAAAAGCTGCAAACCAGACTTGCCAGACACGGCTATCGCTCAACCGTTATGCCAGTGATGGTAGATGGAGAAAAATGGCGACGAGTCGTGGTGGCCGGGCGCAGCACGGCAGAGGCAACCGAACGGTTATTGACTGAAATTCAGGACAAACTTGACCGGGGCAGTGGATGGGTGATTAAAAACCGGTAACATGGAATGATCGGATAAATGACCAGGTATCCGCAGTAAAACCGACCCCCGCTTCCAGATCGTTAGGGCCGCTGGAGTTGTTATCTCTGATTGTTAGCGTGCAGGTACCCGCCTGAGGAGCGGTTATCGAGACTTTCGACACCTGGCTACCTTGCCCGGAAGTCAGTACGGTGCCATCTGGCGCCCACAGCGTTAGTAAAGGAACCAGACCTGTATCGCCCGAATCAACAGGCCGAGATTACAATATATTCCCCGATATTGGCATCAAGATCCAGCTATCCACCTCTCCAGGAACCGCTATACTGTCGACAACCGAGCCGCCGTTAACCAAATCGGCAACCTGAGAGAGCAAAGCCATGAACAAGCCGAGTGACAGGTGCATATTCCGGGGAATTTGAACACTCATTTCGGCCGAACGTGAACACCAGTTTATTCTAACACATTAGACTTTTGCTTTTTATAGCAGGTGTTCACGTTGAATCGAGTTCCTTTCGAAAATCATTCTCCCTTTGATGTGGATTCAGTACCGTTACTGCGTTACATTAACATTCAAAATACTGACCCCATTCTGCTGAATTCAAATCGAGTGAGTCAATTATTCTGTTATCACTTGCCATGATCAGTTTTTCCGGTATTTCCCCCTTTGTAACGATGTAACGCCCTGCCAATCACCTGAGCGCCCAAGAGGCGGTAAATAAATTTTATTCGTAACTACTTACCCCAGGGGGAGTAAGTAGTTACTTTTATTCTTTACCAACGCGTAAGACCCGGACAATTATCTGATTGGAAGCAGATGGAAATGCTCCGGTTAAACCACAAGAACTCATTGTTGACATCCTCCCAGCCCTAAAGAGGGTGTCGCAAAAGCCACCCTCTAGAAGTACGGGGTTTTACGCGCTCTCGATAAAGCCGGAGCATAGATTGTGAATAGGCAGTTTGGCCAAACACTAATGCGGGCTTTTAATCGTCAAGCTGCCATCACCTTTGATGACCGGCTTGCTGTCTTTGATAAAATCCAGGTTCCTGACGTTAATTTCCCTGGCCAGGTACCCGCCGATGGGCAAGGATCTGATGATGTTGTTCATGATGCCAATCGTGGATTTATAAGAGCCTTCGACAGAACCCCTAAACGATTGTCCACCCTTCCAGTTATTCCAAAACAGGTACATCGAGGGTTCGGGTAAATAGTTATTTCTGATGGTTCCTGAGGATACTTTCGCCCCGGCCTTTACCCAGGCTTCATTCAGCGAAGAACCGACACAATTCATCATGTATACGGCTCGGAGATTGAGCGGGGTTCCACCGTTATGTTTTGTCTTGATCTCCACAATTTTTGCGGAATTTATTCCACCTTTTACTGAGATAGAATCAGTCCCACCATGAGTAAGAATAAACAAATCGATAATTTTGTCAGCTTTGGTTTGATCCACCAACGCGTTCTTTAAATCGGTATAGCTGGCTGAGCTATCTCTGAGTATAATCACTTTACCGTAGTGAGCAGGAACCGCTGAATTAAATCGATTCAGCAACAAATCCGCAGATTCCAATATAGTGTCGGTTTTCTTTTTGATTTGTTCCTTGATGTGATCGCCTGCCAGCTTTAAGGCGCTATCGGGGATCAACCTTTCCACAGCGTCTGGAAGAAGAAGTTTTTGAAGAAGAAGAAGTTTTTTAAGCTTCGATAGAATCGCTGCAACATCGATTTTAATGCCCCCGTTTTCCAATAACACGACCAGGACACGGTCTTTTGGGCCAGGCGGCTTTTTGGGGGGTACCGGTGGAATTGATGCAGCCGAAACAAAAACGACCACCGAGCGGAAACGTTGGTCTTCTGTACTATCGCGATAGCCTTCCTGTTTTGCTTTGTCTTCGCCGAACCCGGTCAATGTGCGTACGGCAAACTTTTTGGTAACAGCTTTTTGCAAAAAAGCCAGCGCACTCTTTGCCCGCCTTTCCGACAGCGCCTGGTTATAGCTGGCTGAACCACTCCTGCTGGCCAATCCGACCAGGCTGACACTGCCTCCACGCTGGAGTACTGGAACAACTTCCTTGCGTAAAAACGCTTCGTGTTCGGGTTTTAAGCGATCCCCGTTGATATCGAAGTTGTACAACAACAAGCTTTTTGGAGAATTGCGGCGTTCCGTGCGACCTGGGCCAGTAGGTTTGTTCATACTCGATTCTCCGACAGGAAAAGGGCAATAAAGGCGACACCTCAAACCTCAAGGATAGGGAGCATTAAAAGCCTTTTCAAGCATAATGGGATTTACCGACGGGTAAAATGCTCCGTTTTTCATTCAAAAAAGCCTTATGTCAGCATTATTTTGAAGTTGCCAGGCGGTTTGTGTTGGCTAGCGCGTTCACTTTTCAGGCATTTTGCGTCAGTTACCAGAACTCGACTCTGCCAGTTGGCGCACAGTAGTACGGCAGCATAAATTAAGAATGAAGTGGAAGAAAATTCAGTAACCCAAATCCCTATACGGACATTCGACCGCTGCCATACGAGCCTGAAATGCTAGTTTTGCCCGTGCAAAGACAAGTTGGCACTTCACTGTCCGCCCGGTCATCGTGGTTGGTGGCAATAGCCCGATAAATATAGCCATCCATTTCAAGTTCATTATCGCTGGAGGATTCATCACCCAAATCCGGTGTTTTCTGGTTTAATATCTGGCTGCGTTGAATGATAAGACCGAAAGGTTTTTCATAACTCCCAATACAATGACTGCCTCGAAAAGTGTACTGATTGGGGTATTGCCCGGTTACTTTTTGCGCCGGGGAAAGCCTGATTACGGTAGTTTCAAGCTCTATAGCTTGCATAACCTGAGCTATGGACGTTAAACCAGCCCTTGACGTTAACAGGTCTTTCGCAGTTTCGATGGAATAAGGTAGAATTTTCATAAGCCTTGGTTGTATCACCCTTTGAGTGCAGGTCTGTTTAGTTGCAAACCCTTATACAGCCGGGGCTTTCTTGTTTTTACCGATTTCTATTCAGAGATTGCGGTATGGAACGGAAAAGCGCTTTTGGAGAAATGGAAAATGATACTGTTTATATTAAACAATCAACCCTACGATGGCAGCGACAAGACTTATAACGCCTTGAGGCTGATAAAAAATGTTCAGCAAAAAGGGGAAGAAGTAAAAATATTCCTGATGAGTGATGCTGTTGACCTGGCAAGAGAGGCGACACAAAAACCGGACTTTTACGACTATGATTTGGTAGCAATGTTAAAAGAGTTGTATGGCGATGGTGCTGACCTGAAAGTGTGTGGCACTTGTATGGCAAGATGTGGAATAAACAAAAACCAACCCTACTTTAGCGATGATGTTAAGGGAACAATGGATATTTTAGGTGATTGGACCATGGCAGCGACAAAAGTTGTAACATTTTAACAGGCCCCGTAATACGCCGGCTTTGCACATCCGGCCTGTATTTTCCTGCCATGACTTGTGGATTCGCCAGACAGAGGCGGGGTTTGAGTGGTGATTGCACCAGGAAAGGGGTGTCAATGCCAGCATCAATCTGGCAAACCATACCGGTCGTTCACCGGAAATTAACGCTGCGGGAGATGACGGAAATGTGATACTGGCGTAGTCCGGTATGACAACCGGCATCGCTGAAAACAGAAGGCTCAGCAAAACCGGGTGATCAGGTTTGCGCAAGATATAGAATTTTGGATGTCGGCCTGAAACCTCGACCAGGTTTCGCTATCCACAATACTGCATGCTCCATCACCAAGGCAGACATCTCGGGTAACAGCCGGCTGACTTTCGCAGTAACGACGTTTCTTACCAGAATATCGTTAACGTATGGCAGCGAACACTGGCCTTATCGTCGCCAGGTACGACAAGCTCAGTCGTGGTCTTCAAGAGCATTCCTGACAGGCACGCTGACAAATTACCCCGGTATTGGCGGCTAACCAAATCCGGACACTACGCGAGGGTTATAGGAGGTTGGAGGTTAGGAGGTTAGGAGGTTTCAAATAATAAAGCGATAAGCATTTGCCGATACCAGGAAAAAAGGAAAGGGAAGCAATACGCTCCCCCTCTTTTTTGACAATGGACCCTATCCGTCTGTTTTTTTCCTGGAAGAAATCGGGCAGGTATTCAACCCGATCAGTTTGTACAGAGGACAGAAGCCGATCAGGCCGGTTGCCAGTGGCACCAGGCCAATCCAGCCCCAGGGTGTCATTGGCCCGACAAAGACCAGACTCAATAAAATCAGACCCACAACAACCCGAATCACGCGATCTATCGTGCCTTCATTTTTCATCATTTTTCCCCACTGATTAATTCAACCTGAATAATATAACAATAAACACCCTGTCAATCACCGCCCCTGTCATCAAATAATGCAAAAACTGTCTGATCAACCGGAACCTTACCGGTGATCGCCTCGCAACGCCTTTACAATCTGCTCAAGCCGCTCTGCTGACACCTCCTCCGGTGGCATGGGGTCTGCCACTTTAAAGGTCACCCTTGACCAGAACCGCCGGGGCAGTTTAGCCAGCGCCGCTCCTCCGCGATGGCTGAAAAACGAGCCCCAGAGGCCGCAAAGTGCGGAAGGTATTACCGGAACCGGGTCTCGTTCGATAATCTTTTCGATGCCCTTTTTGAACTCGTCAATTTCACCGTCCGTTGTCAGTTTCCCTTCGGGAAAAATGGCAACGATTTCCCCTTCCCGTAATTCTTCCGAAATCCTGTCAAACGCCTTCTGGTACGCTTCCGGATCTTTTTTCTGCGAGTGAATGGGAATGGTTCTGGCGGTTCTGAAAATAAAGTTCAACACGGGCAAATCGTAAATGGGTTTAAACATGACAAAGCGAATTGGCCGGCGACAGGCTCCGGCGATAATCAGGGCATCCATATAGGAAACATGATTGCACACCATCACAAAGGCACCGGTGTCAGGGATTTTCTGCAACCCATCATGATGCACCCGATACATGGTATGAGTGATAACCCAGATAAGAAAACGCATGAAAAATTCGGGAATGACGGTATAAATGTAGACCGCCACAATCACGTTCAGCCCCGCCAGAATCATAAAAAACCCGGGGATGGACAGTTCCATGACACCCAGTAAAACCACCGCGGCAATACCGGCAATGACCATAAAAAGCGCATTCAGAATATTGACAGCAGCGATGGTACGTGAACGGTATTTTTCTTCCGAACGATCCTGCACCATTGCGTACAGCGGGACGATATAAAACCCGCCAAAGATACCTATCATAAGAAAGTCAACAATGACCCGGTAACTCCAGGGTTCTTCAAGAAACGCCCAGACATCGAGCAACCCGCCTGCCACAGGGTGAGGCTGGGTATGAAAATACAGATCCAGACCAAAGAGTGACAGGCCGATGGATCCCAGGGGAACCAGGCCAAGTTCGATCTTTCTGCCGGAGAGTTTTTCACATAACAGGGAGCCAATGGCGATACCAATCGAGAAGGTTGCCAGCAGTGCCGTCACGACAGTCTGGTCACCGAACAGTACATGCTTCGAATAATTGTACAACTGGGTCAGGTAGCTCACACCCAGAAACCAGAACCAGGAAATGCCCAGAATCGAGAGATACACCGCTTTGTTTTGCCTGGCAAACCGGATGGTTTTCCAGGTTCCTGTAAACGGGTTAAATCTGATTTTTATTTCCGGGCCGGGGGCGGGCGCAACCGGAATGGAGCGACTGGCCAGCCAGCCGAGCACCGCCGTTATAACCACCACCACGGCAAACCAGTGTGTCGCGTCGGGCAGCTTGCTGACCATTCCGGCACCAACGGTGCCGAGCAATATGGCAACAAAGGTTCCGGTTTCTACCAGCGCATTGCCTCCCACCAACTGGTCTTTGTGAAGGTGCTGGGGAATCAGGCTGTATTTGACCGGGCCAAAGAAGGTGGACTGGGTGCCCATCATAAATAACACGGCAAACAGCCCCCAGACACTATTCATCAGAAAGGCGATGGCTGCCAGCAGCATTATGACGATTTCGAACAGCTTGATTTTGCGAATCAGCCAGGCTTTTTCGTATTTGTCCGCCATTTCTCCGGCCAGTGCGGAGAACAGGAAGAAAGGCAGTATAAATAACATACTGCCAATATTGTTCATGGTGTCGGTATCAATACCGGTGGCGTAAAGAGCATTGAATGTGATCAATGCCAACAGGGCATTTTTAAACACATTGTCATTAAACGCACCAAGAAACTGGGTCCAGAAAAACGGCCCAAAAAACCGGGAGCAAAGCAAACCGAATTGCGACACCGGTTCCGCTTTCGGGTTCCTGTCATCCATAAAACCAATACCTCCTGATCACCGCAGACGCCCGTATCATCTAATCCCGCATCATTTGATATTGGCGGCCACTTCCAGTTCTTCAATGCCGTTTTCAATATAGTCCAACAATCGTTGCATGGAGGGCAGTGACCTTCTGCATGCGGTGAGCCCAAACTCCATCTGGTCAGTGTAACTTAAAAGGGTAATGTTCAATGCCACCCGATCCAGGGGAATCGAAACAGGATACATACCTTCCAGCCTTGCGCCATTAAAATACAGAGGCTCCCTGGGCCCGGGAATGTTGGAGATAATCACGTTAAATGCCTGCCATTGCGGTACCAGGCCCGTTAACAGGTTCAAACCGGCGGGTGCCATCATCATGGCGGTATAGTTAATCGCCTCTTCCGGGGTCAATTGTGAGAAGGTTTCCTTGCCATCCAGCACCGATGATCTGACCAGCTCGATCCGGTCTGCCGGATCGGCAATATGCGTACCCAAATTCGCCAGAATCAACGCCACCTGATTTCCACCCTCGCTCTCGTCACGCCTCAACGACATGGGCACCATCGCAATCAGGGGAGCATCAGGAAGTGCATGCTGACTGATCAGGTAATTACGCAGTGCACTGCCACAAACGGCCAGAACCACGTCATTCAGGGTGGCGCCAAAGGGTTTGGCAATCCGCTTGAAACGTTCAATCGGGTAAGACTGGGCGGCAAAGCGCCGGGAACCGGTCACCTTTTGATTGAGCAGGCACTGCGGAGCCTGGAAGGCACTGACAAAGTTCGGGTCGGTGCTGCTTTTTCGAATCGCATTCATCACTTCCCGTGCCAGCGCAGGAATGGTAGACAACTGTTTCCCCGCCGAACCGGACATCCTGACCACATGGTCAAGCCAGTCCACATGACCATCGGCATCCGGTTTTTTTTTCTTTGCCTGCCTGGGTGGCATTGCCCAGACAGGTGGCATGTTGGTAGCAGTCGGGTCTTTGGAGAGGGATCGTATCGTCATGCGCATGGCTCCCACACCGTCCATCATTGAATGGTGAACCTTCATATAAAGGGCAAAACGCTTGCCTCGAATGCCTTCTATAAGGTGGTATTCCCACAATGGTCGCTCCCGATCCATCAAATTGCTGTGCTCTGCCGACACCCGGGCAAGCAGCTCCCTGATTCTTCCCGGCCTGGGCAGGGCTTCATGGCGGAAGTGGTGTTCCAGGTCAAACTGATGGTCTTCTTCCCAGTAATGCTGACCAAATTTGCTGACCAGCTTTTGATTGAATGGTTTTTCGGGGCAGGAAAAGCTGCGCAACTGCTCTGCCAGTTCGGAAATATACTTCGAATCCGCACCTTCCGGAAAGCTGTATAGATGAAGCCCCGCGACGTGCATGGGCTGTTGGCGTTTTTCAAGCAAGAGAAACAGTTGATCGACAGGAGTAAGAGGAGTCATGGTTTCAGGCGCCTTGTTATTGAGTTATTGTTTTGGGTTATTATACTTCGCTTTTGGTGTCATCGTATAAGCTACCCTTCCAATACTACAACATTTGTTTCAGAGCATCATCATGGTTGCACCCGACACACTTGTTTTATTTACCAGTGCTTCTGTTGCACTGGCACTTGCGCCCGGGCCGGATAACATTTTCGTGCTGACACAGTCAGCCATGTACGGCAGAAAGGCCGGCCTGCTCATCACCGCTGGCATTTGTTGCGGTCTGATTGTCCATATACTCGTTGTCACGCTCGGTGTTGCCGTCCTGTTCCAAACCTCGGTCACTGCCTTTACCACCCTGAAGGCGCTGGGGGCCGCCTACCTGCTATACCTTGCCTGGCAGGCTTTTCGAAGCGCCACCACCGATACAGGGCGATCCGGCAACAAACGGCTCGGTGATATGCAACTCTTTACTCGCGGGGTCATTTTAAATGTGACCAATCCCAAGGTGGTCATCTTTTTTCTGGCCTTTTTGCCCCAGTTTGCCGATCCGTCAACCGGCCCCCTCAGCTGGCAGTTGATGGTACTTGGTATGATTTTTATGGCTTGCGCGGCCCTGGTTTTTTCATTGTTCGCATGGGGTGGAGGGTATCTGGCAGACTGGCTGAAACGATCCCGGCGGGCGCAACTGATGATGAATCGGCTGGCCGGACTGGTATTTGTCGGGCTGGCACTGCGACTGGCCTGTACCGATCAATAGCGCTGCTTTTGGTTGACTATATAGTCGGCCCTGAAAAATTCAGTTTTCATCATGACAATGTGGGTGCTTTTACTTTCACCCACATTGCCTCACCGCCCTTTTGAGCCTCTGTTTTCATAC
>PDWI01000099.1_pt1 | contig 116176 bp, 87 predicted proteins | sample 1430891 | NCBI WGS metagenome assembly PDWI01 (sample SAMN01162508, study PRJNA174530) | Oral metagenome, whole genome shotgun sequencing project. | biome: Marine environment; feature: Marine mammal; material: Swab sample of the gingival sulcus; isolation source: swab sample of gingival sulcus...
CGATATGGGCGATATGATTTTTGTCGGCAAGGTTGATGAAACCGAAGTCGGCAAGATTGTAAAGGGTATGCCAATGGAACTAACTGTTGGGGCTTTGGATAACGTAAAATTTAACGCCGACTTGGAATACATATCGCCAAAAGGCGTTGAGGAAAACGGAGCAATTCTGTTTGAGATAAAAGCAAAAGTGGAGTTGAAAAAAGACCATTTTATCCGTTCTGGATATAGTGCCAACGCCAACATAGTACTTGAAAAGCGAGACAGTGTAATGGGAATAAACGAGGGACTAATAACCTTTAATGGCGACACCGCTTTTGTCGAGTTGCTTGTAGGCACAGACACCGCGGCCATTGAGCAGGAGTTCAAAAAGCAAAAAATTGAAATAGGCTTATCTGACGGATTAAACGTTGAGGTAATAAACGGACTTGACTGGGACGCTTTAATTAAAGGGGAAAAGAAGAAGAATGATTAATGCGGTAATGTGATAATTTTTTAATGTGATAATGAATGCAATCCGTTATGGTTATTGGCGTTTCGTAATCTTTGCAACCTTTGCGAAAACCCTTTGCGACCTTTGCGGTTAAAATAAAAAATATGAAAAAAATAAGAATAACAACAATTATAGCTCTAACGCTAATATTCGCATCGGCGAAAGCCACAAAAGCAGTCGAAATATGGCATAGCACCGTCTGTTAATGCCTCGGTGGGACAGAACTTTGCCTTTGGTCGCTCAAAAAATGTGATGACCAATCAGTATAAAGATATGAACTCATCAAATACAAGTTTTAGTGTGTCGGCTGATGTAACTCTTTTTAACGGATTGGCTAACTACAACAAAATTAAAAAGAGCGAGTTAGATCGCCAAGCATCTGAAAAGGATTTGGAAAAAACGCAAAACGATATTTCCTTAGCAATTATGTCGGCGTATTTAGATGTATTGTTCAATAAGGAATTGTTGGCTACAGCCGAAAATCAGTTAAAAATAAGCGAAATGCAGTTGGAGTACGACAAAAAACAGGTTGAGGCTGGCAACAAACCCAAAGGGGCTTTGTTGGAGACTGAAGCCCAAAAAGCCAACGAGGAATTAAATATAACATCGTATAAAAATAAATTGCAATTGTCATTATTAAACTTGGCTCAGATGTTGGAATTGGAAAACATAGCCGACTTTGATATAGTTATGCCAAAGCTAGATATGTCGATGATGGACAGTAAATTAGTAAATGCCAACACGGTTTTTGAGCAAAATGTAGCTAATCGTCCAGAGATACAAAGCAGGGAATTGAAACTAAAGAGTATGGAAAAAGCTAATGCCATTGCTAAAGCACAATTGTATCCTTCGTTGTCGTTAGGAGCGTATTATAATAATGATTATCAGGATTATGACGGAAATAATCGTTCGTTTTCTGAGCAAATAAAAAACAATGGCAAGGAGGGAATTGGTTTAACTTTACGCATTCCTATTTTTAACGGACTGTCGGCAAGGACGAATTTTAATAATTCAAAAATTAATTATCAAAATTCAAAATACGATTTACAATTGGAAAAGAACAATCTGCGAAAGGAAATACAGCAAGTTCACGCCAATGCAGTGGCAGCAATGCAGAAATATTATTCAGCTGAAAAGGCATTAAAAAGCACTAAAGAGGCATTCCGCTATATGGAGGAAAAGTTTAAATTGGGCGTTTCTACTCCTTTGGAATACAACAATGCAAAAAATAAAATGAGCAGTGCAGAATCAACCTTAATTCAAGCCAAATACGAGTATATTTTTAGAGTTAAGATTTTGGATTTTTATTGTGGTAAGGCTTTGGGGTTATAATGTGTTAATGTGGAATTTTATTATTTGTTGAAGTAACACTAATATAAAACAGACCTCACAGGTTTCAAAAACCTGTGAGGTCTGTTGTTTTAGTCTTCTACCTTACTATATAAAGGTAATCTCTAAAAATAGTAAAGTTCAAGGCGTAAGAAAATCTAAAAACGGAGTTTACTGTTGTAAATGAGGCTTTTAAATTTTCGCAACAACGCAGAAATTTGCATTTTGAGAGGTTACCATAAAAAGCATTAAAGTAAATTACTTGCTAATTCGGCTAATGTACTACGTTCGCCTTTTACCAAATTTATATGAGCAAAAACATCTTGCCCTTGCATACGGTCAGTTAAGTATGATAATCCATTTGACGCCTTATCTAAATAAGGAGAGTCAATTTGGTGAATATCGCCCGTAAATACAATTTTTGTACCTTCACCTGCTCGTGTAATAATTGTCTTTATCTCGTGTGGTGTGAGGTTCTGAGCTTCGTCGATAATAAAGAATATATTTGATAAACTACGTCCTCTAATATATGCAAGAGGAGTTATTAATAGACTTTCATCTTTTAGCATTTCCTCAATACGCATTACCTCTTTGCTATTTGAATTAAATTGGCGTTTTATTACACCTAAGTTATCGAATAAAGGTAACATATAAGGTCCTATTTTGTCTTTAACATCACCAGGTAAAAAACCTAAGTCGCGGTTTGCCAACGGAACAATGGGGCGTGCCAAAAATATTTGGTCGTAAGTTCTATTTTGTTGTAATGCGGCTGCTAAAGCTAATAGTGTTTTACCTGTTCCTGCTTTTCCTGTTAAAGAAATTAGCGATATTTCAGGACGCATAAGGGCATCTAATGAAAAGGTTTGTTCGGCATTGCGTGGCTCTATTCCAAATATTCGTTTCTTGTCCACGCGGTTAATCATTTTTTTCTCAGCATCGTAATGCGATAATACACTTTTGCCTCCACCTTTAAGTATTGAATATTGATTAGGAATAGGTTCGTTTTTTAGTTCAAATTCACTTAAAGCAACACCCTCGTGTTCTTGATATAATTTATCTATTGCATTGGAGTTTACGCCTTCAATAGTTTCGATATCTTTGTGTATGGTTGATATGTCTTGAACTTTGTCGGTAGTGTAATCATCTGAATTTAAGCTTAAAGATTTTGCTTTTACTCTAAGGTTAATGTCTTTAGTTACCAATACTACTTTCCTATCTTTGTGTTTTTCTTTTAGGTAACTTGCAATTGATAATATTCTGTGGTCAGGTATATGTTCGCCAAACGATTCTTTTAACTTCTTTGAGAATGGTTTGCCTGTTTCAACAAATAACATTCCTTTCTTTTTGCCTAATGATATGCCTTTTGTTGGGTCTTTTTTGTCAATTAATTTGTCCAATTCGCGAGTAAATTCCCTAGCATTAAAATTTATTTGGTCGCTACCTTTTTTAAATCTGTCTAACTCTTCAAGAGCAACTATCGGAATAACTATATCGTTATCCTGAAAATTATAGATACACATATAATCGTGTAGTAAAACGTTTGTATCTAATACGAAAATCTTTGATTTTGCCATAATTGTATTTATTTTTTTTGATTGTTTTTCTGCAAATTACAAAATGTAATTTATATTGTCAAATTCTTTTTATTTATTCTTTTCTAAATTTAAATAAAAACTTTAATTTAGTTGAGATTGTTTTTTTATAATATAAATTTGTATGATAATTTTTTTACTTTAGACTCTTAATTATTAATTAATTATAAATATTTGCATTTAATGTGATGGCAGATTTCTTAGATTGGTTTAATGTTTTAGTAGTTTTTGCATCTATAATATATACCTTTACATTTGTTTGGTTTATAGTAGGTTGGCTTAAAGTGCCTGTTTATTATAATGATAAAAGTACATTCAATACAAAAGTTGCTGTAATATTACCATATTATAATGAAGCTGAAACTTTAGCTCAGTGTCTGCAACAGCTTGTTAATCAGAATATCAATACCTCCGATTATAAAATATTTGCTGTCAATGATTTTTCAACCGATAACTCGGAGCAAATAGTTAAGGATATGGCAAATAAGTACAAAAATATTGTATCTGTTCAGAATACTAAAAAAGGCAAGAAAAACGCATTAGATGCAGCTATTAAGCAAACTGATGCCGATCTTATAGTTACTACTGATGCTGATTGTTCATATTCTGAATATTGGCTTGCTGATATTGTGAGTTATTGGGAACTTAATAAGCCTAAAATGATAATTGCACCAGTCCGTTTGAGTGGAGCTAATAAGTTTCAGGATTTAGAATTTAATAGTCTGATAATGGCCACTGCAGGAGCTTGTGGAATACAGCATCCTATAATGTGTAATGGTGCAAATTTAGCTTTTTGTAAGCAAACGTATCTATCTATTCCTAATGCTTTAAATAATAAATATATGTCGGGCGACGATATGTTTTTAATGCATAATGTAAAAAAACAATTTCCTTTAGATATTCATTTTCTTAAATCGGAACGAGCAACGGTTAGTACTAGAGCCAAAAGTAAGGTTTCCTCTTTTTTTAAGCAAAGGCAAAGGTGGGTGTCAAAGTATGGTGGCTATTCAGATAATGATACGATATTTACTGCTTTAATAGTATTTTTGGTATCGGTGTTATTTGTTACTGGTTTGGTTTGTAGTGCTTTTTACATACAATTTATTTATTTTACATTTGTGCTATTTGTTATAAAGATGTTGGTTGATTTTATCTTCTTTATTAAAACCGATAGTTTTTTTAAGCATAAAAAGAGCTTGTTTTTATTGCCATTGTTTGAGTTTATTTACTCTTTCTATGTAGTACTTGTAGCGTTGTTGTCGCTTCTTTCATTTAGGAAATATCGAGCGTAAAGAGCAAAAAAAAAGACCCCACCGCAAAATGAAAGTCTTTTTCTATTGGAAAAATTAAATTTATTGTATTCTTATTTTGTTGTCAATGTAATTTACTGTATTATCAATTGTTTGTAGTTTCATAATATCTTTATCGGCAACATCTATTTGGAATCTAGTTTCTAAGAAGAATAAAAATATATTCATGTCATTATTATCGAAACATAAATCGGTATTCAAATTTGTGTTTGATGAAAGTTCATCTCTACTAATGCCCATCTTTCTGAAAATCTTATATAAAGCTATTCTTGTATTTTTCATCTTTTTAAAATTTGCAACCATGTTTCTGAGTGAGATAAGTTTTAATAATATTGATTGTGTGTCTCAATAATCATCCCAGACATGGTCTGTTTCATCTTTTTAAAATTTGTGACCAAACTCTGTAATTATTAATTGTTATGGTCTGTTTTTTATAAGTCGTTTTGTGTTTTTGTAACGACGTTTATTATAAAACAGAAGAAAAATTAAATACCCTACCTTATGTGTTGAAAAAAATTATCTTTTTTGGAAAAGATGTGCAAAAACTTGCTCTATTTTAGATACTTGTATTATTTCAATATTTTTGTTTGTGTCGGCGTATTGATTCTGTTTAGGAATAAATATTTTTTTGTATCCTAATTTATTTGCTTCGTCTATTCGTTGTTGTAAGCGTCCGGCAGGGCGTATCTCACCAGATAGTCCTACTTCGCCAACAAAACAAACGTCTTTTATTATGGCTCGGTCTAAGTTTGACGAAAAAATGGCAGTCATTACTGCTAAGTCAATGGCTGGGTCAGCAACTTTAATGCCTCCCGCTATGTTCAAAAATACGTCTTTTGCCGATAGTTTAAAGCCAACGCGTTTTTCTAATACGGCTAAGAGCATATTTAGTCGGCGTACCTCAAAACCTGTAGTTGAGCGTTGAGGAGTGCCATAAACGGCAGAGCTAACTAATGCCTGAATCTCTATTAATAACGGACGCATACCTTCAATGGTTGCACTTGTTGATATTCCGCTGTACTCCTCGGTATGTTTAGTTAGTAGTAATTCCGAAGGGTTGGTTACTTCGCGTAATCCATTGTGTTGCATCGAGAATATGCCGATTTCTGATATTGAACCAAAGCGGTTCTTGTGGGCTCGTAATATACGATAGTTAAAACTGCTATCTCCTTCAAATTGGAGTACTGTGTCTACAATATGTTCTAATACTTTAGGTCCCGCTATTGTTCCTTCTTTGGTAATGTGCCCTACTAATAAAATTGGTGTCGAATTTTCTTTTGCATATTGCAGTAGTAAACTTGTACATTCGCGTATCTGAGAAACTGTTCCAGGTGAAGATTCAATACGTTCAGTGCGTAATGTTTGTACAGAATCAATGATAAGTATTTGCGGATTTATTAGTTTTGTTTGTTCTATAATCTGCTCAACCATTATTTCGGATAAGAAGTAAGCTTCGGAGTTAATGTTCCCTAAGCGTTTGGCTCTCATTTTTATTTGTTCGCCACTTTCTTCTCCCGAAACATACATAACCTTTCCGTTTATGGTGTTGGTTACTTGTAGTAAAAGCGTCGATTTGCCTATGCCAGGTTCACCACCGACTAAAACCACTGCTCCGGGTATTAAACCTCCGCCTAGTACTCGGTCAAATTCGTTTATTGTTGTAGGTATTCGTTTTGCTTCGTTTTCGGGTAAGTCCTTTATTAGTAAAGGTTTATTGTTTGTTGCACTTGCGGAGTTAAATGCTGGTTGTTTGCTTGTGCTTATAATCTCTTCGGTGTACGAGTTCCAATTATTGCAACTGGGGCATTTGCCTATCCACTTAGGTGATTTAGCTCCACAATCTTGGCATACAAATATTGATTTTGTTTTAGCCATTAAAGTTATTCCTTAACAAATTCTTTACGAGCATATGCTCCGCCTTTTTTTTCTCCAGGGTGGGTAGTCTTTCTTATTTTAAATCGTTTCTTGTTTAATTCATCAACATAATACTCTCCTCTAATATCCCCGTTTCCAGTAACGTATTCAAATTCATTATTTGTTATTGAAAATTCTTTACGTGCTAAGGAATATGTGTATTTTATTGTAGTATCTTTTCCTGTTTTAACATCAAGGGTAGTTACTTCCAATGCATCCCCAGCATAAAACTTCCAACTATGTTTGTATCGTACAGAATCTGGGTTGGTAAAAGGAATTTGTTTCCATGTTCCGACAAGATATTCACTTTTGTCACGACAGCTAACTAATACTAATAAAGTTATAATGGTGATTATTCTAAAAAAAGGTTTCATGTCTATTCTTATTTTATAATTATATATCAGTTAATTTTATGATATAAATAAATGTATTAAGCAAAAATAAAAAAAATAACTGTTTAATTAAAAAATAATTACACTAATTTACTTTTATTGATGATAGACGTCGAAGAAAATCCATCAACAAAATTAATAGTAGTAATTGTTCCTCCGTTTTTTGTTACAAAATCGTAACCTACTATTTTTTCTATGTCGTAATCGCCACCTTTTACTAAAACAGAGGGTTTTACTTGTTTTATCAGATTTAAAGGGGTGTCTTCCGAAAAGTATATTACTGCATCAACAAATGACAGAGATGCAAGTACTAATGCTCTAGAGTATTCGTCGTTTATAGGACGTGATTCGCCTTTTAATCGTTTAACGGATGCGTCAGTGTTTAGCCCTATTACTAGTTTTGTGCCTAGGTCAGCTGCTTGGGCTAAGTATTTTATGTGTCCTTGATGTATAATGTCAAAGCATCCATTAGTAAATACAATCTTTTCATTTTTATTTTTTTCTATGAACGATTCTATTTTGGAAGGGCTAATTATACGTTCGGATATTTGTTGCAACTGGTTCATTCTTGTTATTCTAAAGTATTGTTTTCTGAATTAGGGAAGATTACACAAGGCTTAAACTGTTTTGCTTCTTCAAAATCCATACTTGCATATGATATTATTATTATAATGTCATCTACTTGGGCTTTGCGTGCAGCAGGTCCGTTTAAGCAAATAATTCCTGATTTTCGTTCACCTTTTATTACATAGGTGTCAAAACGTTCTCCATTATTTAAATTTACAATTTGAACTTTTTCGTTCTCAATAATGTTAGAGGCTTCCATTAATTCCTCATCTATAGTTATGCTACCTACATATTGTAAATTAGCCTCGGTAACTCTTACCTTATGTATTTTTGATTTTACTATTTCTATATTCATTATTATAAATTGTTTAAATACTATACAAAGTAGTATATCTATGTTTATAACGATATTTCTATATTGTCGATTAAACGAACATTTCCTGCCCATACAGCTATGCAAGCTACTGCTGGTTGGTTTTGTCCTATTTCGGTAATTGTTTCTAAGGTATCTTTGTGTACTATTTCAAAATATTCTACCTTAAATAAACAGTCTTCGTTTATTGTATTCTTAACTCTTTGTTTAAGGGTTTCTATGTTTGTGTCTTTATGTTCTTTTATTCCGCTAAGTGTTTTGTAGATTATATTAGCCTTTTGTTTGTGTTCGTCGCTTAATAAAGCGTTTCTTGAGCTTAAAGCTAATCCGCTATCTTCACGTATTATGGGGCAAGGTATTATTTCTATCGGTATGTTTAAGTCGTTTACTATCTTTTTAACTACAGCGATTTGCTGAAAATCTTTTAGTCCGAAAAATGCTTTGTGGGCAGGGATAATATCAAATAATCGCGTTAAAACTTGAGCTACTCCATTAAAATGACCGGGGCGAAATTGACCTTCCATAATAGTGTCTAGTTCGCCTAAGTTAAAAACTCTTGTGTCTTTTGCAGGATATATTTCTTCTATTGATGGGTAAAAAATAGCATCGCAATTATGTTGTTCTAATAATTTTGCATCGGTTTCAAAATTGCGAGGGTATTTTTGTAAATCTTCGGCGCTATTAAACTGTGTGGGATTTACAAATATGCTAACCACAACAATATCGGTTTGTTCTTTTGCTTCTTTTATTAAGGATAAATGTCCCTCGTGTAAAGCTCCCATTGTTGGAACAAACCCAATTGTTTTGCCTTGTTTTTTTTGCTCTTCAATAAATGGAGTAATCTCTGCCTTTTTATTATAAATATCCATGATAAACTAAATTAACTTTGCAAAAGAACTGCAAAAACAAATATAATCAAAGTATAACGATAAAAATATTTATTTATAGGTTGATATATGGGTGTTTTTGTTTGAAAATTAGTGTTTTATAATGTTTGTTTTATTTATTGCTTTTATTAAGTAATGTAATAAATGTTTTTAAAAATAGTATTTATTGTTTGCGTTAGACAAAAAAATATATACTTTAGCTAACTTTAAAAATATTTATTAATTAAAAAACAAATAAAATGAGATTATTTAAAATTTTAATTCCTTCGTTGTTGTTTTTAATTGCTTGTAATAGCGCTACAACAAAAAAACAATTAAAGTCGCATACCGATGCGAATGGTTATAAGTATGAAACCGTTGAGGGAGACCCAATGGGAACACGTATTTATACTTTAAAAAATGGTTTAACTGTTTATTTAGCAGATAACAAAGATGAGCCACGTATTCAAACTTATATAGCAGTAAAAGCTGGTTCAACTTACGATCCTGCTGAAACTACAGGTTTAGCTCACTACTTAGAGCACATGATGTTTAAAGGCACATCAAAAATTGCTACTACTAATTGGGAGGAGGAGCAAAAATTAATTAAGAAAATTTCAGATTTATATGAAGAGCATCGTAATACTGATGATCCTGCTAAGAAAAAAGAAATTTATGCTGAGATAGATAAAGTATCTGGCGAAGCAGCAAAATATGCTGTTCCTAATGAGTTAGATAAAATGACTTCATCAATAGGAGCCAAAGGAACTAATGCTTATACAACTAATGAGCGTACGGTTTACATGAACGATATTCCAGCTAATGAATTACACAGATGGTTAAAATTAGAAAAAGAGCGTTTTAGTGAATTAGTATTACGTTTATTCCACACAGAATTAGAGGCTGTTTATGAGGAGTTTAACATGGGGCAGGATAATGACGGTAGAAAAATATTTAAAAAAACTGATGAATTACTTTACCCTGGACACCCTTACGGAACACAAACAACTATTGGTGAACCAGAGCACTTAAAAAATCCATCGATGGTTAATATCCATAAATATTGGAATACTTATTATGTGCCTAACAATATGGCTGTTTGTTTATCGGGTGATTTAGATTACGATCAAACAATAAAGTGGATTGATGAAACTTTTGGACAATTAGAAAGAAAAGATGTGCCAGAATTCAACTCTCCTAAAATTGCACCTATGACAGAGCCAGTGTCAGGAGAAGTATTTGGTCCTGATGCAGAACAAGTGCGTGTAGCTTATCGTTTTGATAGTGGTGTAAACTCTGACGACTACAAATATGTTCAGATGATTGACTTTATGCTTGACAATAGCACAGCAGGTTTAATAAATCTTAACTTAAATCAAAAACAGAAAGTATTAGGAGCTGGGTCATTTAACTACTTCTTAAAATATTATGGTGCTGAAATTCTTTATGGAGTGCCACGTCAGGGACAATCACTTGATGAGGTTAAGGATTTGCTTATTGCACAAATAGAAAAAATTAAAAAAGGTGAATTTGAGGATTGGATGTTAGAGGCTATCATCAACAACTTAAAACTTCAGCAGATAGAGGCATCGGAGAGCAACCAAAGAGCTCATACTTTTGCTGAAACATTTGCGAACGGAGTTAGTTGGTTTGATTATGTGTCAAGCATCGACGAGATGGCAAAAATAACTAAAGAAGATTTAGTTAAATTTGCTAATGAACATTTTAATAATAACTATGCTGTGGTTTATAAGCGTATAGGTAAAGATGAAAATGTTGCAAAGGTAGAAAAGCCAAACATTACTCCAGTAGCTTTAAATAGAGATAAGCAATCTGACTATTTTAAAGAATTTATGTCAGAGAAATCAGAAAAATTAAAGCCAGTATTTGTTGATTTTGAAAAGGAAATAAAATCAGAAAAAATACAAGAAGGTGTTGATTTCTTCTATTTAAAGAATTCATCAAATGAATTATTCCAGCTTAACTATATTATTGATATGGGTAAGTTAAATAATAAAGAACTTGTTCTTGCTATCAACTACTTGCCTTATTTAGGTACAGATAAATATAGTGCTGAGGAATTACAAAAAGAATTCTTTAGATTAGGATTGCAATTTGATGTATCTGCAGGAAGTAAAAGATCTTATGTTTCTATCAGTGGTTTACAGTCGTCATTTGATAAAGCTGTTGAATTAATGGAGCATGTTTGTAATAATGTAAAAGCAGACAAACAAGCTTATACTGATTATGTCGCAGGTATATTAAAGCAACGTAATGACAATAAATTAAACAAGTCGCGCATAATGTGGGGTGGAATGATGAATTATGGTGAGTATGGTGCAGAGTCTCCATTCACTGACATTATTCCTGCTGAAGAATTAGAGCAAATAGACCCAGAAGTATTAATAACTAAGGTTAAAGAAATTTTTACATATAAGCACAAAGTGTTCTATTACGGAGCAGCAGATGCTAATACAGCTAAAAATGTTATTGCTAAGCATCATAAAGTAAATGCAGAATTAAAAGATTGTCCTGCTTATAAAGAATATAAGCGTTTAGATATGACAGAAAATAAAGTGTTCTTTACCGATTTTGATATGGTTCAAGCACAAATGTTATTATTAACAAAAGGGCAAATTTTTGAAGTTTCAGATATCCCTTACATTACATTATTCCGCGAGTATTTTGGTGGAGGATTATCATCAATAGTATTCCAAGAGATACGTGAGGCTAAAGCGTTAGCATATTCAGCTTTTGCAGGAATGTCAATGCCATCGCAAAAAGGTGATCCAAATTATATCTATAGCTTTATAGGAACTCAAGTTGATAAGTTAGGTATGGCAACAGATGCAATGCTTGAACTTATGAATAACATGCCAAAGGCAGAGTTGCAATTTAATGCGTCAAAAGAGTCTATTATGCGTAAGATTGAGTCAGAAAGAATTATAAAAAGTCGTATATTCTGGACTTATTTAAATAATTTAGACAAAGGTATTTCTACTGATACAAGAAAAGATGTGTATGAAAAAATGCAAACTATGACTATCGGTGAGTTTGAAAAATTCTTTAATGAAAGAATTAAAGGTAAGAAATACACTTTCTTAGTATTAGGAAATAAAAATAATATTAATTTAAGCAAATTAAAAGAGCAAGGAACAGTTAAGGAATTGACATTACAAGATTTGTTTAACTATTAATAGATTTATTTAGAAAAGATATTATAAAAGGCTACTCTATTGGGTAGCCTTTTGTTATTCTGCAACCTAAATATCATTTGTGGTTAATATTTACTAATAAAATTAGTTGTAATGCTTAAGTTTTTGCTATATTTGTCCAGATTATATGTTGTACGGCATAAAAAGATGTAGATTAAAATGATACATAAAGATATTGATTGCGATAAATGCTTTAGTAGTTTAGATTCTATTTTTTCACACTTAACACCTGAACAATTAGATTATCTTAAAAAGAACCACACTTGTGCTTTTTATAAAAAAAATGATATTATCTTTAGAGAAGGAGATGAACCGATAGGTTTAATAATGTTGAATGAAGGGAAAGTTAAGATTTTTAGAGAAGGGGTAGGTAGGCGAGAGCAGATTGTACGTATGGTGCGTCCTATGCGATTAATGGGTTTTAGAGCATTGTTTGCCGATGAAAATCATATAGCAACAGCAGTGTCGTTAGAGGCTTCAAGTATTTGCATCTTAAAAAAAGAAGATATACTACAACTAATACAAGAAAATAGTGATTTTGCATTAGGTATTATACAATCCTTAGCAAAGGAATTAGGTTTTTCAAACAGACGTACCGTTACATTAACACAAAAACATATCCGTGGACGCTTGGCGGAATCATTGTTGTTTTTGAAAGATACTTACGGATTGGAAGATGATGAAGCAACAATAAAAGTGTATTTGTCGCGTGAGGATATTGCCAACTTGTCGAACATGACAACGTCTAATGCAATACGAACATTGTCAACCTTTGCCGCCGAAGATGTAATATCTATAGACGGACGACAAATAAAAATTATTGACCTAAAGAAACTTGAACGAATAAGTGCTTTAGGTTAATTTATTATAAGCAAGTTAATATTTAACAATTATTATATTTTATGAAACAGACCTTGTCTGACAGATTGTTGAGATGTATAGGTACATTATAAAGTCTAGCTCTGTAAACATGGTCACAAATTTTAAACAGATGAAGAAAAATTTTTTGTTGTTAGCAGTGTTACTTCTATTTTCCACGCTAACCTTTTCGCAAAAACACGAAAGTATTAAACAACACGTATTAATACATTTGGATAAAATTCCAACAAAACAAGAGCGTGTGGAGTTGCAAAAACATGGCATTCTATTAGAGTCATATTTTGCAGGAACTTCATATTATGCAACAATAGATACAAAGTTGTATAAGGCATATGCAAACTCTAAAGGTGGATTATCTACAGATATATCAGAAATAGATATTAATTATAAACTTGATGAGTTTATAAAAGAAGATAATATACCTGATTATGCAATGGAAACAGGTGATGTTAGTCTTTTAATAAGCTATTTTAAAGGTGCGGAAAAACAGCAAATTATATCTGACTTAAAAAACAAATTACATAATACTAATTATGATATTTTGTCGGATTTTCAGACTATAGAACTTAACTTGCCAAAAGAAGATATTAAGAAATTAGCATCATTGTCATGGGTAAAAAGAGTGGAATGTGTACCTCCTCCTTATCAATTAGAAAATGACAACTCACGACGTTTGATTAAAACAAATATTCTTCAACAGCAAGGAATAGGTGGTAGAAACTTATCAGGTAAAGGTGTTAAAATTGGTATGTGGGACGGAAATGTGTATCAACACCCCGACTTAGGCGATAGGTTGCATGTGCAACAAGCAGAGAAACCAAATTCTCATGGTCAACACGTTTCAGGAACACTTGCAGGAGCAGGTTTGCTTGATCCTAAAGCTAGAGGAATGGCTTACCAAGCCGATTTATATACTTATAATTTCGGAACGAATGGAGCTGCTTATATGAATGATGCAGCAAAAAAATATGGAATAGTTGTTACTCAAAATTCGTATGGAGGGTTTCTTGATAGTGACTGTGATAATCCACGCGACTATACTATAACAGATAGACTATTAGACCAAGTTGCAAATATAAATCCTACTTTGTTACATGTTTTTTCAGGAGGAAACTATCAAAGAAAATGTGGTGGGGTTTCTAAATTCTTCACATCAGGTAAACGAGCTAAAAACGTTATTTTGGTAGGTGCCGTTGATAAAGTAGGGAAAATGAGTAGGTTTAGTAGTTGGGGACCAACTAACGATGGTAGATTATTGCCACATATAGTAACCGATGGTGTAAAAGTATATTCAACAGTTTACGGAAATCTATACGAACAAGATAGGTGGAGTGGAACTTCAATGGCATGCCCTGCACTATCAGGTTTAGCAACATTGTTATATGAAAGATATCAGCAACTATACGGAAAAAAACCTTATGCAACAACCATAAAAGCAGCATTGTTAAATACTGCTGAAGATAAAGGAAACGTAGGTCCAGACTATAAGTTTGGCTATGGAGTAGCTAATGGAGTACGTGCTGTTGAGGTGTTAGAGAAACATCAGTTTTTTACAGGGATAGTAGGAAATGACGAAACAAAAACATTTACAATAGAAAATATTCCAGCTAATGCTTTAGAACTTAGAGTTATGGTGGTTTGGAATGATAAAGAAGGAAAAACAAGCACTAAGGCATTACAGAATAATATTGACCTTATTGTAACTAAAAACTCAGAATCGTATTTGCCTTGGGTTTTAAATCCTAATTATCCTAATGAACCAGCAACAAAAGGAATAGATGACCTAAATAATCAAGAGCAGGTAGTTGTAAGCAATCCTAAAGGAAATTATACTATTAATGTTAAAGGAGCAAAGATACCATCGGGCGAACAATCATTCTCGGTAGTGTACTATTATACTGTACCAGAGCTTACTATTACATTTCCTAATGGAGGAGAGAAAATTGAGCCCGCAGAAAATGTTGTAGTTCGTTGGGAGAGTGAGGGCTCTGATGAACCAACTCTTGTTCAGTTAAGTTATGATGGAGGATTAACATTTAACAATATTGCTAGTAATGTTACTGAAAGATATGCTGTAGTTACTATCCCTAAAGATGCTCAAATAACAGACAAAGCATTGATAAGAATAATTCAGGGTAATAGAATGGACGTGTCGGATAAACCGTTTACAATTATAGGTCGTCCTAAGCGTTTAACTATGACTATGCCATCATGCGGTATGTCAGGCGGGAAATTGAGTTGGAATAAAGTTGAAGGAGCAGAATCGTATAATTTATTAAAAGGAAATGTTGCTAAAGGAACATTCACTACAATAAAAGAAAATATTACTGGTACTACTTGCGATTTGCCTGAATTAACACAAGGTGTGCGAAATGTTTTTACAGTACAAGCAGTAAAAGGAACAGCAAAAAGTAGAAGAGCATTAGCCGTAATAGCAAATTCTGCTGAAAGCATAGTTTTAGGAGATGACCAAAAAGCGTTTGTTGAGAATTTTAGAAAAACACCATCTCCTTATGTGCAAACTAGTACAGATGAAAATATACACTTTACTTATACATATTCCTTTGCCGCCCAAAAAGCTCAGATGTTACTATTTGAAGCCTACGAGGGGTATCAAGGTAACTGGAATAGCTCTGATATTTTTAGTAATAAAAACCAAACTGGCGAAGTTAATATGTGTGTTGATGCTACAAATGTGTCGTCAAAGGATAAACTATGGTTCCGTTTGTATGGGCTTATAAAAAATGCTAGTAAAACAGAAACAACAGCTGGGCTTAAACTAATGGTAGGTAACGAGGTTATACCAAATGCTAATGGCGATAAGGTAATAACAGAGTTTACTGACGATGATTTGTCGCAATCACGTTGGGATTTGTCAAAATATATAGGGCAAAAGTTTAATATAACCATAAAAGTAGCAGCAAAAACAAGAGTTGTTGCTTATAATAAAGTTCTTGGTGATCTGATTCAAATAGGACACTTTAAATTATTTACAACAAATAACGACTTGTGGTTACGAGATGTAGAACTTCCTAAATCATCATCTAATTTAACAAGTGAAGAGCCTTTCTCTATAATAATGAAAAACAATACTGATAAGGATATAAATAACTATACAGTAAATGTTTTTGTTAATGACGAACAGGTTATTTCAGAAGATGCTCATTTAAGAATACCTGCTTTTTCAATGAAGAGATATAATTTAAAAACTAAGTTAGACTTATCGCAACCCGAACAAAGGTATATTGTAAAGGTTCAAGTAGATTATCCTAATGACTCAGATTTAGATAATAATGTCATGCAAGATACAGTCTATAATTTTGGCGACTATTTTCTGATACCAAAAGAAGGCTCTGACGATGTAGTTAAAACAGTATCCGATAAGATAAAATTTGCTGATGATGGAGCGTCAATGCTAAATTATAGCAATAACTATACAGGATTAGTAACCTTTAAACCTGCAAATTCAGGTAAAAATATTAAAGTAAGCTTTAATGAGTTTGAATTGGTAGGGAAAGATTATCTAATGGTATTTGATGGTAAAAATACCGACCCATCAAATTCTCATGTATTGGCTAAACTGACAGGTAAAATAACTGAGCCAATAACCTTTATATCAGACAATTCGGATAATAGTTTATGTTTCTTATTTGTTTCAAACAATAAAAACAATGCCGCTGGTTGGATAGCTGACGTTGAGGAAACAACCGAGAGTGCAACGCATCAGTATGATAATAACCTTATTAGTGTTGATGCTAAATATGCAATACAAAATAGTAGTGGTAATTATACATCGGCTCAGCCATTAAATATTGAAATTACTAATAATACTCCAAATAAACTAACCGATGTTAACATAGAATATGCTGTAACTGGTAAAGGTTGGGTAACATCGGCAGTAACAGAGTTAAAAGCAGGTACAAATAAATATAATTTAGGAGATATAGATATAGCAGAGGCTGGTTCGTATGACGTTACAGTTAAAATTTCGCATAACGATGAGGCTTATTTAAAAGATAATGTATCTAGTAAACAAGTAGTAAATAGTAAATATTGTGAGTCAACAGCCAGAGGTGCAGGTATTTATGGCGATAAACAAATGCTTATTACAAAGGTGCAGAAAGATGATGTTGAAAATATTACATCATCTACAAAATGGGGTTCAATATCTGCTCAAGATTTTACTAATATTATATTACCTATTAATGCCAATATGCCAAATCAGGAAATTAATGTTGATGTGGCTTATTCTAATGATAAAACAAAAATATCTTTATGGATAGACTGGAATGATAACGGAAATCTTACTGATGCAGGAGAGCATATTTTAGTTTCTTGTCAAGAAGGTCAGACTAGTTATGCTATTCCTATTCAAGTTCCAGCAGGTGTATCTGAGGGTATATATTTTATGAGAGCTAAAGCAACCACAGGAGAGGATTCTAACGACCCTTGTTCTAAAACAGCCTATGTTAAGTTAGGGTCAAGCGAAATAGAAGACTACTCGGTGGAGGTAATTAAGAATAATATAACTAAAGATGTGTCGCCAATAGCAAGTAACCTAAAAGACGGTAAACTTACAAATGCAGAAACAGTAAAAGTTACAATAAAAAATAATGCTAATCAGGCGGTTTCTAATTTTAATGTTTCATTAAAAACAGATGAATCAGCATCTGTAACCGAGACTGTTACAGCAACTATAGAGGCAGGTAAAACTTATGAATATACCTTCCAAGCAAAAGCAAACTTGTCGGAGCAAGGTTTACATACTATTGCTATAACAACAAACCTTACTGGAGATGAAGATGCCGATAACGACAGGTTAATAGTTGAAGTTATCAACAATAAGATTGCCGAAAATGGAATGTTTGCCTTAAATTTTGATAACGATAATGTTATGCTAAATTTAGGGACATTAGGTAAGAAAAACATCCATACTTCTACCTATGAAATGTGGATTAATCCAACATCGTACGGAACATTTGCTGATGGAGAAGTTGGTTTTGGACGTTTATTTGAAGGTAAAAATGCAACTATCTTCCTTTGCCGTTCGCATGATAATTATGCCGATTCAAGTTTAGTAGTAACAGCTGAAGGAGGAATATTCTTTACCAAAAAGAATAGCATTGAGTTGAATAAACCTCAGCATATAGCAGTAACAGTTACCTTAAGTAAGGTTCAAATTTATATAAATGGCGAAAAACAAGAGATAGTTGAATATGTACCAATAGACGTAAATTCACAGGAATATAATCAGAATAACTCAAACTATAACTTGTGGGTAGGTAACCGCGATGATGCAAAACGACCATTCAAAGGAACTATTGATGAAATTAGAATATGGGAGAAGGTGCTTTCAAAATCTGAAATAAAAAGCGGAATGTATCAGCATAAAAAAGGAGCAAGTGGGCTTATTGCTGAATTTAGTTGCGATGAAGGTTTTTATCAAGATAAAGTATATTCAGCAAAATATACTGGAGAGTTAATGGATGCAAATATTACTCAATCCAAAAATAGTATATGGTATAAAAACGATAATCCATTAAAAGATATCACTGTTGAAGGGCAAGTAATGAATTGGGAGATAAATGGCGATGATTTTTATACCGAAGTAAAAAAGTCGGTTGATTTAAGCAAGTTAACAGCTCACTTTAATTTAAATTGGTTAAATGCAGATGTTAAGGTAGGTAGTGTAAAACAAATTTCCGATGTAACAACAAATGATTATTCTAATTCACTAATTACACCTGTACAATTTAATTTTACAGCTGATGTATATGGACGACAATTAAAGCAGACTTTAAATGTTAAAGTTAAAAAACAACAAAGTCCGCTTTGCGAGATTACTAATTTGCAGTTAAAAGGCATGGTTAATCATACTTTTAATCCTATTATGTTGTCTATGAGCCATGTTGTAGAGTCATCAGTTGATATAACAGCAATTGAAACAAACTTTATAGTTTCAGCAGGAGCAACAGTATTTGTTAATGATGCTAAAATTAATAGTGGCGACAATATTGATTATACAAATCCAGTATTGTTTAAAGTAGTTGCCGAAAATGGTAGAGATATGAAATATTATACCGTATCGTTAAAGAAAAAACAAGTTATAACTTGGGATGTAGCTAATATTACTGAAAAATATGGAGCAGCAGATGTTGATTTAACAGCAATCTCTTCATCAGGTAATGAAATTATATATGAAACATCTGATGAGAATATAATTAGTATAGCAGGTCAAAAAGCACAAATAAAAGGTGTGGGAACTGCTACTATTACAGCATATTGTATAGCTGATAATAAATATGGAGATGCAGAACCAGTAATGAAAAATGTTATAATCAATAAAGCTGACCTATCAATAAAAGCTGATGATAAACAAATTGATTTTTCTGACCCAATACCAGAATTAACAATGTCGTTTAGTGGTTTTGTGTATGATGAAGATAAATCAGTTATTGATGAATTGCCAACAATATCAACTACAGCAAAACAAAATGATGTAGCAGGTACTTACACTATAACATTAAGTGGCGGTAATGACGATCATTATAATCTACAATTAACCGATGGTAATTTAATAATAACCGATGTAGATGCTTATAATGTTACCTTTATAGCTAAAAGTAATGGAATCCCAGAGTCTGGAGTTAATATAGCTATCAATCAAATGAATGTAACAACTAATAGTCAAGGTAAAGCGACTGTTAAATTAAAAAATGGTACATTTGATTATGAGGCAACAAAAACAGGTAAAGAAACTGTAATGGAAACAGTAACTGTTAATGGTGGTGATGTTACTGAGGATATTAACATAATAAATGAATTGCCAAGATATACTATTAAATATCTAACTGATGGTAATGGTATAATAAAAGGACAATCTACTCAATTTGTTAAGAAAGGTCAATCAGGTAAAGAGGTTGAAGCAAAACCAAAATTTGGTTGTAAATTTATTAAGTGGGACGACGGAAAAACAACTCCAAAGAGACAAGAAACTAATGTACAGAAAGACCAAACATATAAAGCTTTATTTAGTGTTAACAAATATACACTAACTTATACAGCTGGGGCTCATGGTAAAATACAGGGTAAGACAACTCAAACTGTGAATCACGGAGAAAATGGTACTGAAGTATTAGCCGTTGCTGATGATGGATATTCATTCTTTGGTTGGAGCGATGGTGTAACTGATAATCCTCGTGTTGATAAGGAAGTAACTGCGGATGTAAACGTAACAGCTAATTTTATCGACTCATATAAAACTCCGTATGAGCAACCATTTGACAAAACAGATGCACCTATTAGTTGGTCGGTTGTGGATAATGTAACGTCAGGTAATAGTGTTGAGTGGAAGTTTGGTAATAAAACATTAGGTTATGGAACTTCGTTTAAAGGAGCAACAGGAAATTTTGCCTATGTGGAAGATGAACGATATAAAAAAGCAGATGCTGAGTTAATAAGTCCTACTTTTGATTTTAGTGGAAATTCAACTGTTACATTAGAGTTTAAACATTTATTTGAAACTATGTTTAGTTCTCCTAGTACTGCTACTTTATATTATTCAATATCAAATAGAGAATATGTAAAAATTAAAGAGTGGACAACAAGGACAAAAAATCCTGAAGAATTTAAAATGCAGATAGATGGTGTTGCAGGAGAGTCAAGTGTTCGTTTTATTTGGAGATATGTTTCGCCTAAAAAGAGTTACTACTGGGCAATAGATGATGTTAAATTAACAGGAGAGGAAGCAGCTGCAACGCATATATATAAATATACAGCAGGTCTTAACGGATACTTAAAAGGAGCAGATGCTAATGGAGAAATATCAGGAACAAAAGACCACGGAGCACAAGGTCCTGTAGTTGAAGCAGTAGCTAATTCAGGATATCATTTTGCAGGTTGGAGTGATGGAGCAACTGACAATCCACGTCAAGATAAAATTAATAAGGATATTAATGTTGAGGCAATATTTGCAAGCGATTGTGAAACCATAACAGCACTTCCTTATGTTGAGGATTTTGAAGATGATACGGAATGTTGGGGTATGCCACTTAATGCTAATGGACACCAGTGGTCGGTAGGTAAGGCTATTGTTTCAATCGGAGCTGGTAAGAGTGCAAACTTCGATGCTTCAGCAATGGGGCTTACTAGTCTTGAAACAGCAGAGTTAATATCGCCTAAGTTTGATTTAGCATCGCATAAAACAGTTTATCTTTCATTCCAGTATTTGTATTTTGCACTGTCAGCATCAGGAGGTGTGGGTGTTAAATTATACTATTCATTAGATAATGGAGGTGCTTGGAAAGAGGTTAAAGGTTTCCCTAAAAAAATGATGAACCCAGATTATTTTGTGGCTAAAATAGATAAAACATCATCTCAGATGAGGTTTAAATGGCAAATTAAAACTAATGGTTTGGTGTCGTTAATGGTTGATAACGTTAGTGTTCGTGCAGAGGAAACTGTTCTGTTGAACTATGGAGCTAAAAAAGAGAAAATTAACGGAGAGTGGAAAGATTTAGGAGCAATAAAAGGAGGTGCCGTACAGATGCTTGTAAAAGGTTCTGACGGAAAGCCAGTAACAGCAGTACCTGTAGCTGAAGGTTATCGTTTTAGCAAATGGAGTGATGGAAATACATCGGCTACACGTACAGATAAGAATATAACTGAAAATACTTATTTTGAGGCAGAATTTGTTAAGGATAACAGCAAATATACTGTTAATTATGAAGTAGAAGGTGAGCATGGAAATATTAAAGCTGAGGTTAACGGAAAAGAAATTACTTCAGGAAGTTCATTTGTGGTAGGAACATCAGTTAAATTTACAGCAACTCCAGAAGAGGGTTATGTGGTAAATGAATGGAAAGAAAATGGAGTGGTGCAAGAAGGAGAAACTAAAAAGATATTTAACTTCTTTGGTTTATCAGAAGATGTAACTGTAACTGTATCGTTTAAAATTCCTACTGGTATTAATGATAATGAGGCTGGTAAGGTTAAGATTATTCCTAATCCATTCCATAATCAGCTAACAATACAAGATGTTAATAATGTTTCAAAAGTTGAAATATATAGCATGGCAGGTGTGTTAATCAAATCTGTAAATAATATTTCAGGTGAGAATATTGAAATAAATACATCAGATATAACACAAGGAATTTATCTTGTTAAAGTAATAACTCAACAAGGTAAAGTATATTTTGAAAAGGTTGTGAAAGAATAATTTATAGCTTATATAAAACAAACAAGCCCGATGTTGTGTCGGGCTTTTTTTTAATGCTCAATATTGTATAATGAAACTTGATATTCCTATAAAAGATAGAAATACAAGATGGAAAGTTATTATTCTTATTTTATTAGTTGTTGTTTGTATGTTTACTAAGGTGTTACTTAATCTTAATTTTTTAGAACAACAAAGTGCAGATTATGTCTTTGCATTAATGGTTATGTTGTTTTTTATCATAGCATGGGTAAAAAACTATAATAAGATAGGTTTTGTAGAATTAGGGGAATATTCAATTAAAGTTTATAAAGATGGGCAATTATTGCATCTATTAGATTATAAAACAGATAAAATAGATAAAATAGAATCTATTACAATGGTACATAAAAAGACGGAATTTTTTCATTTGGGTTTAGTTATAAATGGTTTTTGCTATCTTGATAATTGGAATGATACTTTAGAAATACAAACCTCATTTAACAAATATTCATTTGATATAATTATAGGAGAATATAAATCTGAATTAAAAGGCATTGATTATATATTTAGTAAGTTAGAATCAAAGGGGATAAGAGTGGGGCATGAAGATAAAAAGTTGCTAGGAAAAAAGAGTAAAAGATAATATAAGATTTCTTAATGATATTATCTCAAAACAACTTTAATCTTTCATCTTGTGTCTTATTTCTGTTAAAATATTATATTTGTCAAAATATAGCACGACTAATGAAAAAAAGAATAAATTAATGGAAAAAGTGCAATTAAAAGTATTAGGACTTTCATATAGCCATACTCAAACAGGAGCTTATGTATTAGTTATGTCAGACGTAGATAGCGACATGCGAATACCCATTATAATAGGAGGTTTTGAGGCTCAAGCTATAGCAATACAGCTTGAAAAGATAAATCCACCTCGTCCGCTTACTCACGATTTATTTGTTAATTTTGCTAATGCTTTTCAAGTAGAATTATTAGAGGTAAACATTAATAAGATGTCTGAAGGGGTATTTTATTCCGAACTTTTATGCAAAAAAGGAGATTCTACAATTAAACTTGATGCAAGAACGTCGGACGCGGTATCCCTTGCTATACGTTTTGATTGCCCAATATATACAACAAAAGAAATTCTTGAGAAATCGGGAATAATAATGAAAACCGAAGACAAAGCTAAAGGAGAGTCAAATGCAACGGGATATTCATCACTATCGTTAAGTAAATTAGAGGAGCTTTTAGATAAGGCAATTAAAGAAGAAAATTACGAAGAGGCGGCTTTAATAAATAAAGAAATAACAAAACGAAAAACAAAAGAATAATGAGTTTAAAGGTACGTTTATCGATAATGAACTTCATGCAATTTTTTATATGGGGTTCGTGGCTTATTACCATTGGAGGTTATTGGTTTCAAACAAAACAATGGTCGGGAGCTGAATTTGGGGCGGTGTTTTCTACTATGGGTATAGCATCTATTTTTATGCCAACCATAGCAGGAATTATTGCCGACAAATGGCTAAATGCTGAAAAATTATTAGGAATATTTCATCTTACAGGAGCGGTAATATTATGTATTCTTCCGCAAATAAATACTCCGCATACATTTTTTATTGCAATGCTATTTAATATGATTTTCTATATGCCTACAATAGGAATATCAATATCGGTAGCATATTCAGCAATGAATAAAGAACAGCTTGATATCGTAAAGAACTATCCTCCAATACGTGTATTCGGTACTATCGGTTTTATTGTAGCTATGTGGACTGTTAGCTTATTTAAGTTAGAAACTTCAGCCGTTCAGTTTTATATTTCTGCAGCAGCGTCATTACTTCTTGGAATATACTCGTTTACCTTACCAAAATGCGAGATAACAAATACTAAAAAAGAAGGTTCGTGGGTAAACCAGTTAGGGTTAAATGCGTTTAGTTTATTCAAAAACAAGCAGATGGCTATATTCTTTGGGTTCTCAATGTTATTAGGAGCAGCACTACAATTAACTAATGCTTATGGCGATACTTTTTTACACGATTTTGCTAAAATTAACGAATATAAAAACGCATTAGCAGTTCGTTATCCTGCAATAATAATGTCAATATCTCAGATTTCAGAGGTGTTGTTTATATTAACTATTCCATTCTTCTTAAAAAAATTTGGTATAAAAAAAGTTATGCTTATTAGTATGATGGCTTGGGTGTTGCGTTTTGGTTTGTTTGCATTTGGTAATCCAACATCTGGTTTGTGGATGATTATTTTATCGTGTATAGTTTACGGTTTAGCATTTGATTTTTTCAATATATCGGGGTCGTTATATGTTGAGCAGAATACTCATGAATCGTTAAGAGCAAGTGCTCAAGGCTTATTTATGATGATGACAAATGGTTTTGGAGCAATGTTTGGGAGTTTAATTAGTGGTATTGTTATCGATAAATATTTTACGTTCCCTGAGGGAGGTTTAGATTGGCAAAATATATGGCTATCGTTCTCAGCTTATTCGCTTGTTATATTTGTATTATTTGCCATTTTGTTCTCCGATAAAAAAGATGTAAAACAATAAAAAAGACATTATAATGAAGAATTTAGTTTACCTATTAACCTTAATTTTATTTTGTAGTTGTACAAATACTGGTAATAATTATACCGATGAAACTATTAATACCGAGTATCTTGCACAAGCAACTGTGTGGTATCAGAAATCGGCTGAGATGAAAGCTTGTTATTACCAAACGTATAGTTGGGCTAAGGTTTGTTTGGAAACAAATTTGAAAAATTATAAAGGTGATAAAAAAACAGCAGTTGTTCTTGATATTGATGAAACAGTACTTGATAACAGTCCGTTTAATGCTTATATGATAAATTCAGGTAAAGAATATACTCACGATTTATGGACAAAATGGACTAATAAAGCTAAAGCAAAAGCTTTGCCAGGGGCTTTGGATTTTACTCAGTTTGCAAAGGATTTAGGGGTTGAGGTTTTCTATATTTCAAATCGTACAGTTGATGAATTAACTCCTACTGTTAAAAATTTAAAAACTGAAGGATTCCCTAATGCAGATAGTGCGTTTGTTTATTTAAAAGAAGAAACTAGCGATAAAACTGTACGTAGAAAAAAAGTATCTGATAAATACGAAATATTACTTTTTGTAGGCGATAATCTAACCGATTTTTCTCAGTATTTTGCTTATAAAGAAGGTGAATCGAGAAGTAATAAGATAACAGAGCAAAAAGACTTATTGGGTAACAAATATATCATCTTGCCAAACCCTATGTATGGCGAATGGGAACGTAGTTTCTTTAAAGAAACCAAAACTTTAAATCAAGAGCAAAAACTAAAATTTAGGCATAGTACTTTATTGTCATTTGATATGTAGAACTAAATGAGCAGATGTAAAATAACATTATTATTCTTAGTAATTGCATTTATTAGCAATGCTCAAACAGATTTTACGCTATTACCCCAAAATAATACCACAATAGCTGATTCTGTAGTTGATTTTTCATGGGGTAACATTGATGATGGTTATAGTTATACCTTTGAATTGTCAACTGATAGTTTATTCCAAACTATCGTAGTGTCAAAAACAATTCAGGCAACGAAACTTACGATAGATAAATTAAATTGGGATTTAAAATATTATTGGCGAGTAATTGCTGTGAAAAATACTAATCAGATTGTTAGTTGCGTAAAAAGTTTTGTAACCTTTAATCTAAAGAATGTACCTAATATTAATTTATGGTTATCTGCATCAAAAGGTGTGAAGTTAGATGCTAATGGCAATGTTGAAAGTTGGTATAACTTGGTAAATCTTAAAGATTCAACATTTCAAATAAATGAAAACAAACGTCCTAAATTTATAGAACATGATACATCAATAAATAATCAGCCTACTATTTATTTTGATGGAGCTTCTACCGAATTGATAAATAATAACAATATAACATTTGGAGCAATGTATATATTAGTTCAGTGGACGGGCGATAAAGAAAAGTTTGGACGGAAAAATGGAATTATAGCTCATCATAAAGGTTCTTACGATAAGTATTTTATTTTTGTTGGAGGCGAATATAATACAATATTACATGGAGATATGCCTTGGAATAAGTATCACGACATTTTTATTAATAAAAAACAAACTTATGATTACTCTCCCATGGACAATTATAAGGTGTTATACGGAGAAACCAATAGCCCCGCTCACTATGATGATTATGTTATAGGAAGTGCACCGTATACTGATTTGTGGATTGGGAATATCACAGAAATAATAGCATTCAGCAAAAAACCAAATGATGAGATAAAACAAAAAGTATATGATTATTTTGAATCAAAGTATGTTCCTACAGTATCGTTAGGGCAAGATGTAAATGTAACATATGGTTTTGGTGACACTATATTATCTGCAAATTATACGTTTTATAAGATGATGTGGAATACCAACGATACAACCTCAAAAATAAAAGTAAATAAATCAGGGGTGTATTCTATAAAAGCTACAAATATTTTTGGAGAAGAAAGTTACGATACAATAAGAGTAACATATCCGCAACCTCACCAAATTAAAGATACTGTAATTTGCTTATACGATACTTTAAAATGGAATGTGGGGTTAAAAGGCGACTATAAATATTTATGGAGTACAGGTAGTACAAAGCAAACCTTAGAAATTGCTAATACAGGAGAATATTGGTTGACTATAGAAGACCGAAACGGAAACAGATGGCTATCCGACACCATAAACGTAATTGTTGATGATTTTCCACAAAAAGCATCATTAGGAGCAGATAAAACGTTATGTAAGAATAATCGTATTTATTTGCAGAGTGGGTTTGGTGAAGCCTTATCATACCAATGGAGCAATGGTAGTACCGATAATTTTGTTATAGTGGATAAATCGGGTAAGTATAATGTAATAGTAAAGGATTCATTAGGTTGTGTAGCAAAGGATACTATTAATATTAAAATGGAGGGTATTGCTCCCCAAATAGACTTTAATTATAAAAATATCTGCATAGGCGACAATACTCAATTTACAGATTTAACAAAGGTGCTTGACGGTAGTAATATTAAAAGTTGGGAGTGGGATTTTGGCGATGGAAATACCTCAACAACTAATAATCCTAAACACAAATACGATAAAAATGGAACTTACAGAGTTCAGCTAACTACAACTACCGATAATTGTTCAAATAGCAAAAAGGAATTAATAACTATTTATAAACTGCCAAATACCGATTTTAGTAATTCATCAAATTGTTCAAATAACAATATTGTTTTTGCAGATAAATCAACCTCTGACAAAGGAAATGATATTGTGGAGTGGTTGTGGAAGACGTCTGAAAACCAAGAAAGTAATGAGCATAATCCTAGTTTTAAATATCAAAAGTCAGGCAAAACAGATGTTTCATTAACAACCATTACAAAAAATAAATGTAAAAACACCTTACATAAAACTCTTCAAATAAAAACGGGTCCTATAGTTGATTTTACGCACACGGCAACATGTAAGGGTAAAACGACTTATTTTAAGAACCTATCAAAAGCTAATTTGAATTTGTCGTTAATTAGCAAATGGACTATTGATGGGAAAGAAATAAACACAAAGAATGCCGAGCATGTCTTTAAAAAAACAGGAGAGCATACTATTAAGTTAAGAGTGACGCAGACTGATAATGCTTGTGTGGGCGAAAAAACAAAAACTATAAATGTTAGCGAAAGTCCTAAAGCAAAGTTGTTGTTTGACAGAATTTGTTCAAATTCGCCTATTCAGTTTACTGACAGTAGTCAATTTAGTAATCCGATAATTAAGTATGAGTATATTATAGATAAGTTGGGGGCAACAACTAACAAAGACCCTAAAGTTATTTTTGATGAAGCAGGAAAATACAAACTCAAATATATTATAGAGGATAATTTGGGATGTAAAGATAGTTTAATAAAAACGCTAACTGCCTACCAAAAACCTAATGCTGACTTTGCGATGACCCCTGAAAAGTCGGGTGTGCCAGTAAAAGTTCAGTTTGCCAATAATAGTTTTTTTAATGAAACAAACACTTGGGATTTTGGCGATGGAACAAATTCTACCGCAACCGATACGGAACATACCTATTCCGAGGTAGGGGAGTATAATGTTAATTTAAAAGTAGTTAGTCCTAATGGATGTGCTGATTCTGTACAAAAAGTATTTAAAGGTATTATTCCTATCGTTGATTTAGCTGTTAGTGATATACAAACATCAGTAAAAGATAATTTTGCTGAAACACAGTTAATTATACAAAATAATGGAACGCTTGATTTTAACAAGATAGATGTATTTTGCCGAGTAGGTAATGGTCAGGTGATAAAAGAGGTATGCAATAAACCATTGCCTTCTGGCGAGGCTTTGTTGTTTAAGTTTTCAAATAAGATACAATTGACTAGCAACTATAACTCTAACTATATTTGTGTGTGGAGTTATCCGCATAATATGGAAGACCAACATTCAGAAAACAATGAAACCTGCTTGTCGTTAAAAGACGAGTTTCAGGTATTGCCAATACGTCCTAATCCAGTTAATGATTTTCTGTTTGTGGAGTTTACTATCCCCGAAAAAGATAATGTTACAGTAGAATTATTTGACCTTTACGGACATTTAGTAAAAACATTATTTTCCGATACCGCACAAAAAGGCTATAACAGTCTGCATATAAACGCAAAATATCTAAGTGTGGGTACTTATATCTGCAAAATAAGTTACAGGCAAAAACAACATTCCGAAAAGATTATCGTTTTTTAATAAGTCCGTATTGCATTTGGCAGTGCCGATGATAATAAAAAACAAAACCAAAATACAATAAGTATGCAAGAAGCAAGTATATTGTGGGTAGATGACGAAATAGATTTATTAAAACCCCATATTCTTTTTTTAGAATCGAAGAATTATAATGTAACAACAGCCAATAACGGTAGCGATGCTATTGAGATTGTCCGAAAGAATAAATTTGATATCATCTTTTTAGATGAAAATATGCCAGGTTTAACAGGTTTAGAAACCCTTTCGGAGATAAAAGCAATCTGTTCCACTCCTGTTATCATGATAACAAAAAGCGAGGAAGAGCATATTATGGACGAGGCTATCGGTTCAAAAATTGACGATTATCTGATAAAGCCAGTAAATCCTAAGCAGATACTTATGGCGATAAAAAAGATAATTGACAAAAAGCGTTTAGTGTCGGCAAAAGCAACCTCAAGCTATCAATCGCAGTTTATGAACATCAGTAATATGATAAATACATCAGTGGATATTAGCGATTGGGCTGAAACGTATAAAAAACTAATATTCTGGGAATTGGAACTTGAAAAAACGCAAGTTAGCGAGATGAACGAGATATTAACCATGCAAAAAAACGAGGCAAATCAGTCGTTTGCACGTTTTATACGTAATAATTACGAGGAGTGGTTTACGGGAGATAACGATGAAGCCCCTATCATGTCGCATAATGTTTTTCAGAAAAAATTATTTCCTTATCTGCAAGATAATGAGCAGGTTGTATTATTCTTGATTGATAATTTGCGTTACGACCAATGGAAAGTTTTGGAAAAAACTATATCTGAGGTATATACAACTGAAAGCGAAGATGTATTTATGAGCATTCTGCCCACAGCAACGCAATACGCACGTAATGCTATGTTTGCAGGGTTAATGCCTTCGCAAATAGAAAAGCTACACCCTGAGTATTGGGTAAATGAGGGAGAGGAAGAGGGTAAAAATCAGTACGAAAAGGAATTGTTAGAGAAACAAATGCAACGTATGGGTATTGATAAAAGTTTGTATTATGAGAAGGTTCAAAATATTGAAAAAAGCGGAAAGATAAAGCAAAACCTAAGTAGCATATTGTCGCACGAGTTGTCGGTTATAGTTATTAATTTTGTAGATATATTATCACATGCACGTACCGAAATTGAGATGATAAAAGAATTAGCACCTGATGAGGCAGCTTATCGTAGTTTAACTTTGTCGTGGTTTAAGCATAGCCCATTTTTTGAATTGATAAAGGAGTTGGGGCAAAAAGGAATAAAAATAGCCTTTACTACCGACCATGGAACAATTCGTGTGCAAAATCCGATAAAAGTAAAAGGTACAAAAAATATAAGTGCTAATTTGCGTTACAAACAGGACAAAGCATTGTCTTACAAAGCTAGTGAGGTGTTTGAAGTTAAGAATCCTGAAAAGATATTATTACCTAAATTGCATGTTAGTAGCTCGTATATTTTTGCTCAAAGTAACGATTTTATCGCTTATCCAAATAATTTTAATTATTACGTAAATTATTATAAAAATACCTTGCAACATGGAGGAGTGTCTTTAGAGGAAATGCTTATTCCTTTTGTTACTTTGTCGCCCAAATAAAGTTTTTTAGTTGAAAATATTTTGTAAAGACCCCAAAGGTATAACAAACCTCTGGGGTCTGTTTTGTAGAATGTTATGGTTAGTTCTTAATAATTAAAACCGAAAGCCCACAAAGGAACAACGTTTAGATAGCCATACTCAATATCATCTTTTACTACAAAGCTGTTTTTTATATCTTCAATTTGCTTGTGTTGTTTGTTCTGACCCCCTACTTCAAAAGTTTTATTGTCAATTATAAAGTCGGCTTGTTTTGATGCAATTACCTCATTATTAACACGCATCTGATTAAGAAAAAACGTTTCTCGTATATTACCAATATTTGAACTGTCCGAAGCTAAATTAAAAACAATATTTGTGTTATCTAAATACACCTTATCTACTTTGCCTAACCCGCGTATTCCTTTCGTTTCGTTGCGTAATTGAGCAATTAGCCCAGCCTTTTCCATTAGTGAAAAATAATCGTCTAAGGAATTTCGGCTTACTCCTAATATTTTGGCAATCTTACTAAAGTTGGGTTTAAACGGGACGCTTTCTGCAATGATAACTAATAAACGCTTTAATTTTCGGCTTGTGCTTACGTTTAGGTTAGCATATTGCGGAATGTCGCTTTCTAGTGTTTGAACAATAATCTGACTTAACCGAATGTTGAATTCATTTTCTTGACCAAAAGGGTAATATCCATTTTGTAAATACTCACGAAACAGTGGCAATGGGTGTTGTATGTCGTTTAGCTTAACCTTATTATTTGTTATCTGCGTTAATGAATAAGTTTCTAGTTCTTGGTTGTGAAAAAAGTTCAGATATTCGCGAAATGACAGACCTTGCATTTTATAAATGACTGCTCGGCGACTTAAATCAGAAGAGCCTTTAAGTATATCCAATACCGATGAGCCTGTAAAGACAACCTTTAAAGTGGGGAATGTGTCGTAAATATTTTTCAGTTCTTGCGACCAGTTCTCGTATTTGTGAATTTCATCAATAAATAAGTGTTCTCCTGCGTTTTTGTAAAATTCACTTGCTAAATCTATGAGCTTATGTTCTGTAAAATACAGATTGTCGGCTGAAACATATAAGGCTTTGTTTGTGTCTAATTCTTGTTTTATGTATTGTAAAATCATTGTGGTTTTACCTACGCCTCTTGCTCCAACAATGCCTACCATACGGCTATTCCACGATATTTTATTGTATAAATAACGCTTAAACCGTGTGTCGGTATGTTGTAAAATTGTGTTGTATGTTTGGTAGATGTCTTTCATGTTTTCTAATTTAATTTAGAAAGTGATTTTATTAATTGCACTCCTTATTAAACACAAAAGTATAAAAACTGCACTACAAAAAAAACAATTTTAGCAAAAATTACACTTTTTGTAGTGCAATTTATAAATATAAATGCAATTCATATATTAGCTAAAGTGATTAAAATATAATTTTTTTATAGTGGAAAGGTGTGTTAATCTGTAAAAGAGGCTATTTTAAAAGAGGTGTTTTGCCTTTTTATATTCTGCATCTGATTAATTATTTGTTGCACTGGCATACTTTCTAAATCAAATATAACCTCATTTATTTTATTTGTATTTATAATGGTTTGTAGCTGATTTATATTGCCAAGGTACTTGCTGTTATTGCTAACATTGGGGCTAATTAACCCAACATAATCATATTTAAGAAATAAATTTTTTAATGTTGTAGTTATTTGTTCGCTGTTGCTTTTGTTGGTAATAACTACTATGCGTTTGTTTTTGTCTTTTTTAATAAAAGGTGATATTAGCCTTTGTATAATCCTTTTTAATATTGCTAAGAATGCACGGAAGTAAATAGCTATCTTAATAAAGAAGATGAGCATATTAGTATTCTTTCTGCCAAAATGTTTTTTAGCAAAAATTATCATGGCATTGTAAAAAATCTTAACATAATTTATACTGCCTTTTTTTGTACTTTCTCCTTTGTAGTGTATAATTGTTGTTTGCGGATAGTAATAATTATTATATCCTGCCAAGGTTATTCTGTACGATAAATCAATATCTTCGCCATACATAAAAAACGTTTCGTCTAAGTAGCCTATTTTATCAAGAACCTCTTTTCGTATAAACATACATGCTCCCGACAGAATATCAATTTTGTGAGTTTTGTTTTTGTCAAGATAATTTAGATGATACTTGCCAAACTTCTTTGATTTAGGAAACAATCTTGCTAAGCCAAATATCTTGTAAAAAGCAACCATTGGCGTAGGTAAACCTCTTTTGCTTTCAGGTAGAAATTTGCCGTTGCCATCAATCATTTTTACGCCCAAGCCACCAGCATTGGGTGTTTTATTCATAAAACCGATGACTTCTTCAAATGTGTTTTCTGCTACAATAGTGTCAGGGTTAAGTAAAAGTACATATTTGCCTTTTGCTATTTTTATTCCCTGATTGTTAGCTGTTGAAAAGCCAACATTCTTTTTGTTCTTTATTAGTGTTAAGTTTGGAAACTTTTTGCGTAGCATGTCGCACGAACCATCAACCGAATTGTTGTCAATAATAATTATTTCAGCATCAATATTCTTTGTTGCCTTTAAAACAGAGTGTAGGCATTGTTCTAAAAAGAACTTTACATTATAACTGACTATTATTATTGATAAGTCCATTAGTTGAGGAGTTGTTACCTTTTAATTGTGTATTTTATGGTTTTGTCTTCAAAGATAGGTTCAAAAATGCCAATAGCAATAAAATTTGCCAATATGTTTTCTGTTTTGTGGGAGTTTATTTTGCATATTCGCTGGGCTTTGCGGAATGAGATAGTATTGTTTTGCTCAACAAATTGTAATATACGTTTCTCTGGCTCGGCGTATTTTAGATACACCCCTTTACTACTTGTAAGTCGTTGCCACGTTTTTATTATTACTCCGTTTGCTATTTGGTTTTCGTCTTTAATACGTATGTATGCTCTCCATTTATCGTTTTTATCAGGAGCGTAATGCGGACGGTTTTTGCTTTGTTCAACCTTAACCTCCAATACCGTTCTGCCATCAACCACGTGAGTTTGGGTTGTGTACTTAACCTCAGGCTTTGTGTGTATATGAGCAGCCGTTTCAATCATGTACATCTCCTCGTCGGAGCGGATGCCAATTATTTTCCCGTTATCCTTTACTCCAATTAATAGTCTGCCTCCGTCGGTGTTGGCAAAGGCAGATAACGAACGAGCAATCTTTTTTGCATCGCTTATCTCAAATTTAAAATCTAATTGCTGATGTTCGCCTTCGCTTATTAGTTGGTTTATAAAGTCGCTCATTTGCTTTGTTGCTAAAAACTAATAATTCAACAAACAATAAATTAATAAGCTCGTTTATTATTACCCTCAATATAATTAATGAAAGCTGTATTCACAACCTTATTTCCTCCCGGTGTAGGATAATCGCCTGTAAAATACCAGTCGCCTGTATGGTTAGGGCATGCTTTGTGTAAGTTATCTACCGATTGGTAAACAATCTGTACCTTAGCCTTAATATCTTTTGGCGTTAATAGTTCTGATATTTTTTCAGAAATCTGCTCTTGAGTAAAAGGACTAAAAATATTTTTAACATAATTAATTATTTCCTCTTTTGGTAGATTTTGTTGCTCCTTAGATAGTTTATAAACCTCGTCAATAACATCTTGTTTGTTGTTATCTTTTAGTAGTTCAATGGCTGCCTGAAAAGCAATAAAATCGCCTATTCGTGCCATGTCGATACCATAGCAGTCGGGGAAGCGTATCTGTGGTGATGACGAAACAACAACTATCTTTTTAGGTTCTAAGCGGTCAAGTATTTTTAATATGCTTTGTTTTAGGGTTGTGCCTCGCACTATTGAGTCGTCAATAATTACCAGATTGTCAATTTTTGGACGTACAGTTCCGTATGTTATATCATATACGTGTCCTACCAAATCGTTACGTCCTGCATCTTCGCTGATAAATGTACGAAGCTTAACATCTTTAATTGCAACTTTCTCCATGCGTGGTTTAAGTGCCAATATTTGTTGTAATTTCTCCTCTGTTAAGTTATCTTTTTCAGCAAGTATTTTCTGTTTCTTTATCTCGGCAATATGGTTTTCAACCCCTTCCATCATTCCGTAAAACGCCGATTCTGCGGTATTCGGAACAAACGAGAATACAGTGTTTTCTACATCATTATCTATTACTTTTAATATTTGCGGAATAATTAGTTCCCCAAGTTTTTTACGTTCCTTATATATTTCAGAATCGCTACCGCGTGAAAAGTAGATACGTTCAAACGAACAAGCCTTATTTTGTTGTGGAATACGTACAATATCCTCGCTTACCTTTCCATTCTTTTTAATTATTAAGGCGTGCCCCGGTTTTAGTTCATTAACTTGTTCAAATTTTAAATCAAAAGCTGTTTGTATTACTGCTCTTTCCGATGCTGCTACCACAATATCCTCATCAGCATAATAAAATGCAGGGCGGATACCATTAGGGTCGCGTGTAACAAAAGCATCGCCATGTCCTAGTACGCCAGTAATTACATATCCACCGTCCCAGCCTTTGCTTGCCTCTTCTAATATCTTCTGAACATTTACGCTTTCGGCTATTTTATCAGATATTTCAATATTTGACAATCCGTCATTCTTATATTTGCGGAATAGATGTTGGTTCTCTTCATCTAAAAAGTGACCCAGTTTTTCTAATATTGTAACGGTGTCCGAAAAATCTTTTGGGTGCTGTCCTAACTCAATTAAATGTCCAAATAATTCATCAACATTGGTAAGGTTAAAGTTACCTGCTATCATTAAATTTCGCGACTTCCAATTGTTCTCCCTCATAACTGGATGTACGTTCTCTATATTATTTTTGCCAAAAGTTCCGTACCTTAGGTGTCCTAATAATATTTCTCCTGCAAAGGGGATTTCTTTTTTTGCATATTCGGCATCGTTAAGTAAGTTGTTGTCGTTGTTAGCATTTTTTATCATCCTTTTGTTTATGTCTGCAAAGACATCAACAATTGGAGTTGTTGCATTTGAACGCGAGCGACTAAAATATTTTGAACCTGGGTTCATGTCTAATTTTAATGATGCTACTCCAGCTCCGTCTTGTCCGCGGTTACGCTGTTTTTCCATCATTATGTATAGTTTATTTAAACCATATCGCCATGTGCCTTGTTTTTTCTGATAATATTCCAACGGCTTTAATAGGCGAATTAAAGCAAATCCGCATTCGTGTTTTATTTGGTCGCTCATTTTTTAGTTTGTTTAAGATGTTAAGTTAAGTGTAAATGTTTATAATTTAGGATATCGTATTGGCGAATTAACGATGTATGCTTTCGGAAAAATTTTCTTTATCTCAAATAAATCTTCAAAAGCCTCGTTTTTTGCTCGGTAATCGCCTATTCGTAATTTAAAATATGGTGTTTCGTATATTGCATATACTCTCGACGCATCAAAGTCTGGGAAGTTCTTGGTAAACTCAATTGATTTCTCATTAGCCTCAGTTCGTGCATTTGAGCCTGTTCCCATATAAATTTGTATTCTGTATCCTTTTACTTCGTTGTTGTTTATTCGTTTGTATTTATTTATTAGGTCGTTTAACGCTGGCGATTGTAATATGCGAATAGTGCCTTCGTTAGGGTTCTTTTTTTCTAACTGAGTAATAATATTTGTTGATGATTGAGCAAATGCACCGTAGCCTAATAATAACTGAAGTGTTATTAAAAATAATATAAAGGGTAGTTTTTTGTAAGTCATAATTGCTATAAGGTTATGCAAAATTATAATAAGGGCAAAGATACAAAAAATTAACTATTCTTCGTCCCATTCTATTTCAAAATGTTTGTTTTGGGTGGTGTCTTTTTTCTCTGGAATTTTTTCTTTTTTAAACCAACCAAATTCTTTTTTCAGAACGCGTTTTATTTCAGTCTTTTCCTTTTCCTTTTCCTTTTTCACAAATTGCTTAAAAGCCATTTTGTCAAATTTGATTTTTGTTTTGCCGTTTTTGCCCTGAGCTAATAAGTAAATTGTTGTTTTATTTTTGCCGTCGTCCTCAATAGTGCCGAATTTTGATTGGCGACGTTTCAAAGCCTTATTTTTTCCACCAATCATTTCCGAAAGCAATAATTTAATATGATACTCAAAATCGCCATTTAATATTTGATTACCCGATATGTTTACGTCCATAGCATTGCTAACAATGTCCATGCGTGGAATGGATATTTTGTTTCGTTTTATAACGATGTTATTCTCCAGTGTTGCAAATTTTAGATGATTAAATTCCTCTATCTTAGAGAATGATGCTAATTTTTGTGTTGGCTCAAAGTTCATTAATTCGCCATCAGTAACTTTTAAATAGCCTTCTAAATTTAGTGAGCTTTGTTGTACTGTGCCTTTTTTTATGGTGAAACTCCCTTTTATGTCGGAGTTTACCTTGCCCCTTAAATTATTATCGGTTATAAAATCCTGATTAAAGTTATTAAATGAGGTAAATAGTCTATCAATATTTACTTTGTGCGTTTTGCTTTCGGTATTAACTTTTATTTTGCCATTATCGGACATTGTAAATTTAGTGTCCGATTTTATATTGCCTCCACAAGAGTAAAAATTCAGATTCTGTAAGTCAATGCTGTTGCCACGATATATTATACTGCCTGAAATATTGCTACTTACAAATTTGTCGTATATAAATTCTTTAACTAATATGTTTGATTTTATCGCTACGTTTATGTTGTTTTCTGCTTTTTTATTGCTTTTGCTATCACTTGCAAACAGATGTTTTATGTTGTCGTAATTTAGGCTTCCGCCGATATTTAAGTTAGAATTGATATTCACGTTTTTACTTAAATTAGCTACTATTTTAGGGACGTTATAGATTTCGGCACTGCCAGATATAGGTATATCTAAACAAATAGCCGATAAGCTATTGGCGTTAATGAAGCGGTTGTTTGCTGAAATTTGTGTATTCAGATTACGAACGTCAAACTTTGGGTTTGTCAGATTAAAACTTGCATTATTTACATTGGCGTTTATGTTGTAGTTTATCTTTAGCCAATCGTTTTTAGTCATATTCTGTTTAACCAAACCGCTACAAGTAATTTGCCCCTCAACAGTTCCTTTTTGTAACTTAAATTCTTTGTTGCTAAATAATTTAGCTACGTCTTTCAGATTAATATTGAATCCAGCATTAATGCTTAGTTTAGGGCGTTTAAATGAGGGGATGCTAGCTTTGCCCTTAAACACACTATTCATAACCTTAACGGAAAAATCTGAAAAACTGATTACAGGTTGTTTGTAATTTGAATATGAGCCAACTACGTTGATGTTTTCAAAATCAAAATCCTTCTTTTTATAAGTTATGCTACTGTGTTTTAGTTTGTAGTTGCTTTTTATTTTGGGTGTGTATTTAGCTGTCCACTTGCCCCAAATGTGGGTGTTGGTTGCTAATATTCCTTTTGCAGAAACTTCTTTTCTGAATTTAGCTGTGTTAGGCAAGAATCTAAGTAATGATTCCAATTCAATATTATTTCCTGTTAATTGAATGTCAACATAAGATTGCTTAGACGTAACCACCTTGCCCTTAGCGTTAAATGCAATACCTTTAGTTTTTAGTTTAGCATTACTTATTAAAATAGTGTCGTTGTTTATACTTAGTTCCGTTTTTACAGATGTTTTGTGTTGTGGTTTGAAGTTTAAGTACTTCGAGTTATATTCCTTTATCTGAATACTACCTTTTGTTTCGGCACTATATTGTTGTTTGTACAAAGCTCCTTTAACTTGAAAATCATCAGCAAATAGCTTTAATTGTTGCTCTTTGTAAGCATTATTAAAATGAAAATTAACATCATTCAGCTTAAAGCTACGTAATAATATTTTAAAATTTTTAACCGCCGAAGTGTCCGCCTTGCTTTGTTGTAGCATGGTGTAGTTGTTGTTTCCTTGCTTATCAACAAAAATATTGATATTGCCGTTTTTTAAAATTATGCTATTCAGTTCGTAAACATTATTAAAAACCGATTTTGCATTAAAGGATAGCAGTATTTTCTCTAAGTGTAGGAAGTTTTCAGCACTAAAATCTTTAAAATCAGTTTTATCTAAATTAGAAGATGATTTAACCCTAACGTTGTGTAATTCAATAGTTAAGTAAGGGAATTGTCGCCAAATGTTTAGTGTTATCTTATCTACCGATATAGGCATTTTTATTTTTTTATTGATAAGGCTAACCGACTGATTTACAATATCCTTTTCAAATACTTTGCCTAAGGCTAAAAGTAGTCCGAACAGAATAATTATAATCCCAATAATGTTTCTGATTATCTTTAAAAATCGTTTCACAACAAATAACTATTGATATCGTTTAAAACTAAAACGCAAAAATAAAAATTATATTTGATAAAACAGATTGTAAGGCTTGGCTTTCATAATATTTTGAGCTATTTTTTGTTTATAGCAATACTTAATTTGTAGTTTAGCTGTTAACCTTTGGTTTTTAGCTATTCGCTTTTGTAAAGATAGCACATTCGTAGTTTTTACTTTTGATAAGTATCTCAAATATAACTTACATGATTGTTAAGTGTAAAATGCTAATAACCAATATTTAATATCTTGTAAATAAAAGATAAATGAATAGTTTAACTGTAAGTTATTGCACAGATAGTATGTGAGTTGATAAATTGTAAAAAAATAAATAACCTTAAATTATTTTGCTTTACAATAAATTTTGTATTTTTATCTGCAATAAATATTTTTAAATAGCTATATTTATATTGTGTAATTCAACAAAACAAAATATTTATAAAGTGAAACAGACCATGTATGAGAGTATATTATTTTAGATATATTTGCATGATTAAATTTTATCTCAGTCTGAAACTTGGTCGTAAATTTTAAACATATGAAGAAAATAAGAACAACTACCGTTTTACTATTGATGTCGTTACTTGTGATGCTTGCAAGTTGTAATCAACCAAACACTAACGGAACAAACTCAAAATACGAAGGTAATTTGCGAATAAATTTAGGCGAAGTGCCGAATAATATTTTCCCTGGTAAAATATTAAAAAACAGTGAGCAAATTATTGCAAATCAAATTTATGACGGACTAATACAATACAATCCTAATAATTTGTCGATAGAGTCATCAATAGCTACCGATTGGTTAATTGAACGTAACGAAACTTTATACACTTTCTTTTTAAATAAAAATGCTAAATTCCAAAATGATGAATGTTTTGTTGATGGTATAGGGCGACAAATTAAAGCTAAAGACTTTAAATATTCAATAGAGCAAATCTGTCGAAACCATATCCAAAATGGTAATGCTCTATCAAAGCAATTGCGTAACATAAAAGGTTTTAGCGAGTTTGAGAAAAATGCTTTAACCGACCCTAAAGCAAATATTAAAGGAATATTCGCATATAACGATACAATCTTAGTTTTTGAACTTGATAAAACCGACAAAATGTTTATTCACTTTTTGGCAGGAACAAACGGATTGGTATTCCCTAAAGAGGCTTTTGAAAAGTATGGCTACAAAAGTACAGTGGGTTCAGGTGCTTTTATTTTAGATGGCGAGGTTGATATTACAAAACCAATAGTATTAACTGCCAATAAGGATTATTATAAAAAGAACCGAAGTAATGAGAAACTGCCATTCTTAGAGGAAATAAATATATCGTTTATAACATCTACACAAAAAGAATTACAATTGTTGAAGAATAACCAAATTGACGTTGCATTTTCTTTACCTCAAAAAATAGTAACTCCATTTTTAGATGAGAATATTGATTTATTCCAAAGCAATCCGCCTTACTATGTTTTAAAGGAAGTAGCTGATTATAATGCAAATGTTTCATTTCATATATTACGCTCTAACGTTAATGATTTATTTATTAATTCGCAGAGTTTCTTCGATTTTTCAATAGTATATATTCAAAAGCCTAAAACCAAAGAGGTTAAAGAGGTAAATTAATATATCATAAAATGAATTTAGTTGTATTGTCAGGGTCGGGCATAAGTGCCGAAAGCGGAATAAGTACTTTTCGTGATACGGGAGGCTTGTGGGAACAACATAAAATAGAAGATGTTGCTACCCCTGAAGGTTTTGAGCGTAATCCTGAATTAGTATTAAACTTCTATAACGAACGCAGAAAACAACTTGACGACGTTGAACCAAACAACGGACATAAAATATTAGCGGAGTTAGAAAAAGATTTTAACGTACATATAATAACACAAAATGTAGATGACCTGCACGAACGAGCAGGAAGTACAAACGTGTTGCATCTGCATGGCGAACTTACAAAGGTGCGTAGCGAAAAGTATCCCGAGCTAATTTATAACATAGGATACAAAGAAATCCACTTAGGCGACAAGTGCGAAAAAGGACACCAATTGCGTCCGCATATAGTGTGGTTTAATGAGGCTGTGCCAGCAATAGAACCAGCAGTACAGTTAGTACAACAAGCCGATATTTTTTTAGTAATAGGGACATCGTTAAATGTTTACCCAGCAGCTGGGTTAGGGGCTTATGCTAAAACTAATATCCCTAAATACTTAATTGACCCTAATGACGTTACCGTGCCATACGGTCAGCAATACACAGTAATACAAAAAACTGCAAGTGAGGGTATGCAAGAGCTGAAAAAAATACTACTAAAACTAAAATAAATTGTATGTATAAGTACTTTACTATCGTTTTATTATTCTTGTTTTCATATCATATTAAAGCACAGGAATTTAATGCTGGGGTAAGTGGCTCATTAGTAGCATCTCAATTAGACGGTGATTGGTACGGAGGTTACAACAGATTAGGTGGTGCATTTGGAGTGTATGCAAATAGGTTAGTCTCCGATAAGTTAGCTATCCAAATGGGTGTGCGATATATTCATAAAGGAAGTTCTGAGAGTAATAAAAATACAACGTATTCCTGTTTCTTGCAATATGCCGAATTGCCAGTAACACTGCGTTATTTCTGTTGGAAGAAGATAGATATTGAGGCAGGCTTATCGGCAGGGTATTTAATAAAAGCAAAAGAAAAACGCGACGGCTACGAAATTATAGACCCTCCTGCATTTAATAAAACCGATTTTTGTGGTATAGCAGGGGCTAATTATTCAATTAACGAAACATTAAATTTAGGACTGCATATGATGTATTCCTTGCATTTTGTCCGTCCCTTTTCGGCTAACTACAATACCATGAAAAGCGGACAGTATAATAATTTAATTATGCTGTCAATTAGTTATAATTTTATTGTTAAATAACTTATCAGTTGCAAGACTCAAGTTTTAAGTTAAAAAACTGCCCAATTCCCTCTTGGAGAAGAGGGTTAGGGAGATTGATAAAATAGTATGTTACACAGATTCAAGTTTAAATATACAAGTTTAAAGAAGTTCTGAGTATTAGTATCAGCATCTTTTTGACTTAAAAAAGGCTATCCGTTTTGGACAGCCTTTAGTAATAAGTTCTAAATATCTTTATTGATTGTTATTCAGTAACAATAATCTTAAACCATACAACAGTTCCTGTTAATAAAGAGTAATCCTTTATTCCAATCTCATAACTGCCAGCTTTTTTAGGTGTTATTGTAATTGAGTTGCTGGTTGCTGCTTGTATCTTTTTGGTGCCACTACCATAAGGAATTTCTTTTTCCTCGGTTCCGTCTATTTTTAGTTCTTCTATAGGGATATTGTTATATATACGAACTTCATACTTGCCAGTCATACCTGCAAGATTAGCTGTTATAACATCATTTACTTTTACTTTTATTGCAAAATCATCATCTGAGTCATCTTCTTTTGTTAGTTCCTCACCACCTTTAAAGCAGTTTATTGTTATCGGAGCTAATACGTTAATGGTGATTGTTGCAGTGTTGTTTTCGTCGTTTTTGTCTTTTACTGTAACAACTACGTCTCCGCTTTCTGTAATATCATCTTTCTTTGTTACTTTTAATAGAGTTCTGTCGTCTTCTTCTATTATTTCGGTAGTTATTTTATCATTTTTACATTCAGCAGTATATTTGCCAGACCCTCCTTTTAGTGTGAAATGTTGCTCTTTGTTGATCAGTGTAAACTCTGATAATTTTGCGTCGTTGTAGTTTTCGTCTGGTCCCCATATCTCAACAGGGTTAGCAGTGCCACCAGTAACTGTTACTGATATTGTTTTTGTAGCAACTCCATCGGTTACCTCAATTTTACATTCGCCTGCTTTATGTGCTGATACTTTTATCCATTTTAAGTTTGATTCTGTTATAATTTCAGCAGTAGCTACCTCTTCATTGTTTGATGTTAGAGTTATCGATTCAACATCACCAGAGTTAATTATTATATTTTCAGATTTTCCTGCTTCTAGTTCAATATTTAAACCATATCCTGGGAAATCTACTTTATTAAATACATTTACAGTTATTTCTAATGTTTTTTGTTTTGAGTCGGTAACTTGTATTTTAGCTTCGGTAGAGTTTATACCAGCAGCGTCACATTTTAAGGCTGTTACTTTTATTATTTCGCCTTGTATCTCTGCTGATACATTTTCAGTAGCTAATGATTCAACTTTAAAAGGAGCATTTCCTGTTAATATTTTTACATTAGTTGATTGGCTTACAATAAGTTTGAAGTTTTGTTTGTCAACTGTTATGTTCGGAATGTCCTCGATTGTAACTTTTATAGTAGCTGTTTTTTTACTTTTTGTGTCGGTTACTGTAACTACAGATTCGCCAACGGCAACAGCTTCAATAACAATAGCTTTGTTTTCTTTTACCGATGCTTTTACTTTGTCATCTGCTTTAACTGTATATTCTCCGTTTCCATTAGTAATATTGACTTCGGTTGTTTCGCCTATCTTCATTGAAACCTTTGTTTTTTCAAGAGTTAATTCAGGCATTTCGGTAATTGTAATTTTTATAGTAGCTGTTTTCTTACTTTTTGTATCGGTTACTGTAACTACAGATTTGCCAACAGCAACAGCTTCAATAACAATCGTTTTGTTTTCTTTTACCGATGCTTTTACTTTATTGTTATCTGCCTTAACTGTATATGCTCCGTTTCCTTCGGTTATTTCAATTTTGGCTGTTTCACCTATTTGTAATGAAACTTCTTGCTTCATTAGTTTTAACCCTTTTAGTTGTTCTGGTTTTACATTGTTGTCATCGTCATCGCATGCCATAAATAATGCAAAACTTGTAAGCAGTAAGCTTAAAATTAGGAATCTTCTTTTCATTTGTTTAATTTTTAATTTATAAATTTATGTTATTTGTATATTTAGAACTAATGTTAATATTGTTGTTATTCTGATAAACAATACAAAGAATAAGGTTTATTGTTTAGTAGAATGTTTATTTAGAATTAAATATTAATTGTAACTTTTCCTGCAAAAATGCGTAAGGGGTCGCCCCATAAAGCTATCGATTCGGCAATAGTTCCAATTGATGGCTTCTGCTTTGCAGAGTATATTTGTTCACCATTTAGTATTATGTTAATAGGTTCGTTAAAATCTACCTTGTTAAGGTAAATAGATAGTTCTCCGCTAATGGTTCCGCTAATTTTTTGTGTTGTTATATTAAATGTATTTCCGTTTTGTGTTACGTCAAATAGTATTCTATCAGTTTGTGCTGAGTGTTTTAGTTTGCGAAAATCTAAAAAATAAACTCCTTCCGAGAATATACCCGCTTCGTTTTTTGTAGGTGCAATATTATGATAAACATAGGTAATGCGTTTAGGGTGTGCGTTTCGCGAATAGTTAAGCATCCAAGGTGTCATGTCAAAAACATCAACGTAACCATGTTCCTTGCCTTTTTCAATAATTACTTCTCCTAAATAATTATTAGGGTTTGATGCTTGTAATTCTTTTAATTTGTCTTGCCAATTGTAAGCGTAGTTAACCCTGCCATATTCGTAATCTTTTTCGCCTACTTTCATGCGGAAGGCTATGTTTCGTATGTTGCTAATGTTTTCGGAAATTTTTGTTGCAGCATCAATAGCTCCAACTGCCGAAAAATAATCGGGCATAAATTGTGCTAGATAAATGGTTCCGTATCCGCCTTGCGATATTCCTGTAATGTAAATGCGTTTGGGGTCGGTAATATCTGATAGCATAGCTATTTGTATGGCTTTTTTGAATGTTTTTATTTGTGGAGCATAATGCCAGTTGCCTTTTCGGTCATCAGCCATGCGAGGAATAGCATAGAAAACAGGAGCATCGGTGCAACGTCGTGCTATATCTATTGTTGCAGACCATTGCTCAGAATTTATGGTTGATGCCCATGCACTTGTAACGTCAGGATATTCGCCACCACCATGCAGACTTATTATCATCGGATAGTTGGTTTGTGGTTTCTGTTCTTTAAAGAACATTTTTATTTTCATGCGTTCGTTTTGTGGGATATCCCAAATGGGTGTTATTCCATTTGTTTGATTAATTCCGTAAATAACTGTTTGCCCACTTTCATTTATAGCCTGTTCAGTCAGTTCTGATTGTTCTATGCGTTCTGTATTTGCTTCTTTCCATAATAGCCACATGCGTTTTTTTTTGTATTCAATGCTATCTTTATCTATTACTTCGGAATACATCTTCGTATTTGGATTTTCTGTTACTCCAATGTTATTTATTTGGGTTTTGTAATAACTGATAATCTCTTCGTTGGTAGATTTTGTTATTTTTGTTTCGTTATTCGGTTCAGGGGTTGTAGTTTCAGTATCTTTATTACAAGACAATATAGATAGTGATAAAACTACATATAATAATTTTTTCATATATTTTAAATTTTTATACGAATGTCAGATAAGTGCTTTTGTGTGAGTTTTAAATGATGTTTGTTGTGTGTAATTTAATACTCTATAAAATATTTTTCGTCGCCATCATTAGTGAACTTCCAAGCCTTTTGATACGCGTTGGTTGTGCCTTGTGGTATATGGAAAAATACACGAGGGGTACCATCTGCATTATTTAATAAATCGTCCTCCATAAATGGATATTCGCCTTCATTATATGTAGGTGGTTCGGTTTGTGTGAATTTTATCTTAGTTAGCTTTTTGCAATATGAAAAAGCACCATTACCTAAAGTGCGAATTTTTCCTTTAAAAGTTACTGATTGTAGAGCGTAGTCGTATGCAAAACATTGGTCGGGTATAAGGTTTACTTTTTCGGGTATCTCAACTTCTTGTAAGCCTTGCATTACCGAAAAACATTGCTTACCGATAATCGCTAACGAAGTTGGTAAATCTAATTTTTTTATTTTGTTGGAGAAAGAAAATGTTCCCTCGCCAAGTTCTTCAAGTTGGTTGCCTGTAAAGGTTACTGTTTCAATGTTTGAGTATCCTAAACGTCCGTATCCTATTGAAGTTAGGTTCTTAGGCATTAGTATGTTTGTAATGTTTTTAGAGTCTTTAAATCCGTAATCGTCGCCATAAAGACTTAAAGTTGAATGTGTTAGGTCTAATGTTTTTACGCTTTTTATTCCTTCAAAATAATTTTGTCCCTTTTTGCTTTTTATAAAATCAATATCTGTTTGGTTTATTGTTTTATTTATTATTGTCAGTTTTGTAATGTCTTTGTTTTTTAGTTTAACAAGAATATCGCTTAGTTTTTTGTCGCCTAAATATAAAATTCCTTTGTCGGTTTCGGTTACTATTATTTTGGGTATTTTATATATCTCGATAGATGATTCATTGTTTTCTGTTTCGCTAATAAATTGCCATTTGAATTTTACAGTACCTATTTCTTTAGGTTGACTAAATTGTATTTTTGCATATTTATTTTCTGTAGTCCTTATTATAAATACCTCTTCTTTTACAACTATTTCAGTTGGTTCGGTGTATAAAGTAAACCAGCCAAAGCTCTGTAATAGTGGATTAAGAGATTCTATTTTAGAAGTAGGGGTGTTTTTTGTAAGCACTAAAGGAGTTTCTGTTAGGGCATCGGTTTCCCAATATTCACTATTAATGAAAGGTTCTGCGCTTTGTATGCTTTCAAAATCATCGCAATCGGTTCTTATTATTGCAACATTTTCTTTACCACTTGTTCCGCTATTTGTTTTTCCGTTGCATCCTAAAAAAGCAATGTCCCAATTTGCATTGTTTTTGGCGTCGGAGTTGCTTATGCTTACAATCTTATTGTCATTAAATGAATAATAAACAAAGTTGCTGTCATTGTTGTATTTTAACTCTACGTCAATGGTTTTAGGAGTATTATTATCTACTTCCTCATCGTTTGGAGTGTTAGGGTTGTTAGGTTTGTTGTTGTCATCTTTTTCGCATGAGCTTAAAAATAGTATTGCAACAATTACATTAATTAAAAATAGGTTTACTTTCTTCATCTTTTAAAAAATTTTGTATCAATTTTTACTATCGTTTATTTCTTATTCAATAAAACTTGCAAGTAAGGCTTGTTAAATTCGGCTGCAAATTAAATTAAAGAACTTTATATTATCAAGTAGTCTAATTACATATAACAAACTTTTGTTGGTGTTGTTTACAGATTCTAAATTGTAATGTGGTTTTTTGCAGAAAACTACGTTAGTTGGTTTATTATTAGGGGTGTATGTTTTAATATATTTGTATTCTTATTAAAAATAAATATTTTACTTTCAAACAAATAGGTTTTATCTATTATAAATAATTAATTTTGTAATGTAAATAAAAACATAACATACAATTATTTGTTTTTTAACAATAGAAATTGATTTGTAAGATATTAGAATGACAAAGCAAATAAACGATAAAGATATAATAAATGAAGTAACACAAAGCGAATATAAATACGGTTTTGTTACTGATATAGATACAGAAACCATAGCCAAAGGACTTAATGAGGATGTTGTGCGTTTGATTTCTGCCAAAAAAGAAGAACCCGAATGGCTTTTAGAATTTCGATTAAAAGCCTATCGTATGTGGACAAAGATGTCTATGCCTAAGTGGGCTCATTTGAATTTTCCAGAGCCTAATTATCAGGATATTGTGTATTACGCAGCTCCAAAACCTAAAAAGAAATTAGAAAGTTTAGATGAGGTTGACCCTGAATTATTGGATACGTTTAATCGTTTAGGTATTCCGTTAGAGGAGCAAAAAGTGATGAGCGGAGTGGCTGTTGATGCTGTTATGGATAGCGTTTCGGTAGCTACTACTTTTCGAAAAACCTTATCGGACAAAGGTATAATCTTTTGTTCGTTTAGCGAGGCAGTTAAGGAACATCCCGATTTGGTAAAGCAATATTTAGGTAAGGTTGTGCCGTCAAACGATAATTACTTTGCAGCATTAAATTCTGCAGTATTTTCCGATGGTTCATTTTGTTACATACCCAAAGGCGTGCGTTGTCCTATGGAACTTAGTACATACTTCCGTATAAATGCCGCTAATACAGGGCAGTTTGAGCGTACCTTAATTGTAGCCGATGAAGATAGTTATGTGAGCTATCTGGAGGGTTGTACGGCACCTCAACGTGATGAAAATCAACTACACGCAGCCATTGTTGAAATAATGGTAATGAAAAATGCTGAAGTAAAATACTCAACCGTACAAAACTGGTATCCAGGTGATAAGGACGGAAAAGGAGGAATTTATAATTTTGTAACTAAGCGTGGTTTGTGCAAGGGAGATAATTCAAAATTGTCGTGGAGTCAGGTAGAAACAGGCTCTGCAGTTACTTGGAAATATCCAAGTACAGTACTAAAAGGCGATAATTCTGTTGCGGAATTCTATTCTGTGGCGGTAACAAACAATTATCAACAAGCTGACACCGGTACAAAAATGATACACATAGGTAAAAATACAAAAAGTACGGTTGTGTCAAAAGGAATATCGGCAGGGTTTAGTGAGAATAGTTATCGAGGTTTGGTAAAGGTGGTAAAAGGAGCAACAGGCGTGCGTAATTTTTCGCAATGCGATTCGTTATTACTTGGTGACAAATGTGGCGCTCATACATTTCCGTATATGGATTGTCAGGATAATTCAGCGGTGTTGGAACACGAGGCTACTACCTCAAAAATTGGCGAAGACCAAATTTTTTATTGCAATCAGCGAGGGATATCTACTGAAGATGCAATTAGTATGATTGTAAACGGTTACGCTAAAGAGGTGCTAAATACTTTACCAATGGAATTTGCTGTTGAGGCTCAAAAGTTATTAGAAATTACTCTTGAAGGAAGTGTGGGATAATTTTTTAATGGTTAATTATTAATGTTTAATGAACTATCTTGTTCAGATAAATAACATTGAAAAAATTTAAAAGTATCAGAATACTATATAACAATAAAAATTATGTTAAAAATAAAAGATTTACACGCAAGTGTAGAGGGAAAAGATATATTAAAAGGAATAAATTTAGAAGTTAAACTGGGTGAGATTCATGCAATAATGGGTCCTAATGGCTCAGGTAAAAGTACCTTGTCGTCAGTGTTAGCAGGTGATGAGCATTTTACAGTAACCAAGGGTAGTGTAGAGTTTTGGGGTAAAGATTTACTTGACCTTCCAGCCGAAGACCGCTCGCGTGAGGGCTTGTTTTTAAGTTTTCAGTATCCTGTAGAAATTCCAGGTGTTAGTATGATGAATTTTTTACGAGCATCGCTTAACGAACATCGTAAATATAAAGGATTGGAGCCAATGAAGGCAGGGGAGTTTCTGAAATTTGTTAAGGACAAAAAGGAAATGCTGGAAATAGACGATCGCTTAACTTCACGCTCGGTAAATGAGGGTTTTTCGGGTGGCGAGAAAAAGAAAAACGAGATATTCCAAATGGCAATGCTTGAGCCTAAATTAGCAATATTAGACGAAACGGATTCTGGTTTAGATATTGATGCGTTGCGTATAGTGGCAAACGGAGTTAACAAATTAAAAAGTCCTGATACTTCAGCCATAGTAATTACTCACTATCAGCGATTACTAAATTATATTGTGCCTGATGTAGTGCATATTCTGTATAATGGGAAAATAGTAAAAACTGGCGGAAAAGAATTAGCATTAGAGTTAGAAAATAAAGGCTACGATTGGATTAAGTAATTATTAATTATTAATGGTTAATGTTTAATGATTAATGACACTATCTGTAAGGGTTATTTTCTTTTATTATTGTGTGTTCCTAAAAGGATATAATTATCTTATTTCACATAAAAAGAATGATAATATAGTTATTTTTTAAGTTCCTCATTAATAATTAAACATTAATAATTAAACATTAAATTAATGGACAACATAGAAAAACATATAAAATTAAAATCCAATTTGGAGCAATACGAAAAAGTAAATTCTCATTTTCCTAATTTTGTACAGCAGGTTAGGGAGGAGGCTAAACAGCGTTTTGCAAAAAATGGATTGCCCAACAAAAAAACTGAGGATTATCTGTACACTAATGTGTCGTCGATAGTTAGTGATATATATAAGCAGGAAGTACAACCAAGCGGAAAAAGTGTAGATATTGAAACTTTATTTAAGTGTGCCGTTCCTGATTTAGATACTTATAATATTTTTATTGAAAATGGTTGGTATAGTTCTGCAAATAAGCAGATTGAAAAACTTATGCCTAAGGGTGTTACTATTTGTGGTTTTCAAGAGGCAATAACAAAATATCCTGAGCTTGTACAAAAACACTTTAATACACTTGCTAAAGAGCATCAAAATAGTTTAGCCGATATAAATACTATGCTTATGCAAGATGGCGTATTTGTTTATCTGCAAGATGGTGTAATGTTAGATAAGCCTATACAAATAATAAATCTGCAATGGGGGAAAGATGATGTGGTTATGCAAGTGCGAAATTTGTTTATTGCCGGTAACAATGCATCAGTAAAAATAATTATGTGCGACCATACTCTTTCCGATAGTAAATTTATGTCAAATAGAGTGTCGGAGCTATTTGTAAGCGATAGTGCTAATGTTGATTTTTATAACTCACAGAATTTACATGACGATTCTTGTAAATTTACATCTTTATACGTAAATCAGCAACGTAATAGTAACTCTCGCATATATACTTTAACCTTAAACGGAGGCTTGGTGCGAAATAATGTTTTTGTAAAACTTGCCGAGGAACATGCACATTGCGATTTATTTGGCTTGTCGTTATTAGATAACAAACAACATGTTGATAATTTTACAATGATTGACCACGCTGTGCCAAACTGTACAAGTAACGAGATGTATAAAAATATACTTGACGATGAATCGACAGGGGCTTTTTCTGGTAAAATAATGGTTCGTCCCGATGCACAAAAAACACAAGCCTTTCAGAGTAATAAAAATATTTTGCTAACAGATACAGCAAGGTTTAATACCAAGCCACAACTTGAAATTTATGCCGATGATGTAAAATGTTCGCATGGAGCAACCGTAGGGCAAATAAATGAGGAGGCTCTGTTTTATTTAAGAGCAAGAGGTATTAATGAGGAATATGCTCGAAAAATGTTAATGTTGGCTTTTGCTAATGAATTAATAGCTGAAATAAGCGTTCCTGCCTTAGCCGATCGTTATGCTGATTTAATAGAAAAACGATTGAACGGAGAACTTAAATTTTGTAAAGGTTGTGTAAATAACTGATTTATATAAAAGTAAGTCTTGTAAAAGATTTGCTAAATAGTGGTTTTTGTAAATTAAATTTATAATATTGAAGAACAAAACCAATGGACATACAAAACATACGAAAAGACTTTCCTATATTAGAACAAAAAATATATGGAAAACCATTAATATACTTAGATAATGCGGCAACAACGCAAAAACCGCAATGCGTAATTGATAAATTAACGGAGGTTTATATCAAGTATAATGCAAACGTGCACCGAGGAGTACATTATCTCAGCAACAAAGCCACCGATGAGGTTGAACAAGCTCGAGAGATTGTTCGTAATTTTGTAAATGCAAAGCATAATCATGAAATTATATTTACAAGTGGTGTAACACAGTCCATAAATTTAGTAGCTCAAACCTATGGTAAGCAGAATTTAAATGAAGGTGATGAGGTAATTGTTTCGCAAATGGAACATCATTCAAATATGGTGGTGTGGAAGAATATTGCCGATGAAAATAATGCCAAAATAATACGTTGGGATTTTGATGATAATGGAGAGCTACATCTTTCTGATTTACAGAAATTAATATCTCCCAAAACCAAACTGATAGCAGTCAATCATGTTTCCAATACATTGGGAACAATTAATCCAATAAAAGAAATTATACAGTTAGCACATCAGCATAATATAAAAGTAATGATTGACGGAGCGCAGGCAGTTAAACATTGCAAAGTTGATGTTCAGGAGTTAGATTGCGATTTTTATGCTTTTTCAGGACATAAAACCTATGCTCCAAACGGAGTGGGTGTGTTGTACGGAAAAAAAGAACTTTTGGAGCAAATGCCACCTTATGTTTTTGGAGGTTCAATGGTAAAGAATGTTTCGTTTAACGAGATTACTTACGGCGATTTGCCATTTAAGTTTGAGGCGGGTACACCAAATTATTTTGGAAATATCGGTTTAGCTGAGGCTATAAAATACATTGAGCAAATAGGCTTGGATAATATTGCAAAATATGAGGATGAACTATTAAAATATGCAACAGAACAAATCAGCAATATTCCGCAAATAAAAATATACGGAACGGCAAAAAATAAGTCAAGCGTTATTTCTTTTTTAGCAGAAGGCATTCATCCTTACGATATTGGCACAATTTTAGATAAGCAAGGAGTAGCTGTAAGAACGGGAATGCATTGTTGTGAGCCTATTATGACAAAATTCGGTATAAGCGGTACTGTACGAGCATCGCTTGTATTTTACAATACCTTGCAAGAAGTTGATGTTTTCTGCGAAAGCTTGAAGAAGGCTATAAAACTTTTGAGTTAAGTCTTTTTTTTGATGATAGTTGGCTTTTTATGATAGTAACTTTTGTTGTATCTTTGCGAAAACTTTGTGTTATTAGCGATTAAAAACAACAAAAAGTAATACATAATAGGAACTTGGATAGTTATTTATTAATTAATTCAACTTTTCTTACTTCTGAATATAAACAAATAAACTGATGAGTACAATAAACGAAAGACAAGACGCTATAATTGACGAATTTAATATGTTCGACGATTGGATGGATAAATATGAGTACATCATAGAATTAGGCAAAGACCTACACGATATGGATAATTCAAAAAAAACAGATGAAAATGTTATAAAAGGTTGTCAGAGTAATGTGTGGTTAAGTGCCGATTTGGACGAAAATAAAAATATAAAGTTTGTTGCAGATAGCGACGCTATTATAACAAAAGGAATAATTGCTTTGCTAATAAAGGTTATGTCAGGGTTAAATCCCGAAGAAATAATTAATGCCGATTTATATTTTTTAGATAAAATAGGCTTAAAGGAAAATTTATCGCCAACAAGGGCTAATGGACTAGCTTCAATGGTTAAGCAGATAAAAATGTATGCCTTGGCTTATGCTAATAAATAATGAGCTAAGTCGGTTGAATTAGAGGTATTTAAACAAATAATAAGTCAAAATTGTTATATGTTTATAATCTTGTAAAATACTTGTTTCAACAATAAATAAAGTGCTGAAATCTAAAAAAAGTAAATAAAGATGACGCGAGAATTGGAAGAAAAAATAATAGCCGAAATAAAGACTGTGTATGACCCCGAAATACCTGTAAATATATACGATTTAGGTTTAATATATGATATTAATGAAAAAAACGGGGATTTAAAAATAGAGATGACTTTAACAGCTCCGGGGTGTCCTGTTGCTGACCAAATAGTGCAAGAGGTGAAAGAAAAAACTCAATTAGTAGAGGGGATAAAGGGTGTTGATGTGGAATTAGTATTTGAGCCACCGTGGAGCGATAGTATGATGACCGAAGAGGCTAAATTAGAGCTCGGAATGTTGTAATTAACAAATTAATACAAATTTGAAAAGTTAAATATATTTACTACCTTTGCGAACTGAATTGTGTTGAGCTACCTTAGCTTAGGTGTATTTCGGTTTGGAAGATAGACTTAACTCTTTCAAAATTAAATATAAATATAAAAAAGATATAGATAATAGTACTATTGAAAATTTATAAAAATAGTAAGGTTATTATCTAATAATCTTTACAAAAAAGATATATACATGAAAGAAAAACAAAAAATCCTATTTATTTGTCAAGAAATAACTCCTTACTTACCTGAAACTCCCATATCAAAAATAGGACGCGAATTACCACAAGGGATACAAGAACGAAACAGAGAGATACGTACATTTATGCCAAAATTTGGTTGTATAAACGAACGTAGAAATCAGCTACATGAAGTTATCCGCCTATCAGGAATGAACCTAATAATTGATGATGCTGACCACCCACTTATTATTAAGGTGGCATCAATTCAAGTGGCACGTATGCAGGTGTACTTTATTGATAATGAGGATTACTTCCACGAAAAATGTATGCTTACCGATAAAGAAGGTAAATACTTTGCCGACAATGATGAGAAAGCAATATTCTTTGCACGAGGAGTGCTAGAAACAGTTCAGAAGTTACGTTGGTCGCCAGATATCATTCACTGTCATGGTTGGTTTACTTCGCTTGTGCCACTGTTAATTAAACGTACTTTTAAAGATAATCCATTATTTAAAGATTCCAAAGTAATTTATTCAGTTTACGACGATGGTTTTACTCCAGCTTTAAATGAGAACTTTATGTCAAAAATAGAATTTGACGGAGTGTCAAAAGACGATATTCAGCAGGTAAAAGAACCAACATTTGAAAACCTAAGTAAGTTGGGTATAGATTATTCTGATGGATTAATCTTAGGAAGTCCTCAGGTTAATTCAGGTTTGGAGCAATATGTTAAAGATAGCAACAAACCATATTTACCATTTGTGGAAGATGATTATATATCTGCTTACTCCGATTTTTATGATTCTTTTATTACAGAATAACCCTTTGTTGTTAAAATATTTTGTAAATATAACCGATATCAAATAAACATATATGAATATTAAAGTCTTTAAGTGTAGTAGTTTAATCATTGCGGTAATTAGCTTATTGGTAGTTTTATTGCCATCATGTAAAGATGAGGAAAATAAATTGGGAGATAATCTGTTCCCTGAAAAACAAAAAGTAGGAGTATTTAGTGATTCGTTAAGAGAACTTAAAGCTTATTCGTACCAAAAAGAAAATTATATTAGTGTTACACGCGACTTTAAATCCTTTTTGTTTGGGTGCCAGAATGATGATTTGTTTGGTTCGTTGCAATGCGATATAATTACACATGTTGGTTTAACATCGTTAAAAGAACCTCTTTTTGTAAAGATGGATTCTATTGTTGAAGTAGATTCTTGTGTTCTATACTTAGAGTTTGTGAAAAGTGAAGGAGATACAATAGGAAAACAGAAATTTAATCTTTATGAATTAAATAAAGATGTTAAAGTTGCTGATTTAGATGGTAAGGAGTTATATAAACATACATTATTAAGTTATTTTGATAAATCAAAACCATTAGCAACATATACCTATCAGCCACGTAAAACATGGGGTAAAAAAACTGATAACTATTCTCCAATTGGGTTTAAATTGCCAAAAGAATTTGCGGAAAAATTGATACAGAATCAAATAATAAAAAATGGCGATACTATTCTTCCATACTCAAATACAGATAATTTTAATAAAAATATATTAAATGGATTTTATTTGGAGTCAGAGTCTTTATCTGAAAGTAAATCCATTGCAACTATTTCAAAATTATCAAAATCAGGACAAGATTCTACTCGTTTACAGTTGTTTTATAAAGTTAAAAAGGCAGATACTACAGAAGTTCATTCTTATACTTATAACATATCTGTTCAACCTAAAGCTAATATTTTTAAAAACACATTAAAAAAAGAACTTGTTTACAATAAAATGTACACAAGTATTGATATGGCAAAAACAGATGTTAATACATACATTAAAAATAATAATGGTTTATATACGCGTATTGTTGTTGAAAATATTGGTAATTGGGAGGATTCGGGTACTGTAGCTATTAATAAAGTTTCTGTTATTTTACCAACACAACCGCGTGAGTTTGATACATATTCGTTAGAGCCTATAAGAGCTTTATATGCTTATTATAAACATGATGGAAAAATGTATCCGTTAGAGATGTATGCAACAGAAAAGTCACTGTTGCCTATAAAATATAATAGGAAAAAAGGATTTTATGAGGTGGTTATAACAAGTGAAGTGCAGAAATTATACAAACAAAAGAAATGGAATGAACCAATAGAATTGATAATACAGTCGGCAACAAATACAATGACTGCTAATAGTAGTATTATTAATAGTCCTACAAATCCTATCAATCCTATGAAAGTAATACTAACTTATACAAAATATTAAATTATGTGCGGAATAGTTGGATATATTGGAAAAAGAGAGGCTTATCCTATTTTAATAAAAGGATTGAAGCGTTTAGAGTATAGAGGATATGATTCAGCAGGTATCGCCTTGTTAAAGGACGATATCTTTTTGTATAAAAAGAAGGGTAAAGTTAGCGATTTAGAGTCGGCTATTGCCGATAGTCCTATACAAGGGAATATAGGTATTGGTCATACTCGTTGGGCAACGCACGGCGAACCTAACGACGAAAATGCTCACCCACATCAGTCGTCTAATGGTAAGTTTACGATTATTCATAATGGTATTATTGAAAATTATGCTCGTTTAAGAGATAAATTGATAAAAAAAGGTTATTCCTTTAAAAGTGAAACAGATACTGAAGTATTAGTTAATTTAATTGAGTACATATATTTAAAAGAAACAATGTCTGCTGAAATGGCAGTGCGTTTAGCTTTAACAAAGGTTGAGGGTGCTTATGGTTTGGTAGTAATTTGTAACGATGAACCAGATACTCTTATAGCAGCACGTAAAGGTAGTCCGTTGGTAATTGGTTTGGGTCAGGGTGAGTATTTTATAGCGTCCGATGCTACGCCAATTGTAGAATATACTAAAAACGTTATCTACTTAAATGATGAGGATATTGCAGTAATAAAAACAGACGAACTTCAATTAAAAACTATCAAAAATACACCTATAAAACCAGCTATCAAAGAATTGACATTAGATATAGGCGAAATAGATAAGCAAGGGTACGACCATTTTATGTTAAAAGAAATTTATGAACAACCTCGTGCTATTGCTGATACTTTTAGAGGACGTATTTATAGAGATTGTACAGATATTCATCTTGGTGGTTTGCAACAAGTTTGGGGTGATTTGGAAAAGGCTCGTCGTATAATTATTGTTGCTTGTGGAACATCGTGGCATGCGGGATTAGTTGGAGAGTATTTGTTTGAGGAGTTTGCGAGAGTACCTGTTGAAGTTGAGTACGGTTCGGAGTTCCGTTATCGTAACCCAATTATCTACAAAGACGATGTGGTTATAGCAATCAGTCAGAGTGGTGAAACGGCGGATACATTGGCAGCTATTAGGATAGCAAAAGAAAACGGAGCTAAGGTGTTTGGAGTATGTAATGTTGTTGGTTCAAGTATTACCAGAGAAACCGATGCAGGTGTTTATACTCATGCAGGTCCTGAAATAGGTGTCGCTTCAACAAAAGCTTTTACTGCACAAGTTACTGTACTTACAATGATTGCACTGAAATTAGCTAATCATAAAAAAACAATTACTACAGAAAAATATCAAGAGTTAATAAAGGCTCTTAATGAGATTCCTGAAAAGATAGAAAAAGCATTAGCCTTAAATGAGCAGATAAAATTAATATCTGAAAAATACAAAGACCATAGCAATGCAATTTATTTAGGGCGAGGTTTCTTATTCCCAGTAGCAATGGAGGGAGCTTTAAAGTTAAAAGAAATATCGTACATACATGCAGAAGGGTATCCTGCTGCTGAAATGAAACATGGTCCTATTGCTCTTATCGATGAAAATATGCCAGTATTTATTGTCGCTACAAAGGATAGTTCTTATGATAAGATAGTTTCAAATATTAGGGAGGTAAAGGCAAGAAATGGCGTGGCTATCGCTATAATAACAGAGGGAGATACTGTAATAAAAGATATTGCAGACCATATTATTGAAGTGCCTGAAACTCCAGAGAGTTTAGCTCCATTATTGACTGTCATTCCGTTGCAATTAATATCCTATCATATAGCATTAATGAGAGGTTGTAATGTTGACCAACCTCGTAACTTGGCAAAATCGGTAACTGTTGAGTAATTATTAATTATTAATGTTTAAAAAGGTAATTGTATAGGTTAAACATAATTTACTCATAAGGGTAGCGAAAATTACCCATAAGGGGAATTTAATTTACCCATAAGGGTAGTAAAAATTACCCATAATGGTAATAAAAAATATCTAACTAAGGAATAAAACAATTGACTTAGGCTAATATTTATTAGCTTATAAAAACTCTAACCGCAAAGAACGCAAAGCTTTCGCAAAGAAACGTAAAGACTCTTTGTGAACTTTGCGAAAATACTTAGCGAATTTTGCGGTTAAAAAATATTTATTAAAAGATTAAGTCAATAAAACAATATATAAATAGAGTAATAAATAAATATAACTTTTAATCTTTAACTTTAAGTAAAAAATGGCTATAACAGAACAAGAAATATTAGGTATTTTATTTGAAGAAGTTGTCCCAGCCGAAGGTTGTACCGAACCAATAGCATTAGCCTATGCAGGAGCAAAGGTGCGTGAAGTATTACAACAAATACCCGATAAGGTTGATATTTATGTTTCAGGCAACATTATAAAAAACGTAAAAAGCGTTGTTATTCCTAATAGTGGCGGAATGGTTGGTATTGAAAGTTCTGTAGCTATGGGGATTGTTTCAGGAGATAGTAGTAAGGAGTTGATGGTAATAAGCCATGTAGGTGATGAGGAGCTAAAAACCATAAAGGATTTTATGCGAATAACACCATTAAACGTTATAAAAGAACCTACCGATGTTAAATTGTACATGCGAATTGAAGCGTTTAAAGGTGAGGAGAGTGCGTCGGTTGAGATAAAACATCTGCATACAAATATTACTGAAATACGCAAAAATGATGAAGTGTTATTGCAACGTCCTTGTAATGATGCTGATTTTAACTCTGCATTAAAAGATAGAGATAAACTAAGCGTTCGTGATATTTATGAAATAGCAAAAACTATTGATTTAAATAAGATACAGCCTTTGTTAGAAGAGGTGATAAAGTTAAATTCAACAATAGCTAATGAAGGGTTAAAGGGGCGGTATGGTGTTAATATAGGTCAGGTTATACGTCAAAATATAAAAGATGGTTTTTATGGCAATGATGTAAGAAATAATGCCGTTAGTTTTGCCGCAGCGGGAAGTGATGCTCGTATGAGTGGTTGTCCGTTGCCTGTTATGACAACCAGTGGTAGCGGTAATCAAGGAATGACAGCCTCATTACCACTTATTGAGTATAGCCGAATTAATAATATTCCTCACGAAAAATTAATCCGAGCATTATTCTTTTCGCACCTAACAACAGTTCATGTAAAAACCAATGTTGGTCGCTTGTCAGCATATTGTGGGGTTATCTGTGCAGCATCAGCAGTTGCAGGAGCTCTATGCTTTTTAAACGATAAACCTTTTGATGTCATTTCTCATGCAATCAGTAATACCTTGGGCGATATTTCAGGTATTATTTGTGATGGAGCCAAAGCATCATGTGCAATGAAAATATCTACAGTTATTTATACTGCGTTTGATAGTGCTATGCTGGCAATGGCTGGGCGTAATCTGTGTGGTGGAGATGGTATAGTGGCTGTTGATATTGAGGAAACTTTATTGAATGTTAGAGAGTTGTCGCAAAAAGGTATGATTGTAACCGATGAGGTTATTATTGATATAATGAGTCATAATAATCCTAAATAAACTAAAAATTAAGGGCATAAATAACAATGGTGCAGTTTTGTTGTTTTTAGATATTTTTTTACTTCTTAAAAAAATGTTTTTTAACATAAATGTCTATAAAACATAAACTTTGCTCATTTTATCATTAATTTTGTAAAAAAATGTGTATTTTTGAAAATATTTTAGAAAAAAATACAAAAACAACAACATTTTATTACAAAAACAAACAATGAAGAAGATACAAACTGCATTAATCTCAGTTTATCATAAAGACAACTTAGAAAAAATAGTTAAAGAACTTAATAGTTTAAATATCAATATATTATCTACAGGAGGAACATATTCTTTTATAAAAGGATTAGGCGTACCTGCTGAAGAGGTTGAAAATATTACAGAATATCCCTCAATATTAGGCGGACGTGTAAAGACTTTACATCCAAAAATATTTGGAGGCATCTTAAGTCGCCGAGATAACGAAAACGACAAAAAGCAATTAAATCAGTATAATATAAAAGAAATTGACTTAGTTATAGTTGATTTGTATCCGTTTGAAGAAACTGTTGCAAACGGAGGTAGCGAATCTGAGATAATCGAGAAAATTGATATTGGTGGTATATCGTTAATTAGAGCTGCTGCCAAAAATTATAACGATGTAGCAATAGTTAGCAATATGCAACAGTATGATAAGTTGTATGACTTATTACAATCGCAAAAAGGCGAAACAACTTTAGAGCAACGTAAATATTTTGCTTTAGAGGCTTTTCAAATATCCTCAGGGTATGACACAGCGATAGCTAATTGTTTTGCCCAACAAACACAAAAAGAACAAATTAATCTTACATTTACTGATAAACAATCGTTACGTTATGGTGAAAACCCACATCAACAAGCGAGCTTTTACGGTAATTTTGATGCAATGTTTAATAAATTAGGTGGTAAAGAAATAAGCTATAATAATTTATTAGATATTGATGCCGCTGTGAAATTAATCAGCGAGTTTGATGATACAACTTTTGCTATCTTGAAACATAACAATGCATGTGGAATAGCATCGCGTAGTTCATTAGTTGAGGCATGGAACGAGGCGTTAGCAGGTGACCCAGTGTCAGCCTTTGGAGGAGTGCTTATAACTAATACAAAAGTAGATGAAGAAACTGCCGAAGAGATAAATAAATTATTCTTTGAGGTGTTAATTGCCCCAGATTTTTCTGATAAAGCAAAAGAAATATTGTTAAGTAAAACTAAACGTATAGTATTACAGCAGAAATCTAATAAGCAAAGTTCAACACAAGTCAGAAGTATATTAAATGGCTTGTTAGTTCAAACCCCTGATGAGAACATGGAGCATGCTAAAGATATGACTACGGTCACAAAACAAGCTCCAACTAACGAGGAGTTAGAAGATTTAGAGTTTGCTTTAAAGATAGTAAAGCATACAAAATCGAATGCTATTGTTTTAGCAAAAAATAAAAAATTATTAGCAAGTGGAGTAGGGCAAACCTCACGTGTAGATGCTTTAATTCAAGCTATTGATAAAGCCAAAACTTTTGATAATGATTTAAAAGGTGGAGTAATGGCATCTGATGCCTTTTTCCCATTCCCTGACTGTGTTGAGATAGCAAATAAAGCAGGGATAACATCGGTTGTTGAACCGGGAGGGTCAATAAAAGACCAATTATCAATAGATTATTGTAATGAAAATAATATGTCGATGGTGTTTACAGGAGTACGCCATTTTAAACATTAATTAATTTAATAGGAAATAAAATTTATGGGACTTTTTTCTTTTTTAACACAAGAAATAGCAATAGATTTAGGAACAGCAAATACAATTATTATCCATAACGATAAAATTGTAGTTGATGAGCCATCTATTGTAGCTCTTGATACAAGTACACAGAAGCTAATTGCAATAGGCGAAAAAGCTCGTCAGATGCATGGTAAAACACACGAGCATATAAAAACAATACGTCCGTTACGCGATGGCGTAATTGCCGATTTTGATTCTGCCGAGAAGATGATTCGTGGTATGATTAAAATGATAAACAATAAACCTCAGTTATTTAATCCAGCTCTTAAAATAGTTGTTTGTATACCATCAGGTTCAACCGAGGTGGAGATTAGAGCCGTTCGCGACTCAGCCGAGCATGCAGGAGGACGTGAGGTTCTTATGATATGGGAGCCAATGGCAGCAGCTATAGGTATGGGTGTTGATATTGAAGCTCCTGAAGGTAATATGATTGTTGATATCGGTGGAGGAACAACTGAGATTGCGGTAATGTCCTTAGGTGGTATTGTTTCAAATCAATCAATAAGAATAGCTGGAGACGATTTTACTGCTGATATTCAGGAGTATATGAGGCATCAGCATAATATAAAAATAGGTGAAAAAACTGCCGAAGATATTAAAATAAATGTAGGTTCGGCATTGCCAGAGCTAGATGATCCACCAGCGGATTATATCGTGCGAGGACCACATCAGATGACGGCTTTACCTATTGATATTCCTGTTTCGTATCAAGAAATAGCCCATAGCTTAGACCGCTCATTAACAAAAGTGGAAACAGCAATTCTTACAACCTTAGAGCAAACACCACCTGAGCTTTATGCCGATATATATGAACGCGGTATATTCCTTGCTGGAGGAGGTGCTTTATTAAGAGGTTTAGATAAGCGTTTGCAAGAAAAAACCAAAATACCATTCCACGTAGCTGAAGACCCATTACATGCAGTTGCACGAGGAACAGGTATTGCTCTTAAAAATTCTGATAGATTTTCATTCTTGATAAAATAATAAACTAAATATCTACGAATATAATAGAGTATAAAATATAAGGGCGGGCATATTGTGTCCGCCCAATAACAATAATCACATTTAGTAAAAACAAGCATATTAGCGATGCGGAGTCTGTTAAACTTTATATTAAAGTATAATTATTTTATTCTATTTATAATTTTAGAAGCGATAAGTTTATTGTTATTAGTGAATTATAATTATTATCAGAAAACCTTTTTTATTAATTCATCAAATAATATAACAGGCTCGTTATATAGTACTTCGCATAGTGTGTCGCAATATTTTGGTTTACGCAAAAATAATATTGAACTTTCCGAAGCTATAGCACAACTGCAAAACGAAAATAAATCTGCTTATAAAGAAAATAAAGTTTCCATATTAGATATTTATGATTCGGTTTATACGTGTCAGTATCAATATATTCCTGTACAAATTGTTAATAATTCGGTAAATAAGCAGAATAATTATATTACCATAAACAAAGGTAAAAAACAAGGTATCGAACCTGATATGGCAGTGGTTTCAGCAACGGGAGTTGTTGGTATTGTTAAATATGTTTCTAATAATTATTCTTCGGTTATTAGTTTGCTTAATAATAACCTAAAAATCAGTGCTATGGTTAAGAAGAATAACTATTTCGGAACATTTGAATGGCAAAATAATAATCCTAAATATGGTACATTAAACGATTTGCCTAATCATCTTTACCTTAAAAAAGGAGATACTATTATAACAAGTGGATATTCGGCAATTTTTCCGAAGGGCAAACTAATAGGTTTGGTTAGTGAGGTAAGTAAAAGTGAAGGTGGCGATTTTTTAGTTGTTAAAGTAAGGATAGCTACTGACTTTAATAATCTGAATAATGTATTTGTTATAAAAAATATGTTAAAAGAGGAGCAATTGCAATTAGAAAATATTACAAATAATGATTAGAATATGGCTTAGAAATATTATTCGTTTTGCAATACTTGTACTTCTGCAAGTGTTAGTGCTTAATAATATTCAGTTTAACGGATATATAAATCCGTATATTTACATATTATTTATCTTGCTTATGCCATTTGAAACTCCTAAGTGGCTTATGTTGATAGTTTCATTCTTCTTAGGTTTAACTATTGATATTTTTTGTAATACGCCCGGAATACACTCTTCGGCATCGGTATTTATGGCTTTTTTACGACCTTTTGTTTTACAAAGTATTGCTCCTCGTGATGGCTTTGAGGTTGGTACATTTCCACGAGTGTATTATTATGGTATAAAATGGTTTTTTAAATATACTATTTTATTAGTTTTTCTGCATCACTTATTTTTATTTGCCGTTGAGGTTTTTAATTTTCATCATTTTTATTTAGTGCTTTGGCGAACCTTAGTTAGTACAATCTTTTCTACAATTCTTATTTTATTAAGTCAATTAATAATATTTCGTAAATAGAGATGAATCCGTTTTTGAATCGCAAATATATAATAAGTGCAATATTCGGATTTGTAATGTTGGTGTTTGTTGGTAGGTTGTTTTATCTGCAAGTAATTGATAAAAGTTCAAAACTTTCAGCATCAAATAATGTGTTGCGTTATGTTACCAAATACCCAGCACGCGGTTTGGTGTTTGACCGTCACGGAAAATTATTAGTGTATAACGAGGCTGCTTACGATTTAATGATTGTGCCGAATCAGGTTGAGAGTTTTGATACATTGGAGTTGGCTCAGTTACTTGATTTAGATAAGTCGCAGATTATTGAAAAAATAAAAAAAGCAAAACGTTATTCTTACTATAAACCCTCAGTTTTTGAAAAACAATTGTCGGCAAAAACCTATGCTCCTTTGCAGGAAAAACTGCATAAGTACAAAGGTTTCTTTGCACAGACCCGAACACTTAGGCGTTATCCTGAAAAGATAGCTGCAAATGTTTTGGGTTATGTTAGTGAGGTTACCGAGAAAGTTACAAAAGCGGATAGTTATTACAAATCGGGCGACTATATCGGCGATGAGGGGGTTGAAAAGTCGTATGAAAAAGTTTTGCGAGGTAGGAAAGGTATGGAGATTTATTTGGTAGATGTACATAACCGAATAAAAGGACGATACAAAAAAGGAAAGTATGATACCGTTGCTATCCATGGAGGAAATATAGGTCTGACAATTGATGCGTCGTTGCAAAAGTATGGCGAAAAATTGATGCAAAATAAGTTAGGTAGCATTGTGGCTTTAGACCCCTCAAATGGTGAGATATTAACTTTAGTTTCAAGTCCTTCGTATAATTCAGAATTGCTTGTGGGACGAGTACGTTCTGAAAATTATCAAAAATTAGTACGAGATACTTTAAAACCTTTGTTTAATCGCCCTATTATGGCTCGTTATCCTCCGGGGTCTACATTTAAAACAGTAAATGCACTTATTTCGTTACAAGAAAAGATTATCACCCCAAGTAAAAAATATCGTTGTTTGCCGGGTTATGCAGCTGGTAGGTTTTATATGGGTTGTCATGTTCATAAAAATCCGTTAGACCTTACGCAATCCATTCAAAATTCGTGTAATGCGTATTATGCTCATCTGTACCGCGAATTATTAGACCACCCCAAATATAATAATCTTGATTCAGCATTTAATGTTTGGCGAAATCATTTGTTAGCTTTTAATTTTGGTAGAGTAACAGGTGTAGATTTACCTCACGAGAAACAAGGGTATGTTCCAACAATTAATCGTTATCATCGTATTCATGGTAAACGTGTTAGGTCTTTAAATGTAGTTTCAATGTCGATAGGACAAGGCGAATTGCTTATGACTCCTATGCAAATGGCAAATATGGCGGCAATAATATGTAATAAAGGTTTTTATTTTAAACCTCATATTATCAAATATTTACCTGCTGAGTATGTATTTTTGCAGAACGATTATCATATAAAACAATATACTAAAATTGATAGTAGTTATTTTGCTCCTATTATAGAGGGTATGTATTTGGCAGTAAACGGAACAGATGGTGGAACCGCTCATATTGCAAAAATGTCGGATATTGAAGTTTGTGGAAAAACAGGAACGGCTCAAAATCCCGGAAAAGACCACTCTATATTTATAGCCTTTGCACCAAAAGAAAATCCTAAAATAGCAATAGCTGTGTATGTTGAGAATGGAGGTTTTGGGGCAAGGTGGGCAGCACCAATAGCAAGTCTAATGATTGAAAAATATATAAAAGATAATATTTCACGAAATTACTTAGAACAGTATGTATTAAACGGAGATTTAATTAATGGTAATACGAAAAAATAGTATATGGAGTAGTTTAGATTGGCTTACCGTAGGCTTATATCTGTTGTTGGTAACCTTAGGGGTAATTAATATTTACTCAGCAGTTTACAATGAAGGTCAGAATGCTGTATTTAATGTTAATGCTAAATACGGACGTCAGCTTATTTGGATATTTGCATCGCTTGTTATTGCTGTTGTAACGTTAGTTTTAGATAGTAAATTTTATTCCTCATTTGCTTATCCTATTTATGCTTTTCTTATATTATTGTTGGTTGGTGTTCTTCTGTTTGGAGTACGGATAAATGGTGCAAGGTCGTGGTTTGTAATCGGTTCTATTCGTATTCAACCTGCTGAATTTGCTAAGTTTGCAACAACCTTAGCACTTGCTAAATACTTTGGTAAGTATAATTTTAATCCTAAAAAGTTTAAAACACTAATGGTGTTTTGTTTGATAACATTTTTGCCAGCAGTGCTTATCTTATTGCAGAATGATACAGGCTCAGCACTTGTTTTTGTAGTGTTCTTTTTAGTGTTTTATCGTGAAGGATTGTCCCCAATTTATTTATTGTCAGCAGTATTTGCTGTTATTTTGTTTGTGCTGTCCTTATTGTTTGATAATTACCAAGTTATTATATTTATCGAACTGATAGGTTTTCTTACATTCTATTTAATGTATAAAAAGTTGCAATGGACGATGATTAGTGCAGGGGTTTTAGCTGTTTGTCAAGGAGCATTGTTTTTTGTTACTTATTATTGGTTAAATATAGAGTCAGTTACTTTACCATTGGTTATATCGGCAGTGTTGGTTTCGGTTTGGTATCTTATAAAGATATACAAACACCGTTTACAACAGGCTTATGTTTTGTTATTCATATTTTTAGGAGCAATAGCTTATACCTATACCGTTGATTATGCTTTTAATAATCTTTTAGAAAAACATCATCAGCATCGTATAAATCACTTGTTGGGTATAGAATCAGACCCTTATGGTATTGGTTATAATGTGAATCAATCAAAAATAGCAATAGGTTCAGGAGGGTTAACTGGTAAAGGTTATTTGCAAGGAACACAAACGAAATTTCGTTTTGTACCTGAGCAAAGTACCGATTTTATCTTCTGTACAGTAGGTGAGGAGTGGGGATTCTTGGGTACGTCATCTGTAATTATCTTGTTTTGCTGTTTGCTTTTGCGATTGATATATTTGGCAGAGCAACAAAAATCACGTTTTAGCCGAGTGTATGGGTATAGTGTTGCATGTATATTGTTCTTTCATATTTGTATTAATATAGGCATGACAATTGGTTTAATGCCTGTTATTGGTATTCCTCTTCCGTTTTTTAGTTATGGAGGGTCTTCGTTATGGGGATTTACATTATTATTGTTTGTATTTTTGAAGTTAGATACAAATCGCGATAAACTAATTAGTTAATACTTTTCTGTAGATGTGTAAAATATGTTGATAACATTTGGCAATTAAATATTAAACAATTACTTTTGTTATGTTTTTGTAAAAACCCATATTAGTTTAAATTTTTAAGATAGTGTATGAAGATTAATCCTGAAGATATTCAAAAACTTGAGTCGATAGCTAATACTTTAAAAGCTATATCGCACCCAGTACGTATTGTTATTCTTAACTTGTTAGATGATAATGAGAAATTAAGTGTTACCGAAATTCATAATAAGTTGGGATTGGAACAATCTACAGCATCACACCATTTGGGTATTCTAAAAGATAAGGGCGTTTTAGCTTCTCGCCGAGAAGGTAAGAATATTTATTACTTCCTAAAGCATGAGAATTTCTCTAATATTTTAGAATGTATAAATAAATGTCCGTTACATTAGTATAGTAATATATTTGTTCGTTTATAATACGAAAAAAAGCCCTATTTTTTAGTAGGGCTTTTTCAGTGTATTTAAACTTTGCTATTGAGTTTCTGCATGCAAAGTTTTATAATGTATTATGTGTTTCAGACAATATCTGTTATGATATGTTGTTAAAAACAGCTTGAACGTCGTCGTCGTCGTCTAACTTGTCTAACATTTTTTCAATATCTTCTAATTGTTCGTCGGTAAAATCGACAGGAGATGTTGGTATTCGTTGTAAAGTAGCTTTTACTTCCATTCCTTTTTGTTCAAAAGCTTGTGTTAAGTCGCCAAAATGAGTGTAATCGCCATATACATATACCGTTCCGTCATTCACATCTATCTCTTCCAGTCCAGCGTCAATTAACTCAAGTTCTAGTTCCTCTAAGTCAATATCATCAGTTTTTTCAAACTCAATAACTGTTTTTCTGTTAAACATAAATTCTAATGAACCATTAGGAACTTGAGTGCCTCCAGCCTTGTTAAAATATGATTTTACATTAGCAATAGTTCGCGTTGTATTGTCAGTCATACATTCAACAAAAACCAACACTCCATGAGGTCCTTTGCCTTCAACTGTCATTTCGGTATATGCCGTAGCATCTTTCCCCGAAGCACGTTTTATTGCATTCTCAATGTTATCCTTAGGCATGTTCTGAGCCTTAGCATTTTGAATTGCAGTTCGTAATTTTGGATTCATCTCGGGGTCAGGGCCACCCTCTTTAGCTGCTACTGTTATAGCTTTTCCTAGTTTAGGAAATATCTTGGACATTTTGTCCCAACGCTTCATTTTTGCGGCCTTACGATATTCAAATGCTCTTCCCATAATTTATCTTTTTTTAGTTTAAAAATCTTTGTTTTTGCTATCTATAATTATAGTTACAGGCCCGTCATTTATTAACTCTACTTGCATGTCAGCTCCAAATTTACCTGTAGGTACAGGTCGTTTAGTTTCTTGCTCAAGCTGAGTTTTAAATTGTTCGTACATTGGTATAGCAAAATCGGGTTTTGCAGCCTTAATGTACGACGGACGATTGCCTTTTTTTGTACTTGCGTGTAATGTGAATTGCGAAACCAATAGTATTTCAGCATTAACGTCTATTAATGATTGGTTCATTACGCCATTATTGTCGTCAAATATGCGCAGATTCGCAATTTTTTTACATAACCATTCTATGTCAGAGTTGTTGTCAGCATCCTCAATACCTAACAATACTAATAATCCGTTGTCGATTTTAGATATTAGCTTGTTATCAATACTTACTGATGCTTTTTGTACACGTTGTATAACAACTCTCATTTGTTTTATTCTTTAGTTTCAGAGTTTTTATCTTCCTCTTTAGGGTTTATTAAATCATTTTTTTGCAAGATGTTATACCATTGTATTACTTTTTTTATGTCTGAAACATAAACACGATCTTTGTCGTAGTTAGGTATTACTTCTTCAAAAAAAGTTTTTAGTTCGTCAGCCGATGATTTGTGGCTAAGTACTTGTTGATTTTGTGATGTTTCTTTTATTTTTAACATTAATTCTTCCAAAGGAAGGTCGTTGTCATCAGTATAAATAGAGATGTCTTTAAGTGAACTAACCTTTGATGATGCATAAGAAGGTAGTCTTTTTTTTGTCTCTATATTCTCTACAATAATTGCATTTTTAGTATTTGATACTAATTTGAATAATCCAGATTGTCCTGAAATTGCTAAGATGTCTGTTAACATAAAATATTTAGTTTTGTTTTTTTTGCAAATATAGTATAATGATTAAAAAAGCGTATTTTTTTGTTGCATAAAAAAGCAAGGAATAATATTATTCCTTGCTTTTTGTATTTTTTTAGGTAACTACTTATTTAGTTAGTATAAGTTTTTGTGTATAAGTTTTGTCTTCTTTTGTAATCTGAATATAATAGTTTCCTGTTTCTAAGTTTGATAAATTTAAAGTAACATTGTTAGTGTTTGCAATAGTATTATAAACAGGTTGTCCTAAAATGTTTAATACTGTTATTTTAGCATTTTCAACATCTTTGATGTTTACAATGCCATTAGATGGATTTGGGTATACTTCAATATTAGCGGTTTGGTTGTCGTTAATTCCAGTTTCTTCACCGCCTTCACCACCAGAATTACCTTCTCCACTAAAGCCTGTAGCTCCTATAAATAAGTCTCCAACAGAGACACCTCCATTAAATTTTAATTCAGAACAGTGATAAACTTTGCTAAGTACTAGTATGTCGCCATTTAAACTCTCATCAGCATAAGATGCATCGGTTTCTGCAACAATTATAAGGTCTATGCCTTTTATATAAAAACCTATAGCTACACCTTGTTCAATATCCTTTAATTTAAACGGAGTGTCTAATTTTAACATGTTTATCGCATTCGGTGTTAAGGTGCTTGCATCTACATTTTGTTCGTATGCTGGTTTTGAAAATAGTTCAGTTGTATCTGTCCAAATTTTAATAACTAATTCCTCAATAACAGTATTTCCATCTTGAGAGGGTGTGTAAGCAAGAAATACTGAATCAATAGTGCCAGCTGGATCTATTTTGTCTTGAGGAAAATAAGCAAGTTGAGTAAAGGCTTTTGTTTCTCCAGGTTTAGAAATACTAAAACCAGCATTCTTTTTATCATTAAAATACGTAAGAAGCCACCTTTCGTCAGATTTATTGATAGGTAGATTTTCGTTTTTTACTGTCATTTTTTCAAATGTAGTAAGTGAACTTTTGTTCAATGGTTGTTGCTTTTGAGCAATACTGTTAAAACAAATAGCAAATGCTATAATTGTAAGAAAATAAATTTTTTTCATATCGTTTAAATTTTATAATTAATAATAATGCAATGTTAGTATATTTTTTTTATAAAACAAATATTTTATGTTTTTTTTATTTTTACTAAATTGAATATTGTTTTGTAAGATAAAATTCTTATCTTGCACGATAATTGTATTCCCAATAGAATAAAAAAACTTATCCATTTGCAACAAAAGGAGTTTTTTTTTGTTGTATTCATATAGAATTCAATTTTAATAAGATTAATTGTATTGACACATCAATTCATGTGCTTCATTTATAATGATCTTACAAAAATAAAGTAAAAACAGGTAAACACTTATTTTAATATTATCTTCAATAATATATAGTGTTTCCATTTAATAATAATTTGAATATGTTTAAAGAGTATTTACCCATTGACGATAAAATGTTTCGTATAATGGACAATGATGGGAAAATCATTAACAAAAAGTATTTTCCTAAACTGTCGGACAAAGAGATTATTAAGGCATATAAAGATATGCTTTTTGAAAGAACAGCCGACCTTATGGTAGTGTCGTATCAGCGACAAGGAAGAATTTACACCTATCCGCCAAACTACGGGCAAGAGGGTATCCACATTGGAACTGCACATGTAATGGATAAAAAAGACTGGTTAGTTCCAGCATTCCGTGAATTAGGTGCTTATTTAGCTAAAGGAGCTACTTTAAAAGAAATATTCTTGTACTACATGGGTTACGAGGAAGGAACAGTATTTAAAGATGCTGAAAATATTATGCCTATATCAGTGCCTATTGCATCGCAGTTAGTACATGCAGCAGGTATAGGTTTTGCAATGAACTACAAAAAAGAAAAAGGAGCAGTATTTGCATTTGTAGGAGACGGAGGAACATCAGAGGGAGATTTTCATGAAGCACTTAACTTTGCAGCTGTGTGGAATGCTCCTGTAGTATTTGTAGTACAAAACAATCAGTTTGCAATATCTACTTACAAAAAGAACCAGACAGCGTCAGTTAACTATGCAGTAAAAGCTATGGCTTACGGTATGGAAGGACTAAAAGTTGATGGAAACGACTATTTTGCAATGCGTACAGCATTAGACCACGCTAAAAAACATTGTACTTCAGGTAAAGGACCTGTGTTAATTGAGGCAGTTACATTCCGTAAAGGTGCTCACACTACATCAGATGACCCAACTAAATACCGAACAACAGAGATGGAAAAAGAATGGGAAGACACTGACCCATTAAAGCGATTGAAACAATACATTGATGATAATAAATTAATGGAAGGTTTTGATGAGGAAAAAGAAATAAAAGGTTATAAAAAAGAGATAGACCGTATATTTATTGAGGCGGAGAATCATCCTAAATATCCACTAAATGATGTGTTTGATTATTTATATGTTGATAAGCCAGATATCTTAAAAAAGCAACAGATAAGACACGAGAAGTTCTTAAAATGGCAAGCTGAACAGAAATAACAATTAGTTGCAAGATGCAAGAAATAAGATTTAAATTTCTTGTTGAAAATTAAAATTAAAAATAACAAAATAATACAAGCCCAAGGCTTAATAAAATATAGAAAAAATGAAGGTAATGAATATAGTCAATGCCGTTAATGATGCAATAAGCATAAAACTGGCTGACGACCCAAATGTAGTAACCTATGGAGAGGATGTAGGAAAAGAAGGTGGAGTGTTTAGGGTAACTGAAAAATTACAAGAAAAATATGGCGACGGACGTGTTATGGACTGTCCTTTAGCCGAATCAGGAATATTAGGAACAGCAGTTGGTATGGCTGCCGCAGGATTGCGTCCTGTTGTTGAGATGCAGTTCTCAGGATTCTCATATCCTGCATTTAACCAATTAATCTCACACGCAGCACGTTTACGTAATCGTACACGTGGTAGATTTAATACTCCAATAGTAATGAGAATGCCTTATGGTGGAGGTATTAACGCTCTTGAGCACCACTCAGAAAGTATGGAGGCAATATTTGCTCACATGCCAGGTGTTAAAGTAGTAATTCCATCAACACCACACGACGCTAAAGGTTTAATGATATCAGCTATCGAAAGTAATGATACCATAGTATTTATGGAACCTAAGCGTATCTATCGTGCAATAAAACAAGAAGTTCCAGAGGATAAATTTACTATTCCTATCGGAAAAGCAAAAGTATTACAAAAAGGAACAGATATAACAATAGTAACTTATGGTGCTTTAGTTCGCGAAGTGCAAAAAGCAGCAGTATTTGCTAAAAAAGCAGGTATATCTGTTGAAATAATTGATTTAAGAACAATCTACCCTATTGATAGAGATACAATAGCTGAATCGGTACGTAAAACAGGACGAGTAATGACTGTTATTGAAAGTCCGTCAAGTTTTAGTACAGCTTCTGAAATATCACAAATAATTGTTGAAGATTCATTCTTGTACTTAGAGGCTCCACCAAAACGAGTAGCTGGATTTGACACACTTGTGCCATTACCACGAGGTGAGCATCATTATATGATATCTCCTCAGAAGATATATTATGAAATACTAGATACAATTAACTATTAAAAATAAAAAATTATGTTATATATATTTAATTTCCCCGATATAGGTGAAGGATTAGAAGAAGGAACAGTAGTAGAATGGATGGTTAAAAGAGGACAAGAAGTGTCAGTTGGTGATGTTCTTGTTACTATGGAAACCGATAAGGTGGTAGCTGAAATACCATCTCCTAAAAACGGAATTATAAAAAATCTTTTTGGAAAAACTGGCGATGTAATTAAAGTTGGTGACCCATTAGTTGAGATTGAAATTGAAGGTGGCGACGAAGAACAAGCACCAGAATCAGGTGATAAGCAAGAGGAAGTGAAAGAAGAGGGAGCAGGAGTAGTAGGTACACTTGAGGTAGCAGGTTCAAATGCTGTAATGAGTGCTAGTGAGGAAGGTTATGATGATGTTGAGAAAAAAGAATCAAAGCCTAAAAAAGTAAAGGCAACACCAGTAGCTCGATCTATGGCTAAAGAGTTAGGTATAGATATTGATGAAGTTACAGGGACAGGTCCTGCAGGACGTGTGCAGAAAAGAGATATTCAGGATTACTTTGATAATAGACACAAAGTATCAGGAACAAAGACATCGTCAAGTAAAGGTGTTGTAGTTGCTGACGATGAGGTTGAGGTTGAACAACTAACTCAAATCCGAAAAACTATTGCTAAAAACATGCTTAAGTCGAAGCATAATGCTGCTCATATGGCTAGTTTCGATAAAGTAGGTGTTGATGAGTTAGTAAGAATCAGAAATAAATTCAAGAACGCTAAAGAAGGTGTTAAATTATCATTCTTACCATTTATAATAAAAGCAACAGCTATGGCATTAAAGCAATTTAAAGCGTTAAATGCTGAAATTGACTTAGAGAATGGTAAAATTATTTACAAAAAATTCTATAATATAGGAATAGCGGTAGATACAGAGAGAGGTTTAGTAGTTCCTGTAATTAAACATGCCGATCGTTTATCGATATGGGAAATTGCTGAGCAATTAAATGAGATTATTGCTAAGGCTGATAATAATGAATTATCGTTAGACGATATGAAAGGCGGTACATTCACTATTACCAACTTTGGTTCGGTAGGCGGACGTTTTGCTATGCCAGTTATAAATTATCCACAATCGGGTATTTTAGGTGTAGGAAAAATAAGCAAAGAGCCAGTTGTTGAAAATGACGAGATAGTTATTTCAAATCAGTTACCACTTTCTATATCGGTTGATCACTGTATTGTTGACGGTGCTGAGGTTACACGATTTGTAAGTACTGTAGGTAGATATCTTAATGAACCAGCTTCATTATTAATGGATTAAAATTATTGATATATGAAATACGAATTAATAATAATAGGCTCGGGGCCTGCTGGATATGTAGCGGCAATTAGAGCAGGACAGCTTGGTATAAAAACTGCCATCATCGAAAAAAATGATATAGGAGGAACTTGTCTTAACAGAGGTTGTATCCCTTCAAAAGCGATGATTGAGAGTGCAAAATTATATCAAAAAATACTTAATGATGCTGAGTCTTTTGGTATTGCTGGAATTGATAAAGATAAATTGTCTTTTGATTATAGTAAAGCAATAAAAAGAGCTGATTCAATCATTCGCCGATTAGCTAAAGGCATTGAGTTCTTGTTAAAAAAGAATAATGTTGACGTAATTACAGGCGAAGCTAAAATTATAAACAAAAATTCAGTTAGCGTAAGCAATAGAACTATTGAGTGCGATAATATGATAATTGCAACAGGTGTAAAATATTTACCATTTGCCGACGAGGAATTAAACAAGCGTTGTGTAAATGCAAATAATTTATTTACCGATAAAAAATTACCTGACAATATTGTAGTTTTTGGAGGTTCGCCACCGCCTGTTGAGATAGCTCAAATGTTATCAATGATAGGAAAGAATGTAACTATAGCAATTCTTGAAGGTGTTGTTATGCCATTATCTGACGATTATATGAGAGACTATATGACTAAGGTGTTGGAGAAAAATAACATTAAAATTATTAATAATGTTAAAGAGGAAGAAATAACAGCTATCAATAACAAGCAGTTGAAAATTAAAGGCGAAAAGGTAAACTGTGATGTTATCTATAACCTAGAATATCGCGAGGCAATCATTCCTGAAAATAATTTAGGACTTGATGTTGAAAATGGCTTTTTAAAGGTTGATGATGACATGAAAACAAATATTGATAATGTTTATGCTATAGGTGATGTAAATGGCAGAAGTCGTTTTGCACATATTGCATCGGCAGAGGCTATTTTTGTTGTAAATAGTTTAAAAGGTATTAAGCAAGAGTTAGATTTTGATAAATATCCTTTAAATATGTACACTCACCCAGAGTCGGCACAAATAGGTAAAACCGAACAACAGTTAAAAGCTGAAGGAGTAGAATATCGTGTTGGTGAGTTCCCATTAACAGCAAATGGTAAGGCTCTTGCTGAGGGTTCAAACGACGGATTTATTCGTATTCTTTCTGAGAAGAAATATGGCGAAGTGTTAGGAGTACATATAGTTTCTGACCACGCAACCGATTTAATCTCAGAAGCATCGGCGTTAATGCAGATGGAATCAACAGTGTACGATGTGTCAAAAATAGTACATGCACACCCAACTATCTCTGAAACATTTGCCGAGGCAAGTTTAGATTCTATTGATGGAGGGTCAGCAATACATAAATAAAATATTTATATTATAATGTTTTTTATCAAGGCAAATGTATATTTGCCTTGATTTTTTATTTGTACAAATGTTTATATATAAGAAAGAATATGATTTGCCTGATATAGATATCGTGCATACCGAAAAATTATTTGACTATACTATATGGCAACCTAATGACATATATGTAGTGTTGGGTAAAGGAGATAAGAAAGAACAGGCAGTGTTAAATGCTGAAGTAACCAATTCTGCACAGAAAATATATTTGATGAAACGCCCATCGGGAGGTCATAGTGTGGTACTTACACCAAAAACATTAGTAATATCTGCTGTTAGCAAAAATAAAAATATAACGGTTAAGCAGATGTTTATTAAAGTTAATGCATTAATAATTGAAGCTCTAAATAAATTAGGTGTTGTCAATTTGTATGAAAATGGTATATCCGATATTTCAATTAACGATAAAAAAATATTAGGCTCGTCGATGTATAAAAATAAAGATTATTTATTTTATCATGCGGTGTTGAATATTTCTGAAAGTCCAGAGTTTATAAGTAGTTTGCTTGCTCATCCAACGTCAGAGCCAGAGTACCGAAAGAAACGTTCGCATGTAGATTTTATTACTTCAGTAAAATCATCGAATCCTGATATTTCAATTCAGCAAATAAGAGAGAGTTTAAACTTGGTTTTTAGTAAAGCATAAGTGCTGTTTTAAGCAATTTTAGGTGGTCAGTTTATTGTATGTTTTATTTTGTTTGTATTGATATTTAGATTATGAAAAATTGGTATGGCTAAGAGTGAAATTTAATTGTTCTTTTTATGTAAGATGTTGTTCTTAATTGATACGAGTAACTATACTTTAAAAAAATAACTAAATATTGTTTATAATGAAAAAAGCATTAACTTTACCCCCTATAAAAACTATATTTTTTAATTTAAAAACATTTTGATATGAAGAAATTTTTATCCATTTTTTTAGCATTTATGAGTTTAAATGCAATGAGTCAAACCGATTTAATTATATCGGAATATGTAGAGGGAGGTGGTAATAACAGAGCGTTAGAACTTTATAACCCTACTAACAAAGAAATTAATTTAAGTGCTTATCAAGTTGTACGTTACTCTAATGGCGAAGATGTTCCTCCTGTTGGAAATAATATTTGGAAAGTGGAGTTGCCTAATCAGACAATAGCACCCTATAGTACTTATGTAATAGTTGTTGATAAAAGAGACCCTAATGGAACGGGATATGAAGCTCCTATAAGGAAAACTCTTGAACAAAGAGCAGATGTGTTTCTTTGTCCTAAATATAACCAGTGTAAGGCTATGTATTTTAGCGGAGATGATGCTGTTGCTTTAGAAAAATTAGATGGTACACTTGTTGATTTATTTGGACGTTGGGGAGCTCCTCGCCCAGAAAAGGCTTATGTGCCAAGAAGTAATAAACAGGTAAACTGTTGGACAGATACAAAACCTTATTTTGATGGAAAAGGCATAGGCATAACAGCTGACCATACTATGATAAGAAAATCAGATGTTATGAAAGGAGTAATATCTAATCCTGCACTTTTTAACCCATTAGCAGAGTATGATACCTTGTCAAAAAATACTTTTAATCATTTAGGATGGCATAAATTTGATAATGCACCTGCTAACCAAACACCTGTATTTACTGAGGTTAATGTAAATGCTTTTCCTGCTAATTCAGAAAATGGAACAGTGGTGGGTAAAGTGGTAGCTACAGATGCCGAAAATGATGCTATAAAGTATTATTGCGATTATGGTAATTATATAAAAATAGACGAAAAGGGTATAGTGCCTTTCAAATTAGATAAAGAAACAGGAGTTATAACATTAGTAGATAAAACAGGTTTAAATAAAGAAGTAAAAGATACATTTAACCTTAAAATAGTTGCAACAGATGGCTATTCGCAAACTGATGAGATTCTAGTACGCGTAATATTAGATGGAGAAGAATCAACAAATATGTTAGTTTCAAATATCATTTTAGAACCTACTGAGTTAAGTGTAGTATTGGGTGAAACTAAAGTTATAACAGCTAAAGTATCTCCAGAAAATGCAACAGACAAAACTTTAACATGGAAAAGTAATGATGAAACAATAGCTACTGTTGATAATAACGGAAGTGTAAAAGGAGTGAAAGTAGGAACTACAGAAATAACAGTTACAGCAAATGATGATAGTGGAGAAATAGCAAGATGTACTGTGACAGTTACTGAAGAAGGAACAGGAATTGACGAAGAGCAAGTTATGGAAATTGTAAACATCTATCCTAATCCTGTTTTAAATAATCAGTTTGTTGTAAAGGCGGAGCAAAAAATAAAACAAATAAGTGTTTGTAATTTGGTAGGTAGTGAAATATATAAGCATATAAATGTTGATGCACAAGAGTTTAAAGTAAATGTTCCAAATGCAGAAGTTGGAGTGTATTTTGTGAATGTTACTTTGCAAAATGGCAAAACTAAAACTAGTAAAATAGTTCTAAAATAATAATTTTATTCCAAAAAGATTTGTTAGAAATATATAAAGAGGCTGTTCAATATTTTTGGGCAGCCACTTTTTAGCTTCTTCATATAAATTATTTATTATGCACAAAAAAATATTATTGGGTTTATTCGCTTTATTGTTTGCAACTCAAATTTTTGCACAAAAGTATACTGTGTCAGGGATAGTTGTTGATGCTGAAACAAAAGAAACTTTAGTAGGAGTAAATATTCTGTTTAAAAAAGGAATAGGGTCAGTTACCGATATTGATGGTAGATATACTTATCAATTATCTGCTGGAGAATATACCATGCAAATTTCGTATGTGGGTTATACTACAATTAAAAAGAAAATCAATCTTACTGAAAATAAGGTTTATAATTTTGAGTTGAAATCAGAAATATTAGATGAAGTTAAAATTGTAGCTGATGTAGCAATTGCTCGTAAAACACCAGTAGCATTTTCAAATATAGAACCAAAACAATTACAAGAAAATTTAGCCTCGCAAGATATTCCTATGATACTAAACTCTACACCCGGTGTATATGCTACACAAGAAGGAGGTGGCGATGGCGATGCTCAAATAACTATTCGAGGATTTAGCTCTCGTAATGTTGGTGTTTTATTAGATGGAGTGCCTGTAAATGATATGGAGTCAGGTAAGGTGTATTGGTCTAACTGGTTCGGATTAGATGTTGCAACGCGTTCAATACAAGTACAACGCGGTTTAGGAGCGTCTAAATTGGCATTGCCTTCAGTTGGAGGAACTATTAATATTCTTACCAAAGGTTATGATAACCGACGAGGGGGTAAATTAAAACAAGAAGTAGGAAGTGATGGTTACATGCGTACAACCGTAGGTTATAATACAGGAAAACTTAAACATAATTGGGCTTTATCTACTGCACTGTCATATAAGCAAGGTAATGGTTGGGTTGACCAAACTTGGACTCGAGGTTTATTTTATTATTTAAAAATAGATAAAAAACTTGGTAATCATATGTTGTCGTTATCTGGATTTGGAGCTCCGCAATCGCATGGGCAACGCTCATATAAATTGCCAGTAGCTGTTTATGATTTAGATTATGCTAAAAAGTTAGGTGTTACGCAACAAGATTTAGATTCAATGAATTATAATGCAAGTGATTGGGATATGGGTGTGCGTTATAATCAACATTGGGGATATTTAAAAGATTCACTTGGCGATGATTATGGTAAGAAGCATAAATATAATGAGCGAGTAAATAAGTACCATAAACCACAATTTACATTAAAAGATACGTGGACTGTAAATGATAAATTATTTGTGTCAAATATTTTATATCTTTCAATAGGTAGAGGTGGAGGACCTAGGGCAAAAAAAACTCCAGGCATGGTAGATGGTCAAATGGATTTGCAGGATATTTATAATAGAAATATTGGGAAATACACTGTGAATGCACAGTATGATACCGTAGAGCATTGTGCTGCAAATTATATGCGAATACTAAAAAATGACCATTTTTGGTATGGTTTAGTTTCTACTGTAAATTATAAATTAAACCCAATGATAAATATTTCAGGAGGAGTTGATTTAAGAAGTTATAAAGGAACTCATTATGAGGAAGTCTATGATTTATTAGGAGCGGATTATGCTGCTCCAGATAATTATAATTCGGATAATGTAGATTGGTCAAAACCAGAACCATTAAGCCAATTTAAACTTAAAGAAGGTAGTATTAACAATTATCATAATGATGGACTCGTTCGGTGGGGAGGTATATTTTTTCTTGGAGAGTTTGATTTTGGTAGGTTAAAAACATTTATAAATGGAACATATTCCCAAACATATTATAAACGTATAGATTATATGTATGGGGTAAAGAAATCTGTAAGGCAAAAAGAAACAGGTTGGGAGAGTTTACCCGGTTTTACAATAAAAGGAGGTGGAAATTATCTTATAAATGATAATTTAAATGTATTTGTTAATTTAGGTTATCTTAATAAAGCACCTCGTTTTAATAATGTGTACGATTATTCAAATTTAACTTGGCAAAACTTATCGAATGAGGGCGTATATGCTGCTGAATTAGGAGTTAGCTACCATAGTAGAATATTTAGTGCTAACTTAAATAGTTATTATACAGTTTGGAAAAATAAACCTCACGATAAAGGAATGTCAATAAAAGATACTGCCACAGATGAAACCTATAAGGCAAATATTAGAGGTATGGACGCCTTACATAAAGGAATAGAACTTGATTTTGTAGTGAAGCCAATTAAAAAACTTACTATTCAAGGGTTAATATCTTTGGGCGATTGGCGTTGGAATAGTGAGGATACTGTTCGTATATATGATGAATACAATGTTTTGCGTGGTACAAGATATTTTAATGCAAAGGGTATTCATGTAGGTAATTCGGCTCAAACACAATATTCATTAGAGATGCGTTATGAAATTATCAAAGGCTTGTATGTAAAAATGAGAGGTACGTATTTTGATAAATATTTTGCTCAATTTGACCCATTTTCACTTTCAACTGATAATCCACAAGATTCGTGGCAAGTACCCGGTTATATGTTAGTTGATTTTCATACAGGGTATAGGTTTAAGTTATGGGATAATAGATTTCAGATACGTGGTAGTGTCTTAAATTTGCTTAATACAAAATATATTGCAACAGCTCAAAATAATGATAGATATAGCGGTCAAATATGGAGTACTAATGATGCACGTTCGGCATCTGTATTTATGGGCTTAGGTTTACGTTATAGTGTATCGTTACAATGGTCTTTTTAAGTCGTTGATAGTATAATGATATATTAAAGGCTGATTTTATTTATTAAAATCAGCCTTTAATATAATCTCAAATGAATTAGAATCTTAATCTCTAATAGTAAAATACTGGCTCTTTATCTTGGGAAAATTTCAGCCTCAATAATTTCGCAAATAATATGTCCTAAAAGGATATGCGATTCTTGAATGCGAGGAGTAACCTTTGATGGTACATTTAGCAGGTATTTGCAGATATCCTTCATCTTGCCACCTGTTTCGCCAGTCATGCCAACGGTTATCATGCCTTTGTTGTTAGCAACTTCCAATGCTTTAATTATATTACCCGAATTGCCTGAAGTAGATATTCCAATTAAAATATCGTCTTTTTTACCTGCTGCATGTACATATCGTGCGTACACCTCATCATACGAATAATCGTTAGCAACAGCTGTAAGGTACGATGAATTTACGTGTAATGCCTCAGATTCCAAAGGGGGGCGGTCGTAATAAAACCTGCCTGATAGTTCAGCGGCTAAATGTTGGGCGTCGGCAGCACTACCACCATTGCCACAAAATAAAACTTTTTTGCCATTTTTGTAGCCCTCAACTATGCTTTTAGCAACGTCGTTTATGGTTTGTACTAACCCATCATTTTCAATAATGCGTTGCTTTGTATCTACTGATTCTTGAATTATATTTTTTATATTGTCGTTAGTCATCTTTCTATGTTTAAAATTTGCAACCAATTTTCGGAGTGAGACAAAGTTTAATAATGCTAATTATGTGTCTCAATAATTCTCCCAGACACGGTCTGTTTGTAAATTAAAGTTCAAATTTATAAAAAAAAGAATATTTATGGTTACTTTGCATGTCTATTTTATAGAATCAATATACAAGAGGTAAGTTTAAAGAAGTATATTTTTCTAAATTTGAAAATATTAAATTACCACATTATCACATTATAAAAATGAGAGTGTTAAAATATATAAATCTGTTGGTGTTGCTTTTAGTAACTAATCTTGCTTTTTGTCAAGATGATGTTAGTAGATTACCTTACCGAACACAAGTATATTCAGATGATATAAAAACCTTGCGAGTATTTATTAAAGGTAACGAATTGTCGTATCCTGTAATGGAGCTAAATGGCGATAATAGTATTATGGTTGAGTTTGATTTGTTATCAGATGAAGCCACAAATTATTCCTATACCATAAAGCATTGCGATGATAATTGGTACGAGTCAAATATATTTTTAGATATGTTTACCGATGGTTTTGAGGAGAATACAATTGATAATTATAGATTTTCGGAAAATACCTTGGTTAAATTTGTTAATTATAAAATTGTTTTTCCTAACGAAGATGTAAATCTGAAACTTAGTGGTAATTATGTTGTAATTATTTTTGAATCAGATAAAAAAGAAAATATTGTAGCTACAGCATGTTTTTCGGTTTACGAGCCGTTGGTTAATGTCGTAGCTGAGGTTACTCGTCCTATCGATATTGATAATGCTAATTCGGGTCAGGAGTTGCGGTTTACGGTGCAACATAATAACTTTCCCATTAACGACCCCTTTTCTGAAATATCAGTACGTATTCTGCAAAATAATAATCCTAATGCAGTTTTAACAGATATTAAACCTGTATTTGTACGTAATAATGAGTTGGTTTATAATTTTGAAGGGCAAAATACTTTTAAGGCAGGTAACGAATTTAGAATGTTTAGTACAACCGATTTAAAATTATTAGGCAATAATATCTATTCGGTAAATTATGCAGATAGTTTGTATGTTTTTCAATTTCATGCAGATGAGCGACGGAGTTATAAAAAATATTTTTGGCATGAGGATACGAATGGGCGTTATGTAATTTTTGCCAATAATAGACAATATCAATCAGTTGAGGCTGATTATACACTTAATAAATTTTATTTAAAGTGCGAACACCCCATACTTGATAGTAAGTTGTATGTAACAGGCGAGTTTTGTAATTGGAATACATTGTCTGAGAATGAATTGTTTTATAATTTTAATGAAAAAGCATATATGCGAAGTATATTAATGAAACAAGGCGTTTATAGCTATGAGTATGTTTGCCAAAATATTTACACTAATAAATTAGATGAAACCATAATTGACGGTTCGCACTATCAAACCGAAAATAATTATCTGATATTTATTTACTATAAGCAACTAACCGATAATTACAATCGCTTAATAGGTTTTCAAGTTGTTAATTCAAGAAAGTGATTTTAATTTGATAATGTGGTAATGCGGTAATGAGTTAATTTGATAATGTGTTAATGAGTTAATTTTTGAAATAACATAATACTATTTTTGCTGTTAGCCTTTAGATTTTGGCTTTTTGCCTCTTTTAAATTGTATCTCTATTAATACTCAACACTCAAAACTCAACACTATTTTATCAATCTCCCTAACCCTCTTATCCAAGAGGGAATTGGGTAGTTTTTAACTTTTAATACTCAAAACTTCTTGTATCTTTTATCTTGCAACTTAAATCTGCTTAGCATTTTAGTTTTAAATCTTTAAAATACCATTCAATAGCATCTTTTAAACCTTGTTTAACATTAAATTGGGGGTTGTAGTTTAATAACCTCTTAGCTTTATCGATAGATGCTAAAGAGTGAGGTATGTCGCCTAAGCGTGTTTCTCCAAAAATAGGCATTATGTCTTTTATTTTAGGGTCAAATACCGATAGGTATTCTTTTAATAAATCAACCAATTCAATAAGTGAAGTTTTTTCGCCATATGCTACATTATATACTTGGTTTAATGCCTCTGTTTTTTCGGTTGTTGCTGCTAATATGTTTGCCTGCACAACATTCTCAATGTAAGTAAAATCTCTTGAATAACTACCATCTCCGTTAATTACAGGTTGCTTGTGGTTAATAAGTAAACTTATAAACTTAGGGATAACCGCAGCATATGCTCCGTTGGGGTCTTGATGTTTGCCAAAAACATTAAAATACCTTAGTCCAATAAGTTCCATTCCGTAGGTTTTAGCAAAAACATCGGCGTATAGTTCATTTACATATTTAGTTATAGCATAAGGCGATAATGGTCGTCCTATATTTTCTTCAATCTTTGGTAAATTGTAGTTGTCGCCATAAGTTGATGAACTTGCAGCATAAACAAATCTGCCCACTTTATTATCGCGAGCGGCAACAAGCATGTTTAAAAAACCATCGATATTTGCTTTGTTTGTAGTTATTGGGTCGTTTATCGAGCGAGGAACAGAGCCTATTGCTGCTTGATGTAGTACAATTTCAATATCCTTTGTGGCATTTTCGCATTCTTTTAGGTTTGTAATATCTCCTTCAATAAATTTGAAATTGCTATCGGTAAAAAAAGGTTTTATATTTTTTAATTTTCCTGTCGCTAAGTTATCTAAACAAACTACTTTATTGTTGTATTGCAATAAATACTCAATAATGTTAGAACCAATAAATCCAGCTCCGCCTGTTACTAATATCTTTTTGTTGGTAATGGTTTGTTTCATCTTATAAATTAAAAATTATATTATCAGTTACGCCCTTTCGATTTAAATGTACTATTTGCTTAAAAATTAGCAAGATGTTTTTTTGATTTCGGTGTTTAAATATTATAGATTACACAAACTTAACCGCAAAGAATGCTAAGATTTTTTTGCTAAGTTCGCAAAGTTACTTGGCATTTCTTTGCGAAATCTTTGTGTTATTTGCGGTTAAAAATATATTTGTTTATTCTGTAAAATCATAAAAAATCAATATTTTTTAATAGTACGTATGAGAACCCTGTTTGCAAATACCTTTGCCGACAAATTCCTTAATTAATAATTAAACATTAACAATTAATCATTAAAAACCTACTTTGCATAACTGATAGCACGAGTTTCGCGAATTACAGTTATTTTAACTTGCCCTGGATAGGTCATTTCGTCATGTATTCGCTTTGATATTTCGTGTGATAATGTTTCTGCATCTTGGTCGCTTACTTTGTCGCTACCTACAATTACCCTAAGTTCTCTACCAGCTTGTATTGCATATGTTTTTAATACACCTGGGTATGATAATGCAAGTTCCTCTAAATCCTTTAAACGTTTAATGTATGACTCAACTACCTCGCGTCTTGCTCCAGGTCTTGCTCCTGATATAGCGTCGCATACCTGTACAATAGGTGATATTAATGTTGTCATGTCAATTTCGTCGTGGTGAGCACCAATAGCATTACATATTTCAGGTTTTTCTTTGCATTTTTCGGCAATTTTCATTCCTAAAATAGCGTGTGGTAATTCTGGCTCATCGTCAGGTACTTTACCTACGTCGTGAAGTAAACCTGCACGTTTAGCTAATCTTGGGTTTAATCCTAATTCTGATGCCATAATAGCGGCAAGGTTAGCAACCTCACGTGAGTGCTGTAATAAATTTTGTCCGTACGACGAGCGATATTTCATCTTACCTACAAGGCGAATTAATTCGGGATGTAAGCCATGTATTCCTAAGTCGATAGCTGTTCGTTTACCTGTTTCTATTATTTCTTCTTCTATCTTTTTACGCGTTTTAGCAACCACTTCTTCAATGCGTGCAGGGTGTATTCTTCCGTCGGTTACAAGTTGGTGTAAAGCTAAACGAGCAATCTCCCTACGTACAGGGTCAAAGCCCGATAGGATAATCGATTCAGGTGTGTCGTCAACAATAATTTCAATACCTGTTGCAGCCTCTAATGCTCTAATGTTACGTCCTTCTCTACCGATAATTCTACCCTTAATATCGTCATTATCAATGTGGAATACAGTAACTGAATTTTCAATAGCATGTTCGGCAGCAACGCGTTGTATCGTTTGTATAACAATGCGTTTGGCCTCTTTGTTTGCCATAAGTTTAGCCTCGTCAATTATTTCGTTGGTAATTGACATCGCGTCGGTTTTAGCCTCTGCTTTTAGCGATTCAATTAATTGTGATTTTGCTTCCTCAATTGATAATCCTGAGATTGATTCTAATTGTGAAACTTGTTGTTTGTGTAGTCTGTCTAACTCTTCGTTTTTCTTTGACACTACATTTAGTTGTGTGTTTAAGTTTTCGCGTATTGTTTCAACCTCTTTGTTTTTTCTGTTAATTTCTTCCGCTTTTTGCGATATTTGTGTTTCGCGTTGTTTTACTTTGTTTTCAAGACTTGCTATTTTGTTATTACGTTCATTTATAACCTTTTCGTGTTCGGTTTTTAGTTGTAAAAACTTTTCTTTAGCTTGAATTATTTTGTCTTTCTTTATTATTTCGGCTTCCGATTTTGCTTCGGATATTATTTTTTCATTTCTCTTTTTTAGTCCGAAATGGAATAATATATAAGCTCCCACTCCGCCTAAAATAAATGATATTATTACCGTTATTATTGTGCTAATTTCCATAAATTATATTGTTTTGTTTATTTTGTTTTTATGCCTAATAAAAAACCCACATCTTAATTCTAGTGTTTTGAAAATCCCAATAAAGTTATGAGTGGAGCTGCTAATTAGTTTCTCACTTCCTCCGTCTTAAAAAAAGATTCGCAAAGCGAATGAGGCCCGTTTTACATTAATTAAACTTTGCTCCAATTTTGTAAGTGTTGAATTTTCAAACTATAAATAAAATCAGATGCGGGTATATTCTACTTAAATATGTTTTGTTTCTGTATTAGAACGTGTATTGTTTTCTGTTTCTAGAAAGTTAGCTAATAAATCATCTATGTTTCTTAATTTATCTACTATAGGTAATGTATCATTTTTTTCTTCAAATTCAATTAATTTAGTGGCGAATTGTAATATAGCCATTGCCAAAAAATCTTGTCCGTCGTTATTTTTACCGTATAATTTTTGATATTCAGCTACGGTGTCATTTATTCTATTAGCTGCTTTTCTTACTCTTTCCTCGTCGGCTCTCCTTATTTTTAAAGGATAGCTTCGGTCAACTATCGTAACATTTATATTTAATGTGTTATCCTCCATCTTATCTGTTTAACAGAGCAATACAATTATCAATTTCCCGCACTATTGCGTTTATTTTTTGTTTAGCTTCTTTTGTTTCCTCTGACGACGATACAAAAGCATTTGCTAATTTATTTGTGTTGAGCTGATGTTTTAGCTCTGCAATTTCTTTATTTTTTAATTCAATCACCTCTTTGTTTTTGTTAATTTTCTGAATTAATTGCTCGTTTTGTAGCTTTTCGTTTTGGTAAAGCTCAAATACTTGCTCTATCTTATGTTTAAGCGATTCTATTAATTCAAATTCCTCCATATCATTTTAAAAAATAAAGTGAACAAAAGTAATATCGTAATAATTAATTTACAAATATTTTGACATAAACATATACATTTTTTTTGTGTATTGCAAGTTTGATTTGTGTTTTTTTATGATGTTATCTATTAGCTTTTTTCTTTTTGCTTTTGTATAAGTTTGTTAATGTTAGGTTTTAATATGGTATGTGTGAAAAAGTATCTGCTTAATTCAATAGTTTAATGTGTTAAAGGCTAAAGATGAAAAGCCTAAAGCTAAACTTTATTGTGTTGGTTAATTTTTATAAAAAAAACCGTGTTTTCGGTTTTGTTAATAATTAGTTTATGCTTTACTTTGCTAATCAAAAATATTTGTGTTTTGACAGATTTTATCAATCAATATTTTAGTATAAATCCTGAAACAGGAGTGGCTGATATTAATGCAGTAATTGTTGTTGTGTTGATATTATGTGGCTTTGTTGTTGGGGTAATAAACACTTTTGCAGGGGGAGCAACGGTTATAACATATTCAATTTTTATGATGTTAGGTCTGCCAGCCTCAACAGCTAATGGTAGTGTGCGTATTGGTGTAATGATTCAAACTTTTGCATCTTCGGTTACTTTTTACCGAAAAGGTAAGCTACCTCTAAAAAAAGGTCTGATTTTAAGTATACCTATACTTATAGGTACGGTTATCGGGGCATCTATCGCGGTAACGCTCGATATGGAGGTGTTTGAGAAAATATTAGGAGTAGGGTTTTTAATAATGCTATTCTTTTTGCTTAATAACCCAAATAAATGGATAAAGGAACAGGTTGAAAAGACATCGGAAAAAGCTAAGCCAATACATTTACTTTTATTCTTTTTAATGGGTATGTATGGTGGTTTTATTCATATCGGAGTTGGCTTGTTTGTTTTGGCTACATTGGTGTCGTTAATGGGCTACGATTTAATAAAAGCAAATGCACTTAAAATATTTATAGTATTTATGTACACACCTGCTGCTTTTATAATATTCTTACTAAACGGGCAGGTTGATTTGCTTTACGGATTAATTGCTGCTATTGGTAATATGATGGGCGGAATAGTTGCTCCGCACTTAGCTATAAAAAAAGGTAATAAGTTTATTAGCCGATTTTTAGCTGTAATTATGTTTGTTTTTGCTATGAAGTTATTATTCTTTTAAAAAAATCTTAAAGAAAATGGGAAAGAAAAAACGCGGAAAAAAGAAGACTGCTAAACTGTTTCAGTTTATTTTCTTTTTAGGACTGATGATTTGTGTTGCTGTTGGGCTAAAGGCTTACAAGATATATCAAGATGTGAATTCGGTTAACGTAAAACTTGTTGGAGATAAGAATGCCTATATTTATATTCCCACCTCGGCGGTGTTTGACGATGTAAAAAAAATACTCTACTCTAACGATTATTTGCATGATACTGCGGCTTTTGAGTGGGTTGCTAAGCATAAAAAATATATAAATAAAATAAAAGCAGGGCGATACAAGCTAACTAATGATATGAACAATAATCAGCTTGTAAATATGCTACGTAGCGGAAAGCAAACGCCTGTAAAATTAATTTTTAATAAAATACGAACTAAGGAGCGTTTTGCTTCGGAGATATCAAAGCAGATAGAGGCAGATTCAAATGATTTATTTGTGTTGCTTAACGATAAAAAGTTCTTAAATACTTTTGATAAAACACCAAATACAGCTTTGTGTATGTTTATTCCTAATACTTATGAGTTGTATTGGAATACTAATGCTAACGCCTTTGTTAAGCGTATGCAGAAAGAGTATAAAAGGTTTTGGAATAAAAATCGTACTGCTAAGTCAAAGGACATAGAGTTAAGTCCTGATGAGGTATATATATTGGCATCGATTGTTGAGGAAGAAACAACTAAGAATGACGAAAAACGAGCAATAGCTGGAGTTTATATTAATCGATTAAAACGTGGAATGCGTTTACAAGCTGACCCAACTGTAAAATTTGCGGTGGGTAATTTTGGTATCAAACGCATATTAAATAAACATTTGGAATGTGATAGTCCGTATAATACTTATATGTATGCAGGTCTGCCTCCTGGTCCTATCTGTATTCCGTCGATAGCTTCAATAGATGCGGTTTTGAATTATGAAAAACATAAGTATTTATACTTCTGTGCGAAAGATGATTTTTCGGGTTATCATGTATTTGCCAGAACGCTATCGCAGCACAATGCTAATGCTAGGCGTTATCGTCGTGCTTTAAATAAGCATAGGATATATAGGTAGGAGCTGTTTAACTACATCAACCAAAAATTATCTTATTGAGAAAAATCGTTCTATATCTGTTTTTTGTGTTGCTAAGCAGTAGTGTTTTTGCACAAACATTTTCTAATAAGCGCGTTAAATATATATCTGTTGCCGATACTGTAATTGTTGATAGTCTGAGTATTATTCCTAAATCGCTAATTATTAGCAACGGCAATAAATTAATTGATGTAAACTATTATGTTGTTGATTATGCTAAGTCTGAAATATATTTTAATACTCAGTTAATATCAAAAGGGACAAAATTGACCTGTGTTTATAAGGTATTTTCATTTAACTTTAATTCCCCTTACCCTAAGCAAAAGCCTGTATTTCTGTCTGATACGGTAGTTAATAAAATTTATTTTATGCCTAAGCCATATAATCCGTATTATGCCGATGATGATGCTATTACAATAAACGGAAGTATAATGCGTGGTGTGAGTGCTGGTAATAATCAGAATGTAGCAACTCAATCCGATTTGAACTTGCAGATAACGGGTAAGTTGTCGTCTAACTTGCAGATTGAGGCGTATCTGTCGGATAAAAATATACCTATTCAGCCCGATGGATATAATCAGCAAATTCAAGAGTTTGATAAAATTTATATGCGTTTGTTTAACGATTCAACTTTTTATCTGCAAATGGGAGATGTTAGTATTAAAGCCGATAATAGCTATTTTCTGCATTTTAATCGTAATATTTTAGGTTTTGATGTGGGGTATAAATTTAGGTCGGAGTCTATGCACATTAAAAATCAAACCCAGTTAAGCGGAGCGGTTGCAAAAGGTAATTATAAACGGATGATTTTTAATGCAAAGGAGGGGGTGCAAGATCCTTATAAGTTGCAAGGTAATAATAATGAGGTGTATATAGTTGTTCTTGCAGGTTCTGAAAAAATATATTTAGACGGTAAATTGCTTACGCGAGGTGAAAATGCCGACTATATTATTGATTATAATACAGCTGAGCTTACCTTTACCGCAAAAAATATGCTTACTGCAAATTCTCGGATTATTGCTGAATATGAGTATTCAAATCAGGATTATAATCGCTTTATGTTGTATGCAAAAAATACTGTTACTTATAATAAACTTACTTTTAATGTGCAGTTTTTTAACGAAAGCGATGCTAAGAATCAACCTTTGAATATTATGCTTTCGCAACAGCAAAAACAGCTTTTGCGTAATTCGGGTGATAATAGTACCGATACTTTTGTTTCTACTATTGATAGTGTTGGGTTTTCTCAAAATAGAGTATTGTATCAGATGATTGATACTGTGGTTAGTGGGGTATTCTACGATAGTGTTTTGGTTTACTCCACTAATGCCGATAGTGCTTTTTATAGGGCAAGTTTTGTTAATGTTGGCAATAATAAAGGTAACTATATAGTTGATAATGGTAATGTAAATGGCAAAATATATAAATGGGTATCTCCTATAAATGGCGAAAAACAAGGTAATTATTCTCCAGTGAAAATTCTTTTGCCACCTCAAAAAAAACAAGTAGCGGTAGCCTCGTTAAATTATGCAATAACTAAAAATAGTAATATTTATATAGAAACTGTTGTGTCCGATAACGATAAAAATACCTTTTCGCATCTCGATAATGCAGATAATCAAGGGGTAGCCCTAAAAACCCTTGCTAAGCATAAGTTTGATATGGGGAAATATGCCTTTTCGTTACTTGGTGATTACGAATTAAAAACCAAATATTTTAATGCGATTGACCGCTATAAATCGGTTGAGTTTAATCGTGATTGGAATACTAATGATACTGCAAATACTCAAGAGCAGATTGTTGGTGCAAGTGTAATCTTTACAATGCCACATAAACAGCAAATTAATTATAAAGCAGAGTATCTGAACAGGCAAAATTATTATGATGGCTTAAAACATACAGCAAATGTTTTTTGTAACGATAAATATATTGGAGTAAAGGCATATAGTTCGTTACTTAATTCTGTAAATGATACTTCAAAAAGTAAATTTTATAGGCATAATATTGAGTTGTATAAATCGGTAAAAAAGTTTCTTTTTTCTGTAAATAATAGCTTGGAAGATAATCGTTTGTCTTATTCCGATTCTTTGCTTACGCAAAGTAAAAAGTTTAATCAATGGCAGGGGAGTATTGGTTTATCTGATAGTTTAAAATATTCAGGTTTGTTGTTGTATAAATACAGAACTGATTATTTGTCTAATAAAACAGACTTTTCGCCTTTGTACAATACTAAAGATTTGTCTTTTTTGTTTAATATCTCGCAAAAACAAAATCATCAGTTAAGTGCCACCGTTACTTGGCGTGAGCTGGAAGTGGTTAATAAAGAGTTGAGTGCTAATTTTAAGAATGAAAATAATTTTTTAGCAAATGTTCGTTATAATCTTCGTTTGCCTAAGTCGTGGCTTACGCTGTTTGCTTTTTACGAAACGGCTACAGGGATGGAGAGTAAAAAAGAATACTATTATGTAAAAGTTCCAGCAGGGCAGGGTTTGTATGTTTGGATTGATTACAATAAAAATAATATCCCTGAACTAAATGAATTTGAGGTGTCGGCTTTTGCTAATGAGGCTGATTATATTCGTATCTATACGCCTACTAACGATTATATAAAAGTTTTCACCATAAAGTTAAACGAAACATTAAATATAAAACCATATAAAATTTGGCATAATAGTAAAGGGTTAAAGAAAATAGTTTCTTTATTTGAGAATATAACCTCGTTGCAGATAACAAAAAAACATACTAATGCTGATTTTATTAATAGAATAAATCCTTTTTCTGAGAAATTAGCCGATAGTACACTTATTAATAATATGTTTCGTTTAAATAATACTTTGTCGTTTAATAAGCGTAATTCGGTGTTTGGAGCTGACTGGATATTTAATATCTATAAACGTAAAATGCTTATGGCTAATGGTTTTAATATGTCTGAAAGTAAAATGCAAGCTCTAAAGTTGAGGTTTAATATTAGTTCCGATATTCTTATTATAAACAAAACATCGTGTAAACAAAAAACTTTTAGTTCCGAGGCTTATCAGCAAAAAAACTATCATATTACTTCCGTAGAAAATAATTTTGTAGCCCAGTGGCAACCTACAGTTAAACTTAGGTTGTCGGTGCCTTATACCTTTAAGTATAAGATTGATTCCGATAAGGCGAACGATAAGGTACGTATAAATAAAATATTACCTGAGGTTAAATATAGTATTGTGAAAAAAGGTACTTTGTCTTCGTCGGTGGGGGTGGTATTTGTTGAGTCGGACAATACTATTGATGTAAATACAGCTTATGAACTGAACGAGGGGTATGTAAAGGGACAAAATATACAATGGAGTATCAATTCAAGGTATAATATTACTCAGCATCTGCAATTAAGTATTAGCTATAACGGACGAAAACCACAAGGACAACAAGTTATACATACAGGGCAATTTAATTTAAGTGCAATTTTTTAATTGAAATATGAAGAAGTAATTTTTTTACGTAAAGAAGTGATTTAAACTTTTTTATTCTATTCTTTTTAATGGGTGTTAGGTTTTAGGTTGTTAGCTTTTATTGGTAAAATTTACATTTGTTTTTATTTGAAATTTAAAAAAAAACAAGCTAAAAACTATAATTTAAGTTATAAGATTTTATTTTACTCTTTACTAAAAACCTAAAACCTAATGCCTTGAAAATAAGAACCATTAAAGCATTTGTAATTTGTAACAAGTTTAAATGAGTTCAAAAAATAAATTCAGACATGTATTCTGTAACATTATTTTTTTTCTTTCGTCTTTAGTTTGAATGTTAAACTAAAACAATACAAAAATGAGAACTATTAAATTATTTTCCCTTATGTTTGTTGTAGTGATTACAACAGCAGTAAAAGCACAAAAAACAGAACAGCGTAATGTGTCTAATTTTTCAAGAATAGAAGTGCGACAAGGTATTGATGTAAATCTTACCATTTCTGATTCCGAAAGTTTAGAATTAACCGCCCCTAAAAAGTATATTGATAGAATTGTAACCGAAGTTATAAATGATAAATTGTTTATTTATATAAAACAAAAAGATGGAACGGTTATTAATTCAGGGTTAAGATTCAAATTTACAGATATAACCATTAATTTGAATGCAAAAAAAGTAACCTCAATAGAAGTGAATAGCGGAGCGTCAGTAACTACGGTTAATTCAATTAATAATGTTCAAGAATTAGAATTATCATCGTCAAGCGGAGCCGATATTAATGTAAAATGCAAAGTTAATAAGGTAGAAGCCGAAGCTAGTAGTGGCTCTGATATCCGAATATCAGGCTCAGCACATTTTTTATCTGTAGATGCCAGTAGTGGAGCAGATATTAGAGCAGATAAATTAAATGCAAAAGAAGTAAAAGCCGATGTTAGTAGCGGAGCTGATATAACAGTTTCGGTAAGTAAAAAAATAGATGCAGATGCCAGTAGTGGTGGTTCTCTAAAATATTGTGGAAACCCTCCTTTTGTAGATATTGAAAAATCTTCGGGCGGAAGTGTAAGAAAATGGTAATAGGTGTATTGTGTTGCATAAGGTTGATTCTTAATCGCTTAGTATGTTTTGGGTAATTTGGATTAAAAAAATAATTGCATTTTTTTTGAAAAAAAACATAAAAATATTTGGAGATTAATAAATAATACCTACTTTTGCAATCCGATAACCAAATGCTCCGTTCGTCTAGGGGTTAGGACGCCAGGTTTTCATCCTGGTAACAGGGGTTCGATTCCCCTACGGAGTACAATTTTTATTATTTAAAAAAATATTATACAAAATGGCAAATCATTTATCAGCAAAAAAAAGAATACGCCAAAGCGAAAAACGTAGATTGCATAATAAATATTACGCAAGAACAACAAGAAATGCTATAAGCAAATTACGTAGCACTACTGATAAGAAAGAGGCTGAAGCATTACTAATTAATGTAACTTCTATGTTAGATAAATTAGCAAAGCGCAATATTATTCATAAGAATAAAGCATCTAACTTAAAATCAGGATTAAGCTTATATGTTAATAAACTTTAGATTTTAATATAATATTAAAAAAAAAGACTGCCTTTTGGTAGTCTTTTTTTTTGTGTCTAATTTTTTAGGATTTTTAGTAAACAAAAAAATAGCTAAAGTTTTATGTGATTGTTTTAGTTTTATACAGTTTTAGCAATTTTACATGTATAACGTGTATTTTGCAGTTAAATTGTATTGGAGTGGGGTGGGGTTTTTTATTGTTAGGTTTAATTGTTACATGCATTTCCACATTCCATAGAATAACTTAAAGCCATATAGTTTTTCAAACTCCTTTTTTATATTGTCAACTTCTACTTCTACAATATGCCATTTTTTTCGTAATATGTTTACCTTGTTGATGTCTATATTTAATTTTTTGTAAGGACAAAATGAGTTAAGAAGAAAAACACCATTTTTAATGTCGGGATTTTTACATTTAGGGTCGTTAAATCTGTATGAATTGTCGTATATAAAACCTATCTCTCTAGGATGAAGTTCTCCTTTTAACATTGCTGTGTAAAGTTCACTTTCTAATATACTATAGGAGCAGAAATTATGAATTAATACTGTTAGTATTGTGCTTTGTGATAATTGTTTTTCATTAAGAGAATAATAATTTAATGAGTTAGAATACTTTGTTTTTAAGCTATCAATGTCAAATTGATGCATTCCAATCTCTGAAAATATCGTTCTATCATTAATGCCTATAATTTTTGAACTAGGAAAGCCATAGTTGTTTATCCAAGCTTTTATATCTTTCAAGGTTTGTATTTGAAAGTCTTTGTAAATTTTATCGGATTTGCATTTTTCTATTTGGTCTTTTATACCTATTCTATAAACTTTTAATAAACATTCAAAATCAATTCTGTTTATGTATTGCTTACGATTTAATCTAGCTTTCTTAACAAAAGAGCTGTCTCTTTCAAGTTTTGTTTTAATGGGTTGTAGTAGTTTAAAATATTTGAAGTGTTTAAATTGTAAACCGTATTTAAAACCTAGTAGTAAATATTGTTTGTATGTTTTTTTATGTTCAAATATGCTTATTTGTGCTGCGTTTAGTAAGTCTTTTATAAAGATGTAGTCGTATTGTTTAAATGCTTGATTGTAATAATAAAAAGTACTGTCAATATTTTTTGATATAAAATAACATCGTTCAGCTTGGTTTATTAATGTGTGATATTTTATATATGTGCAGTCAGTTTGGTTTGTTCCCTTTGTAATAGTTACTAATATAAAAAAATACATAAGTAGAGTGAACTTCTTCATTAGGGTATGTCTTTTTGTAACTAAAGTAAATTTATATTTGACCTTTAAAGATTTAACTTATATGTTTAACGTGGTAATAGTTTTTACTCTTTATATTTTTTATTAGTATCCTTATTATTGTATTACTTCACTTCCTCATAATCAACATATTCGCCGTCATCTTTATTAAAGTGCTTGCGTTGTGTTTTTCTGCCAAAGTTAACAGTAACTTCTCCTTCTTTTTTGTTTGTAGTTTGTTTGTTGTTAGGGTCTTGCATTTTGTTTAGCCAGCGTTTAACTGCCCATTTGCCAATAATTCCTATAAGGTAGATTATAAGATATGAAACAATTATAAATATTAAAAAGAAACGTAATATTCCCATTATTATCTGTTTTACATGTAATTAGTAATTAAAAATTATAATAATAGCCAAACATAAAAATCCGATAGCTGACATTAAGTCGTATTTTACCGAAAATAAATTTTTAATTTTTAAGCCTGTTATAATGCCTATTATCATAACCAGCAGAGCTATTATAAATGTTGGTATTAATAGCTTATAGCCGATGTTTAATAAACCAAAAGCCGTGCCACAAAGTGTGCTGTTTACTGCAAGGGTAAAAATTATTAGTAGTAATGCTCGGTAGTCGTTAATATTTACGCTTAGTTTATGCTGTTGCAAGCGAAAAGCACTGTATGTTAATTTTACAGATAGTATAAATAATGCCGTTGAGGCATACCAATAACTTACATGTTCCGATTGTGGTAAAATTGCTTTGCCAATTAATAAGCCTAACCCAATAAACCCCATAATGCTAATGGGTAGAAATAATAGTTTAGCTAATATTTTAACATTTAGTTTGTTAATGAATGTTGCGTTAGTGGCAGTTAGCATAATATCTGCCGATAAAAGAAAAATAGCAATATAAAAAAGTGCCTCCATTATTTTAGTTTATATTTATATAAATAAAAATCATTTCCGCCAACCAATAGGTTAAAATACGATTTATTTGCTAATACCGTAGCAATGCTAAATTGTGTGCGTCCGTTTAATGGGAAGCCTTCAAATAATTTACCTTTGGCATTAAATAAATAAATCTTTCCGCTTTTGCTGTCGGTAATGCCTAAGCCATGTTTTTTTGCCGAGAAACGATAAAACGACGGAGCAAGATGTATGGGGTAATCAAATTTGTACGAGAATAATTTTTCGCCCTTGTTGTTGTATGCTGATAGTTTATTCTTGTCGATAAAGAAATACTCGTTTGTTCCGTTGTTATCAATGTCGTAGCACTTAAAATAGTGCGTTTCAGAACACTCTTGTATTGTTTTAGTTTCAACTTTGCCGTTAGTGTTTATGTATTTTATATTGCCTTTGCTGTCTGTAGTTATTAACTTCATTTTATTAGCTGTTGCCGATAAGGTGTAATTATTATTTGCCGATGGTGTAAACTGTTCTTTTAGTTTTATTCGGTCTTCGCCTTTGCGGTTTAGTATGTATGTTCGGTTTTCGTCGGTAACTACAATGTAATCTTTGTCTTTGTGTCGGAAGTGCTGTACGGGTTTTGATATTGTATTGTCTGCACCCTCAAAATTAAAGCCTGTAACTATTTTCCCGTCCAAATCAAATACATATATTTTAGTGTCGCACGGAACAAATATCCTGTAATTTTTTCTGTTGTCGTAGTCAAACACCGACATTCCGCTTGTTGCTTTGGCTGGTAGGGTTATCGGAAAACGCTCTACTGGGTTTCCATTTCTGTCAAGCAGATATAGTTTGTTTTCAGTATTGAATAGCATTTGTAGTTTGCCATTCTTGTAAAAATCAACCTGTTCAACTGAGCTTATTATTGGCTTGTCAAACTTATGTTTCCATATTATTCTGCCATTATTACCAATCAGATATATGTTATTTTGTTCGTCTTGCACAAATATCTCTTTTTCGTCGGTGTAGTGGTTTCGGACTAATGCGGGTTTAAAGTGCGTTGTTGTGTCTAAACGGCTTTCCCATTGGGTAGTAGCTTGCATTGCACTTACTGGCTGATAGCGGAATATTAGGCTGTTATATAAATATTCCTTCTCTACCGAAAACTGAAAACCTATTCCGTAAAAATTCCTAATAGCTTCTTTATTTGTATTAAAATATTTGTTTGCTTTTGTTGTTAATAATTGCTTGTTAAAAGCCCCTGTGCCTGTTAGGTTTATAAATTGAAAGAAGTTTGATTTATTTGAAACGTAAGTTGCAAACTTCTGATAATTACCATTATAAGCAAATGTTTTTTGTAATACATTGCTGTATATAAAATTTTTGATACTCTTGTAACTGTCGGCAAAAACCATATAATCCTCAAATATAACCATGTAGTTTGCTGTGCATTGGCTAAACCATACGCCTAATAATCGGGCAGGTACTTTTTGTAAAGGCATTTTGTATATGGTAAATTCCGAGCCTTTGTCAATTTTATAGTTCTTTTTGTAATGCTTTACTTTTTCATTATGTGTTTTGCAGAAGAATTTTAAAAACTCCTCAATCATATCCTCAGCATCGCGGTGTCCTGTGGTTTTTATAGCTGTTATGTGCGAACCGTCGCGTTGAATTACCGACGTTAGTTCGTTGTCAATTACTTCCTCAAATTTTGTTATTGAATTGTTGCCAAAAGCCTCGTTTAAATATTTCTCGTTTGTTGCAAAACGTTCTTTCTGATTTAAACTCTCCATATATTTTGCAATATTTTTGCGGAATAGCTTAATGTCTGATATTCCTATTATTGAAAACGCTTCGGGTATGTTATTTATGTACTTTGTAAACTCTATTGATTGTGGTTTTTGTCCCTTAAATACGTTTTGGATAAAAGAATTGTTTTTTGAGCTAGAGCTAAAACCATTTAATAACATGGTGTTTTGTTTCATGTTTAAATCTAACAAACCCCATTCGGAGTAATTAGTTAAGCCTAACTTCTTTAAGTGATTGAAATTGATTATCTTACCTGCTATCCTGTTAAAATGTTTGTATTGTAAAAATATGTTTGCATCGGCATTTTGCCCTGATGTTTCTACTATCTTAATAAACTGAGAGTTGTTAAATAATCCGTTTTCTGCATCTATTTGTCGTATAGCATCTTGTAATAATAGTTCCGACTGGCTTAGCATAACCACGCCTTTGTACGCTCCGTAATATATGCGACCTATATTCTTGTTTTTAGGTATAAAGCAATGTGTTTTTGTTCTGTCGTATTTGCTTGTGCTGGTTTTCCCTTGGGTGTTAAAAAAAGTTTCAATATCGCTACATAATTGTTTAGCCTCAATGTTGTTGTTTTGTTTTATAAAGAAGATAGGTTTAAATTGATTTTTGCCTAATTCATGAAACGATATTAATAATTTTCTGTTTTGCAGTAATTCGTTGTTTATTAGTTTGTGTTGGAATATCGAGTCTATTTGTTTGCAATGTTCCGATAGGTTATAGTTTTGTTTTAATGCACTAAATTCCTTCCAAAAATGATTTTTGTAGGCAATAGTTTTTATTACATCATCAGGTTGATTAATGTTTATTATTATGGCAGCATTTATAGGTACAGCTTTATAAATACTCGATACTGTTACTTGTTGTGTTTTAAAGTATGTGTATGTTCCTCCTAATACCGCTACAAATATTAGTGTTAGTATTACAAATTTTAATGTTTTGCTCATAATAATATAATTTTATCTGATGGTGTAATGATTTCCTTATGTTAATAAAACCATAAGCATATTGCTATGCTTATGGTAATTATGAATACTAAAAAAGAATTCTTTCTTTATTAATCAGGATTATTTGATAAAAAGGAATTACCTTTTTTTATTTTAGTTTGTCCATCCTCGTTAGTTACAGTGTTATTTGTAAGCTCATCGTTAGTAAACAGGCTTTGCTGTGTGGCGTGTAAATCTACATTACGACGCTTATAAGCAGGTTCCTTTTCTACTTCCTCAATATATTCCTTAGTATAAACCGACGGACGAGGCGTTGTGTTTACATTAGCATTTTTTGGCTGAGTAGGTTGTGGTATCTCATTTGTAACATCTTCTATTAAGTCATCTTCGTTTACCATATCACTATCTGTTATTGCAAACGTTTGCTTAGTAGGAGGGGTGTTCTCCTCAATCGAGTCGTTTAATTCAGTATTGTCCTCTTCGTTTAAAGGAATTGACCTTGTTTTTTTAATTTCTTCTAAAGCTAATTCAGGAACGCTGTCGTCGTCAAAGCCAGTAGCTATAACTGTTATGCTTAAGTTTTCGCCTAATGAGTCGTCTATGCTATCGCCCCAAATAACGTCAGCAGTCATGCCTGTTATTTGCTGTATGTACTCAGTAATAATTGATATCTCGTCCATTTTTACTTCATGCTCTTGGCTCGATAATATCTGAAGAAGTATATTCTTTGCTCCTTTAATATTATTATTGTTTAGCAGAGGTGAAGTTAATGCAGCCTCTACCGCGTCAATAGCACGGTTCTCGCCTGATGCTGTTGATGAACCCATAAGAGCAACACCACTATTTTCCATTACAGTTTTTACATCGGCAAAGTCAACGTTACGTATCCCCGGTACAGTTATAATTTCGGCTATACCTTTAGCTGCCACTGTTAATACGTTGTCGGCTTTTTGAAATGCTTCGCTTATTTTTAAGTCTCCGTGTATCTCTCGTATCTTTTCGTTGCTGATAACAAGCAGAGCATCAACGTGTTCCTTCATGTTTTTTAGCCCTTCGGTAGCTTGTGTCATTCGTTTCATTCCTTCAAAATGGAAAGGAAGGGTAACTATACCAACAGTAAGTATTCCTTGTTTTTTTGCTATTTCGGCAATTACTGGGGCAGCACCTGTTCCTGTTCCGCCACCCATACCAGCTGTAATAAATACCATTTTTGTATTGTTTGCCAAGATGTTTTCAATATCTGTTTGGCTTTCTTTGGCAGCTTCGCAACCTTTGTCGGGGGTGTTACCTGCTCCTAACCCTTGGGTTAACGACTTGCCTAATTGTATTTTTACTGGTACAGGGCTGTTGTTTAATGCTTGTAAATCTGTATTACAGATAACAAAATCAACATCGGTAATGCCTTGTTGGTACATGTGGTTTATGGCGTTTCCTCCACCGCCGCCTACACCTATTACTTTTATTATGGAGGATTTATCTTGAGGTAAATTGAAAGATATTAAATGATTATCCATGATTATTATTTTTTTAAGTTAGAAATTAATTTGAGTTTCCATGTATTTATAATTTGAGACCAAGTTGCGGTATAATTGCTATTTATAATGAGAATGCTTCGTTTATTTCTCTTGTACATGGTCTGTTTTAATATTTAGCAAATAGCAATGTTTATCATTGCTATTTGCTACTTAGTGCATATCTGTTTTTTTAGATATAAGAACTTGATTTACATATCTTCATCAGGAATGTTAAATAACCCAGGAAACTTATTAGAGATTTTCTTTAAAAATGATTTCTCAGATTTTGTTTCCTCTTTAACCTCTTCTGTTTCTTTTGCTTTTTGTTCAAGTTGATGTAATTCTTCAAATGTTATACAGCAATTTTTATTTTGCTCAATCCCTAATTTCATTAACCCTACTGATGTTGAAAATTGAGGGGTTTTAATGAGTCCCTCAATGCTCTCTTTGTCAATACGTTGGGTTGGGTATCCTATACGTCCGTCTAAGCCTAACTTAAATGAAGCTAATTGACAAATGTTTTTAAGCAATGCACCTCCACCTGTTATAACAAAACCTGCCATTATTTTGTTTGATATGCCAGATGACTCTACCTGAAAAGCTACTTGCTCTAAAATCTCTTCCATTCGTGCACGTATTATTTTTATAGCTGTAGTTAATTCAATAGAGTTGGGTTTGTTATTTGTTACTATGTCAATAGATGTATTTTCATGTTCTTTTGACAGAACCGCAGAACCGTATTTTCTTTTTAAGGTTTCCGCTTGACGCTGTAATAACGAACATCCCTCTTTTAAGTCCTCAGTAATTATGTTACCACCAAACGGAATAACTGATGTGTGGCGAATAATACCCTCATGGAACACAGCAACATCGGTTGTGCCACCACCAATATCTATTAAAACAACGCCCATTTCTTTTTCGTCTTCAGAAAGCACAGCATCCGACGATGCTATTGGCTCAAGCACTAAGGCACGTACCTTAATCCCTGCTAACTCAACGCATTTGCGTATTTTGTTAGATGCAGCAATGTCGCTTATTACAACATGAAAATTACCATCTAAACGCTTACCATACATTCCGCGTGGGTCTTTGTCAATGTTTTCATTATCTACAATATAGGTTTGTGGAATTACATGTAGTATTTCCTCGCCTACAGGAAGTGGTAGTTTCTTTATGTCGTTTTTTAGCTTTGTGATATCAGCTTTTGATATTGGTTCTTCGTGATTTTCACGATTTATATACCCTGTATTATGAGTACAGCGGATATTGTAACCAGCAATACCAACGTAAGCGTGAGTTATTTTTACTTGAGCTTTAGCTTCGGCAATCTTTACAGCTTTTTTTATTGCTTCTACTGTTTGTTCTACTTTTAGAACTACACCTCGTTTTAATCCTGTTGATGCGGCACTACCAGTACTTAAAATAGTAATACTTCCGTTTTCGTTTTTTCGTCCTATGGTAACGGCTATTTTTGTTGTACCTATATCAATTGAGGCTATAATTGTATTATTCTGTTTCATTTTGTTTTAATTTATCTGGTTAAAAAATTTATCTTTTTGTGCAAACAACCTGATTTTCGTATTTCAGATTGATGCTTTTGTATTTATTCCACCCCACTTGTCCTACTCCATTGTCGTAAAAAGCCTTCATTTTCTTGAATTTTGTTTTGTAATTATTTATGTTCCCAAAGATGATTGTTTGGTTTCCAACACGTGGAATTAGTTCAAATTCTTTGTTTTTTGTAACATAAATTTGCTCTATCTGTGCATTCCAAAATTTATCGTTAGTAATAAATTGTATTAGGGTGTACAGTTTTGGCAAAAATTCATTTTTCGAACTGTCGGTAGTTAGAGGTTTGTCCGACCATTTACTATATGGTTCGTCGATATTGCCATTAACCACTATTACATACGGACTGTATTTATTTGATAGTGGCATAATAATACCTTCATCATCAATATAATAGCTAATGTTGGTCTTGTTTATTATTCTAGCAACAGCTTTGCGTTGTGTAACTTCTACCTCTAACTCTCCGTTGTTGCTACGAAAAACATTGGCCTGTTTTACATGTGGATTCGTTTGTAAAATGTTTTCTATATTATCAGTATTAATCGATGATATTTTCTCACCTACTATTTTCTTCTTGTTTAGTATTGAAAGAATATCATTCTTCTCCACAAATTTATTCCCAGTCTCCTGATTTGTAACAGTAACATTTATTTGTACGCACTCCACATTATTTTGGTATCGCTTTACCAAAACAAGCATAACTATTAAATAAATAATTAATGACGTCCATAATAGTATTTTCTTCCAGTTCTTCATTGGCTCTTTACTGTTTTAATAATTTAAAACTTATTTGCGTACTCTTTATTGGTAACTCCTCCGCTTTGTTAGTTTACTTTGCTGTTTAGCAATTCTTGTTTTATTGGCGTAACCAGTCGGTCAATATCTCCTGCACCCATTATTAAATAGATGTCTGCCTCAATTTCCGATATCCGCTTTGGTGTATCGTTATATTCACAAAAGAACTTATCTTTCAAAGTCATTTTGTTTAATACTGCTTTACTGGTAATGCCCTCAATGGGTTCTTCCCTTGCTGGATAAATAGGTATCAGCACAGCTTTATCTAATAAATCCAAACTTTTAGCAAACCCCTCTAAAAAATCTCTTGTCCTTGTAAAAAGGTGAGGTTGAAATACACCAGCAATAATCTTATTAGGATGTAAATGCCTTACCGATTTTATGCACGTTTCTATCTCGGTAGGATGGTGTGCATAATCGTCAATTAATATTACTTTGTCTGTTTTTAGTTGAATGTCGAAGCGGCGTTTAACCCCTTGGTATTCTGCTAATGCTCGTTTTAAAACATCGCTGTTAGCTTTTTGTATTAGAGCTGCTCCTATTGCTGCAACCGCATTTTCAACATTATATAAGCCCGGTACCCCTAATTCAAGATCGTTAATTTGCCCAAACGGACTTACAACATCAAAGCAATACTTCCCATTTTTTATGCGTATGTTAGTTGCATAAAAATCAGCTTCCTCGGATGCTGAATAAGTGTAATATTTAACTCTAGCATTTACATCTTTATGAAGTTCCACATTCTTATTAACTAATACGTTACCGCCATTGCTTACTTGTGTTACAAACTGATGGAATGTTTCAACCATATCGTTATGGTCTTTGTAAATATCCAAATGGTCGGCGTCAATAGCCGATATTATTGCAGTTTGCGGAAATAAAGTAAGGAATGAGCGGTCAAACTCATCTGCCTCAACCACCATTAATTCGGAATGTGGGTTGATAAGAACATTGCTGTTAAAATTATTAACTACTCCTCCTAAAAATGCACTACACGATTGTTCAGTTTTGGATAGCAAATAAGCTAACATTGATGATATTGATGTTTTGCCATGTGTACCTGCTACTGCTATCGTGTTTTTCTGTGTTACCAATTCTGATAAACTTTGCGAACGTTTTGTAATAGTATAGCCTTCGTCTAAAAAATAGTTTAATATAGCATTATCTTTAGGGATAGCTGGGGTATATATTACAAGAGTATGGTCTTTGTCGTTTGTAAATTCCTTAGGTATCGATTCCACAGTGTCATTAAACGATATAGCGATACCCATATCTTGTAATATCTTAGTAATATTAGATGGCGTGCGGTCGTAACCAGCTACAGTGCGTTTGTCTGTCTTAAACCACTGAGCTATAGCACTCATGCCTATGCCTCCTATTCCTAAAAAATATACTTTATTATACTTTTTTAAATTCATTACTTTTGTATTAACACGTTCTAAAACCTTAACATTTTGTGCTGTTGGCTATTGCCCCATTACTACCAACTGCATTATTTTATTTTTCATAAGACGCTATATGAGGTTAGTCGTCTTGGTTTTTCTTGCTTGAGATTGTAAAAATTTATGTTTAAACTTATATTATTTTATTAATTTTAAAATTTCTTCTGCTATTACTTCATCAGCGTTTGGCTTTTCTAATTGTTTTATGTTTTTGCTCAATTCGTTTTGTAATTTATTGTCTTGCTCTAATTTTAGCAATTGCTCTACTAATAATTCTTTTGCCTCGGCGTCCTTAACTATTAGTGCGGCATTTTTGTTCACCAGTGCCATTGCGTTTTTTGTTTGGTGGTCTTCCGATACATTTGGGCTCGGAACTAATATTACAGGTTTGCCAACTACACATAATTCCGATATTGTTCCTGCACCAGCTCGTGAAATAATAAAATCGGCTGCTGCGTAGGCTAAGTCCATTCGTTTTATAAATTTATGAACCTGAATATTTGGCGATTGGTAACGACTTTTTTCATCTAATGCCGTTGTGTAATAGTATTTTCCTGTTTGCCAGATTATCTGAATGTGGTGTCGGATAAAAACATCTAAATGTTTTGCAATACTCTCGTTTATTGTTCTAGCACCTAAACTGCCACCTACTATTAATACTGTTTTTTGTTCTGTATTTAATTTAAAATATTCTTTAGCCTCTTGGGTTAAATTGTTAATGTTTAATATGTCGTTACGAATAGGATTACCTGTCATTAATATGTTTTTGTTTGGAAAATATCTATCCATATTGTCGTAAGCGACACAAATTTTATTTGCTTTTTTTGCTAATAATTTATTTGTTACTCCTGCGTAAGAGTTTTGTTCCTGAATAACAGTAGGTATGCCCATTTTCTGTGCTTTGTGTAATATAGGGCCACTTGCAAAACCACCTACGCCTATTACTATGTCAGGATTAAAGTCCTTTAAAATCTTTTTACATTGTCGTAAACTTGAAATCAGATTAGGAAAAAACGATAAGTTTTTTAACGATAAACTTCGGTTAAAACCAGTAACGGGTAGTCCAATTATCTCGTAACCTGCCTCAGGTACTTTCTCCATTTCCATACGATGATTTGCACCTACAAATAAAAATTCAATATTTGGATGTTTTTTTTGTAAGGCTCGGGCTATTGATATTGCAGGGAAAATGTGTCCTCCAGTACCGCCACCGCTTATTAGTATTTTAAATTTTTTATTCATGGTTTTATCGTTTATTTAAAATAAATCGTCCTCTTCGTCGTCGTCATCTATTAATGTGTTTGTTGTTGTATTTGTGTTTTTTTTCGATTCTAGTTTTTTATCTAGAATATCACTTATAATATCTTCGTTTGTATCCACGTAAGTGTCATTACTTTGGGTATTTTCTACTACTGTTTGTTTCTTGGTTTGCGTTTCTGCTTCTGGTTGTTTTTTTCGGTCGTCATTTACCGATTGCAGAATATTAAATATTATACCCATTATAACCCCCGACATAATTATAGATGTTCCCCCCATACTAACAAACGGTAAGGTTTGTCCTGTAACAGGAAATAGGTTTACTGCAACCGCCATATTTATCATGGCTTGAGATATTATTATCAGCATTAAACCTATCGCCAAGAGGGCGGGGTAGGTTTTTCTACAATGTTTTATTTTTGCTATTACTCGGTAAAATATTGTTAAGTAAATTAGCATTATTATTAATCCTCCTACTAGTCCGTATTCCTCAATAATAATAGCGTATATAAAATCGGAGTAGGGGTGGGGTAGTACATTGCGTTGAATGCTGTTGCCAGGTCCTAGTCCTTTAATTCCTCCGTTTACAATTGCTGTTTTTGCACAGTTTGCCTGAAAGTTTTTACTGTTATCTTCATCTAAAAAGCTCTCAATACGCGATTTCCATGTTGAAACGCGCGATTTTGGTAGATATTGGGCTACAAACAAGAATAGTACAAATGCAACTATGCCTACGCCTAATATCTTAAGTAGATAGCTTATCTTTACTCTACCTATAAACATTAATACAACACATATTGCAAATAATATAGCTGCTGTTGAAAAGTTGTCGAGTCCGATTAACCCACAAATTACAATTGTCCAGCCAATCATCTTTTTAAAGTTCCTTCTTTCCTCTTCTTCTGAGTTCTGCTTTGTTGATAGCAGGCGTGTAATAAACATAACCAGAGCTAATTTGGCTACGTCGGAGGTTTGGAATGATAAACCTATCCCCGGTATTGTAATCCACCTTGATGCTTGGTTGAGGCTTACTCCTTTTGTTGCCGTAAATACCAATAGAGGTAAGGCTATGAGTATCATTAAACGAGATAGCGAAAAGTATATGGTGTAATTAATATTTTGTACAATATATGTTACACCCATAGCCCCAATTAAAAATGCTAATTGGCGAAAAAGGTAATAGCTAGTGTTTCCGCCCATTTTTTTATAGGCAAGAGTTCCTGTGGCACTATATACGGTAAGCATACTTGATGCTGCTAATACCAATATAAGAACCCAAATAACTAAGTCCCCTTTAAAGTATTTAGACAAATTTGTCTTCATTTGTTCTTTCGCTTTTAGCATTCTACTTTTAATTTTATTATTTAAAAATTCAAAACTTAATACTCAAAACACAACACTCGCAACTGTTAAAGATTGCGAACGGCTGCTTTAAATTGTCGTCCTCTGTCTTCGTAATTTTCAAACAAGTCGAAACTTGCACATGCTGGTGATAGTAACACAACGTCCTCTTTTTGAGCTAAAAAGTATGCTGATTTAACCGCATCTTCCATTGATGTTACGTCAAGTATTGTTGGTATAATTTTATCAAAAGCTTTGTGTAAAGCATTGTTGTCTGTGCCTAAGCAGATTAATGCACGTACTTTTTCCTTAGCTAAATCGTGCAACAGACTGTAATCGTTACCTTTGTCAGTTCCTCCAGCTATCCAAACAACAGTTTGTTTCATGCTTTCTAAAGCATACCAAGTAGAGTTTACATTTGTTGCTTTTGAGTCGTTTATAAACTGAATTTTATGTACGTTTATAACAGGCTCTAAACGATGTTCAACACATTGAAAATTAGTTAAACTATTTCGTATATGTTCTTTCTTTATTTTTAATATACTTGCAGACAGCCCTGCTGCCATTGAGTTGTGTGTGTTGTGCTTGCCTTGTAATGCTAAATCATCTGTTAACATATTAAACTTGTTTTTATAATTAAATAATATCTCTTTGTCATTTGCATATGCTCCATTTTCTACTTTTTCATTTAATGAAAATGGTATTAGTTGTACGCTTGTGTTAAGTTCTTTTAATTTATTTGTAATTACCTCATCATCGGCACAGAATATTAGGTTCTGACTTTGGGTCTGATTCTGCAAAATGCGAAATTTTGAATCTACATATTTGGTAAAATCATAATCGTATCTGTCCAGATGGTCAGGTGTAATATTCATAATTATAGCTATGTCAGCTTTAAAGGTGAACATTCCGTCTAATTGAAAACTACTTAGTTCTAATACATAGTATTCGTAATTTTCTAATGCCACCTGACGAGCAAAACTATTGCCTATATTCCCAGCCAAACCAACGTTAAGTCCTGCTCGTTTTAGTATGTCGTAAATTAGCAAGGTTGTTGTTGTTTTGCCATTGCTACCAGTAATGCATATCGTGTAAGCCTGTGTGTATCGTCCTGCAAATTCTATTTCCGATATTATCGGAATGCCTTTTTCTATTGCCTTTTGTATAATTGGTACTTTGTCAGGAATACCGGGGCTTTTGATTATTTCGGTAGCCTCTAAAATACGCTCCTCGCTGTGCCTTTCCTCCTCCCACTCAATATCGTATTGATTTAGTTCAGCTTTGTATTTGTCCGAAATTTTGCCCTTATCGGATACAAACACACCAAAGCCCTTTTGCTTTGCCAAGATGGCAGAGCCAACACCGCTTTCGCCTGCTCCTAATATTACGATATTTTTCATTTTTATTTTTTTATTTATTAACCGCAAAGGTCGCTAAGGTTTTCGCTAAGTTCACAAAGATTAAAAACCATTTCTTTGCGACATCTTTGCGTTCTTTGTGGTTAAAGTTTTATCTAATTTTTAAGGTCACTATTGTTAAAACCGCTAACATAATTCCTACAATCCAAAAGCGAGTTACAATTTTTGCTTCTGGTATGCCTTTTTTTTGATAATGATGATGTAAAGGTGCCATTAGCAATATTCGTCTGCCTTCGCCGTACTTCTTCTTTGTTAGTTTAAACCAACCTACTTGTATCATTACCGATACGTTCTCTGCTAAAAATATTCCGCACAATAACGGAATTAGTAATTCCTTATGGATAATGATGGCGTAAATAGCTATAATTCCACCCAAGGTTAAACTACCAGTATCACCCATAAACACTTGTGCAGGGAACGAGTTATACCATAAAAATCCGATAGTTGCACCAATAAATGCTGCTGCAAATACCACTAATTCTCCAGTATGCGGAATGTACATAATATTCAGATAATCAGCATAAATAACGTTACCTGATACGTAAGCTAACACTCCGAGTGTGGCTCCCATAATTGCCGATGTGCCTGTTGCTAATCCGTCTAGCCCGTCAGTCATATTTGCACCATTAGACACTGCTGTGATGATGAATATTACCACTAATACAAAGATTATCCAACCCCATTTTTGAGCCTTTGTCTTACCCAAAAACTTAACAATATTGGCATAATCAGCTTCATTATTTTTAAAGAACGGAATAGTTGTCTTTGTGGATTTTACGTCAATTACTTGATATTGACTGTCCTCCGATGCTCCAACTTCAACATTTTGAATTTCATTGTTTACAGCTACTTTTTCACGTATAACAACGTCATCGCTCATATATAGCGTAAGCCCCACTATCAATCCCAATACCACCTGACCTACTATTTTATATCTTCCTGCTAAACCTTCTTTTTTCTTTTTAAATACTTTTATGTAATCGTCTAAAAAGCCGATAGCTCCAAGCCAAACAGTTGAGAATAGCATTAATATTACATAAATATTTTCCAACTTGGCAAATAATAAAACAGGTATAACAATAGCCGCAATAATTATTAATCCGCCCATAGTTGGAGTGCCTTTTTTTTGTATCTGCCCCTCTAAGCCTAAGTCCCTTACTACCTCGCCAATCTGTGCTTTTTGCAGTTTGTGGATGATATTTTTTCCAAACACCGCTGTAATAATCAACGAAGTAATAATAGCTAAACTTGACCGAAACGAAATGTATTGAAACATTCCCGCTCCTGGAACTCCTAACTCGTTTAATTTTTCAAATAAATAGTAAAACACTTTTTTTAATGTTTAATGTTTAATTATTAATGTTTAATGACCTATCTGTTAATGTTATTCTTTTTATTAGTTTTTCTACCTAAAAGTGAATATATAACTTGTTTCAAATAGCTTTTTTACTGTTTAATTACAGGTTGATTTTACTCTTGTCATTCCTGTACTATCTTTTATCTCTTCCCAACCATTTTCAAATAAATATTTCATATTATTTCGACCATTAATATGCCATAAAATATGCCCATACATACATTTATTAATTCTCCCTTCATCTAATTCTTTTTTCATTACAGTTTGAATTTCTTTCCAATACTTTTTAGATGAATGCACTAACAAAATATAAGGATTAAACTCTGGGTCTATAAATTTTTTATTATAATACTTTTGTATCCTTTTTACAGAAGGAAATCCATATTTTTTTGTTATTTCTATAATACGTTCAGTATGCTTGTTATCCTTAGGTGTAATATAATTTCTCCAAATAAATTTAGCAATACTATCGGATTGAAATGTTCTTTCAGATAAAATTTGTTGTTGTTCGTTTTGAGGCAACCTTTCAATACTATCTGTTTCTCCTTTATCAAACGTTTTATACAAAATATATTCTCTTAACATTTGGTCATATCCATAAATAAATTCTAATTCCTCTACTAACTTAACAACATCCTTTTTGAATAATTCCTCTTTATTGCTTTGAGCATAAATAGAATTACTAAAAACCAACATCACCAAACAAATTATTCTAACATTCATCTTTTTTTATCTTAACTGAATTATTCTTTTTTTTAATAAACTTTTTTACAAATAGTAAGTATGAGAACTACGCTAATTAATTGTAATACACATACATTCCTTCATTAATAATTAAACATTGAAACAACAGTTTCTCTGTCATCAAAATGATGCCTAACACCATTAACCTCTTGATACGTTTCGTGTCCTTTTCCTGCTATTAGCACCACGTCGTTGGGCTGAGCCAAAGTACAGGCGGTGCGAATTGCTTCCTCTCGGTTTGTTATTGCCAACACTTTTGAATTAAGCGGTGGTAATACACCTTGTTTCATGTCGTTAATTATAGCTTCGGGGTCTTCATTTCTCGGATTATCCGAAGTTAAAATAACGTGGTCGCTCAACTGTGCTGAAATCTTTGCCATTAACGGACGTTTGCCTTTATCTCTATTACCACCCGCTCCAATCACAGTTATAATTTTTGCATTTCCTTTTACTATATCTTTAATTGTGTTTAGTACATTTTCAACCGCATCAGGCGTGTGGGCATAATCTACAATGGCTATTTTGCCCTCTGCCGATTTTATTACTTGAAAACGTCCTGATACGCTTTTTAATTTGCTTAGATGTAATGCCACCTCATCGCTTGACTGTCCTAATTCTGTAGCTACTGCGTAAACCGACAATAAGTTATATGCGTTAAACTTACCTATAAACTGCGTCCACAATTCTTTGCCATTTACCGATAGTAGCATTCCGTCCATTTGCTTTTCAATTATCTTACACTGATAGTCTGCGATGGTTTGCAAAGCAAAAGTGCGTTGTGTTGCCTTAGTGTTCTGTAGCATTACCATACCATTACGGTCATCGACATTAACCAGTACAAACGCTGACTCTGGTAGATTATCAAAAAACATCTTTTTTGCCTTTATGTACTCTGCAAAAGTTTGGTGATAATCCAAATGGTCTTGTGTGATGTTTGTAAACACCGCCCCTGCAAAGTTAAGCCCAGCAATGCGTTGCTGATGAACTGCGTGTGAGCTTACTTCCATAAAACAATAGTCGCAACCAGCTTCAACCATATCGGCAAGCAAGCGGTTTAATTCTATTGGGTTTGGTGTTGTGTGTGTGCTTGGAATTGCTTCGGTATGCACGTAGTTGCATATTGTAGAAAGCAATCCAGCTTTATAACCCATATCTAAGAATAAGTTATATAACAAAGTTGCGGTGGTGGTTTTTCCGTTTGTTCCTGTTATTCCTACTAACTTTAATTTACTTGACGGATTGTCAAAATAATTTGATGATATTTTGCCCAAAGCCTCAGCGGAATTTTCTACTTTAATGTAGGTGATGTCCTCATTTAAAGTGTTTGGAAACTCCTCGCAAACAATCACTTTTGCTCCTTGCTCTATCGCTTTGTCAATAAACTGATGACCGTCCACCTGAGTGCCACGTACAGCCACAAACAGATTGTTTTTATTCACTTTGCGTGAATCAAACTCAATCCCTAAAATGGCAGCGTCGGCTTTACCCTTTTGCTCAAGGATTGTTATGCCTTTTAATATGTTGTTTAAAATTATCACCTTTTTTATTTTTTTTTTAGCTTTTAGCTTTTTGCCTTTGGCTGTTAGCTTATTTTCCTTTTAACTTGCTTCTTGTGTCTTGAATCTTGAAACTTGTGTCTTGTATCTGTTAAGTTAATGTTAAAATTATTTTATCTCCATTTTTATATCGTGCGTTTTGTTGTATTGACTGCTTTGTAACTGTTCCTCTGCCTCGCAATGCCACACGTAATCCTAAATTCTCCAAAAGGAATATTGCATCTTTTGCACCCATTCCTTTTACGTTAGGTACAATGCCTGGTTTTATATGGCGGTTATATAGTTTTATTGTACTGTCTTTTTTTTCTGTAACCACCCAATCCGATGTTATGTCTTTTGTGTCGGAGGTGATGTTAAATGTTTTAAGTACCGATAAAAGTTCGTTTTTATATCCATTTTTAGAATAAGGAATTTCTGAAAAAGTATTGTTTGCTAACATTGTGTTGTCTTGCAAATCGATACTTGTTGAATATACCTTGTCGGCAATTTCCTTAAAAACCTGACCAGCAACTAAGTTACCGTAATATACTCCGCTTGACGGTGCGTTAACAACCACAATGCACGAGTATTTAGGGTTGTCGGCAGGGAAGTACCCTACAAACGATGCTTGGTAACTTACCTTTGATTTGTATTTGTATCCGTACTTTTTGTTAGCAACCTGTGCTGTTCCCGTTTTTCCTGCAATCTTGTAATTTGAGTTTTTCAGATTTTGAGCCGTTCCGTTTTCAACAACGCCTTCTAGCATCTTTTTAGCCTTTTGTATTGTTGCTTTTGAGCAGATTGTCGGATTGATAACATGAGGCTTAATCTCTTTTATTATTGTGCTGTAATCGGCTATGGCTTTTACAAATCGTGGACGCATCATTTTGCCATTATTAGCGATGGCGTTGTAAAATGTTAAAATTTGTAAAGGTGTTTGTTCTACTTCATATCCATAACTCATTTGAGCCAACGATATACCCGACCATAATGTGTCCGATGGAAACTTAATGTACGGTTTGCGTTCCCCTTGTATTTCAATGTCTAATACGTCGGTTAGCGACATTCGTTTTAGTCGGTTAACAAATCTATCTGCATTGTTCTTGTAATATTTTGTAATTATTTTCGCCATACCTACGTTTGACGATTTTTCAAATACTTGTTTAACAGTTATCTTTCCGTAGCCACCCTTACGTGAATCGCGTATTGTGTGGTCGTAATATTTAACCGTTCCATTTCCTGTATCGATAGAATCGTTAAGGTCAACATAGCCGTCTTCCAAAGCAACCATAAGGGCGGGTAGTTTAAATGTTGAACCGGGTTCGGTTCTTTCGCCAATGGCAAAGTTAAACTCTTCGCTATATATTCCTTCGTTATATTTTAGATTGGCAATGGCTTTTATGTCGCCTGTTTTTACTTCCATTAATACCGCAGTGCCATGACTTGCAGAGTGCTTAATTAATTGCTGTTTTAAGGCTTGTGTTGCAACATCTTGTAAATTAATGTCGATGGTTGTAATTATATCATTTCCATTTTTTGGTTTAATCTCATTGTCGTCCGATATTGGCATCCAATAGTTTCCTGCTATTTTTTGAGCCATGCGTACGCCATTTGTGCCTTTTAGTTGTTTGTTGTAAGCTCCTTCTAAACCCACAGCTGTTCCGTTTAAGTTCTCGTAACCTATAGTTCGTGTTGCTAAATTTATAAACGGTTTCTTTCGTTTGTTTACTTTTTCAACTATTAAACCACCTTTGTATTTTCCTCTTCTGAAAATAGGGAATTTCTTTACTTTTTTAAGAGTGTTGTAATTAACCTCTTTTTGTAAGAATAGATATCTTATATTGTTTCTGCGTGCATGTAATAATAGATTCTTGTATTGTAATTTAGTTCTATCTTGAAATAGGTCAGATAAACAATAAGCTAAAGAATCTATTTTTGTGTTAAATACTTCGTTTGTTATGCCGGGACATACTGCGTCAAAAAGTATGCGGTATAATGGTACCGATGTTGCTAATAATCTGCCGTCGGTTGCTCGTATGTCGCCTCTGTTAGCTTCAATTATTCTTTTTTGTGTAATATCATTTGTGTTAATCCATTTGTCGTGTTGAAATATTTGTAAGGTTAAAATCCGTACAATTATTGCACAAGCAAATATAAGTGTAGCGAAGTACACAATGATGGCTCGTGTAACAATTTGTTTGCCCGGTTCTTTTTTGTTATTACTCATCGTTTTTGATAATTAATTTATGAGGAGGTTCAACCGCCTCTTTTAACCCTAAATCATATTTTTTTGCAAGTTTAGCTACTTCGCTTTGCTTGCTTATTGACATTAAATCAAATGTTATTGATATCGATTCTGCTCGTAATTCTTTTATCTCGGCAGAAATATTTATTGTTTCGCGTAAAATTTTTTCGGCATCGTACCTGTTTTTTATGTAAATAACCGACATGAAAAATAACATTAAGAAAAAAGGTGCAAGTTGTTTTATGAACTTCTGATTTGTTAAAAAAGCTCCTCCAAAAATCCATTGCATTAATGATATCTTTATTTTGTTATTTTCCTTTTCCTTCATTAGTTTACGCTTTGTATTTTTCAACTTTCAACTTTTATCTTTTTTCTGCCACACGTAACTTAGCACTTCTTGCTCTGTTGTTTTGTTCTATTTCTTGTTCCGTAGGAACTATTACTTTCTTGTTTATCGGAGTGAAAGGGGTTTGCGTGTTTCCGTATAAATCTTTTTCAGGCTCTCCCTCAAACATTCCGTTTCGTATAAAATTTTTTACCAATCGGTCTTCTAACGAATGGTAGGTTATTATTGATAATCGTCCGTTAGTGTTTAGTACGTCCTTTGTTTGTAAAAGCATTTCTTTTAACGCGTTCATCTCTTGATTTACCTCTATGCGTAAGGCTTGAAATACTTTGGCTAAATACTTAGCCTGTAATTTTTGAGGAATGGCTTTTTCTATAGCCTGTTTAAAATCCTCAATGGTTTTAATTTCGTTCTTTTGTCGGTGCTGTTCAATTAAATAAACTAGCTTGTTTGTGTTTTTTATTTCGCCATAGGTGCGGAATATGCTTTTTAATTTGTCGGCGTCGTATTCGTTAATTATTGATTTGGCTGTTAGCTTTGCTTGTTTGTTCATTCGCATATCTAAGTCAGCGTCAAATCGGAATGAAAAGCCTCGGTCTTGTGTATCAAAATGATGGCTTGAAACACCTAAATCAGCTAATATTCCATCAACCTTTTCTATACCCTCATATTGTAGGTAATTCTGCATAAAGCGAAAATTACCTCTAATTAGTAAAAGTCTTGAATCTTTTATTTGGTTGTGTATAGCGTCAGCGTCTTGGTCAAAGGCTATTAATTTGCCTTTGTTGCTTAATCTGTTTAATATAGCTTGGGAGTGTCCGCCCCCTCCGTAGGTGCAGTCAACGTAAGTGCCGTCTTGTGCAATATTTAGCCCATTTATACTTTGCTCCAGCAAAACAGGCGTGTGATAATTTTCCATTTAAGCCTCCTCATTCCTGTTTTGCATTATTTTTTCAGCAAGAAGTGCAAAATCGTTTTCATCCTCCTCCATCATGTCGTAACTTTCTTTTGCCCAAAGTTCTATTTTTGTATCTAATCCTGATAGAACAACTTCTTTGTTTACACCTATAGCTTCGCTAAGTCTTTTTGGTATTAACATTCTGTTACTGCTATCCAAAAATATCTCGGCAGCTCCTCTAAAAAAACCGCGTAAAAAACGGTTGTGTTCCTTATTGAAGGTATTTACACCACTGCGGATTGTTTTATTCTGATTTTCCCATTCCTCATCGGTGTAAATAACTAAACAATTTTCAAATAAATCTTTTTTTATTACAAAATGGCTGTACGATTCAGGCAATTGCTTTTTAAGGGCTGACGGAAATAGTATCCTGCCCTTATTATCAATTTTGCAATTATATTCACCTATAAAATTTGACATCTTTCGTAATAAAAAATATTTATTGACAAAAATAAGTAAAAATTTCCCACTTTTAAACAAAACTTCCCACTTTTTTACACTTTTTTTTGAAATATTTTTTTTGAGAGTATTTTTATGTTTGTAAATATCTTATTATTAGGATTTTATAATAGTGGGAGAAAAGTGTAAAATTGTGTGGCTTTTTTATTTTTGTTAAAAAAACATTGCTTTATATTTTATATATGTAGATGTGTTAATCTGGATGTGAAAAAATATTTAAGGTAACCTCTGCAAATGTTTTATTTTACTTATGTTTTAAATCAGTTTTTTTTATGTT